>Ga0116154_10000313_pt1 | contig 65086 bp, 55 predicted proteins | sample AD_UKC030_MetaG_FD_89898 | JGI IMG/M metagenome (GOLD analysis project Ga0116154, IMG submission 89898) | Active sludge microbial communities of municipal wastewater-treating anaerobic digesters from USA - AD_UKC030_MetaG | ecosystem: Engineered > Bioreactor > Anaerobic > Digestate | place: USA... | reverse complement strand
TGGAACAATCGCCGCTCCCAACTCCATAAGTGAAGTTTTGCGGTCGCCGACCGTACCGCGTAACTTCATGAATTCCAAAACGCTCTCGTCGGCGACCGCAAAATTTCAAATATCTTTGGCTAGCCCTTACGTCAGCGCTCAGTTGAACCTCGATGGGGACACCAGCACGGAGTTGAAAACCGGCCTGGATGTCAGCGTGCGCCTCACCCCCTCCATCACCACCGCCTGGACGATCAATCCCGATTACGGCCAGATCGAGGCCGACGCCGATACCATCGAGTTGCGCGATACCGAAAGGTTCCTGCCCGAAAAACGACCGTTCTTTCGCGAAGGCGACGAACTCATGCAAATGCGCCACCTCCTCTATTACAGCCGGCGATTCACCGATATCGACGGCGGCGCCAAGGTTAGCGGCGAATGGAACGGATACAAATTCGCGATGCTCGACGTCCTAGGCGATGTCAGCCATGGCGATGAGCGCTATGGCAACTCCGCCGTTTTCCGCGTGCTGCAAAGCGTCCGCGAGCGATCCAACCTCGGCTATTACCTGAGCGATTCCGAATTCGAGGAAGGCCACTCCCGGGTCTTGGGCACGGATGGTTACTTCTACCTGTCGGACGCCTGGCGCGTCCGTTTCCAGTTCGCCGGCGCCAACGAACAAAACGTCCCCGCGCCTGGAACGTCCGCGCGGGACCTGTGGGATTACCTCGGCGCCACAACGATCATCTACGATCTCTACCCCTGGGAATTCGGGCTCAGCTACGATGCCATCAGCGACCAGTTCAATCCCGCCCTCGGTTACATTCCCCGCCAGGACATCTTTGGCCCCACGTTCTATGCCTCCTACAACCGCCAGAGCCGCGAGGACTGGTACAAGAACGTGTCTCTCTTCTATGAAAACCAGAACTTCTGGAATGAAGCCGGTGACTCAACCCTCCGAGACAACGAGCTGTTTGGCCGGCTCGTGTTCCCCAACGACTTCGGCATCCGCCTGGGACAGGACATCAGTTACCACGACCCTTACAACAACTGGCGCACCGAGGGCGGCATCAGCTTCCTCACCTCGGATTACTGGAAATCGGTCGAACTCGGCTATGCCCTGGGCGAGTTCGAGGAAATGCACTACCACGAGATCGATCTCGGAAAAAACTTCAAACCCTTCGAACGCTGGCCGATCAGTTGGGACTTCGTCGTGCGCTTCGAAGACTATCCCGACGGCAGCCAGGAGGTCGCCTGGCTCAATCGCGTGGTCTTCGATCTCTACCTCCGCAAGAACATGTGGATCAAGACTTCCCTCCAGCACCGCAACGACGAGATCCATAACCTTAGCGTGATCTATGGTTGGGAATACCGAAAAAACAGCTGGTTTTACTTCGTGGTCAATGATGTCAAGAACGACACAGAAGACGGCCTCAGCCTGCTGACTAAAGTGGTGTATTCGTTCTGAATCTTGGGATCAGTCCTTTTCCTGTCGGGGATGGAGGCCGTACTCCTTGAGTTTCTCTCGCATCTTGAGTCGGGTGACCCCGAGCCATTGGGCGGCTTTGGTTAGATTGCCTTGCGCTCGGCGAATGGCCTGGGAGTAAAGCTCGGGTTCGAGATCCGACAGCATTTTTCCGAACGCGTTTCGGACCTCCCCGCGTTCAACCTGATCCATCAGGTCAGTGATATAGGTCGCATGGGACTGGTGAGCGACGGCGATGGGATTGCGGGCCTGGGCCAGGACGTCCTTCATGTGATCGAGGCTGATCGTGTAATCGCGCGCGACCAGGAGGGCTTTTCGGACCACGTTTTCCAGTTCGCGAACATTGCCGGGCCAGCTCTGGTTTTGGAGGTAGGCAATGGCCTCCGGCGTGATGGACGGGGAGGCCACTCCGGCTTCCGGACCGTGCCGGCGCAGGAAATACCTCACCATATCGGGGATATCCTCGCATCGCTGGGCCAAGGGGGGCAGTTGGATGGTGACCACGCTGAGACGATAGTAGAGGTCCTCCCGAAAGAGGCGCTCGCGGATGGCGGCCTCCAGGTCGCGGTGGGTCGCGGCGATGATGCGAGTATCGACCGCGATGGTTTCTTTCCCGCCCACGCGTTGAATGGTCTTTTCCTGAAGCACCCGCAGCAGCTTGGCTTGCAGCGCCGCATTCATGTCGCCAATTTCATCAAGGAAAATCGTCCCGCCATCGGCCTGCTCGAATCGTCCCACGCGGCGGGCATCGGCCCCGGTGAAAGACCCGCGTTCGTGTCCGAACAGTTCGCTTTCGAGGAGGGTTTCGGGAATTGCCGCGCAGTTGATCGCGATGAACGGGGCGTTGGCGCGGTCACTGTGCTGGTAAATGGCGCGCGCAATGAGTTCCTTTCCGGTGCCGGTATCGCCCCGAATGAGAACGGTGACGGCTGTGGCCGCAATCCGGCCTATCTCCTTATAGACCCCCTGCATGACCCGGCTGTTACCCACGATCGCGGTCCGCGCGGATGCGGCGTCGCCGATTTCCACAGGATCGGACATCAACCGGCTGCTCTCGAGGGCCTTGGCGGTTAGATCGAGTAGCTCGTCCACCTCGAACGGCTTGGGGACATAATCGAAGGCGCCCCATTTGGTGGCTTCGATCGCGGTCTCGGTGGTGCCATGCGCCGTGATCAGGATGATCGGCAGCTTGGGCTTGGTCTGGTGCAGTTGACGGACCAATTCCAGCCCGTCGAGGCCCGGCAGCTTAAGGTCGGTGACCACGACATCAAAGGATTCGGCGATGGCACGTTCCAGGCCCTGATCGCCCCGGCCCAGCGCGATCACATCGTAGCCGTTGGTTCGCATGACCTTTTGCAGGCCTGTGGCAATGTTGAGGTCATCCTCGATGAGCAGGATTCTAGGATTGGTTTTCATCGGTCGACGCGAGGGGGAGCACAATGCTGAAGGTTGTGCCGCGGTTGGGTTCTGTCTGGTATTGGATGATCCCGCCGTGTTTTTCGACGATCCGAGCGGCAATCGGCAATCCGAGCCCGGTCCCTTGTTCTTTGGTGGTGAAGAACGGATCAAACAACCGTTTCTGGACTTCGGGGGGCATGCCTTTTCCCGAGTCCACGATGTCCAGGACAACGACGTCAACGGCTTTTCCCTTGATGACCTGCCGATCCTGGCGCGAGCGCAGGAGGATCGTGCCGCCGCCCTTCATGCTGTCGGCCGCGTTGTGAACAAAATTGATCAGGACCTGCTTCATTTTGTCAGCATCGATCTGGATCGGATCATTCGATTGCAGGTCGAGTCGAAGGACCAAGGCCCGCTGATCCAGTTCGGACGCCAGCAACTGGGCAGTGTCCTGGAGGAGTTTGCCCGCGGGCATCGTCTGCAGTTCCGGATCGGCGGGACGCGCGAACTGCAGAAAGTCGCGGACAATCCTTTCCAGCCGGTCAATTTCATTCTCGATGACTTCCAGGTCTTCTTGTTCGGAGGCCCCGGCGGGATGACTGGCCTTCAGGCTGAACAACCGGACTTTGATGGCGGTGAGGGGATTTCGGATTTCGTGCGCGATGCCCGTGGCCAGAACGCCCAGCGAGGCGAGCTTTTCCTGGCGATCGATCACGGCGCGGCTCTGTGTCAGCGTGTTTTGGAGCGGCGCGATGGTCCGGCGATAAATCAGCAGGATCAGCCCCATCCCGCAGCCCAACAATCCCGCCAGCGAGAGAAAGACGAACCGCTGCAACCGGCTCAACGCGGCGTTGGCGTCGGCGATGAACGAATCGGCCGAGGATCGTTTGATGGCGGCCAGAGCTTCCGTCAAATCGAGCAATCGCGCAAATCGCCATTCGACCTCCGACGGCGGGGCAGGGGAGGGGACGGCTCCGGGTTCGAGTTGTTGTTGGGCCAAGGCCTCCTGAATTCTTTGAAGAAAGGGCTCAAGGTTCGCGGCGATTTCCCGAACCAGGCTTCTTTCGGACAAGGCATTCGTCTTGCCGTTATGGTCCGCAATCAGGGCCCGCACTCGGCGAGTGGCTGCTTCCATTCCGGATCGATCTTGGGCATTGGTCGATGTCATCTCCCGCCGCCACTCCGCATGCAGGGCCAGGATGCCCGAGCGAAGCTCGTCTGAAAAACGCAGGTGGCTGATCTGCTCGGCGCTCCAGTTTCTTCGCAGATCACTGATTTGCCTCCAGGCCATTCGCTCGGCCCAGATCAGAGCGACGACGATGACTCCGATAAAACCCAACAACTCCACTGCGCGAACCGGGATTTCGGAACGTGTCAGCATGAACAAGGCCCTTATCATAACGACGCGGATAGGCCCGACGCAAAAGAAAAGTCGATCATGGCCGAATCTCGTTCCGGCGCGCCCGCAAGGCCGTGTGAAGCATTCTGCCCGCCTCGGTGATTCGGAGACTCCCCTCCTTGAGGACCACAAACTCAGCCCCCATGAGAATCATCACCACCTTGCGCACAACCGACTCCGGCAAGGCACGCTTCCGCCTCTCCTCCAATTGATGGTTGACGGCCGCCAAAACCGCTTTCTCGCTGAGTCCATTTTCACAAACCGCCAGCGTTTCAAGGATGTTCCGCGAGACCGCCGCCTGTTCGAAGTATCGAAGAAGATTCCCCCCCAGCTGATCCAGCGAATGAGTCACCTCAGGACCAAGGACCGCCGGGGCAGAGACGAGATCCGGCTCGATAAGATTGTCCAGCATCTCGGTCAGCAGTTGGTCGCGTCGATGCGGCGCGATCACCAGTCTGACAAGGATATCGACGCCGATCGCGGCCACCGCCAAAAGCAATAGAATGATCTCACTCGGATTCATAGCGTATCGTGGTTCGGTTTTGAACAGACCTCAAGCTAGCGCTATGCCAACACGGGGCCGCCACGCCTCAGGGGTGGCCGTTCGAGGGCGTGCGGCCGGGAAAGCTTCCGCTGAATGAGATTTCTGATCGGGGGGCGCCTGACTTATGATGTTCCATAGAGCTCCCACAGATGTCACCGGATGCCGCATTGCGGTTACTCAAATCGGAACAAATCAGACCGCCCCTGGAATGAAAAAGACCGGCAAACTTCAGTCTGCCGGATCAATCCTCCTGCAATCGGGTGAACCCGAGAGCAAAAAGAGATTGGCACAAGACCAGCTATCCGCAGAAACAGACAAGTCGGTGTGCGAGGATGCGACACGCGATCTTGCTTTCGACCAGATCTCCGCGTCTGTCGACACCGAGCCCCAGTCGCCTGGATAAGGTCTGGGGACTGAACACCTGGGGAGATGAGGTGTGGCCGTTGAGATGAAAGTGCCTATGAACATGAAAGCCGATTCATGCAAAGGCAAATCCGGAACAGAGGGAACTGACATGCGGATTTTTATTATGGGAGCGGGGGCCACGGGGGGGATGCTGGCACAACTGTTGCGCCAACGTCATTACGATGTTTGGTGCGGCGACGCGGATGCCGACCGCGCACGGCTTTTCACCCGGGGGCTGGTTGAATGCCGTCCTGCCAATGCGCGGAATGTGGATTCAATTGTCCGGGCTGCCCGCGGCTGCCATCTCCTGGTGAACACCGTGCCTGCCTTTTTCAATACGACGGTCATTCAGGCGGCGTTGTGCCTGGGCGTTCATTATCCCGACCGGGACATGGTCTTCGACGGATTGCACGTCGATCATTTTGTATTCGCCCGGCGCGACGGACTCATGGCCCTTCGACATCACACGCCCGCCTTGCACCGGAGGCGCATGTCGAATCGGGACGAGGCTGAAACTCGACTGATCCCCAGGCCTGAATGCTTATGAAAACCGACTTCATCTGCTCCATGCAAAACGAGGTTGATTCCGTGGAGAGCGGGACAATCCATATCCTGGCTGCGCCTTCCGAGACCCAGAGGATGGAAGGGACGTTGGCTGATGCGCATGCATCCAAGCCGGACCTGTCCGAAGCCGAAATCCTCTCCCTGTATCCCGCAAGCCGGCTCAATCCGTTAGGATTTAGAATATGCGCGCGTCCGGGCGGCAGACTCCGGTTCACGCGCCGCCTGTTGCGCCGGCCCGAGGCCGCGGGATATTTCCGCGCTCTGACACACTTCAATACGAAATGCCTATGAACACTATGACTCCGAAAATATTGCTGCTGGAGGATGATCGTTCCGTCCGAGAGTCCCTGAACAAGCTCTTGAAGAGGGAAGGCTACGACGTCTATCCCGCTCAGGATGTGAGCGAGGCCATCGAGATCCTGCAATCGAACAACGTCCAATTGTTCGTTCTCGACCTCAACCTGGCCACGGACCACGACTGGAAACTCCTCGAGGCAGCCAATCCCCTGAAGCCTAATCTGCCCGCCATCTTGGTCACTGGCGCCTGGGGACAGCGGGAGTCCGCTGCCGCCCACGATATCCTGGGATTCATCGAAAAGCCCATTGATGTCGTCCTCTTCCTCGACAGGATTCGCGGTGTGCTTGCCGAACCATCCTGCGCAAAGCGGAAACGCGCTCAGCCGGTGAAAGAATCCTGCGACGATGCAATTCGTCACAATGAATCTTTCCTGAGGATGCTGCACGAGCGGTATTCGACCCCGTTCGCGATTTCATATTCCAGCACGATGCCGGTTCGAAGATGGCCGGCGGCCCTCGGTCACACAGCCTCCAGGAACTCCTGCGCAAGCCCGGTTAAATCCACCCCAAACAACCAGTCGTCATGAATGCGATTCAATTGTCGGCACGATCCGAGCCGCTGGTGGAACAAATTGTTTCGACGATACCTGGTGGACTTCTGACTCGGAGACCAAAAAGCCTCAAATAAAGGCCTTTTTCGGCGTTTCAGATCCTGGCACGGGAATCGCTAATTGATGCTCGAATGAACCCCGCGCGATGGTGGGAGCGGCAATAAGGGGATGTGTCGAAGGGGAAACCAGGCACAAGCCTCTCCAGAAACCTTCAACTCACGGGATCCATGAAAATGAACACGCTGAACATGCCAGAGAAGATGATACGGTCGAAAAGGCAGCCTATCGATTTCAGCCTCCTGGGCGAGGGAACCGGGACTGGAGAGGGATTGACTCTGCCAGCCTTGCCCCATCTCCGTTTCGGCAGCATTCTTTTACCATTCGATTTTTCCGATGCCTCGATGGCCCTTTTGCGTCCTCTGGTTGACCTGGCGGAAAGAACGGGGGCCACCCTCCATATCCTGCATGTGAGGAAATCCAGCGCGCCCAATAGCCTCGACGAAGCTGGAGAAATCCCTTGCCCCGAGGATCTGTCTCGGGATGCCTGCGAAGCGATGATGAAACAATGGATCAAGCAGATCGTCCGGAGTCGGATTTCGACCCGAATCATCATCCGAACGGGGGAGGCCCCAGACGAGATCCTCTCGTGCGCCGGTCGTATCGGGGCGGATTTGATTGTGATGAGCACACAAGTGTACAGCCGGTTGGGTCAGGTTCTCCTCAGGAGCACCACGGAGCGGGTGACTCGAAAGGCCCCCTGTCCCGTTTTGGTCATTCCCATAGACACGGTCCGCCGATTGGGGCTTGCCTATGACGAGTTCCCACCGCAGGCGTGGAAAACGATTCTTCTGCCGGTGGACTTTTCCCGCGCCGCCAGGGTTGCGTTAAGACATGCGGTCGCCCTGGCGATGGCGAATCAGGCCAGGCTGCGGATGCTGCACGTCGTCGCAGGCGATCTCGCGTTCACCGGGGACGCCCGCCTCCGAGGCGAACAGCGGCTTGGGGAATGGATTCGAGCCGAGTTGCATTGGCCCGTCGAGTATTCGAGCGCCGTTTGGGTCGGGATCCCACCGCTGCACGCCATTTTACTGGAGGCCAAGCGATCGGCTGTGGACGCCATGGTTCTGCCCACGCGGACCGAGGTGTGGTCGAAAAGACTGCATCTTCGCAGTGTCACCGACAGCATCCTCCGGTACGCGCCCTGTCCGATTGTCGCTGTGCACGAGCGGATCCACTCGTGCATGGAATAACTCCAACCCCCATTTAATCCCTTCATTTCATGTCTGGAATTGATTTCATCCAGGATCTGGGGCTTGTCATGCTGATTGCGGCGGCGGCGGCCTGGTTATGCCAGCGCCTGGGCCTGTCCGCGGTCATCGGCTACATCCTGGCCGGCATCCTGGTCGGGCCGCACACGCATTCGCACGGGCTGATTCTCGATGCGGATCGGATCCAGTCGCTGGCGCAAATCGGCCTGGTCTTCCTGATTTTCAGCATTGGCCAGGGGATCCGGATTCAACGCCTGAGGAAGGCTGGCCTGCCACTCGCTTTGGCGACGCTGCTGATCGCGGCGATGGTGCTCGCCGGATGCCGTCTGCTGGGGGCCACTCTTGGATGGCCCGGTCGATACAGTCTGGTGCTGGCCGCCATGCTCATGGTCTCCAGCACGGCCGTCCTCGGCAAGAGCCTGCGCGAAGCCGGCGCCACGCACCATCGTTTCGGCCAAACGGCCCGGACGATTACAGTGCTCGACGACCTGGTGGCGATTGTCAGCCTGACTTTGATCGCCTCGATGATCCAGTTCGGCCAGGCCGATTCACTGGTTGTTCTGAGCTCGGTCGTCCGATTGAAGGCGGTGATCATTACCCTGGTGATTGGGGCATTGCTGTTCGTGCCTCAACTGCTGAATCGTTTGGGGCCCTCGGTGTCCTCTGAGGTTCGTTCCCTGGTCATTGTCGGCCTCTTGCTCGCTATGGCGCTGCTCTCGGCGAAGGCCGGATTCTCCGCGGCCCTCGGGGCCTTTTTGCTGGGCACCATCGTCGCCAGCACCCGGCAAACCGCCCAGGTGGAACGGGTGCTCGGAGGGTTGAGCGAGGTTTTTGCCCCCGTGTTTTTTGTCGCCATGGGCATGCTGTTTGACTTCAGATCGCTGCTGGAAATCTGGCCGCTGGCGCTGGGGATATTCCTGTTTGCGGTGACTTGGCGGATCATCTCGGCCACACTGGCGCTGCTGATGGTCGGCCATCCGGTGAGCGACGCCGCGCGCGCCGCGATGTGCCTGGCGCCGATTGGCGAGTTCTCGTTGATCATAGCCTTGACGGGTGTGCAAGGGGGGATCGTGCCTCCTTCTTTTTACGCCCTCGGGATCGCCGTCTGCCTGCTGACCTCGATCACCACCCCGATTCTAATTCGCAACTCCCAAGTGCTGAGCGACTGGGTCGGGCGGAGACAACCTGGATTCCTGGCCCAATGGATTGTTTTCTACCACGAATGGATGGCGAGCCTGAAACAGCGCCAGCGCTCGAGTTTGTTGTGGAAACTCGCCGCTCCCCGGCTCGTCCAAGTTGCCATGCAGATCTTGTTCATCTCGGGCCTGCTGGTTTTCGCTCGTCCTGTCTATTCGATTATCGAGAAATGGCTGGGAATGGATTCGCAGATCGCGGCCGGGCTTCCCATGGCCTTCGGCCTTGCCTTTGGCGTTCTGCTGTTGGCTCCGTTGATCGCGCTCTGGCGGACCCTCGAGGCCCTGTCGATGATGTGCGCCGAGTCCAGCACTCGAGGAAGGAGCAAACAAGCCCTTCTGCGGCCTCTTTTCGAGAATCTACTCAAGGGATTTGCCTCCATCGGTCTGCTGTTATGGCTGGCGGCGTTTGTTCCCTATACCGTATTGCCTCTCTGGAGTCTTTGCGCTGTGGGAGCGGGAACTCTCGCTCTGGGCGTCCTATTCTGGCGGCGTCTCATCCGGTTGCACAGCCGGTTCGAGATCGAGCTGAGAAAACAGCTGGCCGATTCGCCGTTCGTCAACGGAAAAAACAGTTGGACAGTCTGCCCTGAATCCAACGGCGCTTTGAACATGAACCTAGCCGAGCACATCATCCGCGAGGAGACCCGGCCTGTGGCGCGAACCATTTCCGAACTGCCGCTGCGCCACCTGTTCTCAATCACGATCGTCAATGTCGAACGACAGGGTGTGGCCATCCCGAATCCCAGCCCTGACACCGTCCTCTATCCGAATGACAAGCTGCTGCTGCTCGGCCAGGAGGAGAACTTGCGCCGCGCCGAGCAATGGCTGAATGGCGAACCCGATCCTGATCTGAACCAAAACGTTGAATCCTCGTTGACGGAGTTCAGCCTCGAACACCTGACCGTGCCGATGAGCTCGCGTCATCTCGGCAAATCCCTGGAACAACTTTCCCTGCCAACCCTCTTTGGCATTCAGATTGTCGGCATCGAGCGCGGCCAGGGGGCCGTCCTCAGCCCCGGGCGGTCCGAGAGATTGCTGCCGGGCGATGAACTGCTGGTCCTCGGCATGCCGGAACAAATCAACGAAATGGCCTTTTGGCTCTCGACTTGACCGAGACCAGTCGTTGCCGATCCCAAAACCTCAACCTCAAATAAATCCAATAGACATGAACGCCCTTATGAATCCTCGCGTCATTTATATCACCGAATCGGACATCAAGCGGCTCCATCCGTTGATCGAAGCCATGAAGAATCCTCGCGACGACCTGCGAAGCCTGAGGTCCGAGCTCGAAAACGCTCGCGTCGTGGCTCCCGCCGAGGTGCCACCCGATGTCATCACCATGAACTCCAAAGCCCGTCTTCGCGATCTCGAGACCGGCGAGGAGATGACCTATACGCTCGTGTTTCCAAGTCACGCCGCCATCGACCAGGGACGAATCTCCGTTCTCGCCCCTGTCGGCACGGCGATGTTAGGTCACCGGGTGGGTGACGAGTTTGAATGGGCTGTGCCTGACGGTTTCGTGCGGTTCCGCGTTGAAGAAGTGCTGTATCAACCGGAGGCCGCGGGTCATTTTCATCTTTAGTCTCTCAAGGCCGGCAGGTATTTTTCGTGCCCAGGGCGGGCCGAATCTACTGGGCACTCCAAAGCGGTCTGAGGTCGGGATCAGTCATTGCCATCGCGGTGATCCGTTTGGCGTCGCCGAGTTTCATGGCTTTCTCGAGCCATTCGCGGGCGGTATCAAGATGTCCCAATTGGCAGGCGTAGCAGGCGAGGTTATAGGGGATGATGCACTCCTTTGGAAATCGATTCACGGCGGGCAGCAGCTTATCCCATGCGGCCTGGGTGAGTTTCATCTCGTGCAGGCTGTAGGATCGGTGGATCCATCCGGCAGGTTGATCCGGGGCTGCCTCGATGAGGAGTTCGGCGAGGTGAACACAGGCGTCCCAATTTTTTTGTTGGGCCTGGATCTGCCACGACACATTCAGCGCTTCCGGGCGATGATGGTAATCCGGCCGGATCTTGTCGAACTCGATCCGGGCTTCCTCGATATTTCCGAGGGCCAGCCAGCCTTCAGCGGCGTGCAAATGGTGAATATCAGGAGGTTCCATCAGGCTGAGGCAAAGTCCGCCGATTCCGGGCCGGCGGACTTCGAACAAAAGCCGGTCGTTTTTCGGCGCGATTTACGTGGGCTCGACCCAGCGATTGCTTCGGGCGGCGGCGTACATGGCTTCCATGACACTGGCTCGCGCCGCGGCTTCCTTGGGTGTGACCAAGGGCAGGCCGGATTTGCCCGCCACAGAATCGACAAATAGATGCATCGGCGCAGCCGGAGCCGGAGGCAGCTTGGTCCAAGGTTGCTTGCCGTCAGCGCCTTCGACCTTCTTGCTGGTGAAGAAAAGCTGGCCATTGATGATCGTGGCGTAGCCCTCGGTTCCGCTGATTTGAAGCGTCACCGGATTCGCCACATCAACCCATCCGGCGGTCAGGGTGCCATACACTCCGTTCTTGAACCGGATCAGGGCGGCGCCGGCTTCGTCGCAGTCGCCATAGTGCCCGGTCACGACCTTGACCTGGGCTGTGACCGATTCGACATCGCCCATCATCCACATCATGATGTCCAGCGAGTGGGTGCCGAGGTCGCCGAAGGCGCCCACACCCGCAATCTTCGGATCCGCCATCCAGCGCCACTCCGTGTCAAACCATTTTCCCAGTGACCCGCTGTGGCAGTTCGAGCCTTCAATCCGTGTGATCTTGCCGAAGCTGCCCTTGGCGATTTCTTCCTTCAGGAAGATGTGGGCCGGGTTGCAGCGCATGAAATACCCCGTGGTAAACAAAAGCCCCGCTTTTTCGATGGCGGCCTGCATTCGGTAGCTGTCTTGGGAACCAATCCCGAGCGGTTTTTCCACAAACATGTGCTTTTTGCCGCGCGCCGCTCCCAGGACCAGGTCGAGATGGCGATTCGTTTCCGCACAGATGACCACCGCCTGGATCTCCGGATCCGCATAGATTTCGTCGGCCTTTTCCGCCACGGCCGCATTCAGCTCCTTGGCCCGGCGGCTGGCACGCTCCCGGTCGTGATCCCAAACCGTCTTGACCCGGACATCCTTGCGGTCCTTCAGCAAGTTGATGAATCCGGGCGTGTGAATGTGAGCGCAACCCACAAAGCCCAGAGTGACCTTTTGGCCTCCGTCCGCCGCCAGAAGTGAGGAAGCCGGAAGGATGGCGCCAGCCGCTCCCGTGGCGGCGGTCACCTTGAGGAATTGACGGCGATTCAAGAAATTTCCATTCTCAGTGTTGTCTTTCATATTCTCAATCAGGTTCTATTCAAGATGGGGCTCATCATGCTGTGATTCGTTGCCGGTATTCAAGAGAATCTTCAGAACCGGATCTGCGACGATCCAATCGGCGGAACGGAGATGCTTATGGGGATTCAAGATCCAGGGTCTGTTGCAGTTCAGGATGCCCGCCGGGGATGGAAGTCCGAAACGCGGGCCAGTTTTTCCCAGAGCTGTTTTTCTTCGGCATTGAGCCGTTTCGGGACCAGAATTTGAACGACCACGAAAAGGTCGCCTCGCATGCCGCTGGCCGAAGGCAATCCCTGGCCCCGCAGCCGGAGCTTCTGGCCTTGGCACGTGCCGGGAGGAATTCGCACCGTGACCTCCCCGTCTAGAGTGGGAACCTCGATTTCGGCGCCAAGCACCGCCTCCCAGGGGGAGGTGTCCAGGTCGTGATACAAGTCCTCGCCTTGAACGCGGAAATCCGGATGTCGGGCCAGTCGCACGCGCAGGTAGAGATCTCCCATGCTGTCGCCATTCGAGTCTCCCCGGCCCGTCACCCGGATCAACTGGCCTTCCTTCACCCCCGCGGGCAATCGCACGCGGAACTTGCGGATATTGCTCCGCCCGGTGTTCGGATCTCGAGTTTGGACAGATACACTTCGGACAGCACCTTTCAGCACCTCGTTTAAAGTGACCAGGATATCACTTTCCACATCTTGTCCGCGCTGACCTCTTGACGAGTGCGGAGCCTCGGCATCGTCCGTCGAATTGAATTCGTCCCAATTGCCATTGGCCATCCGACCCGAGGCCCGGCGGCCGAAGAACCGCTCGAAGAACTCGCTGAATCCCGTATCGCCGAACTTGAATTCGAAGTGCTCCGCTCTCCCGGGAGAGGCCCGAAACCGGCTGGATCGTTGCCAGCCTGGCGGCGGCCGGAACCCGCCCGAGGTATTCCAGTTGGCTCCGAGTTCATCATATTGACGTCGTTTTTTAGGATCGCCGAGAACCTCATAGGCCTCGTTGATCTCCTTGAACTTCTCCTCGGCCTGCGCCTTGTTCCGGGCCACATCAGGATGATGCTCGCGGGCCAGCTTGCGAAATGCCTTTCGGATATCGTCTTCTGACGCGTTTCGCGGCACTCCCAAGGTATTGTAGTAATCTTTAAATTCCATGTTCAACCTGTCCCAGCACTGGCTGTCATGTGGCGATGATCGGCGTCCAAGATTCTTCAGAATCCAGCTCGCCACACCCGATTCTCTATACCAAACATCGGATCAAACTGCACTGAGTTTTGATGGCCGAGTCGTCCGAGGCTTATTTCGGCTTGCGACAGGGCTTGTTAGTTTGTTATAAGAGACTAGCATATGGCTGCAATTGGACGATTTCAAAAGGGCGACGAGATTTTTCATGCCAAAGTCGTGGACGGCGAACTGTTTCGGCTGCAAGGAGATGTCTTTGGCTCGCCATCCTACGAGAAGAAACCCATTCCGCCCAAGGGAGTTAAAACCCTGGTGCCCGTCACGCCGTCCAAGGTGATCGCCGTGGGGTTGAACTACGCCGATCACGCCCGGGAGTCGGGCAAGCCCCTGCCGAAGGAACCCTTGTTCTGGTTGAAGGCGCCCACGTCGTTGATTCCGGACGGCGGGAAGATCGAGATTCCATTTCCCCAGCACCGCGTCGATTTTGAGGCCGAACTGGCCATCGTCATTGGCCGGCGAGTGCGGAATGTCACGCCGGCGGCTGCGGCGCGGTATATTTTCGGCTATACCTCGGCGCAGGATATCAGTGATCGAACGATTCAGAACTCCGAGACACAATGGGCCCGGTGCAAGTCGTTCGACACCTTCACGCCCTTGGGACCTTACGTTGAAACGAAGATCGATCCGCACGATCTTACAATCCAACTGTTCCAAAACGGTCAACTACGGCAGAACTCGAACACCAGCCAGATGATTTTCAATTGTTTTGCCCTGGTCAGCTTCATTTCGACCAACATGACGTTGTTGCCTGGAGACATCATCGTCACAGGCACCCCCAGCGGTGTGGGCCCGATTGAGTCGGGCGACCGTTTGGAAGTCCGGATCCAGGGCTTGGCCCCGCTCGTCAATACCGTCAAATGATCCTTGGCCGCGTTGCGTTTCGCGAGAGCGCAACGGAGATCTTCCCTCGGCATCATCATAGGGGGGGAGTGAATTGCAAAAGCCGAAGCGGCGCTGCCGTTGCGCCGAGCGAAGCAGGTCCTGGAAGGGGGTGAAGGGATGGCTGAGACACAATTGTCGGGGCTGGTCTGATTCTCATTCATGTCAGGTTATGCGATGGACTCAATCACTGATTCCCACCCTGCGGGAGACGCCGTCCGAGGCGGAAATCATCTCCCACCAACTGCTGTTGCGGGCCGGTTTGATTCGCAAGTTGGGCGGTGGGCTTTATACCTTTCTTCCCTTGGGACTTCGGATCTTGAGGAAGATCGAGGCGATTATTCGGCAGGAAATGGACCGGGCGGGTGCCTTGGAAGTATTGATGCCAGCCTTGCAGCCGGCCGATCTTTGGCGGCAGTCGGGACGCCTGGAAACCGCTGCGGACGTCCTGTTTCGAGTTCGGGATCATGCGCAAAAGGAGTGGGTTCTCGGACCGACGCATGAAGAGGTCATCACTTCTCTGGTTGCCGGTGAAATCAGTTCCTACCGTCAACTCCCCCGGACTTTTTATCAAATCCAGACCAAGTTTCGTGATGAAATCCGGCCTCGTTTTGGGCTCATGCGCGCCCGTGAGTTCATCATGAAGGACGCCTACAGTTTTGATTTAACGGATGCCGCCGCCCAGGCCAGCTACCAGCGCATGTTCGACGCTTATGAACGGATCTTTCGGCGTTGCGGTCTTCAAACGATGCCGGTGGAAGCCGATACGGGGGTCATGGGCGGCAAGTTATCCCATGAGTTCATGGTCCCTGCCGAGACCGGAGAGAATCAGGTGGCTTTTTGTCCAGCGGGCGACTATGCCGCCAACCTGGAAAAGGCGGCCGGCGCCAAGCCCCGGCGATCTTCGAGCGAAGAATCGCCGGCAGACCTGGAGCGGTTTCCCACCCCGGGAGTGACCACGATCGAGGGATTGAGCCGAGAACCCCATGGCGTTCCCGCCGAACGACAGATTAAAACCCTGGTTTATCTGGCCGATAGCCGGCCGGTGTTGTTGCTGCTGCGAGGCGACGATTATCTCAATGAAAACAAACTCGCCGGCGTGCTGGGCACCCCGGTCTTTCGGGCCGCGACTGCGGACGAAATCTTCGATTTATTAGGGGCTCATCCGGGCAGTCTAGGCGCCATTGGAGTCACCCGATGCCCCGTCATTGCCGACGAAAAACTGCAGGGGGCTGTCGGGATGACGACCGGCGCCAACGCCGATGGTTACCATGTGCGTCATGTTTCGGTGGCGCGGGATTTGCCCCAGGTCCGGTGGGCCGATCTGCGAACACTCCGAGCGGGCGAACCGTGCCCGGTCTGCGGGCATCCCCTGGAGATTCGCCGCGCCATCGAAGTGGGCCATGTGTTCAAGCTCGGCACGAAATATAGCCAGGCGCTTGGGGCCTGGGTCCTGGCCGAAGACGGCCGGCAGCAGCCCGCAGTGATGGGCTGTTATGGCATTGGTGTCACGAGGACCCTGCAAGCCGTGGTGGAACAATCGCATGACAAGGATGGCATCCTCTGGCCAGCCGCGATCGCGCCTTATCAGGTTTGCCTGACGCCGTTGAGCGTGACGCCCGGCCAGCCGGTCTTCGATCATGCCCTGAACCTCTATGCCGCCCTTGGCCGGCAAGGCGTCGATGTGATCCTGGATGATCGCAACGAACGACCAGGGGTCAAGTTCAAGGACGCGGACCTGGTGGGCTTTCCATTGAGGGTCAGCCTGGGGGACAAGTCGCTGGCTCGAGGCGAGATCGAGTTGAAGCCGAGAAACGGAAGCCTTCAATCTGTGAGGCTTGAACAGGCCGAGGAACGCATCCTTGAGATTTGCCGGATGATGAATCCCTCCCAACCGGGAATCCCATGAAGGTTCTGGTCGTTGAAGACGATCCATCCACTCAGTTGCTGCTGCGACTGTCCTTGAGCGATCGCGGCCACCGCGTGACGACTTGCGCCTCCGCCGAGGACGCCATGGCGATCTTTCCCACCGATCTTTTCCCAATGATCGTTTTGGATCTCAATCTTCCGGGGATGGATGGACTCGAGTTTTGCCGGTGGGTGCGCGGCCAGCCCGAAGGCGACGCGCCCTTTATTCTCATTGGCACAGGCCGGGATCATCCTGAAGACCTGCACCAGGCTCTGCTGGCAGGAACCAATGATTTTCTGGTCAAACCGTACGAACGCCACAGACTTCAGGTGCGTCTGGCCATCGCCGAAAACCAGATCGGCATCATAACCGAGCGGCGGCGGGCCATCCAACAGCTCCAACGATCTCAAGACCAGCTGGAGACACGAGTCCAGGAGCGAACGCAGGAATTGGCCAAGGCCAACGACACGTTGCTGACTGAAATTGCGGCCCGCAAGGCCGCTGAGGCTGAAAAAGGCAAACTCATTGAAGAACTCCAGCTCGCCCTTGCCAGCGTCAAGACCTTGCGCGGATTGCTTCCCATCTGTTCCTGGTGCCACAAAATCCGGGATGACTCGGGCTATTGGAGCCAACTCGAGGTTTACTTGTCCGAGCACTCCCATGCCGATCTGAGCCATGGCATCTGCCCCGAGTGCGCCCGGAAACTCAAGGCCGAAGTCAGAGGCCAGCCTCCCGGGTCTGTTTGAAAGACAACCTCGGATCCTTACAGGGAAAGAACATATTCGGCGAGATCATCGAGTTCCTGTGGGGTTAGGGCTGTGGTATGGCCGTGGCGGTTGTTGGGATTGTGGTTGCGGAACAGGTCCTGGATGCTCATCGATCGACCATCGTGGAGGTAAGGCGCCGTTCGCCAGCATTCGATCAGGGTGGGCGTATCGAATTCTGTGTCCTGTTCCGCGCGGGTGCCCGTGCCGATGTTGTGCGGCTTGCAGTCGGTAAACAAGGGGGCGGGATGGCATTCAGCGCAACCGGTCTTTTGAAACAACTCGCGGCCACGACGCGCGGCCTCGCTGAGCTGGCCTTGAACTAAACGCGGGCTCGGGACCGGTTTCAGGGATTTGAGATAGGCGTCGATGGCCAGGGCTTCTTCCTCGGGCCGAATGGCGAATTGAATGTTACGAATCCCGGCCCGCACCGCAGTCTCGGCGGTTTCCCGAATCCCGAGGCTCATGGCGGGCGCTGTCGCATGGGACAGCAGCATGTTCTTGGTGTTTTTCGGATTGCCCAGGCCGTCATTGAGCAAATCCCAGTTGAGACCATCCACCCGCGCATCCGGGTGGCAACTCGCGCAGCTCTGCCAGCCCTGGAAACATAAAGCCGCGTCATTAAAATAGAGTTCGCCTAGGCGGACGGGATCCTTGGCTGGGGCCTGATTCAAAACGAAAGCCTGTTTTTCCCGCGAGGGTGTCGCGTCCAGATCCACTCGATGGAGGCTGTCTGAAAAATAGGCCGCCGCGAAGACACGGTTGTCCGCAATGACCAGTTCACGGGGGCCTTTCCCCGAGAGGCCTACCCGATGTCGCAGACCCACCAGAAAACTGAGGTCGTTGGGCAGATCGTCTGGAGAGGTAATGGCATCCGAGATTTTTTCGCCGCGGTTCAACCGGGTGATTTTGTTGTGCAGGGCGGGCCGATCAATCAGGCTCAACTCATGCGTGCCGGCGTGCGCCACCACCAGCCAGCGCCCGTCACTGTTGCAGGCTACGCCCCAGGGATTGGCCGCTCCCAGATCCACGTCGTCCAGCAGAACCGTGTTGATGATCGCCGGAGAACCCGCATCCAGGATGGTCAAGGCCGCTGTGTTCATCCAGCCGCGTTCGAGTTGGGTGGTTGGCATGGGATATCTGGCCAGGATATGCGTGACATAGACAAAGGCTTGGTCGGGAGAGACGCACAAACCCCGCACGCCTGTGCTCCCGTTGGGCAACGTTAATTCCCGCACCACCGTGTGATTCTCTGTGGCAATGACACTGACCACGGCCGCCACGGTTTCCCCCACAGCCGGGCTTGCGGGGAGATGATTGGCCACAAAAAGGTGTTTTCCATTCGCGCCCAGGATGGCGGCCACAGGCTCTCGCGACACCGGGATCCGGGTCATCAACCGCCGATCGGCCAGATTGAACGCGGCCACGCTGTTCTCGAAGCGGTTGCAGAGATACAGGCGCTCACCATCTGAACTGACCACGGGCGAGCACGGGGTATGGCCCGCGGCCAGGACAAACAGGAGCTTGCCGTTGGCCGTGTTCAATGCCAGCAGGCGGCCGTCGGCATTTCCGCAGGTCGCATAGAGCGTTTGACCATCAGGGCTTAACGTCAGGCTGCGAGGATTCCCGGGGATCGAATACCGCGTGATGATCCGCAAGGTGCTCGGATCAATGACCAGGATGTTTGTGGCCGAAGACGCGCCAACATAAAGCCTTTGGGCATCGGGGGAAATCGCCAGACCCAGGGGCGAGAGAGCATCGCCACTGTGACAAATCCCGGGTACAAGAACGCCGATTGCCGCCAGGAGCAAACAGCACAGCCGAGACAAGTTTTTTCCGGAATTTCTCCAACAGAAGAGAAAGGCCAGGGTGTTCGTGCGAGTGGATGAGGGGATGCGCTTCATGGTTGGGGCGGATGGGATTTGGAGTCCAGATGTTCAAGGAAGGCTTTGATGTTGGCGGTTTCGACGGCTTCCATGGTGCGTCGTTTGTTCAGAAAATGGCGGTAATGGTCCAGTTCCTCCGGAGTCCAGGTGTTGGCCTCCTCGTAATCACCGCAGTAGGGCACAAGCAGATCGATCCAGGCGGCCAGTTTATCCAACTCTTCACGACTGAGCCGCACGCCATGATGCCCGCGGGTCAGGAGCGTCAACAGCGCGCTCTTGGCTGCGCCAGGCGAATAGGGGGGAATGAGGGATGGCTCCGATTGCGCCGAGATCCAGGTGATCCACTCATTCGAGTTCCCCGTCAGCGTGCGGTTCCCTTCCAGTTCGGATTCGCGGGCATCCACCAGTGAGAGATAGCTTTGGGTCCAGCGCCTTTTGGCGAGGGCTTCCGGCACCGGCGTGTTGCTCAGGTCCAGCGAGCTGTCCGGCCCCGGATGACACCGGGCGCAATGCCGGTTCAAAATCGGCTGGATTTCCTGCGGAAAGCTGAATCCGCGGGCCGGTCCGTAGAAGGGTGTGAGATCCTCCGCGCCGGCCCGGAGAGCCAGGGTTGAGGGGCGAGCGGCCAGGGGGGACGAGTTCTTCGACTCGTGGCATCCCACGCAGGACGCGTTTTCGCCGGGCTGAAGCGTGGTCCAGCTGCGCATGGTTTGCACCGCGTGTCCTTGGGAATCGATGGCCTGAAAATAGACAGGCGTGCGCGCCGGCACCTTGAAAAAGGCCGATCCATCCGCATGCACCATCGCATCGCCCAGAATGCGCTTAACGTCCCAGGCGCCATTGCCAATGGCAACCGGCGTGGAGACCAAGGCGGAGCCGGCGGGACCTTCGTTATAGTTTTGGCCCATGCCAGCGGCCCGGTAATCCAGGGCAATCACCCGCATCCTCTGGACGGTGCCTCTGGGTATTCCCGCCAGTCCCGGGCCGGCGTAAACGTCCTGCACGTAACATAAGGCCGTTGTTTTCCGGTAGTCCACCGGGCTCAAACGCGACAGCGGTTTTTCACGGGGCGCCAGAGGCACCGGCTGGCTGCACGAGATCCGGGAATCCGACACCAGCAGCTCACGCCGTCCGTCCGCATGCATCCAGTAAATCCCGAAACACACCGGCTCGCGAGACCAGCCTTGGGGGGCGTAGGAGACCAGGCACTCCGCCTCGCTGAGCGGATACGGATACTGAAATAGATCGCCCTCCTGTCCGTAGGCATCGACGCGCACCGCCTCGGTGGCGCGCACAGGCGCGATCAGTCGAGCTCCGGAGTTTTCCTGGCGTCCCAGGCCTGGATCCAGGACACCCAGTTTGCCCGCTTGAAGCGTGTGATGACCGGAGAAGACAGCCATGACTTTTGGGCTTCCAGGGATCGCCCGCGCGTGGAGCAGGGAGGTGGGAAACCAGGAGTTGTTGCCGTAAAACTCGGTCTGACTCGTGCCGTCCGCGTTCATCTGAAACAATCCCTGCACAAAAATCTGCCCCCGGTCGCTGTATTCCCATCGGGTGTAAAGAATCCGCCCGTCGTTCATCACGGTGGGATAATTGTCGTGCACCTGGTCAAAGGTCAGGCGCCGCAAGTGACGCCCGTCGTTGTCGCAGACGTAAAGGTTGCTCACTTCCGTCCACCAACAATCCACGGTTTGGACACAGCGCGTGGAATTAAACACAATCCCTCCGTCCGGCAGGTAGGCGCCTTCGTAATCGGCATAACCCAATCCCGCTGTCAATGGACGCGATTGTCCATTGACGGTATCCCATTCGTACAGGTGGTAATCATCCTCAAGATCGGACTTCTTCCAGGAAAACAAAATGCGACGGCCGTCCCAGGAAACATCCGGATCGCGGATCACCCCCTCAGGATCCTCCAGCAGAACAGTGATTTGTCCCGAGCCCCTCGAGAGATCGCAGACACACAGGGCCGATCCCGGATGGAAATGTCGCTCGTTCTGGGCATCGGACTGGCCTTCCGTGTAGGCATAATGCGATCCCCCCAGGTTGTAATGTTTCGTGAAGACAAATCGATTCCAGCGCTGCCTCAAATTTCGAAGCCGACTCTCGCGGCGTCGTTCGCAGGCGCGTTCGTAAAGATCCAGCCACCGTTTGTCCCCGGGCGGAACCTGGGATCGTTCCAGCGTTTCCCATGCGGCCTTCAAAGAACCGGCCTCGTCATTGAGTTCGTCCAGCACACGCCGGATGAGTTTGGACTCAAGATCCTTCGGGCGTTCACTCACCAGCCAGAGGCGCGCGTCCCCGAGACTATCTTGAAGCATCCAATCATATTGGATTGGACACTGGCGGGCGAGAGCGTCCAGACGGGTGTTGATCTCGTTGGCAAGGTCGTTTTCTGTCCTGGCTTCTGCCGACAGCCTAATCCGTTCCGCGGCAATAAGCTGGGCCCAGGATGAAGGCTGCGCCTCCTGTTCCAGGGTTTCCGGGGAAGCCTCCCGAGGGGGATCGACTGACGCCAGGCCCCAAGGGATCGATGTCAGAAAAACGATCGCGGCCGCGAGAGGCCAAAGACACGTCAACGTGAAAAAAACGGGCGCCTGTTTCACAAGCCTTTACATACGATTGCCGGATGCGCCGCATGCTGTCTCAGGTCCTGAAACAAGTCAATGACACTCTCGCCCATGGCTCAGGTCGTTGAGTACATCCTTTACAGTGCGTTCCGCGCGCCGCTACTCTGGCTGGGTCATGCATCTTTCGGATGGCATCTTGCCGGCCCCGGTTTTGGCGGCAGGCTTTGTGATGGCAGGCGGCTTGACCGCCTGGGGTGCCAGGGGTTTGCGGGATGAGGAGATTCCCCGGATTGCGGTTTTTACGGCCACCTTCTTCTGTGCGTCTCTCCTGCATTTCAAGGTGCCGCCGACGAGCGTTCATTTGCTGTTCCATGGACTGCTGGGCGTGGTGCTGGGACGAAGGGCCTTGCTGGCCATTCCGATCGGGCTGGCTCTGCAGGCGGCCTTATTGGGACATGGCGGCATCAGCACCTTGGGGGTGAACGCGTCGATGTTCGGCTTGGCGGCGCTTTTGGCCCATCAGGTCTTTCGTCAATCCGGGCGAGCGGTATGGCTGCGTCCCTTTATGCGGGGCGCCCTGGCGGCGGCTTCGGCGGTAGTGGCGTCGGCCGTGATGCTCATGGGCCTGCTCTGGTGGGCAGGGGAAGGATTCCGGTTGGTCGCCCAATACGCCTTGCTGGCGCATCTGCCGGTCTTGGCGATCGAATCCATGGTGACCGGTTTTACCGTAGACTTTCTCCGGCGGGTTCAACCGGCCTTATTGGCGGGAGGTTTGCCTTGAGAATCCGCTGGCTGTTCATGGTGGCGTGGTTGTGCATGGCCACGACCGGTCTTGCTCACCGGCTCTCGATAGACTGGCGAGTGGAGAAAGATACCCTGGTAATATCCGCCCACACTGAAAGCTCGCCTGCCGCAGGCGCCGACGTGGAAGTCCGATCCGACCATGACGCGATCCTGGCCACCGGCCTGCTGGATGCCCAGGGGCAATGGCGTTGTCCTTTGAGCCCCACCGGCGGCGTGAGGATCGTCGTGAATGCTGGTTTGGGTCATCGGCGCATCCTGCAACTGACGCAGGAAGAGCTTCAGCCCGCCCGCGCCGCGACTGGAATGGGGTCCGCGCCGGATACGACACAGTCGGATCCCGGTCCGGCCAACGGGCCTCGCGTGGGGGGAAGCAGTGATGGCGCGCCGGGGCAGGTTGTTCGGGCCGTCGTGGGGTTGACCTTCATCCTGGCTTTATCGGCCTCGTGGATGAGCTATCGCAATTCCCGACGGGTGTCGGCGATCGAGAAACGCCTGGATCAACATGCGAGCCGAGGTTGAACTTTTTGCCAATCGCTCTTCGCCGGTTCATGACTGGGACGCGCGCTGGAAGATCGCCGCGCTGACCACGGGGATCGCGGTGCTTTCATCGCTTCAAAGTCCGGCTGCGGGCCTGGCCGGGGTGGCGGGCGCCTTGGGATTGCTGTGGAGCGGCCGATTGCCCGTCCCGTTTCTCCTGGCGCGTTTGGGGGTGGCCCAGGCCTTTTTATTGCCTTGCCTGGTGCTGCTGCCTCTGACCTTTTCGTCCCAACCGTTTTCCCTGGGGCCGTTGACGTTGAGCGGAGAGGGCTTGCGGGTGGCGGCCATGATGTATCTCCGCGCGCTGGCGATCCTCGCGGTGGCCATGGCCGTAGTCTATTCGACGCCCATGATGGTTTTGCTGCGGGCGCTGCAATGCTTGTTGGTTCCAAAAACTCTGGTTTCCATCGCGTTGCTTGCCTATCGGTATCTGTTCACTTTGTCGTGGGAGTTCATGCGATTGCGATGGGCGCTGGCCACCCGGGGATTCGGCAACCGGAGCGCGCGCGCCGGGCACCGAATTCTGGCCAATGTGGTGGGGATTTCTCTTTTGCGAAGCTTCGAACGCACCGAGCGGATTCAGCAGGCCATGCATTGCCGCGGTTACACCGGTCAGTTGCACACGCTGCATCGGTTTGACGGCCGGCGCTCCGATATCGCCAAGTCCATCGCGTGCGTTTTATTCGCCGGAGCGTTGCTGGCGTGGGATCGGGGATGGATTCGGTGGTGATGGGCCATGAGCTGTTTGGTCGAAATCCAGAATCTGCAATACGCTTATCCCCAGGGACGCAAAGCCCTGGTGGATGTCAGTCTTCACCTGAATCACGGCGAACGCGTCGGGCTCATCGGACCCAATGGCGCCGGCAAGACAACCTTCCTGCTTGTTCTGGCCGGTTTGATGAACGATTTTCAGGGCGAAGTGTCCGTGGCCGGCTGCGATCTGAGCACCGCGGCGGGCCGCCGCAGTGTTCACCGAAAACTCGGTGTGGTCTTCCAAAATACAGACGACCAAATTGTCAATGCCAATGTCTATGAAGATGTCGCCTTTGGCCCGTTGAATCTGGGCCTGCCTGAAATCGAAGTCCGGCAACGGGTCAACCAGGCGCTGGCAAGCGTGGGCCTGAACGAGGATTACTGGCAACGCATCCCGTTTCATTTGTCCTCGGGCGAGAAACGACGGGTCGCCATTGCCGGTGTCGTCGCCATGCAACCCCAAATCATCCTGATGGATGAACCGACCAGCGACCTGGATCCGCGAGGGCGGCGGGAACTCGTCCAGATCCTGTCCCGTCTGCCCATCACTCGGATTGTATCGAGTCACAACCTCGAGTTCGTCCTCGAAACTTGCGATCGGGTTTTGGTTCTGGACGAGGGACGATTGCGAGCGGACGGCCCCGTGCGGAGGATTCTGGCCGACGAAAGCCTCATGCTCCATCACGGGCTCGAAGTGCCCGGGAGTATTTCCGCCGAGGAACGACGGCACGCCGCGCTCGCCGGGCCGATTCCCGAGCCCGCGCCTAATCACCCGCACTCGCATCCTCACTCGTCAATGAAGCTAACAAGCCTATGAGACCCATGGGAGCAATCAGACTTATGAAATTGATACGTGTGTCCTGGATGCTCGCGATGAGCGGACTGATGTCCTTGGTCGCCGCTCGAGCGCATTTTCCGATCCTCGTTCATGACGCGGATCTTGGCTCCACCAACGGCTCTGTGACGATTACCTACGCGGTGGGTCATCCCTTTGAATTGGAAATGGAGCCCGCGCAACGCCCCGATCAACTCCGCCTGATCGATCCGCGCGGCCGTCTTACGGATGACACCGGGCGCCTGGTAAAGACGCTGTTTCGCCAGCAGACCCACGTGACGGCGTGGCAACTCCAGTTCGATCCGGCTCGGGGAGATACCCTCGTGGCCCTGACTTCGCCGGCGGAGATCGATGCGGCGCAGAAAACCCTCTACCGCGAATACGTCAAGGTCTGTATTCACCGCTCGACTCAGGGCGGTTGGACGAATCGCACCGGACAACCTCTCGAGATTGTCCCCTTGACGCGGCCGTATGGATTGCGCCCGGGAATGGTTTTTTCCGGGCGCCTGATGAAAGGCCGTGAACCTGTGGCGAACGCCGAGGTCTATGCGGAGCGCCTGAACGACGTTGCGCCCGTCAGCGCATCCATGCCTCCCGAACCCTTGGTTACTTATGCGGCGCAAACGGATCTCCAGGGACAATTTGTGCTCTCGCTTCCGGATCCGGGCTGGTGGGTGGTGGGCGCTTATGCCGACGATCTGGGATCGATCCGAGACAAGGACAAGGAATACTCGCACGAGGCCTTTGCCGGTTTCTGGGTGCGGGTCGAACCTCGCTGACAACCCGCGGATCCAGAGATTTTCCTCCGTCTGGCTTAGGGTCTGATACCGACCCTTAGGACACGGGAGGTTGAGGCGTTTCGGACGCGGCGCGGTAATCGATCACGGTCACTTTCTCGAGGGTCACCAACCCGCCGGTTATCATTTCGTCCAGGACCGGCAGAAAGCTCCTCAGTTTTTCCTCGGTGTCCACGATTTCGATCACGAGCGGCAAGTCCATCGAGAGACGGAGGATTTTGGCGGTATGCAGCCGGCTCGATTTCCCGAAGCCCATCGGACCGCGTAACACGGTGGCCCCCGCCAGATGCATTTCCCGCGCCTTCAGCACCAGGGCCTCGTAAAGCGCCTGGTGTTTCCAACGGTCGCTTTCGCCGATGTAAATCCGCAACAACATCGCGTCATGAGGCAGTTGCATATTAGGAACCTTTCGTGGATTGGAGGGCCAGAGCCAGCACGTAGCCCAGCCAGACCCCCAGCAGACACAAGACCAAAGAAAGCACCGCGTTGGTGCCGGCCTTGAACCATTCGCCGTTCCCGGCCAAGGTGAGGGTTTGAAGACTGAAGGACGAGAAGGTGGTATACCCCCCGCAAATCCCCATCATAAAAAACAGCCGGAAAGAAGCCGGAGCCAGGAATCGGCCTTCCGGACCGGTCAAAGCCGCAAATAACCCAATCGCAAACGATCCGGTGACATTGACGACCAGCGTTCCCAAAGGAAACGTCTCGCCGAAATACCGGGCGACCAGTCCGGAAAGGCCCCATCGGGCCATCCCTCCCAGTCCACTGCCCAGAAATACCCACAAGGCATCCAACATAATGAAAACCAACGATCTCAGAGACGCGGGCACCCGCCGTCGGCCTTGAAATCCGCCGGATTTATTTCTCGCTCAAGCGCGCAGGCAACCTGCGTCACCATCGGATTCACGTTATTAGGCCAGCATGCTTCTCGGATGGCAAGTGCCCTCTGCGCGTTTCGTCCGGCGATTTGCAGCAACAGGATCTACCGTTTGAAATCGAAGCCCAGAACCGAGCTCGGTGATCTGAGGGGGAACGGATCACAGGGTGTTTTACAGGTCTGCATCCATGAATTGTGCTCTTGAATCCCGTGTGACCATCGGCTACGATCTTCATCGAATCCAATTTGAATGGCGAAAAAATTTGAGCCCGAGAGATCCTGTTTGCGCTTATTGCGCGCGTCCTTGATGCTGGCGCCCGTGAGTTTGAGGTGGATTACCAGAACGGCGAGGATGTGTTCCGTGTGACGTGAATAAAAGCTTAACCAGTCTTTATGCGAAAACCACTGCCTTTTTGGATCGTGTTTCAATGGGGAATCCTCGCGGTGGCCTGGGCGCAGGTCCCCCCCGTCGTTAACTACCAGGGCCGCATCACGGCTTCGGGCACCAATTTTAATGGCGAAGGTCATTTCAAATTCGCGCTGGTTGGCAACTACACCAACATGGCCCGTCAAGCGATCGCGACAGCCACCGTCAAGAGTGGCGCGATTGCGGCTGTTACGGTCGTGGATGGAGGCTCTGACTATACTGACGTTCCAAAAGTCACCGTGAGAGACCCTCTGGGATCCGGCGCCCAATTGACGGCAACGATTTCCCACGGCGCTGTCACGACGATCAAGATTGCGGACGGCGGCCGCAGTTACTCCCTAATGCCCATCATTCAAGTCGAGGCGCCTAAACCCGCGTGGTCGGCCACAACCTTTTGGAGCAACGACGGCACTAGCGTGTCGGGAAACGAACCCACCTCGGCGGTGTCGGTGCCAGTCGATGCGGGCCTGTTCTCCGTGGGATTGGGGGACACCAATCTCGCCAATATGGCTGGCTTGGAGGCGTCGGTATTTGAGAAGATCGACCTGCGGCTTCGGATCTGGTTCAGCGATGGATCGGGGCCGTTTATTCAACTCAGCCCCGATCAATCCATGGGTTCGACGGCCTATGCCCTGATGGCCGCCCGGGTGTCCCCCGCGAGCCTCACCAATCTGGATGCCTCCCAATTGACGACCGGCCAGATCCCGGAAGCGCGTGTTCCCGCGAGCATTGCGCGCGTCAGCAACATCATGCCGGAGGTCTTGGCCCACGACGGATCGGGCAGCAGTCTCAACGCGGACCTGCTCGACGGCCATCACGCGAGTGATTTTGCCTTCACTTCGCATGCCCATCCTGGAATGGTCACGAACACCGCTGCTTCCTGGGTTTTCATCCCCGGCGCTCAGTTGGGTGCCGCACTCAACTTTTATCAGATGGATGTTGCGCCGAACGTCAGGGGAAGTTCTCAACTGTACAGTGGAGATACAACCGGAGAAAAATCATTGACGTTGCCGCTATCGCTGCCCTCTGTGCTCTACGGAAAACCGGTTCAACTCGATGAGTTGTGGATTGATTATTATTGTGAGAATGGCGCGAAAAACTACATCTCGGGAACCGGCCTGACCCGCCAATCCTGGGATGGTTGGAGCGCCGGTTTATTGAACGATTCGACGCCACACAAGAGCAACGACTACACCAATTACGTCTGCACGGACCTTGGGATTCTCTCCAGCAACGCATCCTCCGTGATGCTCCGGCTGGATTTCCAATTCGCGAACAAGACCAATTACATTCAAATCAATTCCGTGCGACTCAAGCTGACGCATTAAACGGCAGATCCGATGAATGCGGTCCGATGATGGCATTTGCAGGCCGATCGCTTACATTCCATCGGTTTTCCCAATCCTTCAGGGCCTTCAAATTTTGCCTGCTCATATTGGCGTTTATTGGGTAGGTATTTTTTCCCGCGGTTCGGGGGAGCCAACTTGCGGCTTTACGGGACCGGTCCGGGTAAGGTACAGATATCGGCGAATACTCACAACCCAAACAACCGAGAGCTGTCGGGAGCGAAAGGAACAGATCGATGAATCATTTACGGGAAGCAACGCGGCGTGATTTCTTGAAAACATCGGGGCAAATGGTAGCCGGGGTGGCTTTGGCGGGCGCAATGGCCAGACCCGGTTACGCGGCAGAGAGTAATACAATCAAAATTGCCCTGATCGGTTGTGGCAGCCGGGGGACTGGCGCGGCGGAAAACGCGCTGTCGACCGAAGGCCCCACCAAACTATGGGCCATGGCCGATGTGTTTCCGAACCGCTTGGAAAACAGCTACAAGACGTTGACAGAAAAGCACTCCGCGCAGCTCGACGTTCCGCCGGATCGCCGCTTTGTGGGAATGGACGGTTTTAAAAAGGCGATGGACATGCTCAGCAAAGGCGATGTTGTCCTGCTGGCGACCCCTCCGGCTTTTCGTCCGATGCACGTCGAGTATGCGGTCCAAAAGGGGCTGAATGTATTCATGGAAAAGTCCTTTGCGGTCGACGGCCCCGGGATTCGCAAGGTGATGAAGGCGGGCCAGGAGGCGGCACGCCAGAATTTGAAGATCGCCGGTGGATTGATGAGCCGTCACAGCGAACCCCTGGAAGAGGCGATTCGACGGATTCATGATGGCGCGTTGGGGGATATTATCACCTGTTGGGCCTATCGAGTGCACGGGCCGGTGGGGATTGGGGACCGACAGGCCAGCATGAACGAGATGGCCTATCAGATCGCTAACTATAGCTGTTTCACCTGGCTCAACGGCAGTTTCATCGTCGATTGGCTGATTCACAACATCGATGTCTGTTGCTGGGTGAAGAATGCGTGGCCGGTCGCGGTCCAGGGGAGCGGGGGACGCGAGGTGCGCCGGGATGCCGACCAGCTTTTTGATCATTACCTGGCCGAATACACTTATCCGGACGGAACTCGAATGATGGCGCAGGGCAGGCACATTGCCAATTGCTGGGAGTTCTTTGGCGATGTGATCCAGGGAGCCAAAGGTTGTGCGGTCTTGGGAGAGGGCATCAGTCATCCCCGCCTTTACCGCGGTCATCAGCAGAAGGAAGAAAACATTCTCTGGCAACATCAAGGGTCTCCGGGAAACGCGTATCAGCGGGAACACGATCTGTTCTTCAGCGCGATCCGGAACGATAAACCCTACAATGAAACCGAGCGCTGCGCGAAGTCATGCCTGACCGCGATCATGGGGCGCATGGCCTGTGAAAGCGGAAAGCTGATCACGTGGGAGGAAGCCTTGAATTCCCAGATCGAGCTCGCGCCGGGTCTGGACCAGTTCACGATGAATTCCCAGCCGCCCGTTGTTCCGAATGCCAAGGGTGAATATCCCGTGGCCGTGCCCGGAAAAAGCCAGGTGCTTTAGGCCGCAAGCACTCCAGTCCCCGCCGAGGATCTGTCACGGAAAATATTCAGTGGCGGGAGGTGATGTTTTTATGAGTTCATCGAACACGCGTTCTGTTCTTCGTCTTTTAGCAGGCCTGGTATTTCTCGCATGCGCCTGCGCGAACAGCCCCGGGGCGAACAGTGAGCCGCCGTCCTGTTCCCCAGCCTTGGAGGAGGCGGCTGTGGCACTTGCCAATTCACAGTTGGATGTTGCCGCCCGGCGCTTCGACGAGATCTCAAAGGACTCGCACAGTCCGGCCTTTATTCGCGGTCTGGCCGGGATTGGGATTGCGGAAACGGCCCTCGCGCGAAGGGACATTTCGGCGGCGATCCGGGCCTGGCGGCAACTTGCGGAGAATCCGGTCGTGCCTGGTTGGCTGCGCGACCTCGCGCAGAGGCGGGCTCTTGAAACCGAACGCGGATCGAAAGGACTCCCCGAAAGAGATCCGGCCTTGTATCGCGTAACGTTACCGGTTTTGCCTGATCCGGCCGTCGTTTTTCACGTTTCTCCGGATGGAAGCGACGCCGCTGATGGCTCCAGGAACCGCCCGTTCAAGTCCCTCGCCAAGGCCCGTGACGCGATTCGCGACCTCAAGAAGTCCAAGGCAGGATTGCTCCCGATTGGCGGTGTCCGGGTGATCATCGGTGCTGGTTCCTTTGTCCTGAAGCAACCTCTGAGATTCACGGGGGAGGACTCGGGCACGATTGAGGCGCCGATTGTTTATGCGGCCGAACCGGGCGCTTCAGTCGTCCTAGGCGGCGGTCTTTTATTGCAGGGCTGGAAACCGATCACAGATCCATCTGTTCGTGGGAAATTGGACGCCTCCATTCGGGATCAAGTGTTGGAAGTGGACCTGAAGGCCAATGGAGTGAGTGAGTGGGGAGATGCCACGGCTTTGAAAAAACGTCCGGAACTGTTTGTCGACGGAACGCCTCAAATCCTCGCACGCTGGCCCAACAAGGGTTTTGTCAAAACCGGCGATATTTTGGGCTCAGAGACCTTCAAGGTGTGGGGTTCCATATCCGGGTGCAAGGATGGCAAATTTCGATTTGAAGAAGACCGCCCCAAACAGTGGCTGGATGAGCCTGATGTCCGTCTTTATGGTTATTGGTTCTGGGATTGGTATGAGGAATACCAGTCCGTGCGATCCATTGATCCCCAGGCGGGCAGTTTTACCCTGGCCCAGCCGTATGCTTCCTATGGCTATCGCAAGGGCCAACGGTACTACGCCGCCAATGTGTTCCGCGAACTGGACCAACCAGAGGAGTGGTATCTGGACAGGCGCCACGGCAAAATCTACTGGTTGCCGGACAAGACGACCGAAGTGTCAAAGGCGCAGACGGTCCTGAGCGTCTACTCGGAGCCGTTCGTGATCCTCGAAAATGTCAATCATCTGGTTTTGCTCGGACTGGTTTTTCAGGAGGGCAGGGGAGACGGCCTTCACATCGGAGGCGGAACAAACTGCCTGGTGGCAGGCTGCGTTTTTCGTCGCTTGGGCGGTGACGCTGTGATTGTGCAGGGCGGCGAAAACCACGGTGTTTTCGGCTGCTCGATGCACACCCTGGGCTGTGGCGGGATGCGGATTGATGGCGGTGACCGCCGGCTTCTGCGGGCCGGCCGTCATTTCGTCGAAAACTGCGCCGTGTCCGATATCTCGCGGATCAAACGCACCTACGCGCCCGCTGTGCACCTGGATGGATGCGGAAACCGGATCGCTCATAATCTCTTCGAGCGAATTCCCTCTTCCGCCATGCGCATTGAGGGCAATGACCACCTGATCGAACTGAACCATGTCCGCCATGTGGTCCAGGAATCCGATGATCAAGGGGGCATCGACATGTTCGGGAATCCACTGTATCGAGGCGTGGTTATCCGTTGGAACCGATGGAGCGACATCAAGGGAGGAACCGAATGCGGCGCGGCGGGGATTCGGCTGGATGACATGATCTCAGGAATTGTGGTTCATGGAAACCTCTTTGAACGCTGCGGCGCGGTTCAATTTGGCGGGGTCCAAATCCACGGCGGCAAGGAGAATGTCGTGGACGGAAACCTGTTTGTCGATTGCCATGCCGGGATGAGCTACTCGCGCTGGGATGAAGCGCGCTGGATGAAAAGCATCGAGCCGTTTCTCGCCCAGGCCGGCCAGGAGCCCTTTGCCAGCCGGTATCCGGACCTCGCCCGGCTGAAATCCGAGCCGAATGTGAACTTCATCACTCGAAACATTCTCTTTGGATGCAAAAACGTCTTTCTGAGGGACGGCGGCGTCGAAAAAACCGCTCTGATGATGATCAGCAGGGAACCAGCGCCCGCAGACTTGTTGTCGGCGGGAATGGCGCGGGATCGCAAGTTGCGCCACGCCTTGTTCGAACCCATTCCAGTGAGCGAAATTGGCCCTTATACGCACCCGTGGTGTGAGGGTGCGCCGTCCCAGAACTGACGCCCGGAAATCTGCCGGGCCCGGCGTAGTCCCGCGATTGCCGGGGGGTTCATTGTGAATTCGAGGAGGCGATGCTCTGCGGAATAAATTCCACGCGCCGGTTGTCGCGCTCATCCTGAATTCACAGGGCGGCGGCGGATTTGACATTCTCGGAGGCGTGGTTTACAAGCGATCAAGCAACTCATTCTTTTCACATCATGATAGCACGTCGTTCCTTTCTAAAACGTACCGGGATGGTGGTGGCGGCCGCTGTGGGAGGTCAAACCATGACTCGGAACAACGCTTTTGCCCAGCCGTCGGCGGTGGTTCGTGAGCCAGACACATTTCGTCTGGGGATGGCCGGTTACACTTTCAACAAGTTCAAGCTGGAACCGACCCTCGAAATGCTTAAGAAGGTCGATGTCCACTACCTTTGCATCAAGGATTTTCATCTGCCATTGAAGAGTACGGCAGACGAGATCGCCGCCTTTCACGCGAAGTGCAGGAGTTTTGAGGTCACCGGATATGGCGTGGGCCCGATCTACATGGGCAGTGAGGCGGAGGCAAACGACGCTTTTGCTTACGCCAAACGTGTGGGTGTGAACCTTGTCGTGGGGGTGCCTTTCAAAATGATCGGCCAGAAGCGCGTTTCTTCACCCGAGCTGCTCAAATACATCGAACGTAAAGTCCAGGAATCCAACATCAAATATGCCATCCACAACCATGGACCGGACATGCCCGATCTTTTCCCAAGCGCGGAAAGCTGCATCGAGATCATCCGAGACATGGACAAGCGCGTGGGACTTTGCCTGGACATTGGTCATCAATTGCGGGACGGCAAGGACCCCGTGAAGGCGCTGTTGGACTTCGCCGACCGTGTTCACGATATCCACATCAAGAATGTCACGTCCTCCGGCAAGGGCGGTCGATCCATCGAAATGCCCCGAGGGGCGATTGATCTGCCGGCCTTTGTGCGGGCTCTCCGTAAAGTGAAATACAACGGTGTGTGCAGCCTCGAATATGAGAAGGACATGGACAATCCCCTCCTCGGCGTCGCGGAGTCCATCGGGTATTTTCGGGGGCTCATGGACGCCACGCGCTGAGGTTTCGAGCCTTCCCGGCATGAATAAGATTCCTTTTGGGTTGTTTCTGGTTCCGCTGGTTTTCTTCGGCCCGATTGCGAGGGCCGCGGAGCCCCAACCCGGGTATGAAGTCTCCGAAGAAAACAGCCGGAGCGTTTTCACCACAAATGTCTATGTTGCCGGATCTGGCGGATACCATACTTACCGTATCCCATCGCTGGTGGCGGCTGCAAACGGAGACGTGCTCGCTTTTGCGGAAGGCCGAAAGCGGGGGACCGGCGACTCGGGGGATATTGATCTGTTACTGAGGCGCAGCACGGACCAGGGTCGAACCTGGCAGCCAACACAAACCGTCTGGGACGACGGCTCCCATACCTGCGGCAATCCATGTCCCGTGCTCGATCGCGACACCGGCACGCTCTGGCTGCTGATGACTTGGAATCGAGGGGATGACACCGAACCGCAAATCATCGCTCAACAAAGCAAGGATACCCGGCGCGTATTTATCACGAGCTCGGCCGATGGCGGCCTGTCCTGGGCCAGACCGCGCGAAATCACGCGCGATGTGAAACAGACAAATTGGACTTGGTACGCCACCGGGCCAGGCGCCGGAATCCAAGTGGAACGGGGTCCGCACAAAGGCCGCCTGCTGATTCCCTGCGATCACATCGAGGCCGGCACTCGAGCCTATTACTCGCATGTGATTTTTTCGGACGATCATGGCTCGAGCTGGAAACTCGGGGGGGCATCCCCGCAGCCGCAAGTGAACGAGTGCGAAATCGTTGAACTCCTGGACAACAAGCTTCTGCTCAACATGCGGAATTACAATCCCGCCCGTCGGGCCCGACAACAAGCGCTGAGCATCGATGGCGGCCTGACCTGGATCCGCCAGCGACAGGTCCCTGAGTTGGTCGAACCGATATGCCAGGCTAGCATACGTCGGTTCTCATGGCCCGACAACATCCGCCAGAGCGTCCTCCTATTCAGCAATCCCGCCAGCACCCGGCGCGAGCGCCTGACCGTGCGAGCCAGCTTCGATGAAGGCGAGACCTGGCCGGTCTCACGCCTGCTGGATCCCCGACCCAGCGCGTATTCCTGTCTGGCCAAACTCGCCGGGGATTCCATGGCTGTCCTCTATGAAGCAGGGGGCAAGAGCCCCTATGAGGCCCTGGTGTTCACCCGGTTCCGCCTGCCATGGCTGATGGAAGGCAGGCCGGAATAAGAACAGGCTCTTAACGATTGGCGGGCGCCGCCTTTTCAACTCCGCGCAAGGCCATGGCTCGCCAAACCAGGGAGGGATTGTTCGTGATGATCCCGTCCACACCCAGATCAAGGAGCGCGGCGGCTTCGGCGGGATCATCGATGGTGTAAACCCAGACCTTGAGCTTCTGGCCATGCGCATAGGCAACGGACTCTCGCGTAACGAGTTTGTTCCAGCCCACCACGCTTGCTCCGGCTTTCTTGGCTTCATCAATCCATTCCGGATTCAGGGTTTTTTCCTCGTCGGTCAGTTTTTTTCCGTTCCGTGTGCCGGCGGGTCCCAGGGCGCCCAGGATTTGTTGGGGCATTTGATCGTGGAAATCCTTCAGGAAGGCCCAGTCAAACGATTGGACCACCACGTGGTTCATTTCATTGCGTTCGCGGAGCAGTTGGACGCAAGAGGCCGCGTCACCGGCCTTTCGTTCAATCAAGGTGACGCCGCCGTTGGTCTGGATGATATCGAGGGCCTCGTTCAGCCGCAGGAGACGGGTGCCCGTAAATTTCGGATCAAGCCACTTGCCCGCGTCAAGCGTCTGCAGCTCGGCTGCCGAGCGGCTGTTGACGCCGATTTTCTTGCCTCCCCATTTGGCCGCCGCGTCGGTGGTGCGATCAAGGTCGGAGTCATGAATCACGATGGGCACCCGATCGCGGGCGATGTGGTAATCGAGCTCCACAAGATCCGCGCCAGCGGCTTTGGCCAGCTGGAATGCGGGCAGGGTGTTCTCGGGGGCGAAGGCGCTATAGCCGCGATGAGCAATAACCAAAGGGCGGGACATCTGCAGGAGGCGCTCGGCGGGGAGCGGACCTGCCGCCGTGAGTATACAGCTGGTGGAAAGGGTCAGAGTCAACGCCAAAGGGCCTGGACGAATCCAGGACTTCTTCTTAACTACGTCTAAAATCATAGGTTATTTTGTCCAGACGTGCAATCTGATGCAAGTTCCGAGTTGGGATCCGCCAAATTCCGGGAACGTTTTCCCGGCGGTTCCGTCAAACTGAGCATGAAACGCTATTTCGCTTTTGGGGTGTTGCTGGTGCTGGCCGCTCTCTGTTCTCCCGGGATATCATTGCGTGCGGATGGCTTTATTGTCGTGGATGAAGCGTATTGGTTGCCCCGGCCGCCGCATCCAGGGCCGCCCATCTGGCCACCGCGGCCGATTCCGCCCCCGCGGGAATACCTGTTCGCCCCGCTGGAGGTCACTTACCATCATGTGAGCGTCAAGATTCACGGTCAGATCGCCACCACATCTGTTGACCAGGAGTTCTTCAATCCTAATCCGTCGAGGCTCGAAGGCACCTATCTCTTCCCCATCCCCAAAGGCGCGCAAATCGACAAATTCACAATGGACATCGGGGGCAAGCAGGTCGAGGCCGAACTGCTTCCCGCGGAAAAAGCCCGCCGGATTTACGAGGACATTGTCCGCAAGGCCAAAGATCCGGCCTTGCTCGAATATGCAGACCGGGACGTGTTCAAGGTGCGTGTTTTCCCCATCGAACCCAAGAGCCCAAAGCGGATCACGATTTCTTACACTCAGGTTTTGAAGGCGGACGACGGCCTGGTCGGTTATGTGTATCCCTTGAACACCGAAAAGTTTTCCTCCAAACCCATCCAGGACGTCAGCATCAAGATCGAGTTGGAGAGCGATCGTCCTCTGAAGTCCATTTACTCCCCCAGTCACGATGTGGAAATCAGACGACATGGACCCCGACGCGCAACAGCAGGATTTGAGGCCGTTCATGTAAAACCCGACATCGATTTCGGCCTCTATTTTGCCCAGGAAAAAGACGAGCTTGGGATTAACTTGATCGCCCATAAAATCAGCGGGGAAGACGGTTATTTCCTGCTGCTCGCCTCGCCCGGAACCGACGCCGACGACCGGAAGATCGTTCCCAAGGATGTGGTGTTTGTTCTGGATACATCCGGCTCGATGGCCGGGAAGAAGCTGGATCAAGCCAAGAAGGCCCTGCATTATTGTGTCGAGAATCTCAACGAGGGAGACCGGTTTGAAATCCTCCGGTTTTCAACCGAGACTGAACCGTTGTTTGATCGGTTTGTTGACACCTCGAAGCCCAACCGCAACAAGGCAGCCGCGTTCATCGAGGGACTAAAGCCCACCGGGGGAACCGCAATCAACGATGCCCTGCTAAAGGCCTTGGCCCTGGCGTCCCCAGACGCCTCCGATCCGCAACGAGTGCGCGTCGTTATCTTTCTGACCGATGGAAAACCGACCATCGGAGTAACGGAGGAAACCCGGATCGTCGATAACGTGAAACAGGCTAACCCGGGTCGGACCCGAGTGTTTTGTTTTGGCATTGGCCTCGATGTGAATGCGCATCTCTTGGATAAAATCACCGAGGAGACGCGCGCCGTCAGCCAATATGTCCTGCCCGAGGAAGACATCGAGGTGAAAGTCTCCAACTTCTTCGCCAAGATCAAGGAACCGGTGCTGGCAAATCCGGCATTGCAGTTCACGGGTGACGTTCGGGTGAGGCAGATGTATCCCTCGCCTTTGCCGGATTTGTTCCGGGGTGACCAGTTGGTGCTGGTGGGGCGTTACCAGGGGCAGGGGGATTCTGTCGTCCTGCTTGAGGGCATGGTCAACGGCGCCAGGCGCAAGTTTTCTTACGAGGTCAGTTTCCCCCGCGACGCGGCGGATCACGAGTTCATCCCGCGCCTTTGGGCCACCCGGCGCGTCGGCTATCTGCTCGATGAAATTCGACTCCACGGCGAGAACTCCGAACTCAAGGACGAAGTGACCGAACTGGCGCGGAAATATGGGATTGTCACCCCTTACACGGCCTATCTGATTGTCGAGGATGAGGATCGCCGGCAGGTTCCTTTGGCCTCGCAATCACTCCCACGGCTTTACAGCGACAGGGCCGTGCGACGCGAGGCCGCCGAAAACTGGCGGTCTTTTAACACGATGAAAGATGGCCAAAGCGCGGTGGCGGGCGCTCGTTACGGACAGGCGCTGAAAATGGCCAATGCGCCAGCCCCCGCCTCTGCAAGCGGCGCCATCGAGGCGAATCGCGCCCTCGGCCTCAACGGCACGGTCGTCACCTCAGCGGCGCCTGCGCCGGATTCCCGGGCCAGACTCGTCCAGTTCGCCCAACAAGGCCAGTTTGTCGCGGGCCGTAACTTCTTCCAGAATGATCAACAGTGGATTGACGCCTCGGTCCAGAAGTTCCAGAACGCGAAACGGCAGCGGATCCAGTTTAATTCGCCCGAATACTTCGCCTTTGCGGCAAAAAATCCAAAGGCCCTGCCTTTTCTTTCGCTCGGGCAGAACGTGCAGTTCGTTCTGAACGACACGCTGTACGAAATCCACGAATAATAGCAATCCTGTTCGCGATCTGGCCCGGGTTTCCCGGGAAGCACTTTGGCGGATTGCGGATTGTGGACTGAATGGTAGGGGCGTGGGACAGGGCCCGAAGGCATGGGGAGCTTTCCCTGAGCCGCTCTACAGGTGGCCCGGTGGCGCTCCCGCCCAATCCCGAGCTTATTTCTGGGCCGATTCCTGATAAATCCGCCGTTGTCAGCCTGGCGGCGCATCGGTTATTCATAAGCCATGGAATCACGTTTGAAAGACCAGTGGGTTTTGATCACCGGAGCGTCCAGCGGTTTCGGCGCCGCCGCCGCACGGGCTTTTGGGGCCGAAGGTTCCAGACTGCTGCTCGGCGCCCGCCGGGTTGAGCGGCTGGAAGAGGTGGCCGCCGAGGCGCGGCAGGCCGGCGCTGCCGATGCCCAGTTCCACAGCCTGGATGTCAGCTCCACCGACAGTGCCGAAGAGTTCGTTGCCTGGGCAAAAGAGAGGATTTACGCTCATAGCCCAGGGCTCGGACGCCTGCATGTGCTTGTGAACAACGCGGGAGGCGCCCTCGGGCTCGATCCAATTGCCCAGGGAAAGGACGCCGATTGGGAGACGATGCTCCAGACCAATGTTCTGGGAATCCTCCGGATGACCCGCGCCGCGCTCCCCTTGATGCTGGGACAGCCCGGGGGGGCGATTATCAACATTGGCTCCATCGCGGGACGCGAGGTTTACGAGGGGGGCACGGTCTATTGCGCCGCAAAAGCCGGCGAACTCCAGATCACGCGCGGATTGAGGCTTGAATTGCTCGGGACCGGTCTGCGGGTCTGCACAATCGATCCCGGCATGGCCGAGACCGAGTTTTCCATCGTCCGATTCAAAGGCGACTCGGCCCGAGCCCGTAAAGTCTACGAAGGCGTTCATCCTCTGACGGCCGAAGACGTGGCCGAGACCATCGTTTGGGTGGCCAATCGCCCCCCGCATGTCTGCATCGACGAATTGATCATCAAATGCGCGGCGCAGGCCGCCGTCCAGAAGGTTCACCGTCAGGGCGCGCAACGCTGATCGATCCGGATATTCGAGGGTCAGAGTGACGTGTTCGGCGAGGATTTCCCCGACGGTTGAATTTTTTGACTGCGCGCCGTCTCGATTGGGGGCTTGACGTCATCTCGGATCGATATAGGTTCTTTTCAGCGTATAATCCGGCGAGAGTGTTCTGTTACGGGTCTGGCCGCGCCATCGAGGCCGGGCATCTTCAGAGCACACTAAACAGCGCATCCATCTGGCTTATGAACAAATCCATTCGAATCCTGACGGCAACCTGCATGCTGGTCCTCACAACGTCTCAAGCCCTGGCTCAATTCATCTTTGAAAAGGCCTGGAGCATTCCCGCGGGTGAGCGCGATTATATTACTTCGACCGCCAACGAGCGGGGAATTGCCATCAACCCCATAACCGGCCATGTCCTGATCGTCAGCCGTTCCACCGGAAACCAGATTGCCATCCTCGACGGGGATACCGGCGCTGAAATGGGTTTTTTGGACATGACAGATGTCGCCGGAGGCACCTTTCCCATCAGCGCCCTGGGCGTGGCGGACGATGGCGTGATTTATGCCGCGAACCTCGTCTCGCCTTCGGCGGACTCGCGTCCGTTTAAAATCTATCGTTGGGCGGATGAATCGGCCATTCCTTCGGTGGCGTATGAAGGCAATGTCAGCGATGGCATGCGGTTTGGTGATTGCCTCGATGTGCGAGGGGCCGGAATCCAGACCCAGATTGCGGCGGGCTCAGGCAACGCTGCCAACGCGGTGAGATTTGCGATCTTTACGACGGTGGACGGTTCGAGCTTCACCCCGGTATTATTCTCGCCGGCCACTGTGGCGGCGGGTCAAATGCAGAAAGGCATTGCCTTTGGCGCGGGCGATACCGTCTATGGCAAAATCAACGGCACGCCGGTTCGACATGCAAGCTTCGATCTGGCAACCGGAAAGTCGGCCTTGATCGGGAGCGTTGATGTTCATGTCAACATTTCACCTGTCTCATTCGAAGCCACCCACAACCTGATGGCCGGCGTCAACTACTCGAGCCACGAATTGCTGATCTATGATATCGAGGATCTCTCCGCCATGACGCAGATTGCGTCGTTCCTTTTCCCGGAACCTTTCACGGCCAATCGAAACGGCGTGGGGGCAGTTGATTTCGGCGCCGGCAAATTGGCGGCCCTGGACACCCAGAACGGCGTGTTGGTCTATCGCGTGCGGAAATCTGAGGTGCCCGTCGAGCCCACGATTACCCTCCAGCCTGTCCCACAAAGCGTTCTGACCGGGGGGCGAACCTCCTTTTCTGTCGGGGCCAGCGGCACCAAACCACTCTACGTCCAGTGGTATCTCGATGACATTCCTGTGCCGGGCGCAACGAATTTCAACCTGCAATTGACGGCTGTGCCGGCCGCCGCCGCCGGAAATTACACCGCCGTCGTGACCAATGTCGTCGGCTCGACGACGTCTGTTTCCGCCGCTTTGACGGTGATTCCCCTGGTTTCTTCTGAGGCATTGACGAAGATCTGGAGTCTCGGACCCGGAACACGCCCTTATCTTGCCAACGATAACAACCATCGCGGAATGACCTATAACCCCATGAGTCAGAGCGTTCTGGTCGTAAGCCGAACCCTGGGCAATACGAACATCTACGTCCTGGATGCCATGACCGGCGCGGACAAACATCGCCTCAACAACCTGGGGGCCGACGGACTAAACTTGATCTCCGGCGGTACCTTTGCGCTTAACATGATTGGGGCCGCTGACGACGGGGCCGTCTTTGCCGCGAACCTGACCACGGACGGCAACGGTTTCACGATTTATCGCTGGGAAAACGATGCCTCAAACACGGTTCCCACCCTCGCGTATGGCCCGGCGAATCCGGGCATCACGCGCTGTGGCGATACTCTCGCTGTCCGGGGCGCCGGGACCGATACCCAGATCCTTGTTGCCTCACGCAACACCAACCTCGTGGCTGTGTTTACCACAGCCGATGGAACCCTGTTCGAACCCACGGTTATCACGACCGCCGATGCTTCGGCCGGCAACTTTGGACTGGGGGTTGCCTTTGGCGATGGAAATACGTTCTGGGGTAAGTCCGGTAATGCCTCTCTGCGCCATGTCCAGTTCGATCTCGCCACCGGGATTGGCGTCACCTTGCATAACTACGCAGCCACCAATTTTCCGGCCACCCTCGGCCCGATTGGCGTCGATGTCAAAAACGACTGGATCGCCGGCATCGCGGTGGAAAATCCGGATAACCTGCGGCTCTATGATGCCTCGGACCCGGACCAGCTTCCGATTCTGATTGACCAGGAGCTCTTTGATGCGGACAACGACAACCTCAATGGAACCGGCGCGCTGGCTGTTGGGGAAGGTCTGCTCTTTGCTTTGGATTCCAATAACGGCCTCTTGGCCTTCCAATCGAAGAAACCTTCACCGTCCACTCCGCCCACTCTGAGTGATCCAAAGGTCAATGGCGACAATTTCGAGTTCATCATCAACGGACAGGCGGGCGCGACCTACGGGATTCAGGTCAGCACAGACTTCCAGAACTGGACGGAGCTTCCGGCGATCACCGTGAGCGGGCCTTCAGGCAAGGCGACGGTTTCCATTGTGGGCGCCGGAACGCAATTCTATCGGGCGGTTCTCAAGTAATCGATGATGATTGCCTTTTATCAGATTACCTTCTGACATATTGTTATGAATCGAGCAAAGAACCTCGTTTGGCTGTTGTCGTTTTTCGCCACGATGGTGGCTGCTGAAAACTGGCCGCAATGGCGCGGTCCGAACGGCAACAGCAGCACCCTGGCCGGCCGTTTTCCCTTCCGGTGGACCGCCGAAGATGTCGCCTGGAAAATTGACTTGCCCGGCAAAGGGACCTCCACGCCCATGGTGTGGGACGATCGGATCTATCTGACCACCCCTGCGGACGGGCAAGACGCAGTCCTGGCGTTGGATTTCAATGGGAAACAGTTGTGGCTGGCCAAGCTCGGCCCCGAAAGCCCCCCCAAACACCGCACCCTGGGATCGAGCTGTAACGGATCGCCCGCAACGGCCGGCCGGGGGTTGTTTGTCTACTTCAGGAGCGGCTGTTTCGCCGCGCTGGAATTCGATGGCACAGTGCGTTGGAAGACGAATCTGGTCGAGAAATTCGGACCCGAACGGCTCTTCTGGGACTCTGGGACTTCGCCTGTTGTTGTGGGCGATTTGGTCGTTCTGACCCGCATGCACCAGGGAGAATCGTGGATTGCGGGTTTCGACCAGGCCACAGGCGCCTTGCGATGGCAGCAAAAGCGCAATTACTCAACCCCGATCGAGAACGACAACGGGTATTCAACTCCCGTGGTGTTCGAACACGCGAGCCGAAAAGCCCTCTTGGCCTGGGGGGCCGAGCATCTCACCGCTCACGACGCGACGGACGGCCGCCTGCTTTGGTCCGCCAGTGGGTTCAATCCCAAAGGCACCGGATACTGGCCGGCCATTGCGACGCCGGTTATCGGCGGTAATGTGGTCATTACACCCGTCGGACGCGACGATCGCCCCGGTCAATCCTCACTGTGCGGCATTCGGTTGGGCGGCAGCGGTGACGTCACTGAAACCCATCGTGCGTGGAAAAGGGATGACGTGGGCGTGTTCGTTTCGTCTCCTGCTGAATACAAAGGCTGGATCTATGTGCTGCGTCATCGTGGCGAACTGGTCTGTCTGGATCCGGCCACCGGCCAGACGTTATGGTCCGGCGCGTTCCCGAAGGCCGCGGCTCCATACTACTCTTCGCCAGTCATTGCCAACGGGATTCTCTACGCGGCCAGGGAAGACGGAATGGTGTTTTCGGCCCGGGTGGAGGATCGATTCGAACTGCTCGGGGAAAACCCGATGGGAGAACGGATTGTGGCCACCCCAGTTCCGGTGAACAATGGTCTGCTCCTTCGCGGGGACGAGCACCTGTTTCGGGTGATTGCGAAATGATGCCTTCCACCGCCTGCCTGAGCCGTGAGCAGCACGATCGCCTGGCGATAAAACCTCTTTTCGGAAGTTCCTGCGGGCAACCGGTCCAGCCAATCCTATGCTGCAGGTGCGACATAAAATTGTCCTGCGTCAGGCATAACTGATGTTTAAGGCAGCAAACGAGCCGACTTGGACTGTGCAGAAGAGGCCACGCAGGGCCAGGGCGCAAGAAAAGGCTCCAGTCTCAGGGCGATGGGACCGATGAGGGCGGCGCGTTGGTGGAAGGGGGCATGCCAAGGCGAGCGCGCAGTTGAGCCACCATGGCGTGGACCGAGGGGGCGGCGTCGGCTGGGGGATTTGTGATTTGATCGACGATGGTCTGTCGCAGGTGAGCCAGGGAAGGCAGTCCGACGCGCACCTTCTGGTTATCGGGGATGGAATCCTGGAATCGTTGCCAGACCTTTTGGGCGAGGAGGGCGTAACCGGTGGCCTGGTCTTCTTCGCCGATGGCCAAGCTGTAAAGAGATTTTTTAATCAGGCCTTCGATGATGGCTTTGACGCGGTCCGTGGAGGTTTCGCCGACGTCCTCCTGAACACGGCGGACGGCGTATTCATCCAGGGTCAAGGTGCCCGGCATGGAGGTCTCGTCATTCATGATCAGGGGTTTGTTCGGGTATTTATCCTGGATGATCCGGAACCATCGGGCCGCTTCAGAAAGTCGGTTATGCGTGTAAAGAAAGTAGACGGCATCGCGCAGGAAGTTGCGATGGCCGCCCTTGATATGTTCCCGCATTTCGGCGTCATCGCGCATCATGTCTTCATAGGCCTGGTTGGCTTTGTCGATGATATCGAGATTGGGGCCGAACTCGAAGGTGCGATCGAAGGGATTTTCCACGAGCCGGCCGCGTTGAAAGGAGAGCTGCATGGATTGGTAGATGACGCGGCGGAGGGTGATGAGTTCCTCGGGTTTGGCCATTTTAAGGCCGAGGATGGCCCAATAGATGGCGTGAGCTTCGGGCAGGCGCCACTCGAGCGGGCCATAGGTTTCATCGACGGCCCTCATTTGGAGGGGATCCATCTTAAATTTTTCCCTGAGCAACTTGGCGCGGGCCCGGAGTTCATCGGTCTGCGGATCGATCAGGGCCTCGTAGTTGGGCTGTCCGGGACCGAAGAGGTCGATGATTTGTTCGGCCCAGGCTTGTTTGTAGAACATGTGGGCCTCGTCGAGATAGAAGCCGATCTTGTGCTGAAAAAACCAGGCGAGCTCGCGATAGATGAGCGTCTCCTTGGGATTGTATCGCAGGCCGCGATCTCGGAGCAGTTCGATTCCGGCAAGGACCCAGCGCCAGCGTTCGGGTGGATCCCGGAATTTGATGGAGATATTGTAGACCAGATTCCAGGCCTGATTAACCCAGACGGAGGCAAATGTGGGCTGTAATTTGGTGATCCAATCGGCCAGCTGTATCATTTCGAAATACTTGCCCTGGTCCTGAAGATCGACGGCCCTGACCCAGAGAGCATTCGCAATCAAGCCGCGAAAACCGCCGAGCGCGACGGTGGTGAATGCCAGAATCGGCGGGGCGTTTTCAAGCGGGGCGATTCGTGTGAGCCCCAGGTCAGCCCGAGATTGGTTCAGGGACTGCTGGGTGAAATGCACAAGCACCAGCAAAAGCACCGCCGCGATGACGAGGATCGTTTTGTAGGCTCGAGAGGTCATCAGGCGGATCCTTGTGCCGTGGCCAGTTCGCGGCGCGTGAAGAGCGTGATGCCGATGATCGCAAACAACCCGCCCATGAGCACCACGATCTGCAGCAGGGCAAGGCCCAACTGTTCCCAGGTGACGCTCCGGCCGGTGCTGAGCAGGTCAATCGGAGAAAAGCCCTGAACCAGGTTGATGATCTTGAGCAGACAGGAAAACAGAAAAACAACCATTTGATCGATCCAGAGCGGGTGTGTGATTTGACCGGTGTCGTGGTCGACACCTGAAATGCCGCCTTCCTCGATCACCTGGGCGAGGGTGCCGCTGGAAAGACCGACAATCAAGGCCGCCAGCGACACAAACGAGGCCACGGGAAAGGAGAGAAAACTGCCCGCTGCCAGTCCCAGCGCCGCCAGAAGCGCCAGCCAGCAGGCAATGATTCCCAGGCCGCGAACAAAATTCAGAGTAAAACCGCCTTCGCGATAGAGCACTTCCATCCCGTCCGTCAGATCGAAGAGCAGCGTTTCCTCGTTCTGGTTCTGAAACTCGATGTTAAGAACGCCCTGATCGCTGAAGAGGTTGGGGGGGACAGCGAACTCATGGAAGGCCCCAGCGGCGAGGGTCATTTGGTCCCTCCAGGTTTTCGGAGATTCCGGAACCCCAACCTGCCAGGTTGCCAGGTAACTTCGGGGATTAAATTCCAATTCCACGGGCGTCACTCCCGCAGCCATAAATTTGACCCGCAAGAACAGTGGCTTGTCCTTAACCCGATTCTTGGCAATGCCCAGGGGGATCTCCCAACGACGGCCATAACCGGGAGGAACGAGCTGGAAACGGGCCTTCACCTGTTCTTCGATCTGCTGGCGAAAGAGCCTTTGGTCCAGAGTCGAGAATTGCGGATTCTGGGCCTGTTGTTCGAGGACTTTTTCCACGATCTCGCGCCAGGGGGGCGTGGGTTCCTTCAGGGATCCACGAGCCACCAGGACCTCGTTCCGAAGAATGGCTTGTTGTTCGGGGGGGAGTTTGCTGGCTCGCCATTGCAGCACCCCAAAGATGGCGCCGCCCGCCACTCCGAGCAGGATGAGGTTCAGAATCATAATGCCCATCCACTTGCCGACCCAGATCTGCCAGCGGGCAATCGGTTTTACGACGACCATCTGCATCTGACATTCTTCAACATCCCGGGCCAAGGTTCCAGTGGCCAGCCATAAAGTGGCCAGGCCCAGCAGAGCCGTTGTGACCCCCAAGGTGTAGGTCAGCAGGATCTGAGTGAAACCCCGTGCCGTTCCGTCGTCCCGAATAATTAATGGAACCAGCACCACCAAGGCGAGGACCACGACCGCCAGGAGCATCACCAACCGATACCGCATGGCGGCTCTGAGCGTGAGGAGCGCGATGGACAACACCCGCTTCATGACTTCGGTTTGTCGGTCGAGCCCAACAAGCCGGCCAGTTTCTCATTGGCCTTCGCCAAATCTTGAGCGGAGAGCGTGGGGGTTGGCGGGGCAGTTGGAGGCGGTGGAGGAGGGCCCGGCGCGGGTTCTGTGCGGCGAGTCAGAGATTCGAGTTTAGCCAGATCAGTGGCGGATTGGACTTGGGGGGCTCGAACCATCGGTTCCTCCCGGGCGGGAGTCGGAAGCGTCAGTCGATCGAGAATCTTGTCGGCCTGAGACAAAGCATTGGCATCGCCTCTCAGGTAAGCGGCAACCTGGTGACCGGAGGTTGCGCCGGAGGTTTCCATTTCGCTCTGCCGTGCTTTTTGAACGACACCAAGAAAATAACTCTCAAGGTTTTGGGATGGCGTGTCGATCTTGATCCGGTCTTCGGCAACTTCGGCCCGGATGGTTTTGAGCACCTGATCTAGGGTCTCCCGTTTCAAGATCGGCATGGTCATCCGGATCGCATCGGGTGTGGCGAGCAAGTCCTGCAGTGCTCCCATGGCCTGGATGTGACCGCCGTAATAGATCACCACCCGATCGCAGACATCTTCGACGTCCGCCAGCAGATGGCTGCTGAGGATGACGGTCTTGCCGCGGCGGGCGAGGGCAATGATCAAGTCTTTGACTTCCCGGCAGCCAATCGGATCCAAACCCGAGGTGGGCTCGTCCAAAATGATGAGATCCGGATCATTGATGAGGGCTTGGGCCAGGCCGATGCGGCGCTGCATGCCTTTGGAGAATTCACCGACGGTGCGGTGTTGAACCTGGTTCAGCCCCACCATGTCGAGCAGTTGCGCCGCGCGTTTCTGTCTTTCCTGGCCGGGCAATTCAAATAGGCTGCCAAAAAAATCAAGGGTTTCCGAAGAATCGAGAAATCGGTATAAATAAGATTCCTCGGGGAGATAACCAATTCTGGCCTTGGTGGCCACGTGGCGGGGTGAATGGCCGAAAACCTGGATATGACCCCGAGTCGGATAGAGCAAACCCAGGATCATTTTGACGGTGGTTGATTTGCCCGAGCCATTGGGCCCCAGCAACCCAAAGACCTCGCCCCGGTGGACATCAAAATCCACTTTGTCGACCGCCCGCGCCTTGGGGCGACCCCAGAAATCCTTGAAAACCTTGGTCAGCCCGCGAACGGCGACCACAACCTCGCGATTCGATGTGATGTTCTCGGGGGTCATACGGCCGGCGCGGGACTCAGACGCGAGGCGGACGGTCCGGAGGTCGAATCCGGATGGTCTGCGGCGGGTTGGTCGCCATGGTAATGCTCCATTTCCTCGCCCTGGCGAACGAGGCGGGCGCTGTTAAAGACCACGATCAGAGAGCCCACATTATGCAGCATGGCGGCCACAATCGGATGCAACCAGCCGATGGCGGCCAGGCTCAAGCCACCGATAATAAACAGGATTCCAAACAGAAAGTTCTGGTTGATCACCGACCGGGTGCAGCGCGACAGACGAACCAGGAAGGGCAGGCGTTTGAGGTCGTTATTCATCAGGGCGATGGTGGCGCTGTGAATGGCCACCTCACTGCCGGCCGCGCCCATGGCGATTCCCATATCTCCGGCCGCCAGGGCAGGGGCGTCGTTCACGCCGTCGCCGACAACCGCCACCCGATACCCCCGGGTTTTCATCCCGCGCACAAACTCGACTTTGTTCTGTGGCAGGCACTCGGCCACCACCTCGCCACAGCCAATCTCCCGGGCGACCCGCGCCGCAACCGGTTCGCGGTCGCCGGAGACCATGGCAATCCGTCGAACGCCACTCTGGAGCAGGTCTTCGAGGGATTCCCGGGCTTCGGAGCGAATTTGGTCCTGCAACCCGATCCAGCCCACAAACCGGCCGTTCTGGGCGATAAAAATCAGGCTGTAACCTTCGGCCTCGTTCAGATCAACAGTCTTGAGGAAATCCTCCCGGACGTTGTTGTCCTGGAGCCACTGGGCCCGGCCTATCACCACCTGGGCGCCGTTCACCGTGGCTTTAATGCCGCGGCCGGCGGTCTCCGAAAAATCCTTGGGTTCGATCAGGGGGACCCCCGCTTCATCCGCCAGTTGAGCCAGAGCTTTGGCGGTGGGATGGTTGCTGTATTTCTCCGCGGAAGCCGCCAGGCGCAGCAGTTCGGCCGGGGGCATGCCTTCCAGAGGAGACAAACGACTGACCGTCAGCCGGCCCGAAGTCAGCGTGCCGGTCTTGTCAAAGACGAACGCATTGATCCGGGCGGCCAATTCGATGTCGCTGACATTCTTGATCAGGATGCCCAAACGCGCCGCGGCGGACAGCGCAGCCACCATGGCGGTCGGAGTGGCCAGGATGAAGGCGCAGGGACACGAAACCACAAGCACCGAGATTACCCGGTTGAAATCCTTGGTGAAAACCCACACCAGGGCCCCAATCACCAAAACCAACGGCGTGTAATACCCCATGTATTGATCGATAATCCGCATGATCGGCAGCTTCGTCTTCTCGGCCGCCAATATCAGATCCCGCACCCGGCCCAGGGTGGTATCCTGCCCGGCTCGAGTGACCTTGATTTCCAATACGCCCGTCAGGTTCTGCGTGCCGGCGTAAACCTCGTCCCCCGGCTTTTTGTCCACCGGCAGAGACTCGCCCGTGATGGTGGCCTGGTTGAAGGAGCCCTGGCCGTTCTGAATCACGCCGTCGGCCGGGACGTTGTCGCCGGGGCGGATGCGGATCACGTCCCCCACCGCCAAGTCTTTGGCTTGGACCTCTTCTTCGCCGTTCTGTTTAGTGATACGGCGGGCTTTGGTTGGAGTGAGTTTGATGAGAGACTCGATCGAGGCACGGGCGCCGTCAGCCGTGCGGGTTTCAATGATTTCGCCCAGCAGCATGAAAAAGGAGACAACCCCGGCGGTTTGGTAGTCTCCCGAGGCGAAGGCGGCCAACACAGCGATGGCGACGAGTTCGTTGACGGTGAGCAGACCGCGTCGAATATCCTTAAATGCGGTCATCAGGATCGGATAGGCCATGATCACGGTGCCCAGCATCGCGCTGAGGCCGGCCACCATGTTCCCTTTTCCGTAAAACCATTCGACCACGAACGAGTTGATCACCAGGATGAGCCCCAGAATCGTTTGGGTCATGTGCACCGGGATGTGCTCATGCCCGTGATCGTGACCGTGGTGATGCGTATGCTGGGAATCGCGATCATGGTCATGATCGTGATCGTGATCATGGTTTTGACAGGCGCCTGACGTGACGTCGTTTCGGCTGATTAAAGAGGTGACTTGCATGGCGGATTACTCGGGGGGTTGAATCCGGAGAGGTTCGCGGCTGAGCTGCAGCCTCAACTCGCGGGTTTTGCCATCGGTGCGGGCTGGGACGAAAAACTTCTCCTGGGCGTTGGTCAGAACCCGCTCCATCGTTTCGGTGAGAAGCCGCTGTTTGAAAAGCTGAGGATCATTTCGGAAATAAGGCTGCAACTGCGTAAACATGCTGACGTCGGAAGCGACCGTTTTGACCAACTCATTGCTGCGCGTGAGCCCGTCGTTGACCAGGCGCGTGGCTTGCGCGATAGCGGCGTTGGTGGCGATTCGGGCGTAAATTTCCGCCTGGCTGATGTTCGTGTTGGCCGCTTGAAAAGCGGTGATGACGTCGTCAAAGGCGGGTTTGACGCTGAGAGGGGCTGTGGTTTGGACTTCGATCGTTTCGACGAGGACTCCCACTTGCAGGTCATCGAGGTGGCGGTTAAACCGTTGCGCCACTTGTTCGCGAAAGGCGTTTAAGTCCAGGTAAAGGGCGCGTTCGGCGGTGAACTTGGACGAGGCGTAAATCAGGGAATTATCCAGCAGGTTCTGAATCAGGTTGGTGACCTGGGCGAAGTTAAACGTGTAGGAAACGGCCCGAGTGGGATCTAAACGGTATTTCAAGGTGGCCTTGGCGTGGATGATATTGCCGTCGCCCGTCAGGGTGTATCCATCGACGCCCGCTTGCAGGAAGTGCAGGGGAGTCGGCTGTTGTCCGGACAGTTCCTGCTCCGGGGTAATGGCATACCAGCCGGTTTTCGAGACCAACGTGTGACTCTGACCCACCGGGATTCGGACGATCTCGTCGATGGGATAGGGATAGGCCCAGTGGAGACCCGGCTTCAGCAATTGCTCGGTTCCCATGCCGACAGGACGCCCAAAATGCAAACGCACGGCCAGTTCGTTGGGCTTCACCGTAAAGACACCCGAGAAGAGGAAGATAATCACGAGAGCCGCCATCAAGACTTTAATGATCCGGAAGCTCGTCTTCAGGGCCTCTTCCAAGGCCAAGGCGCCCGCATCCTCCAACAGGGGGGGCTGGCCGGGTGGAGGCGAAAGCGGCCTCGGCTTCGGCTCCGGTCCGCGATTGGAATTATTGCTTTGAGTAGCCATGATCGAGAGCAATTCACTTCAAAGGACTGCTATGAGTGATCCCGGCCCCCTGGCCGCCCATCATGTTGAAGGGTGGAGTTTGCTGGTCCAGGATCAGAGTGGCTTTTTCCTTGAGCGACTGTTCCAGGGCGTTCCGCTGGAAAAGGAAGTTTGCCAGCTCGGGGTTTTGATCCAAGACCTTGTAGTATTCGGATGCCCGGGCTTCGGCATTGCCCGTGATCTCGATGACCTTGGCCTTGGCGTCAGCCATGATTTGATTGGCTTGGCTGTCGGCCTCCGCGCGAATAATACGGGCGGCCTTTTCGCCGTCGGTCTGATATTGCTTGACCCGGGTCTGGCGCTCGGCCTTCATGCGGTCAAATACCTTGGTGGTGATGCTTTCCGGCAAACCGACTTGCTTGATTCCGACAAAAGCGACCTCGATCCCGTAAGTGGACGAGGCGGCCGGACGCACGGTCGCCAGCATGTTGGTTTCAATTTGGTCGAACTTCAGATCGGCTTGGTTCGTGGAAATGAGCTCGCCAAAGCGGTATTGGCTGATCACGCCGTTTTTTGCATTCCGGATCAGCGGCTCGAGGGTCTGCTCGGCTTTGACCGAATCGCCGTTGAGGCTTTCCAGGTAGAGCCGGGGATTGACCACGCGCCAGCCCGCATAAACCGTGATCAGGATGTTGATCGCGTCGTGCGTGGTGGTCTGCTCGAATTTCTTTTCGAAGTTCTGAATTCGGTTGTCGAACTTATAGATCCGTTGGATGGGCCAGGGGAGGCGCCAGTTGAATCCCGGCGCGGTGATGTCGCGGGAGAATTTGCCAAAGGTTGTCACCACGGCGATTTCGGTCTGACGCACCTGAAAGGTGAAAAGCATCAGCGCGAAAATCAGGGCGAGAATTCCGGCGGTGACCAGAGTGATGGGATTTCGTTTCATAGCGTTTGTTGAAGAGTTTAGCGTGGCTTGGGCACGGTCACGTCGAGGAGGTCCGTGCGCAGTTTATCCTCGAGGTTTAGCCAGATAATTTCCGTCGTATTGGTTGTGGCGAGGACGTATTTCCGGGCGGGGCGCACCGCCTGGACCAATGTCTCCAGATAAGACCGTTGCCGAAAGACCTGCGGGGACGCGGAATAGGCCAGCATCTGATTGCGGAATTGACCGGCGTCCGCTGCGGCGGTGGTCACCTTGGTCAGCCCATCGCTTTTCGCGCGCGTGACAAGGTTGGTGGCATCGGCATAGGCCAAAGGTATTTTTTCAATCCAATAAGCTTGCGCGCCCAGAATGTTGGTTTCCTTTTCCTGAAGCGCGCCGATGACTTCTTCATAGGCCGGCGCCACTGCCACCGGAGGGTGAATGCTCTGCAAACCCACGAAAAGAATCTCCACTCCGAGCTTGTTCTGATCCACCTGCGCCTGGATCCGCTCCCGGATCGCATCGGCCGCCTTCAGCCGGCCCGTGGTCATGATCGCCTCGATGTCGACGTTCACAAGATACCGAACCACTTCGCGATTGGCGATTTTGTCGAGTAAATCCGCTCCATTCGAGTGCTGGTAAGCCCAGGAAACCAGGTCGCGGATCTGGTATTGGATGGGGATATTGACGGCCAGCAGATTGACCGGCACGGCTTGATCCGTCTGAGGAGAAGTGCTCGAAGAGGCCACGGTTTCGCGGCTGGCCACCAACAGATTGAATTCCTGCTCGTAATGAGGCCGGGTCCAGAGGAGCAGGCGTTCCTTGTCGGCCTCCGGGTCCGGGACAAATCCGACATAGAAAGTGTGCACCTCGCGGGTGCTGTATTTGTAAGCGATGTCGATCGGCCAGAGCCATTTAAAATGAAGGCCCGACTCAAGCACATTGCGGCCGGCCACAGGCTTGCCCAACCGCTCGAGCAAGGCTTGTTCATTGGGTTCGACAATGACAATGGTGGTGGACAAGGCCAGCACTCCCAGTTGGAGCAGAATGAGCCAGGCCAACGCCTTTTCCAGGAACTGATAAAACCAGGTTTCCGAAACCTTGAAACCGAACTGGTAGTCCAAGGCTTGCGCCGCCGTGGTTATCAGCCCTCCCGGCTGGCCCAGCAATCCAATCAGACGGCTCTCATACAGCAGGCGGGTCGCCTGGCCTTTGACCCGCGGACGATAGATTTCCAGAATCAGGCTGACGGCCATTTCCAAAGCGACCAAACCGAGTATTAAAATCAGGAGTCGGGAGGTCCAACGGTCGACCAGGGGAAAGCCGAACCACGCCGCCGCCTCCGCCAGGGTGATCAAAAGGCAGCAGACCGATCCCATTAACAGAGCGCTGGCGCTGGGCTGGAGCAGCCGCTGTCCCTCCAACCGGGCCACCCCGGCAGAATACTTGCCCAGTAAAAACAGGATCAGAGAGAACAAAGCCGTCAGCGCCATGGTGATGGTGGCTTTGGGAATCTGCGGGCCGAGTGACTTGCCGGTCCATGGCCAGCTCACATACACCGCAAGCCCCAGCAAAATCAACAACAGCAGGGCAAAGCCGGGAACAAAAAACCGATCGAACTGCTCGCGGGCGCGCCGCGCCGGATAAAGCTCCGCCTCGGTTGAGTCAAACAAAGCCGCGGCCGAAGCGGACCTCTTCAGTTCGGACAGCTCCAGTTGCTCGATCCGCTCCCGGTTGGCCAGCCGCATTTGGAAGGCGCTCACGGCCGCGACCAAGACCCCTACCGTCAGATAAAACACGCTGATCTGAGCGGTGAGGCAACCGGAGAATTGGGCGACAAACTGACTGGCCACCGCGATTGCCAACAAGGCGACCAGGTTGATAATTCCGGTTTTGAGTATGTTCCGATCCATGGGATGTTCAGCTCAATTCACGATCTTCAAAAAATACCAATGCCAGCGCCAGCGTGGCCCCGAGATATCCGGCCACATACACCAACGCCTTGCCCACATAACTCCAGGGAATGGCCTTGCCGCCCTCCAGGGCGTCCGTCAGCCAAAATAACTGCCAGTTCGGCACCATCGCATACAGCGTTTTGGCCCACCAATCTCCCGCCGCCGCGGGACGACCCAATAGATAGTCCGACATTAACCCGAGCAAGAAAAATCCCGTGCAGATCGCCAGCGTGGGAATGAGATCCAGACGGGTGGCGCACGCAATCGCCAGCCCGGCCAACAGGCTCAAAGCAAATAGGATCAACACCGACGCCGGGACCAGTCTCCAGTCCACGCCCGTGGCAAAGGTCTGGAGGTTGCCTTCCTTGTCCAGAAAGTTGATCGCAACAAAAGCCATCAACTCGAAGCCCACCAGGCAGAAGACCGCGTCGGCCACAAACGGGCGGCGCAGGAAGAAATTGCTGAAGCCGGCCACCCCGTAGCCCAAGACAAGGGCCAGCGTAAAAATGGCCAGCGACCGCGTATCCACATCCCCATACGCGTCGTAGGCCATCCGGCTGGCCAGAAGCGAGGCGACCATGTTCACGAATGTCAGCAGAACCAAGGCGGCGAATACCCCGAGGTACTTGGCCAACAAAAATTGGACCCGGCCCACCGGCTTCGAAAGCACCGCCAATGCGGTTCCCGTCCGGATTTCATGGCTCACCGACGCTGCTGCGCTCATCACCGCCCCAAAGAGCCCCACCAGCATCATCACTGCCAGCACGCTGTCTTTCACCAGCTTGGGATCGTCGCCAAATCCGAAATAGGGCACGCAAGACAAAAACACAATAAATCCCGCCGAACAGCTCATCAAAATCAAATAGATGGGCTGCCGGATCAACTCCATGAAGGCGTTCATGGCGATGGAAACCAGCTGTCTCATGCCAGTCAAATAAGCCCCATACAGTAGCGGTACATTATTCCTTTGCCAATCTGAAATCCGGTTTTTTTAACCGAATCCGATCTATCCTAAGCTGTTCGGTTTGTGCGAAAAGTGTGCGTTTCAGCGCACACGGTGTGCCTTTCGAGTCACACCCGGAGCTTGCCCCACCCGCCAGGCCTCTCGATACGGCCATTGCCAAGCGCAACAATTTCCCCCACACTGCCCGCCGCAATGAACAAACAGTTTTACCTGACTACGGCCATCGATTATGTCAACGGACAGCCGCACCTGGGCCACGCCTATGAGAAGATCATCACCGACGTCATGGCCCGGGCTAACCGCAGTCTGGGCAGGACGGTGTTTTTTCTGACCGGCAACGATGAGCATGGACAGAAGGTGCAGCAGGCGGCCATGGCTGAGGGGAAAACGCCGCAGCATTATTGCGACAAACTGGCGGTGATCTGGAAGGCCTTTGCCGAAAAACTGAACCTTTCCAATAACGATTATGTCCGCACCACCGAGCCGCGTCACAAGCAGGTGGTCCAGGCCATCCTGGCCAAACTCCACCGCGAAGACCACTTCTACAAGGCGTCTTATCACGGATTCTATTCCACTAAAGAAGAAACGTTTCTGACTGAAAAGGATCGCCGCCCCGATGGCACGTTCGATCCCATGTTCGGCGAGGTGATTGAGCTGACAGAAGACAATTATTACTTCAAGCTGCAACGACACCAGGCCTGGCTGATTGAGTATATCGAACGCAACCCGGATTTCATCTTTCCGGACTACCGACGGAACGAGGTCCTGGGTTTTCTGAAGAACAACGTCCTGGAAGACCTTTGCATTACCCGTCCGGCTTCCCGCCTGAATTGGGGAATTCCCTTGCCCTTCGATCCGGAGTTTGTGACCTATGTCTGGTTTGATGCCCTGAGCAATTACATCACGATCCCTGCCGCCTGCGGGGATCCCGCAATTTGCGGTCCTCTCGAAATTCCCATTCCTGACGGAGCGCCGCGACTGTCGTTGTGGCCGGCGGATGCTCAGGTTATTGGCAAGGACATTCTCAAGTTTCACGCGGTTTTTTGGCCGATCATGCTCAAGGCCATGGGCATCGAGTTGCCCCGCCAGATCGTGGTTCATGGTTGGTGGCAAAAGGACGGTCAGAAAATGAGCAAGAGCGTCGGGAACGTGGTCGATCCCATCCAGGTTATTCAGGAATGGGGAGTGGACGCTTTCCGTTACTATGTTGTTCGGGAGCTGGCCGTGGGGCCCGATGGCAACTGGACGGATGCCGGTTTCCGGTCGCGATACCAGGCCGAGCTCGCCAACGGACTGGGGAATCTTGTCAACCGTTCTCTTTCGATGCTCACTCGATATCGTCAGGGCCTTGTCCCGGCGCGCTCCGACGAACTGGCGGCCGATGCCGCCAGAGCCGTCCAGGATACCCGTCAGCACCTGGAACAATTCGGGCTGCAAGCCGCCTTGCTGTCCATCGGCGGATTGATCACCCGGGCCAACCAATATGTCGATCAGACCGCCCCCTTCAAGTTGGCCAAGGATCCCGCCCAGTCGGAACGCCTGGATCAGGTCCTTTACAACCTCGTCGAGGTCTGCCGGATTCTGGCCATTCTGCTGAATCCCTTTCTGCCGGATACATCAATTAAGATGTATCAGCAATTGGGCCTCGGTGAGGTGCCAGCCGATTTCCAACGGGCCGCGTGGGGAGGAATGACGGCCGCTCACCGGATTGGCACGCCGACCCCCTTGTTCCCGCGAAAGGATCTCGAATCCCCAAAACGCGCGTAAACCGCCAGAATTCTGCGGGCGGACAGGTCCCGGATTTCGACGCACGGTCCCCCCAGGGCATCCGCCAGCCGGACCATATCGATCCCGGTTGCAGTGGGTTCCTGGACATTAATCAGGATGCAGGCGATTCGATCGCGGCGCACGCGTTCCGCCAGATCAAGCAGTTCGCCCTGTATGGGGGCGCCTGCCACCAGAGGAACATTGGCCTCGCCATCCGATAGGATCAGCAGAATGGGTCGAAGCCCCGGATGCCGTTGACGCGCCTGGCGGATGAGTTGCCAGGCTTGATAGAGGCCGTCGGCAAAAGGCGTGGCGCCCCCCGTGGGCAATCGCTCCAACTGATGACGCGCCCGGTCTATGCTCGTTGTCGGAGACAGGACGACTTTGGCCCGATCCCCCCCGAAAGCGATCAGGGCCGCCTGGTTCCGATTCTGGTAAGCCCTCCGTAAGATCCCCAAGGCCGCTCCCTTGGCGGCCTTCATGCGCGCCTCCAGCCCGCTGCCCATCGATTCCGAACTGTCCACCAGGAGCACGATCAGCCGGTTGCACGGACGGCATCGCAACTTGCGGTGCCAACTCTCGCGCGGCAGCGGAAAAAATCGTTGCAGCCCGGGAATGGATCGGCTTTCCGCCCTGCGACGGCTTCCAGCCAGGATTGCCGCCTTTCTTAAAGTCGCATCCCATGCCAGTTCGAAACTTTTTTCGCCCGGGGTCACGGGAACGGTCTTCACATGACGACCCGTTCTGGCGGAGATCTGCTTCCGTTTACCCCGCTCGGGCTCGCATCCGGTGACGGCAAGGTCCTCGAGGTCCAGGGTTAACGCGCTGAGGCGTTGGTCGGCTGGAAAGACTTCTTCAGACTCTTTTTTTTTAAGAAAGAGAACAGGATGCTTCCCGCGGCATGGGCGCCAGGAATCTGCATGTTTTCGGCGGCTTCATCGAAGTCGTCAATCAGGGGGACATCCGCTTCCCGGCCGGTTTCACGATCGTTCGGAAGCCCCGGAACCGTTATGCGGGCCAGGGCTTTGTCAATCTTGTCCCGAAGCGCTTCCGGAGTGTCCAGAGGCGAGGCCGGCAGGCGATGGAACAATACCAGGTGGGCGGCGGTTCTCAGATCTTCATCGGTGACCGTCTGGGTTTCGAGCAGGGCGGCGTGCGCCCTTGCGGCTTTCACAATTGAAATCTCAGCCCGATGCCCTGGAATCTGCAGTGCGGCGGTCAACCGGGCCGTCGCCGAGATGACCCGATCGGGCACCGCCACCTCTGCCAGATGAAGACGGGCCCATTGGATTTGATCCGCGATCAAGAGCTGCGACTCCTTCCATTCAGCCAGAAAACGGTTCCCATCCGCCTGGAAATCGAGGTGGTTTCGGATCACCCGCTCCCGGTCCGTCTCATTGGCCAAAGGATCCACACTGGCGCACAGCCCAAATCGATCCAGCAACTGCGGACGCAACTCGCCTTCCTCCGGATTCATGGTTCCGATCAGCGCAAACCGCGACGGATGACTGATCGAAATGCCTTCCCGCTCCACGAGGTTCACGCCCGACGCCGCCGCGTCCAGAAGCATGTCCACCAGATGGTCGTCCAGCAGATTGACCTCGTCCACGTAAAGCACGCCCCGGTTCGCGGCCGCCAACAAGCCCGGCTCAAATTGGCGCTCCCCCGTCTGCAGCACCTTCTCCAGGTGCAGTGTCCCGGCCAGACGATCTTCCGTGGCATTCAACGGCAGTTCCACAAACGGCATCCGCTTTCGGACAATTTCGATGGGCCGAGCAGGGGACGACGATTCCCGCCCAGAGACAGAAAATCCGGCGGGCTCGGAGGGCTCCGAGTTGTATGGGCAATCCTTGATGGCCTCAATCTCGGGCAGCAAAGGGGCCAGGGCCCGGACCGCCGTCGATTTGCCCGTGCCTTTCTGTCCCCGAATCAAAACACCCCCCAACGACGGATCCACCGCATTCAGCAAGAGGGCCGCTTTCATGGCCTCCTGGCCGACAATCGCTGAAAATGGAAACAACAAGCGCATGGTCCTTGAACTGGATTGGGTCATCATCGGCCTGGCTGAATCATCTGGGACAAAAAATCCGAAAATTGCCCGTCGCCATTTAAATCCCCCTCATTTGAGCAAACCCCGCGGATCGAGTAAATCGCGAATTTGAACTGCCCGCCGCTTGATTCTGGGATTTGAGTTGAAGTAGCAACACGGATGGCGATCTAAGCTCTGCCAGGGATAAGCGGCCGTCTTTTTCGAGAATGCCCTGCCGCACGAGCTGAAGATCGTGTTCGCCGTCCAAGAGATAGAGTCTGTAACAGGTGGGGAAGCTCCAAGGTGTTTTACGAAGGATCAAATGGGTTGGGGCCCCGGCGGTGTCGAAATTGCTCAATAACACTGCGCCCTCAGTGTTGTCGGAATTCAACCCCGCGCAGACCGCCACCTGACCGGGCTCGCAGGATGGCGTTTCGACGCGGCGCGGCGTATCAAGCAGGCGGCGGAACGCCTTAAAGGCATAATAGGTTTTCCGGGGCACTCCATTCAGATTGAACAGCCCAAAAGCCTGGATTTCACCGGTATAGAAATTGGCGGCGTTTACGGGCGCGTCTTGAATCGACATCAGCACCCACGCGGCAAAGGCTGCCCCGCGCGGACCTCCCAACTCAGCACTCCATTGTTCGCGCATCAGGCCTTGACCCTCGCGCAACATGGGACGCCAGTCTTCCCGGGGCAGGTAGTTCCATTCATTGCAGTGGCTTTCGGTCCGGGAAAAGCCATGGGCATCGAGCAACTCCCGGAGGGCGCGAGCCCGGCGGCCGTAGTCTGACGGATCCTGGGAATAGCGATGCCAGGAAAAGAAGTCCAACGGCACTTGCCGTGTCTGGCAATGCTTCAGAAAACTTAACAGAAAACTGCTGGCCTTGAAAACGCCATCCGTGAATTCGCCTGTGTTCCCGAGCGATGGACCACCGACCTTCAAGTCCGGCCATCGCGCCTTGATGGCTCGTGCGGTTACCTCGTAGAGCTCGAAATATTGCCCGTCGGTTCCTGTCCACATCGCCGGCTGATTCTCGGGTTCGTTCCAGATCTCCCAATAACGGATGTCGTGACGAAAGCCCTCCGCCCAGCCCTCGTTGTAATGCCGGATGATGCCGCAGCAGATCTCGGCCCACTTCGCGGGGTCTTTCGGAGGATGGACCCTGTGCTTGCGGGGCGTGTGCTCGATGCTTTCCCCCAGACGATAGACCATTGATGAACCCACGTTCACGATCGATGCCAGGTAATCATCTGTGGGGCCAAAGGTGTAGCTGTCAGGTTGTGTCGGGTCGTTGCGGAACTCTCGAAAGACCGTGCTGATGTCAACCGCATCGTAGTTCACCCATACTACATCGTGAAGGCGTGTCAGCGGCACACCCAATTCCCGGTGATAATCCGAAAGATCCACCGTGCCCCGATAGCACAACGGCCCCATGTTGACGCCGTGCAACGGGCGGATCGTCCCTCGAACCTGTGAGAAGTCCACCCTGAGTTCAGTCCCGGCCAGGCTCAGAGACACAAACAGCCCGGCAAACAACAACAAAGGGGTCAGTTCTTGGTTTTTATATGTCACTTTCCATCTCCCTTCGGCTGGTGATACAGCAGATGATTCACATATCCTGATGAGCCCATTCGCAACCGCTCCGCAATCCACTTCACTGTCACCGCCGTTTCTGCCCGCAACCGCACCGCGATGGCCAGCTTCTGCTGATCCCCCTTGGAACGTCGCGCCAATCCCACCTCATCCCAGCGCCGCCGTTTCATTTCGGCCACCACGATGGTTTCCGCGTGCTCTTCCACCGTTTCCTGCCGTTCCGCTCCGTAATGCTCCGCCCCCAGTCGCTCCTTCATCTGCCCCAGCAATTCCTTCCGAAACGCTTCCGTTCCCAGGCACCATCCGCGGCGCAATTTCTGGTAGTCGGCTCCCGTTTCGGCCGCACGCCGCTCCTCCAGCCCGCGCTCCAATTCTCGCCGCCCCGCCGCACTGTCCCGCGGGATTCGATACTCCCCCAGCAGCCGGTCCACTCGCAGCCACGGCCACCGCTTCCCCGGCCGCTTCAAATACTCCGGCCAACTGCTCCACGCATACTCCCGCAGGCGTTGCTCCGGCTTCAGCAACTTCGCCCTCGCCGGGTTCAAATGCACGTAATCGCACACCGTCCGCAAATACCCGTTGCCGCTGCCGTCCACCACCAGCGCCTTGTAACGCCCGCTGAACAAATGCCCGAAAAGCTTGTGTCGCCGGTTGAACCGCCCCGTGTAGGTGCCCAGAAACCACTTCATCCCCGCCACCAGGTTCCCGCGTGGCGTTTCCATTACCAGATGAAAGTGATTGGGCATCAGGCAGAGCGCATGCACCTGCCAACCCGTCTTGGCACAGGCCTCCCCCAGCGTGGTAAAAAAACGCTGCCGATCCTCGTCGTCTCGGAAAATGGGCTCGCACCGGTCCCCGCGATTCATCACGTGATACACCGCGCCGGGATATTCCACTCTCAACTTCCGCGCCATCCCCGCCAGACTATTCCCCCGCCATAATATGTCAATACTAAGAACTGACCCTATTGCTGGGATGGAGGTCTGCTTCCAATAACCCATGATGTCATGGGGGTTGACCAGGCAGACGATCAAGGCAAAAGGTTGGGGCGCGCAGGGATGAACTTGCGTGAGAAACTCAGCCGCTTGCTTGGCGTAGAGGGCATCATTCTGCACGACCTCACCACCACCCTGGTAAGGCAGGATGTGGTCCGAAGCATCGGGCGGAACCCATCCCTTAAATCCAAACTGCTCCAAGTCGATCGGACTGTCGATCCCGGCTCATGTGCCATTTGCCTCGGAACTGGACGTCATAGCCCGCGTTCTCCAGCATCTTGGCCATGTTCATTAGGCCGGTCCGCAGCGTCATTTGGCCGTAGGGGTAGGTGTTGGTGGCGCTCCCGGTTTCGAGCACCTCCAGCACGCCGTGTTGGGGATCGTAAAGGCCGGTGAAAAGTGTGGCCCGGCTGGGCGAGCACATCGCTGCGTTGCAGTAGGCCCTCGTGAAAGTCAGCCCGTGCCGTTCAAGCCGCTTGCGGTTGAGCAGGTTCCTATCGGCCCATCCTTCGGGCCAGTGCTGCGGAAAGCGTTCCTGGTCGGTGATGAGGATGAGTAAGTTGGGACGCGTTGGGCTGGGCTTTAAATTTGGATGACGACCGGGCTTTGGATTTGGATGACCTTGGCTGGCGGCTTCAACTGGAATCGCGGGCATCGTGAGCTCAGCGGCGAGGGCGGCTCCGCCCTTGCGTATGAAACTACGACGACTAACCCCGGCTTCTGGATTTGGAATTTCTTGTGCTCGAGGATTGGACATGATGGGTCTTTCTTGCCGACAGGCATTTGCTTTTTCGAGTTGGCTGGTATCTATCGGGCCAGAAGTCGTGATTCAAGGAGAAACAGAGCAGAATTGTCGTCACCCTCCGGGTAACAAAACTTTTGGCGCAATTCCGGATGGCCGTTTTGCATCCTATTCGCATGACAGAACCGGCTGATTTTGTTAAACTCACCGTCAGATGGTGTCGAGGGATCCATGCCGGCCAATCTAACACCTGAATACGAGAAGGCGGAGCAGCGTTTCCGTGAGGCGGTAACCGATGAGGCGCGGATTGCGGCTTTGCAGGAAATGCTCAGCGCCATTCCCAAGCACAAGGGGACCGAGAAGATGCAGGCCGACCTGAAGCGCCGGCTCAGTCAATTGCGGCGTGAGCATCAGAAATCAGGCGTCGGCAAAGGCCCTGATCCTTTCTACGTGCCGCGCAGCGGGGCGGGGCAGGTGGTGCTCGTCGGATTGCCGAACACGGGCAAGAGCAGTTTGGTGGCGGCAACCACGCATGCCGATGTGAAAGTTGCCGACTATCCCTTTACCACGGTGACGCCTCATCCGGGCTTATGGATCCAGGATGAAATTCCGATTGAACTGGTGGACACCCCTCCTCTCACACCAGAACACGTTCCCACGGGGCTTATGGGCACGATCCGCTCAGCCGATATTATCTGTCTGGTGACCGAGGCGGCCGACAATGTATGTGAGCAGGTCGAATCAGTGCTGGCCGCGCTGGCGGCACGGGAGTTGACGTTGCGCACCCGTCCGCGCAACCAGTTGCTGCCTCTCGATCCCCAACCGAAACCGGCCTTGATTGTGATCAACAAAATGGACATTGCTCCCCCGGGGATGTTGGAGGAAGTCCAGGATCTATATGGCCCACAGTTGGATTGCCGCGCTGTGAGCGCCCGTACCCGTCAGGGCTTGGACGAGTGGTTCCAGCGATTGTGGGAGCTGCTGGTCATGATTCGAGTGTTCGCCAAACAACCCGGGCATCCCCCCGATCTGAAGAAACCATTCCTTTTGTCCGCCGGCTCGACCGTCGCCGACTTGGCTCGAATGATCCATCGGGACTTGCCTGATCACATGAAATTTGCCCGGCTTTGGGGACATGGCCGTTTCGAAGGCCAACAGGTTCATCGGACTGAAGTGTTACGGGACCGAGACATCGTCGAAATTCATGAATAACTGCCGCCGCATCTCCCGTCGAAAACTCCTCGCAAGTGGGATCCTCGCTATTTTCGGGGCATGGAAGGGAACAAACCGTGGGTGGGGAAAAAACGGCCATCCGGACTCCCGTGAGATGATTACCGATCCGCGCTTCGAACGGGGATTCCGCCTGATCGAGCCCGCGCCGGGAAAGCGGTTGGTTTACGGGACCTGGCCGGAGGCGCGTCCTGATCTGCCGCCCGCCTGGGACCTTGATCAGTGGTCCAGCCGCTTCCCACTGAAATCTGGCGTTGCCAGCCGGCTTCAGGCGGGGGGCTGGGAATCAGAAAATGAGGGCAAGCGAGTGGTGGTGGCTCCGCGTCAAAAACCCCGCGGTGACTTGACCCTGGAAATCCGCGGGGGGAACGAATACGGCCGACGTGCCAGGCGCGACGGGGAGCCATGGCCGCACCTGCTCGTGGAACAACAATTCACCCAGCCCCCCCGTCTCGATCAACTCAAACACCTGCGGCTCCGACTCGAATGCCGTTTGCTTCATTGCCGACGATTCGATACCCCGGATTACTCGCGAGACCGTCATGCCGCGCAATTCCAGCTTTTCCTCCAGATCCAAAACCTGAATTCTGCGTCCGTGGGTTACGGAAAACTGCTTTGGTTCGGGGTTCCGTTTTACGACGATCGGCATCGATTCGTTCCCGAGTTTGCCGCGCGCGACACTGCGGGCACGAATATGTTTATCTTCACTATTGACGGCAAAACTGTCTCCTCTGAAAGCGCCCATGACCTCCAGTGGATCCGCACGGACATCGACTTACTTCCCCATATTCATCGGGGCCTTGACAGAGCCAGGACCCGCGGATTCCTCGCCGAATCCAGGAACGACGCAGACTACAAAGTCAGCGGCATGAACCTGGGGTGGGAATTGCCGGGATTATTCGACGCCGCCATGCAGATCCGGAACCTTGGCCTGCAAATGATACAAGCGTGATTCGGCCAACAGCGATTTCCGATTTAGCGCATTGCAGGGGCTAAGAACCTTGCGAACGGATCGCTCACCTTCAGGGCGGGGAAACTCTGGGAGCTTTCCATGCTCTGGCAAGCCGTTGAGCCGCAGTTTCACCGGCCGCCTTGGATCATGGATTCTGAGCCTCCAGATGCAGCAACCACTTCAGGATATTCGATGCGTACTGTCATACTCGCCATGTTTCCGGGCCAACGAATCCTTGATGACTACGGGCAGGCCACCTTCCTACAGGAAATCCTGTTCCAAGCGCCGCAGTTGCTGGTCGAGCAGGTAGTTGGCTTGGTGAATCAGGCAAATAACGATGTTGGCGACGGTTGCCACCGGATCTGATCAGTGGTGCGGGATTTCCGGTCAATGAAGCGGTCGCAGAAGCGCACGGTGGCATCGTAGATGATCTGGGTTTTCGGATAGGAAAAGAGTTTTTGGTAGCCGCCGTGCGGGGGAATAAAACCTTCCAGGTGTGACCAATGGGACGGAGGTAACCGATGTCTGGCATCAGTCACCTTGGTTTTATTGGTCTCATGTTCCTTTCGATCAGGCATGGGCAGATGTTATGCCGCAAGGACGATTTTTAACTTTTCGATCAATCCCGGATCCCTTTCACCAAACAATCGATGCGCTTTGCCGAGTCCGCCGCGTTGGCTGACCGGCGCCTCATCGAAATCGTCCAGCTCAATGCTCAAGCTGGTGAAATGATCAAAGTTCAGCATCTGTAAAATGCTGCAGACACCATGCCTTTGGCCCCAACATCAGCCACTGGCCTGATTAAGACGACTTTTGGCTATGAAAATATTACCCTCATTCCAAAGCGATTCAACAAGAGGAATTTTGGAAAAAAAACTGGCGGAGAGGGGGGGATTCGAACCCCCGGTACGGCTTTTGACCGTACAACGGTTTAGCAAACCGCCGCCTTCAGCCACTCGGCCACCTCTCCACGCCATGGTTTTTGGGCAATCGAAGCATCACCGAAAAACCGGTGGAAACCGTGTAGCAAGTCTGGCTCAGCGGCTGGTCGTACGTCAAGAGCGGAAATGGGTCCAGGATCCGCACCTAGTGTGGTGTTTGCGAAATACGCTGCATTCTGCGGCCAGGAGTTTTAGTCAGGAGCGAGGCGCGCCGACCGCGCATATCCGGAATGGATCTGTAAGGGAGGCGCAACGAAGTGCCTGCCCAAAAGAACGGCCGCCCAGAGGATTGCGCCGAAAATGGCCCGCTGACTTCGTTACGCGTCGGTTACAGCCCCCCGAAGGGGATGCGCCCTCCGCGTGCCTCGTCATCGGGCCATTTTGGGCGCAACAGAAGGCATCGTATTTTGCAAACACCAGACTAGCGACAAATGATATTGATGAGCTTATCTCTGTCGAGACGGCTGAACACAAGAATTAGGGTTGGCAGGTTTTATACAGCCGGAAGTTTCTCCAAGGCTTCGGTCAATTGGGCCTGGGCGTCGGCAAAGGCGTAGCTTTGGACGAGTTTCTCAAAGGATCCCCACGTTTCGGTGGAAAAGAGCGATTGCAGGAGGATCCGATGGGTTTCGATGAATTCGAGCGCGCCGGGATCGAATGCGGCAAGGAGTTGGGCCAGCTGGGAGGCGGCTGTGCGGACCTGGGCGGGATCCGAGGGGGGCACGGCTGTTGCGGCTGGGGCAGGGGCAGGGGCAGAGGGCGCCGATCGGTTCGAGTTCAAGAAAG
>Ga0116154_10000307_pt1 | contig 65927 bp, 53 predicted proteins | sample AD_UKC030_MetaG_FD_89898 | JGI IMG/M metagenome (GOLD analysis project Ga0116154, IMG submission 89898) | Active sludge microbial communities of municipal wastewater-treating anaerobic digesters from USA - AD_UKC030_MetaG | ecosystem: Engineered > Bioreactor > Anaerobic > Digestate | place: USA... | reverse complement strand
CAGAATCTGTGGGTCAGAATGGCGGCGTTGCGAATGCAATATGCTCACTACAAGACTGTTGAGACACTGGATTCACCTAAATGAATCGGCACCCACATCTCAGGGGCAGGCAGACGAGCGGCGGCGACGGGCTTTGAGCCTCCAAGCTCGCGTCGCCGCCGGTCGCCACGCGTAACGAACTCGTCTGCCTGCCCCTGAGATGTACCATTCTGGCCCACAGATTCTGCTATACAGCCGCATTTTCTTGAGCTTGGCTGCCAGAGGTTTTCCACGCAGTCGCGTGCTCTCAGCCCGGCGGACCTGGTCCACCGCCTGGTTCAAATGCTGCGTGATGTGAAACCGATCCAGGCCACCGAATGATATACGGCCTCCCAACTGGTCTGGAAGGTCCGGGCGGTTTCCCGCCAGGACAACCGCCGCGCCCAGCGGGCCAAAAAAGCCCATCATGGCGGTGGTCACCGGCCGCTTGCCTTGGCTCCAGGGGATGCGCTCAACTCCCACACCGTGCTCCGGACATTCTATGCGTCGCGGTGCATAGAAGAAGCGCCCCAGGATTCCCCACCGCGGCACAAAGAGCCAGCGGCGCTCTTCCAATCGATCATAGCCCGGAGCCGGTTGCATACAGCTCGCGCCGCTCTGCGGTCGAAGTCGAACAGTCTCTTTTCCCTCTTCTTACCCACAGATTCTGCTACAGAGCCGAAAAAGGAATCCTTCGATTCAGTGCGCATTACTCGATGTGAGTTTAAAGGAGGTTGAACAGTGTTAAAAGTCAATTCCAAAGTCCTAGGGCTGGTTGCAGGAGTCGTGTGATATGATAAAGATGAATCTATTGAGAATGCTTATTTCAGCCATTGAAGATCCCGTAACACTTTGGTTCAAGCTAAGACACCGGTCTTTGGTGTCCTTTGGCATTTGCAGGAGTTTACGCCAATTTTCGACTACGAATCAGGGAAGGGAAATTCGGCAGATCATAGATGCCGGGGCAAATGTGGGGCAATTTGCGGCTATGGCAAGATTCTGCTGGCCCCAAGCCCGCATAATCAGTTACGAGCCTGATCCCACGGCAGCCGCCCAATTTCGGAAAATCCACGGAAAGGACAGCAAGATTATCCTCCATGAATGTGCCCTCGGAGATAATCCGGGTGTTTTGTCCATCAATTACGGAGAATCTTCAGCCCAAAATAGTGCTTTAGTTGAAACCAAGGCATCCAGGAGGGGAACGTTTCAAGCCGTAGTGCGGACACTTGATGATTCTCTAGATAAGTCGAATGAAAAGCGTTTTTTGAAAATCGATGTTCAGGGTTACGAAATGCACGTACTGAGAGGGGCTCAAGCTATATTGAAAGAAGTAGATTATCTGTTGATCGAGATTTCGCTCGCAGACATGTTTGAAGGTGGGGCCTTGGTTGAGGAGGTATGGGGTTTCTTAAGGAAAAATGGTTTTAAATACCACCATGTCATGGATTTATATTTTGATTCCGACCACGGCGTTGTAATGCAAATGGATGTTCTTTTTAGCCGATAGTGAATTCAACTGAGATTTGCATCGAATGGACCAGCACCAGTTCATGCGCATGGGCTTTTTGGCGCCACCACCCAGGCAATGTTAGGGCGTGTTATACTCTACGACATAAGGGGCGCATCTCCGAATGAGGATTGATTTTGCTGAGTTGGCAAGTGGCATGCGGGCTTGGAGGGAGTTGGGTCAGTTCTAAAGGGAGTTATAGTCCTGATTACGCAGGAGGACATCCAGGGAGATCAAATGGCCGAAACTAGGTCGCGGCCAAAATTGTCCCGTGCGCATAAATCGATCTTGAAACTGACTGCATAACGATTCGACCGATCCGCTCCCAATCGGACCGCCTTGTTTGGCCACTTGCTGGTAATGAAGGTGGTCGCGGTGCGTCTGAAAGTACTCCACGGGAGTGTACAAATCCTCCTGGGTTTCTGTCCGCAGGCCACTTCCAGGCATCAGGAGGGCCTATTGAAACAAAAGAACAGACGGACAGGCCTATCTTATGATCATTACACAAGAGTGACTTAGTCCTGTCCTTTTTCCAGCTCAAAGGCACTCGATATGTCACATATGCAGATTTAATCTGCAATTACTTACGTATTGGACCATATTATGAAAATAAGCATAGCAGTTCCATCCAATAACTATGCAAGGTTTTTACGCAAATGTCTAGATAGCATTGCGATGCAGGACTATCAGGATTTTGAAGTGTTGATAGGCGATGCCGGTTCGACAGACGGCTCCTTGGAGATTATCAATGAATATGTTAAAAACGACCGGCGTTTTGCGCTGGTCAGCCGGACTGATCTGGGGCAGTCAGATGCCATTGACAAGGCTTTCAAAAGAGCGACAGGACGCGTTTATTGCTTTCTAAATTCCGACGATTATTTCTTAAGAGCAGACACGTTTACTCAGGTTGTTAACGCGTTCAAATGTTATCCAGATATTGCCGTTTTCAACTTCCAGAGTGTGTATGTCGATGAGGCTGGAAAAGTTCTGAAGCAAGTTAAGTCCAGATATCATCCTTTTGACAATCTCTCTTGGATTAAGTATCGCGGGCAGGTTGTGCAACCGTCTGCATTTTGGCTAAGAGAGGTGTACGAGAGGTGCCCATTTCACACCAATTGGCATTATTGTTTCGATTCGGCCTTCTTTTATGAAGCCTATCAAATGTTCTCATTCATCGAGGTGCCAATAACAGTCGCGGCTTACCGTTTGCATAATTCAAACAAGTCAGTTGGCGTATCATGGAAACGAATCGCCGAATTGGCTGAATTTGAACAGCATAAGTTTGGGTCCGGATCCAATCGAGCCAGATACCTACGACTTGTGGCCAACTGTGTCCGGTGGATCGGCCATTTGGCGTATGCCGGTACAAGCCTGCAACGTGTCCTATATGTCATGGTGAATGGTCTGAGCCTATTGAGTGGACACCGCATACCCAATGTATAGACGTATCGATTACCGGTTTGCTTTCCTGCCTCTTCAGACATTATCCGGGGAATAAACATTAAGCAAAACGACGCCCATTCCAACAAAAGCCCCTGCTGGCGGGCGAGCGGCGGCGCGGGATGGTCTGAGCTCCAGCTCGCCGCGCCGCCGGTCGCTACGCGTAACGAACTCGCCCGCTGGCAGGGGCGATTCCCAAGTGAATCCACAATTTTGCTCGAAAATCCCCAATAAAAAATCACAGGGAAATCCCGGAAGAACCGCTTTCCTTTGCTTTGAAAATTGTCATAATTAACGCTGTTTACCCTCCCGAGCCGGTCGTATCGGCGCAAATGGGTCGCGATCTGGCGATCCGGCTGGCGCAATCCGGGGCTAGAGTTACTGTCCTATGCCCACCACCATCGCGGCCTATTGGAGCTCGGTACGCAGAGTATGCCAGCCATGGCCGAATACGAGTCGAATACGAGAATGAGGTGGAAGTGTTGCGGCTGCCATCGTTCACCTATCCCCAATCAGGGATCCTTGGAAGGATGTGGGAGAGTTTTAGCTTTGGTTGGCACGTTTACCGTTACCTCAAGACGTGTCCCGAAAGGTGCGATGTTTTATATGCCAATAGCTGGCCTATATGCAGTCAGGCCTTCATTGCCAAACTCAGCATGAAGTACAGAGTGCCGCTCATACTGCATGTTCAAGATATTTATCCTGAGTCACTCCAGGGAAAGCTGCCCCAGATATTGCACGGCATCATTTTGATGCCGCTGGAAACGCTTGACCGTTGGACTGTCCGGCAGGCATCGCGGGTTATTGTGATCTCGGAGAGTATGCGCTTAAAACTTCAAAACACCCGTAACATTGGGGTAGAAAAATACGTTCTTATTCGAAATTGGCAGGATGAAAAGCGGTTTGAGCTCACACCCGATCGTCGAGAGGCCTGTATGCGGTACGGAATTCCGAAAAATGCGTTCACGTTCCTCTATTTTGGTAACATTGGCCCCGTTGCCGGGGTTGAATACTTGATCGAAGCATTCCGTACGGCCAGAATAGGAAATGCACAGCTTGTAATTGCCGGTGATGGTTCAGCAAGGGAAGCCTGTCGGGAACGTGTGAGGAAAACCGGGACTGTTCGAGTGCACTTCATATCGGATCCTGAAGTGGACAACGTGCCGCTCATTCAATGTCTAGGACACGTGTGTTTGTTGCCGTTATGTAAGCGCGCGGGAGTGAGTTCCATTCCTTCGAAATTGATTACCTATATGCTTTCGGCAAAACCCATCCTTGCGGCGGTTGACCCGGATTGCGATACTGCCGGTTGTATCCGTGAGGCAAGATGTGGATGGATCGGGGACGCTGAGAATGTCGAATGGCTAAGTGCAAAAATGGCCGAGATTGCATCACTACCGATAACCCTACTAGATGAAATAGGACAGAGGGGCAGGTCTTATGGTTTAAAGTACTTCTCTAAAGCCGAAGGGGTCAAGCAGTTGGCCAACGTAATCCTGGAGGCAAGCACGTCTGAAAGGAATTGAATGCAGCCGGAAAATCAAGGAGGCAGGAAATGAACCAAACGACGAAAACCAATTTGAGGCAACAGATCGTCCCAATAATTCTTGGTTGTTTAGCGATACTCGGCGAAGAGATCAGCCGAGAGGAGTTGAAGTCGGCCGATGAAAACACGAGGCTGTTTGGCGAAAAGTCCGGCATTGACAGCATCGGATTGGTCACGCTTCTGATTGAAGTCGAGGCCCGGATAAGTCAGAAACTGGGGAAGAACATCGTCATCGCCGACGAGCGGGCCATGAGTCTGACGCACTCTCCTTTCCGGCGGGTCGGGACGCTGGCCGATTACATAATCGGGCTCATCGAGAAGCCATGAGCAAAGTGGGCATTGTCACAGGCACAAGTCGTGGCCTGGGCTGGGCTCTAAGCGAACATCTACTGGAAAAAGGATGGATTGTTGCAGGCTGCAGCCGACTGGCGAAAGGTCCGATCCACAAGCGTTATCGGCATTTTCAACTGGATATCGCTGATGAACCAAAAGTCATCGCCATGATTCGCCAGGTGGCAACAATCCAAGGCCGAATCGATGCGTTAGTCAACAACGCCGGCATCGCCTCGATGAACTCTCTTCTGCTGACGCCCACGGCCGTCGCTGAAAACCTGATGCGCGTGAATTATCTGGGGGCGTTTGTCTTTCTGCGAGAATGCGCCAAGATTATGGTCCGACAGCGCATGGGGCGTATTGTCAATCTATCCACGGTTGCAGTCCCCCTCTCTCTGCAGGGCGAGGCGGCTTATGTGGCGAGCAAAGCCGCCCTGGAAGCGCTCACGCGGGTGGCCTCAGTGGAACTCAAGCCCTATGGAATCACGGTCAACGCCATCGGGCCCGGACCTGTGGACACGGCGCTGACGCGGACAGTACCGCGGAATAAGATCGACGCCTTGAATCGGCGCATTGGCAGAACCGAAATGGGTTCCACAACCGAAGTGGTCGAATCCATCATGCGCTTTCTCAATGATCAATCGGGAGGGCATACGGGCCAGGTGGTTTATCTCGGCGCCGTCTGAAATGCACTGGCTGATCCAACGCATCAGGGACTTTGGGGATCGAATAGCGCTCGCCGGTCATGAGGGCGAAGTGTCGTACTGGCATTTGGGCGAGCGCATATTGCATTGTGTGGAACAAGCCCGCCAGTGTGAGGTAAAGCCCGGGAGTGTGGTGGCGATTGTGGGAGACTACTCTCCTGTGTCCGTTGCTTGGTTTCTGGCGTTGGCTGAACTGAAGTGCATCGTGGTGCCGCTCGCAGGTTCTGCCGCGGAGCATCCTCAAAAACTGCGCCTTGCGGGTGTCAATTATGTTGTGCAGGCTCAGACCCCGATCCTTCAGAAGCTGGAGGCGACGGGAGATCGCCCATGCCTATTGGACCAACTCTCCGTTAAGGGCGGGGCGGGATTGATTCTCTTCAGTAGCGGTTCGAGCGGTGAGCCGAAGGGAATGTTGCATGACTTGGATGCGCTGCTGGATACCTATCAAGAGCAGCGCCCCAAAAACCTGGTCCTGATGGTCCTTCTCCTGTTTGACCATATCGGTGGCATCAATACGCTTTTTCATTCCCTGGCCACCGGCGCAAAACTGGTCGTGCCGGGAAACCGCAGTCCGGACGAGGTCGCGGCGCTTATTGAACGCCACCGCGTCGCCGTGCTGCCTGCTTCCCCGACGTTTCTCAATCTCCTGCTGGTGTCGGCAAATCACCGGCAACATGATCTATCGTCTTTACGGATCATTACCTATGGCACCGAGCCCATGGCGGCAACCCTGCTCCAGCGGTTGCGCAACGCCTTCCCCAAGGCGCGGTTGATCCAAACGTTCGGGACGAGCGAGACGGGCATTTTTCGAACTTCGAGCCCATCCTCAGACAGCCTGTGGATGCGCATGGACGATCCGAATCGCGAGTGGAAGATCGTCGATGGCGAGCTTTGGTTGCGCAGCAGAACGCAGATCCTTGGCTATCTCAATTATCCCATGGACCGATTTACCTCGGACGGATGGTTCAGGACGGGCGATCAAGCGGAGCAAAGACCAGATGGCAGTTTGCGCATCCTGGGCAGGCGGGGCGAACTCATTAATGTGGGCGGTGAAAAAGTATGGCCGGCAGAGGTGGAATCGGTCGTTCTCACCATCGCTGGGGTGGTGGACTGTCGAGTCAGCGGAGAGGCGAATCCCATTACGGGCCAAAGTGTCGTCGCTGAAGTCGTTGCCATGCCTGGCGTGGATTTGGAGTCGCTCAAAATGGAGATTCGACGCACGTGCCGCGCGCGTTTATCGGCCTATAAGACCCCCACTCGTGTGACCTTCCTCGAGTCGCTGGGCAACGAGCGCCTGAAAAAGACCCGGAAACCAGGAAGTCTCAGCGGCCCAGGAGCGGCACGGTCGTGAGAGCTCATGGGTTCGGGCTCTTGGCTCAGAACTCCTGAACCCAAGGAAAAAGCCTGACCTCACACAGAGGCACCAAGATCACAGAGAATAGGTTTTTCCGAAAAATCTCCGTGAACTCCGTGTCGCCGTGTGAAAAATCGGTGTCAGGAAAACTCCTAGGTGATTTCACTAAAAGGTGTGAAATCAGGAGCCCTGTGGCTGGATGGAGCGCGGAATTCATTCCGCTTTGAGGCGGTGAATTCATTCTGCAGAGACGGTTTGCGATGACCAGCGCTGCGGGATAAATCCCGCGGTCCGGTCTGGGGAAGTCAGTCCGCATGAGCGTGTTGAGCGGACTGAAGTCCGCGATCCGCGTCTGTCTTGATCCATCCCTGAGTTCGCCCAGCGGTTGCGAGCTCTGGTTCTCCTCAGAATCTCGACGTTATCCTTGAACATAATGAGCCTCATCACCGGTGCGTCCAAGTCTTCTGCTGTCAGTATACGCGTTGCCGCAATGGCGGATGTCGACGCCCTGGTGGCCCTTCATTATAGGGTTTTTAATGCCGCGACCCATCATGCACTGGAATTGGGGACGGATTTTATGCGCGCGGTTTATCGATGGTTCTGCAGCACGGACCGGGGTTTTGTTGTAGTGGCTGAACAAAACAACCAAATTGTCGGTTTATGCGCCGTGAATGGAGGCTCCTATTTCATGGTGTTCCGCGAGAACATTGGATTTCTGATCCGGGCGTTACTACGGCGGCCGGCCCTGATCTTCCGGACCCTCAATTTCGAGCGGTTGCATGCTCTTTGGAAAAGCCGCCGGTTTGGCAGTAGCCGGCCCAATCCCCGATCTGGAACCGGCCAGATTGCGTTTCTTGCGGTTGCTCCCGAAGCCAGAACCACGGGTGCCGGCATCATCCTTTTGCAGCATGCGGCTTTGGAATGCAGAAAAAAGGGATGGCAGGAAATGGTGACTGCGGTTCACCGGACCAATACCGCCATCATCCGCCTGTATAAAATACTGGGTTTCGAGGACTATCCAGCCTTGAACACCACGAACCTGGCGGGTTTGAGGCTGAAGAAGCTCACCCACGAAGCCGCATTTCCAACCGGGGGGGCAGGCATCCGCCCTGCCGGTTGAAGGATCTGCCGGCTCCGTCTGAAAAACGGACTTGATCCCGGGGAATTGATGACTTCAGGGACTCCTGGGAGCCGGTACCTTAGACAATGGGTCGCGACGCTGTGAAAGAGAAAATCAACGTTGTTGCCCTGACAGCGGCTCATTTGGACGACATTGTGGTTGTGCATCTGAGGGCGTTCCCCGGTTTCTTTTTGTCCAGTCTGGGGCCGCGTTTCCTTCGGGAGTTTTATGCTGCGTTTCTTGTGGATGGGGGGGCGGTGGCGCTTGTCGCTGAGAATGAACACGGCCTGGTCTGTGGGGCGGTCGTGGGCTCCATAAGCCCGGAGGGTTTTTTTAGGCGATTGCTGATGCGAAGATGGTGGGCGTTTCTGTATGCCAGCATGGATGCAGTCCTGAGGAATCCAGCCGTATCGGCGCGATTAATCCGTGCGGTTTGGTATCGAGGCGACGCTCCCGGAGACCAAGATCGGGCTCTGCTGAGCTCGATTGCGGTTGATCCGGCGAAACAGGGCACTGGAATCGGCAAGCAATTGATAAAAGGATGGCTGGCAGAAGTGCGCAAACGCGGTTGCCCGGGATCTTATCTGACGACCGATGCCACCCACAACGACGCTACCAACGCCTTTTATTGCATTAACGGCTGGAAGTTGGAGTCTTGCTATGAAACACGCGAAGGCCGTAAAATGAACCGTTATGTTTTCGACTGGTGAATAAGTTCGTCGTGAAAACCCAAAATCGAAATGCGGTGAAGTTCTGGAATGACATACCCAAACGACTGATTGATATTGTCCTGTCCTTGCTGGGCGTGGTTCTGCTGGCTCCGGCCTTCGCTATTATCGCGGTCCTGATTCGAAGGGACAGTCCGGGCCCGGTGTTTTTCCGGGGAAAGAGGGCGGGATACAAGGGCAAACCCTTTTGGATCCTGAAGTTCAGGACCATGTATGAAACCCCGGACAGTTACAACGGCTCGAAGATCACCGCTTCGGAAGACTCGCGTGTGACCCAACTCGGGCGGTGGCTTCGCAAGACAAAACTTAATGAACTGCCCCAGTTGTGGAATGTCCTGAAGGGCGACATGAGCCTGGTCGGGCCACGCCCCGAAGACTATGACATCGCCCGGACTTGGTCGAAGGACGTTTTTGAGGAGGTGCTTTCGGTCCGCCCTGGGATAACGGGGCCCGCTTCGGTCACCTACCGAAACGAGGAGGCGATGATCGAACAGGACGGGATGATGGATACGTATATCAACAAGATCCTCCCGACCAAATTGCGCATGGACCAACTCTATGTCCGGCATCGTTCGATCCTCCTGGACTTGGATGTTCTCCTGTGGACCTTCCTGATCCTGCTGCCCAAGCTGGGTGACTTTTCTCCTTCGGAAAAATCCTTGTTTATCGGGCCAACGACCTGGTTTGTCCGCCGTTACGCCAATTGGTTCCTTCTCGATGCGCTCGCGTCATTTTTCAGCATCGGCGTTGTCGGATTGTTCTGGCGATCTTACGGGCCTTTGGACGTCGGCGTATCCACTTCCCTGTTGTTCGCCTTGGCGTTCACGTTCTTGTTTAGCATCGTCGGATTATTGATGGGCACCCACCGGATCGTTTGGGACAAGGCGGCCAATTCCGACATCTTTCAGATCATTCTGGCAAGCGTATTGGCAACGGTAGTGGCGGCGGTGGTTAATCGTCACATCCCCAACTATTATACACCGAATAAATTCCTGTTCCCCGAAGGCCTCATCATCATCTCCGCCCTGCTCACAACGATCATGATGATTCTGGCGCGATATCGAAAAGGGATCCTCAACACCTTGATCAATCAGTTTCCAGGATTCAGGTTTTGGACGATCACCGCCCAGGAGCGAGTTCTGCTGATTGGCAGCGGGGAATCGGCCCAGCTCGCCGCCTGGTGGCTCCGCGGCGGCCGCCGGGGGGATGCCTTCAGGATTATCGGATGTCTTGATGATGATTTGTTCAAGCAGGGATTGAGAATCAACGGTATAGAAGTGCTCGGGAAATGCCATCAGGTGGAGCGCCTTGTCCGGAAGCACGATGTCGGCATCCTGGTTTTCGCCATCCATAATATCAAAGAAAACCGCGCGCGCGAAATTCTGGATCTATGCAAGCGAACCGATGCCAAACTGCTGATATTCCCGAACGTCCTCGAAAGGCTCGAGATGGTGATGAACCATGCCTCGTCGAATGGCACCAGGGATATCCAATCGGCTAAATCCGTGCATTCGGCGGGTGCGTTTTAGTGTTTCGTTGTTTCCGTTTCACCTTTCCCGGACAATTTTAGCCTATGAAGAAGTTGTTTCAAAACAAGAGAGTCTTGGTGACTGGGGCCGGCGGCTTCATCGGCAGCCACTTGGTGGAGGCCCTTGTTGCCCATGGCGCAAAAGTCAGAGCCTTGGTGCGGTATAACTCGAAGGGCGATCTCGGTTTCGTTGGGCAGTTTCAGAAGAGTGTTTTAAGCGAAATTGAAGTCCACACCGGAGATCTGCGGGATCTGTCCGCCGTTCAAAGAGCCGTCAAAGGTTGCGCCCACGTGTTTCACCTCGGCGCTCTGATTGCGATTCCTTTTTCCTACAAGAATCCGCAGGAAGTCGTTGAAACAAATGTTCTCGGGACGCTGAATGTCCTGTTGGCAAGCCAGGAGGCGAAGGTCGAGCGCATTATCCATACCTCGACAAGCGAAGTCTACGGCACCGCGATGACCGTTCCCATTGACGAGCAGCATCCCCTCCAGGGACAGTCGCCTTATTCCGCCAGCAAGATTGGCGCCGATAAGATGGCCGAGAGTTTCTATTGTTCCTACAAATTGCCGGTGGTAACCCTGCGGCCGTTCAACACGTACGGACCTCGGCAATCCGCCAGGGCGGTCATCCCGACGATCATTACCCAGGCGTTAACCCGAAAAACCATCCGGCTGGGGAATCTCGATGCCCGGCGCGATATGACTTACGTCAGCGACACGGTCAATGGCTTCCTGAAGGTGGCCCAGGCCGAAGGCGTCGAGGGACAGGTGTTTAACCTGGGAACCGGCACCGAGGTGACCGTCAGAGAACTTGCAGACAGAATCGTCGATCTGGTAGGCTGCAAATCGCGGATCGTTGTCGATGACCACCGCCTCCGCCCCGCAAAAAGCGAAGTCCAAAGGCTGTTGTCCAATAACGGCAAGGCCGCCGACATGCTGGTGTGGAAACCGTTGGTCAGCCTGGAACAAGGGCTGTCGAAAACCATCGAGTGGATCCGGAACAACCTGGAACGGTATCGTCCCAACGAATATCAGATTTAGACCGAAGCATAGAACACGATGAAGGCCGTAATTCTAGCGGGAGGTAAGGGGACCCGGCTGGCCCCTTACACCAAAGTCCTGCCAAAACCATTGATGCCCATTGGCGACATGCCCATCCTGGAAATCCTGCTGCGCCAGATGAAACGGGCGGGCGTTGACGAGGCGATTCTCACCGTCGGACATATGGCCCAGTTGCTGAGGTTGTTCTTTCAGGACGGAAATGGGCTGGGATTGAAAATTCGCTATAGTTACGAGGATAATCCCTTGGGAACCGCCGGGCCCCTGTCCCTGATCCGCGGATTAACGGAGACCTTTATTGTGGCCAACGGCGATGTGCTCACGGCGCTTAACTTTAAGGACATCGTCAAGGCGCACAAAAAGAGCGGCGCCATTGCGACCATCGCGACCCATCGACGATGCACGAAGATTGACCTCGGGGTGATCGAGTTCAAGGACGACTGCACGATTGGCAACTATGTCGAAAAGCCCGAGCACAATTACTACGTCAGCATGGGGATCTATATCTTCGAGCCGAGGGTACTGAAATATGTCCCTCGAAACCAGTATTTTGATTTCCCAGACTTGGTCCTGGCCATGATCAAGGCGGGAGAGAAAGTCGCGGGATTTAAATATCATGGATATTGGCAGGACCTGGGAAGGCATGACGACTACGAACAGGCCATCGAGGAATTCGGCAAAATGCGCCACATCATCCTGGGCGAAAAAAAGCCTAGACTAAAAAATAACCCTGACAAGTCTGCCGAAAACCGCGCATAAGATGCTCCGAAAAAACAGAACCGCGAATGAACGCCAATGGACGCGAATGAAAGCGGAGGGGGCCGATGGGCTGAATCCCATACATTCCATCGATGTTCCCAACACTTCAGGGCCTTCGTATTTGGCCTGCCATTATTGGCGTGGATTGGTGTCTATTCGCGGTTAAGTGGTTTTATTTGCGGTTCAAGGGAGCTCCTGAAGCGTTGAAAATCGATGGAATGTCTGAGATCCTGCGACAGCCGGCGCTGCGGGATAAACCCCGCGCTCCAGCCTTCTGAGTCACTCCCGTTTCGGAGCCGGGAACGATCGACGCGGCGGACTGAAGTCCGCGATCCGTGCGTGCGGTCGTTGGAGCGCACGGGTTCGGGCACTCGTGCTGGGTGGGGCGCGGAATTCATTCCGCAGAGAGATTTTGCCAACAGGAAACCTCCGATTTTATTCGTGTCCATTCGTGATGAATAATCACCGGAAATTCTATAAACCATTTCAGAAGTGCCGCCGCGTGAGGGCACGCCGCCTACGGGTTGTAGGCCGGATCTCCTGACTTGGCGTCGTGAACTTGTGACGCTCCGAACAAACTTGTCAAAACCTATGCAGTGGAAAATCCCTTTAGCCGATCTTAATTACGGCCCGGAAGAGGAAGAGGCGGTGGCACGAGTGATCCGAAGCCGATGGCTTACCATGGGGGAGCAGACCAGCCGTTTCGAGGAGGAATTCCGGCGCTTTACTGGAGCCAGGCACGCGTTCGCCTTGTCGAACTGCACCGTCGCCCTGCATCTAGCCTGCGCCGCACTCGAGATCGGCCCGGAGGACGAGGTGATTGTTCCGAGCCTGAGCTTTGTCGCCACAGCGAACGCCGTGCTGTACACCGGCGCCAAGGTTCGATTTGCCGATATTATCGGTCCCGCAGACCTCACCCTGTCCCCGCAATCGGTTCAGAGCCTCATCAACGATCGGACCAAGGCCATCGTGGTGATGCATTACGGAGGCTATCCGTGCCAAATGGACGAAATCATGCAAATCGCACGGGCAAAAGGTCTGCGGGTGATCGAGGACGTCGCCCATGCCCCGGGAGCCTGGAAGAATGGCAAACATCTCGGCACGATTGGCGACGTGGGATGTTTTAGTTTTTTCTCCAATAAAAACCTCTCCACAGGCGAAGGTGGCATGTTAATTACCGACCAGGATGACATTGCCGATCGAGTTCGGAAGATGCGTTCTCACGGCATGACCACTCTCACCTGGGACCGGCATCGCGGCCACGCCTATAGTTACGACGTCATCGCCCTGGGATACAACTATCGCATCGATGAAATTCGCGCCGCCCTTGGAATCCAGCAGTTGGGGAAACTCCTCATGGGGAATAATAAACGCAAGGCAATCACGGAGAGCTACTGGAAAACGCTTCAATCCTCAGGCGCCGAGTTTCCTTTTCGGGATGCGTATCAAGGCATTCCCGCCATCGAGACGGAATCCACTTCGCCGGAGCAGGAAAAAAATCGAACCGCTTCCGCCTGCCACATCTTTCCTCTACTGCTCCCAAAAGGCGTTGATCGACTTCGCTTTATCGAAGGAATGAGGGCCGCCGGCATTCAGACCAGTATTCATTACCCGCCCATTCACCGATTTGAATACTATCGAAAACAGTATCCCAATGTCGCCTTGCCAACTACCGAAGACGTCGCCGCAAGAGAGGTTACGTTGCCCCTATATCCTGGCATGCGGGACGACCAGGTGGAATATGTCGCCCAAACGGTTCTGCGTGTGATGGATAGTGTGTCCTGTTCACCAAGAGATTAATACGGTGTCGGTTTAATTGGGGATGAATATGGAATACCAAAACACTGCACTTCAATCCGGTGGGCAGAACGGTTAAGTTTTCGGGCGACCAAACCACGAAAACTCAACGACATCCTCGGTCCACCGTTAAAGCGATCCTTGATGAACAAGTCACGCTGACCGTGGAATGTCTAGATCGACGCTGCGACCTACGATACATTCTGTTATACCCAAATTGGCCCGCAGCATGAACAAAACCACGTTTAATGTCGGCAGATTTTACAGCAATCGTGGAAGTTCTGGGATGATTTCATTGTTTGGCACAGACCTTTTTTTATTCGTAAACTTCTTCATAAAAATATATTATGAAGTCGTGTTTTCTTGACATCTTTCGTTGGCTCCTGGCTGGAATCTGGATGTGAAAAGGGTTTTCTCGAACTGGTGTAGGGAAAGTTTCCAGTCATGAAATTAACACATAAACTTGCTGCGTAATGATTTAGAACAATTTTCGCCCTGCTTAGGCGTTCGTTGAATGAAAAGTGTAAGGAAAACCTTACAGAAATCAGGAGCAGGATAAACCTCTAAACAAGAAAACACTGATGTTTAGTGTGTTTATATTCAATTACTTGAGATATTTTTACTGTCGATTTCATTCCCAGTGGCATCTGTCCTGCTAACAGTAAAAAAAGTCGAAGCAACCGGCTTTGAACTGAGGCAAACAAGTAAGATAGAAAGGGAAAACCGTATGACAAAGATTACAAAAATAATCGTGGGGGCGGCAGTGATGATGTGCGTTGCATGCACATCGGTCTCTGCTATTGCGACATTAACGTTGCAAGACAGCTTAGGAAATGTTGCGACAGTTAGTGATGTTGATGGTGATGGTGTCGTGACATACAACGCAGCGCTTGGGTCCATTTGGACCGTCAATGTGACAACTGGCCTGACCAAGCCACTTCTCGGGGATTCAGACAATCCCAGTATGGATCTAAATTCGATAAATGTCAGCACTCCGCAAGCTCAGCCTCAATATAGTCGATCAGGTCGCTTATTGGCTCCGGTGGATTATTGGCTCGATATTACGTTTACCGACACAGGCTTTGGCGTGGGAATGCCGGCGACTATCCTTGCTGATATTGGTGGAACTACTTCAGGAACAGTGCTTTATCAGACGCTAATGGATGGAAACCTGATGACAAGCATGCTATTCAATACTACCCCGTTCTCAGGTTCGGATTCGGCGGCGGCGTGGATGCCTGACGACTTTTCGCTCACCCAATACGTCCGCATTACTCATAAGTCAGACCAAACTCGGTCCACCAGCTTCAATGCTACGTTAAACGTTCCAGACGGTGGCATGACCTTGTCACTCCTGGGAACCGCAATGTTGGCCTTGGGGATGTTTGTTAGGACCCGCAAGGCGTAAACCGGCGCTCGATAGGTTCTGGAATAAGACCCTTTCAATTCGGAAAACCCGGCAAACTTCAAGTTTGCCGGGTTTTTTTGTGTGCGTTCGGACGGGAATCGGCGACTTCTGTTCTTGTTAAGCGTGCCAGAATGAGGTGCCGAAAGTCAGGTTAATCTCTGCCGGTAACATCGATGCATACCATTTGGATCAGATCACGGATCAGGAGTCGTCCATCGGCCAGGGCAAGTGGGCCCCAGGCATCAGGTCCCTGCAAGGCTTTAAACTGAGCCAGTTTCTTGAAACCAGCCGGCGTGGCCTCGGCCAATGTCAGAAGGCCATTGTCATTGACCAGGTAAACCAGAGTGCCGGCAAACAGGAAAGGACCGTTGCCATAACGGTTTTCCGCTCCACTTTCCCAAAGCGGTTTGCCCGCAAGATCCAGGCCGACAAATTGTCCATCAGGCCGTATGCCAAAGATGTGGCCTTGATGAAAAACCGGTGTGTGTTGCGTGGCCCCGAAGACAGCGGGCTTCAGCCTGAACAGGGTTTCGACGGTCCATTTTTCCCCATCTTCCTTCATCTGCAACATCATGCTCCCCGCGTTGTAGCCGCCGCTGAGGAAGACGCGGCCTTCCCCCACATAGAGCGGGGATGCGACGGTGGCAATGCTGATCTTCCAATCCGGGGTATGCCATAGAATCGATCCGTCAGAGGCAGAGACAGCGGCCACCCCGCCACTGGCGCAGTAGACATACATTCGCTTGCCCTTGAACTCCATCGGAGTGATCGAGGCATGGGTCATCTGCCAGTTCAGGGGATTCTCGGATTTCCACACCACCTGGCCCGTTGCGCAATCCACCGCGATCAATAGCGCATCGCCGCCGGTGCCCAGGATGGCATGGTCACCGTCGATCAAGGGACATTGTCCCGCATACCAGGGCGGAACTTCGGCGTTAAACTGGCGCACCAAGTCCATTTGCCAGACTAATTCACCACTTTCAGGTTTCACACAGATCACATGGCACTTGGGCCCAAAGGAAACCAGGTGTTTGTCAGTCAAAGCCGGGACAGTTCTTGACATGCCATGGTTTCGCTTGACCTTAACCGGATAGGTGTAGCGCCAGATCTCTTTGCCGTCGTCTAGCGAAAGGCACCGCAGGGCGTCCGATTGGTTGGTGTGGTCGTAATCGGTCAGGTAGACGCGCCCTTTCCAGATGATTGGGCCCGCAAATCCTTCCCCAACCGGAATCTGCCAAAGCACTTTCGGGCCGGATTCACCCCATGTGCGGGCAAGGGGAATCGACTCCATGTTGATATTATCCCGGTTTGGACCCCGAAATTGCGGCCAGATCCCCGAAAGCTGGGCCGGCAAGCCATTCGAGATGATCAATTTGCCTTCCCATCGATTGGAGCCCGAAACCGATCCTGGCATTGTCCCTTCCGTGACTCGATCGGCGCCGGGTTTGCGCTCTGTCATCTGGCGTCCCGGTTGGTAGACCCACCAAGTGGTGAGTGAGAGAACGCCGAGGACCGCCAAAACGGCTGGTGCGATCGTTTGTGCAGGCCAGTGTTTCATTGGCAAGAGAGGAGAACTGTTGTTGCGTAATCGAGCCTGGAATCTGATGTATTCCAGCCTTCTTCACACACAGGAAATCGCCCTGTGTTGATCAGTTCTGCCGAACAGTGAAACGAAACCATAAGATGTAATTAGGGTATTTGACCGGAATGATCAACCCCAGTTGTTCGGAATGCCGCCTGGTCCCAGGGGAACCGGGTTCAAACCCAAAGTCCATTCCATAATAAACTGCTATAGGAATCATAAATATTGATAATACAATGCAATTGCAGTGCGATTGTGTTTTTTGAAGCGGTTGTTGAGTGGTTGTTGGATGTTTGTTTATCATAAATCATTCATAATGAAGCATATGAACTAAATTTTTTCTGTTGGCATGGCGATTGCTTCTGACCGGGACGTGAATCGGCTCAAGGGTGAGTCGGCTGAAACTGAAACTGAAAAGGAACTTAAAAAGAAGGAAATGAGAATGAACAAGACATTGGTTATAGCTGCATCGTTGTTGGCGGGGGCATCCTCTTACGCGGCCACGTTAATTACCCCGGTTCCCTATCCATCGGTCCAAGCGCCTGGATCGGATGCCCAGGCTTCGGCCTTTAACGCGGGTCAATTGCCTGGATTTTCAGCCTTGGCCAGCGGTTTGCCGGGGGGGCCTGCAAACGCGTTTGCCCAAGAGGGGATAACGGATTCTGACAATGGATTCTCGGCTCGAGTTTACTTCGTGAGTGAGAGCGCTGGATACGCCAATAGCCTTCGTTTCACGGACGACGGTTCTGGCGCACCTCAGGGATCTGGGGCTATACTGGACTTTTCCTCGGAGGCTCCTGCATCGTTGTCACCCGGTTCCTTTGTTGATTTAGGGAGTTTTTCGGCCGGAACGCCTCTGGACTTCTTCATTATTGCGGACGGTGGGAGAAGGCCGTTGCCGCCAGGCTACTTTAACGTTTATTCGACGCGAAATGGGGTGAATGATCCCGATTCGGGTCTGGATCATGTTCGCCAATTGGCGAAGACCACTAGCGGAGACAGCACCTATTACCTATTTGCCTTTGAAGATCTTCCGCTAAGCCAATCCGATCTCGACTACAACGATGTCATCTTTGCCGTCGAGCTGACCAAGACTCCCGAGCCGGCGACCATCGCCGTTCTGGGATCTTTTCTCGGTTTGGCCTATTGGATACGTCGCCGTCAGACAGCATGATTCGGTGTGCAAACTGACCATTCTAAACCTCTTAAACCCGGTTCTCAAGAACCGGGTTTTTTTTGCGGACATCATGCAGGAGCTGTTTCCATAGTGAATTGATAAATTATCTGGCGTCCTTTTAATCTTTACAGCATGCAGGGAATTCATTAATATGAAAAAAAGTTAGTAACAGAGAGGGCGAGGGTGTATATGAATAACATCAAACGAATTGGTGCGGGCTTTTTGAGTCTTACGAGTGTTTCTCTCCTAATGTTGAGTCCAATCGATGCTTCTGCGGTGGTTTTGGGATTATATGACATTGCAGGGGCAACCGATGGCGATGCAGCATCCCTCAGTGCTTCAAGTGTTGATCCGGCGGTCAGCTTCAGCAGCCTGACACGGAGCGGTTCGTTAGTCGCTGATTCAGATTGGAATGAGGTGGATCACATGTTTGAAGCTGGCAATTGGACCGCCAACGCATCAAGATCCCCAACTGACTACCTCCAGTTTTCGTTTTCCGTTGCGAGTGGTTATACGGTTACACCTTCATCGCTGACCTTTGGTGTATTTCAGGAGTATGTTGCGGGCGGAAATTTTGTTGGTCCGAACAAATGGGATGTGCTCTACAGTCTGGATGGTTTTGCGACTGCTGGATCGGAGTTGAGTGTGGGTAACACGATCACCGGCTCGGGAACCAGCGTTTTGCGCCAAGCCAGTTTTTCACCGTCTCTTTCGGGTTTGGGAACCTTGGCGGAAGGGACAACGGTGACTTTAAGGTTTTATGCTTATAACCGAACTGGTTCGCAGGCTTTTTCCGCGGGAGGTTTTGGAAATGGGACTGGTGATGTTGGTGCGTGGTTATACACTTGGGAAGGCACCGGGGCGAATGTCGTCCTCAATGGCAGCGCCGCCGCTGTCCCGGAACCGCATGAATACGCGTTGGTATTTGGCCTCGGGCTGGCAGGTTTTGCGGCCTATCGGCGATTTGCGTTGAAGGCCGCCTGAACGAAAGGCAGAGGTTTTATCTTTGACATTGAATGCGGGTCTAATGGCCCGCATTTTTGCTTATTACCACAGGGCACAGAGGTCACAGAGATCAGATTCTAAACCGTCGGATGCCATCGCTCAGTCGTGGCACATTGAAATTGATCAAAAGGCCTGTTCGGATTGAAGACAGCTTCATGTATGTCAATAATTGGGCTTCATGGATTCCCTTGACCTCATCAACCGCCTTCAGTTCAAGTATTAAACGGTTTTCCACCAAAACATCCATGCGATAGCCGCAGTCCAACAGCACGCCCTTGTCCCGGACTGGCATCGGTGGTTGTAGTATGAAGGAAATGTGGTTCAAATCCAGTTCGTGGGCCAGACACTGCTCATACGTGCTCTCGAGCAGTCCCGGACCAAGTTCTCGATGGACCTCGATCGCACAGCCGATGACTTGTGCCGTAAACGGATCCTTTTCCATTTTTCCTCTGTGTTCTCTGTGCCCTCTGTGGTATAATACAAATAAAATATGTAATCATAGAAATCAATATGTTATTTTTGAAGTATAATTTAAGTCTGGCTTGCAGCCTCGGCGTTCCGGCTGAAGGAAGCCCTGCTCCCCGTGTTCCTGCGGCTGAGTGTTTACCACAGAGTTTTAACTCAACCCGGTGGTTCCGTATCTCGCGCTTGCAAATTGCCGGGGCATCGACGACAAGAAGGCATGCTGGAAAAACTGAAGCGTGAGGTTTGCCGGGCGAACCTGGACTTGGTTCGCGAAGGACTGGTGATGCAGACGTTTGGCAACGTGAGCGGCGTGGATCGGGAACGAGACCTGGTGGTGATCAAGCCCTCCGGAGTGCCTTATGAAGGCATGAAACCGGATCACATGGCGGTCGTCTCGTTGGCCGATGGTCGTGTGGTCGAAGGCCGATATCGTCCGAGTTCGGACACGCCAACGCACCTGGTTTTATATCGGGCGTTTGGCGGTGTCGGAGGCATCGTGCATACGCACAGTATTCAGGCGACGGCTTGGGCGCAGGCCAGACGGGAAATCCAGCCCCTCGGGACGACGCATGCCGATTTTTGTCATGGACCGGTTCCCTGCACGCGTTTGATGACCTCGCAGGAGATTCAGACGGATTACGAGGCCAATACGGGGCGGGTGATTGTGGAACGTTTCCGCGGGCTGGATCCTCGCTCATTTCCCGCGGTCCTGGTGGCGAGTCATGGTCCATTTGCCTGGGGAAAAGACGCGGCTGAAGCGGTGCATCATGCGGCAATCCTCGAGTATTTAGCCCGGTTGGCGAGCGAAACCGAACACTTGCAGCCCACGATCAAGCTGATGCAACGCGCGCTTTTGGACAAGCATTTCCTCCGCAAACACGGCCCGGGGGCGTATTATGGGCAGTAGGCAGAGAAAATGGGCTTCAGACAAGCCCTGGAACCATAAGCAGGGAAGCTTGGCAGGCAAGTCTGAAGCCCATTTTCTCTCGTCAGACGATCTCCCGATAAACGTCGGGGTGAGGGCGGGAGATGATCACGGCGTTGACCAGGACGCCGGCGGCGGCGATCACTTCCTTGCCGGCGGCCATGGCGGCCTGGACTGAACTGACATCGCCGGTCATGGTGACGAACGCCTTGCCGCCCAAGGCCATGGCCAGTCGGATTTCCATAAGGGTAACACTGGCGGCTTTGGCGGCGGTATCGGCGGCCTGAAGGAGAGTGGCGACATTAAAGGATTCGAGGATGCCCAGAGCGCCATTGGCTTCGGGCAGTTGCGAGCGTCCGAGGGCATCCATGACTTCCTGGTGAACATTGGGGATGACGAACTGGTCAATCAAGGAATCGCCCGCAATGGCGGCGCCGGCGGTGACAGCGCTTTGAACGGCCGCAGTTTCGCCTCCAACGAGAACCATATACTTGCCGGAACATATCGAGCGGGAGAGGAGCAACCGGACGCTGCCGGCTTTCAACATGGTATCGGCGGCCAGGAAACCGGCTGCAACGCTGGAGAGCTCAAGGAGTCCGAGGGATCTGTCATTCATAAACGTTCCAGAACAATCTGATCAGGCGTGAGGGTGATAACCTTTGCATTCATGGGCGAATGGATGATTGCGCCGAGGCTTTTATCGGGAATTGCGCCCAGGGGTTGGCCGGCCTTGACAGAGTCTCCGGCTCGAACCCGGGGCTGATTGGGCGTCCCGGCGCCTTGTTTCCAGGGAAGAGACAGCCGCCGAGGTTCCAGCGGCGTGGTTTGGAGATGATCGGGCTGGTCATATTCCTGGACGGCGAGACGTTGGGTGAGCAGCTTGATAGGGACCCGGCGGCCATCCCGCAGACCGTGGGGTTTGATTTCTGTGGGGCCGTTCCACTTGATATTCCGCGCGCGCAAAGCGGCTTTGGCGGCATCGCAGGCTTCCTTGGGATAAAGCTTTTCGGGGCAGGCGTAAAGGGTACAAAGTCCGCAGGAGCAGCAGAGGACGGCTAATTGGTTGAAATAGTCCGCGCCCGTGGCCGTAAAGGCCAGACTGCGCATGACCTGATGAGGTTCCACGGAGTAACCGAGGAGGTAACGCGGACAGAATTCGGTGCAAAAACGGCATTGGTCGCAGGCGGACTTGCCAATTCGAGCCTGGTGGGAGGCCGGGTGCAGCCGCCGCTGGCACAGCGGATGTTCCAGGGGAAGGATAACAATTCCGGTGGTTGTCTTAGTGATGGGCTGATCCAAGTCTTGAGTGACTTGGCCCATCATCAGACCTCCAACGAAGATCACCGGCTCGTGGGTTGTGAGACCGCCGGCCGCTTGGATAGCCTCACGAAAAGAGGTTCCAATCGGAGTGGTCAAGGTGGTCGGGCGGTGGACCGCCCCGGCTACGGTCAGAGTCTTGTGTGTGACCGGGATCCCCGAAGCGGCACGGGCGATGTTGGCCAGGGATTCTACATTGTGCACGACAGCGCCGACCTGCAGCGGAATGCCTTGGGGAGGGATGAGACGTCCCGTAACTGTGTAGACCAGATCGTATTCATCGCCCGCCGGATAGTAATCGCCCAGTAACTGCACTCGAATCGAGGTTCCGCGGCAAGCCTTATCGATGGCCTGGATTGCTTCATGTTTCTTGGCCTTGATTCCCACGACGCCCGCGGGCGCGCCCACGGTTTCCATGATCCGTCGCATGCCGTCGACGACCAGGTCGGCCTGATGTTCCATGATGACGGCGTCCTTGTGCAGCAGTGGTTCGCACTCGGCCCCGTTGGCAATCACGATTTCGGCTTTTGCCGCCAGTTTTACATGCGCGGGAAATCCGCCGCCGCCGGCCCCGACGACTCCGGCCTCTTTAACTTGATCGACAAGGGACATCGTGGTTTGGAGCCTAACGGCCGATTCGAGAAAATACAAATGGAATCCTGGTCAGTCTCCCGCGCGCTTTCCGGTCGTGTTTCTGGCCGAATCCGTGGGCTGTCTGACGCGATGGCATTCTGGATTCTTGACTCAAGAGCGATATTTGTCTAAAGCATAAGTCGTATGACTGCAAATACATTGGCTAACCTATCTGTGACGCAGCTGAAGAAGGTCATTACTATTCGGGAGAAGATCGAGAAGCTCGAGAAAGAACTGAGTGAGCTCTTGGGAGAAGAAACCGAAGTTAAGACCAAGCCTGCAAAGAAAGGATCTCGGGGGATAACTCCTGAAGGACGGGCGCGCATTGCGGCGGCGCAGAAGGAGCGTTGGGCCAAACAACGAAAGGCTAAAGCGGCCAAGTCCAAACCGGCAAAGGCCCAGAAGGGCCGGGCCCCAGCGAAAGCCAAGCCTGAATCTGACGCGGCACTACCGCCTCGATAAGGCCCATTCCTGACCGGTTGACCTTGCATTGAGGATGCGAGTCCGGAAAGCTTCCGGATCAGGGTGAGGACAGATGGCGATCCTTCTGGATACCGAAATGCTGGAGGACGCGCGCTGTGGCGTCTTCCAAGCGGGAAGCATTGAGCACCAGCTTTCCGACCGATTCGCCTGGCGCGAATTCAATGACCTGGAAACCGCCGACGGGTGATTTCAGGGCCTCGGCCAAGTCGTTGAGTCGGCTGATCGGCCGGTTATTGACTCGTTCAATGACCAGGAACCGGTGGTCCTGATAGCCTATGGTTGTCCGATCGGGAAGCACTGTGGATAGGAGGACGCGAGACGGCTTTTCCACGGAGGGTTTCTCCAGCGTGTAGTAAACAAGACGAAAGGGAGCTTTCCTGCGCCAATCCGAACCCCAGCTGCGAAGATAGGGTTCAGTCAGGGGCTGAAAAACTAGTCCGCCCGCGATGAGATATTCGGGCTCTTGGTCATAGTGCGCCAGAGGAACTAACTCATCGGCATAGTCGACCTTGGGAATGGTATAGGCGACTTCCTTCAATTCCCCCGAGCGCCAAACTTGGATCGGGACGGAACGATTGGCCCAAAGCCGGCCGCTGGCGATGTTCTCGATCGAGAGTTTGCCATAATCGGGATCTTGGTAATCGCCCTCGTTATCGATATCAAGTCCATCGATCTTGACGATAAGATCCATGGGTTGAATCGGGCTGGCATGTCCGAGCTTGAGGCCGCCATCGACGACGACGACCCCGCGGGGCGCGCCGGTAAGCTTGAGGTAGGCCAGGATGTCGGGATTTTCAATCTTTTGCCAGACAAAGTCGAAGTAACCGAGGCCTGGAAATCGGTTCTGGTTTTGCGCCTGTAAGATCGGGCGGACGAAGGGCGCCGGGAGAACGGTGCATCGGTTGTCGGCGTGCGATGAGGTTATCCCGACAAGCTTATTATCGACAACCACGGCCTCGGCCCAACCCGCCGCATTGATTTCAGAACTCACCTCCATCTGGAGGTAATCGACCCAGGTCAGTTTGCCTTTCTTAACCGCCCACTGCTGGATGTCGCCCTGGAAACTCTCGAGGCGGCCGTTGCGCCACCGCACCAGCTCAACCTGTCCTCGAGACATGGGCTTTGGGAGCCAGGAAGCGGGTTTCAGATGAGACCAGAGATTTGAATCCGCCGAAGTGACCAGGGCGAGATTGGCGTGGTAATCGATCCAGGCCAGCTTCGCCGAATACCAAGGGCCCCGTCCGTTTTTCTGAACACGAACCAAGGTGATGTCGTGGAGATAATCCGCTGTGGTGAGTATTTGGCGGGGTCCGATTACCACGCCCGATTTTGTCACGGTTTCCTGCCGGCGGGCCCAGGGCTGAAGATAGTCGTAGCTTCGACGGGAGGCCTCGAGTGAAACCACCGAGTTTTCCCACGAGGAGGAACGTTGGGCGGCCGAGATCGACAGGAGTCCCGCCAGCCAGCAAATGAAAAGGAGGAAAGGGTATCTCATAGACGGCGATCCGAGGGGATATTGTAGGTTTTCAGAATCTCAGAAGTCGCCTGAACAGCAGCGGAATGGTTCAGGCAATCAAAGCTTTGTTGGGTGACAAATTGAATGACGTCATAGGTGGCCGAGGACGATTCGAATGCCTCGATCAGTCCTTTCAAATCCTCGATGCGCCGGCCGTTGACCTTCTGGATTAACGCGCGGCCTTTGATGCTGAAGTTGGCATTGACCGAATGCGAGAGAATGCCCACGAGCACGATCGGTTCGGGCCGCCAGGTTTCCGGCTTCTCCTGTCTGCGATAAAACAACTCGTAAGCCAGTTCGCTGCCGAGGGTGTCAGGTGATGATCCGCCAACCGCCCGCAGGTAATCGCGATTGAGCGGAGTGAAGATCAGCCCGCCAAAAATATAGTACTTGGGCAGCTGATACTGATTGCCCTCGGCGGCATCGTCGCGAACGACATTCATCGGGAGAGTCACGGACAGTTCCTTTCCTTGGCGCCAGACGCGCAGATTCAGGCTTTGACCATGCTGGACTTCACTGAAGGCGACGCCGGCGTGCAATCGGTTGCCCTCGTAGAGAATGGTGCTGTCGCTCGCCACCGCATAAGAGCCGACCTGAAGAAGCACATCCTCCTTTTGCAGCACCGCGGTTGTCGATGGAATGGGGGAGAGCGAATCAATCCGAGCCCCCTGGTCGTTGTCCGGAAGGCCAAGGTAACGGCGGAAATCCGGATTCTGAAGGCTGCTCAGACGGATTCCAGCCTGGGGGAAACCGTGGTATTCGCCGTCTTCGACATCTTGGAGGAAATGCTGGATGACGGGGGGCGGGATAAAGAAACCGGTATTTTCCAGGCCGGGGATGCCTTGAAAGGCCACCCCGACGACTTTGTCGTCTTGAATTACGGGACCGCCGCTGTTTCCCGGATTGATGGCGGCATCGGTTTGAACGGCAATAAAGCCGCGGTTGCCGATGTGCGTGTAGCTTTGAACCTCAATTCGCGAAACCACACCGCGTGTGTAAGAAATTTGCTCGCCTCCCGCCGGATAACCATAGGTAACGACCGAGGATCGGACCTTGGGGAGATCTCCGAGATCCAAGGGATCCAGGTTGTCGAAGAACGACTCGTCTTCCAGAGCCAGCAAGGCCAGATCGCAATCGTGCCCCATATAGACCACGCGTGCCAGGAAGGGGCGGGGATCCTGATACCGCCGGACCAACACCTGACGGGCCCAGCTCAGGACATGAGCATTGGTGAGAATGCGTTTTCCACGAATGACGAAACCTGATCCCGACGAGCGGCGAACCGATTCGAACCGCCAGGGCGCGGCCCAATCGGGCTGCTGCGAGAAAGTCGTGATTTGCACCACCGATCGTTCGGGTTCGGCTCCGGTCGCCAGCATCGTTCCCATCCAAACCCCCCATAGCCATCTGATAAGCATGCGCACGATCCAAGCATGAGAAGAGAATCTTTCCAGGTCAAGCCGCGAAGCCGCCCCCAAAACCGCACATGAGATGCTCCGAAAAAACAGAACCGCGAATGAACACCAATAGACGCGAATGAAAGCGGAGGTGTCCGATGGGGTAAATCCCAGACATTCCATCGAGGTTCGCAACACTTCAGGTCCTTCGTATTTGGCCTGCCCTTATTGGCGTGGATTGGCGTCTATTCGCGGTTCAGTCGTTTGATTTGCGGTTCAAGGTTGCCATCCTGAACCGCCAATGAACGCGAATCCTGGCAGGTTAAATACGAAGGTCCGGACGTGTTGGGAATATCGATGGAATGAGCGCATCAGCGGTTGGGTGTCCATCCTTTAGGGTGTCCCAGACTGTGAAGCCTGCAACGACCGGCGCGCGGAATTTATTCCGCAGAGTGAAGCGGTGAGGATCAACGCGGCGGAATAAATTCCGCGATCCGTTGCGTTGCGGCTGTTGTCATGCGGAAATAGGGGGGGCAGTGCCGTATTGAACTTGGTAATCTTCGGGAGTAAAAGAGAAATCAATGACGGATTCGGATTCCATCGAACTGCCTATTGAGGGGGAATTGGACCTGCATACGTTTCGACCGCAGGATGTCAAAGACCTGGTGGTCGACTACCTGGATGCCTGCGCTCGGAAAGGCATTGGGTCGGTTCGGATCATTCACGGAAAGGGAACCGGCGCCTTGCGGGAAACCGTGCATGGTGTTCTGCGCCGGCATCCGCGGGTGCGGCATTTTCGTCTGGCTGGCGAATTGATGGGAGGCTGGGGGGCGACCCTTGTGGAACTGGATCTGGCGCCGAGGTCAGGGCAAACGAAAGACCTCTAACTTGTCTGCAGGCCAGAAGTCTTTACAAAAGAGTCAAGTTATAGTTTGAACTTCGTTTGACAGGTCGGTTTGAGGCAGCGCTTCGTCAGGACGGACTCAATCCGCGGCGGTCTAGTCGGTCGAGAAAGCCCGGACGATTTCCAATCGATCTCGGACCAGGGTCCGCATTTGAGGTGTGCAGGGGGGTAATTTGTTCGGATTCAGAAAGTTCACATCGAAGGTCCAGTCCCGTTTGGGGGGAGTATAGTACGTTTTGTTATCCGCGCGTTTCCAGTAGTTTGTGGCGTATCGGCTGGGAAACATCACGACCATCGAGCCATTGTAGGTCAGGGGACGTCCTGATCCCCAGTTCTCCAGGAATCGCGGAAAGTTCTCCACTCCCCCACTGTATTTATAGTTGCTGGGCCCCACGGTTTCCACGATCCCGGCCAGGAAAGCCGCGTTGACGGTTGTCGATTGGGCTGTCGTGTTATTGGGGCCGGTTTGGTTTGCGCTATCGCTCCAGCCTTCGGAAAGGACTGTGATGGCATCCCCGGCCAGCGAGGCGGGACGTGTATTGACCGTGTTCGTGGTGGCCAGGTTGGGCGCGTTGTAGTGGCCTTCCACATAAATCGGGTGTTCGGTTGCCACGGTCAAGCCCGCGCTCGGCAAGTAACGGCCGTTGTTGACGCGAACCCCGCTGCCCTGGCCCGAAGGCCGTTTCCGCAGGTCCTCAACATAGATGGAATTGATGATATGACCTCTTTCGGACTGCACAATCGAGTTGATGGGATTTCCGGCGTTGTTAATCCAGGTGTTGAGGTTGCCGATATTGATGTCGGTGGGAGAAACGGTCTTATTCTCCCGTCCGTTGTAGAAGCTGGCATTGGTGGAGACAAAGCTCAATCCGTTGGTGACGATGGTTTGACTCACCAGCCGGGGCCCGGTGCGCGCGACCATGTTGGAACTCGTCACCGTGAGGATCATGTCCACATTGTTGTAATACCGCTGCTTGCCCATCTGGGAATCCTTGTCTTCGCCCACGGGGGGTTTTTCAAGAATAGCATGAACGGCCTCGGGACTATTGTTGGTGCCGACCGGGAGGGATTTGGATGGAGCTTTGGCCATGAAAACATGCGGGGGGGGCGGATAGTTAATCGTCCCATATTGGTCTTTGCCCACGTATTTGCGCTCGTTATGGAGCAGACCCACCGCCGTGACATTCTGCAGGAAAGTCAAGGTGTTGTCCGCCGAGTAATAGATATCGTTTTGGCAATGAACTCTGCCGATGATGGTCATGGGCGGACTGGGATGAAACTCGAGGTCCAGAGAATAGTAAATGGCGTAACGAAAAATGGGATCATTGCTGAAGGTCACGATTTGACGGACAGCGCCGGAAACCGGTTCGGGAGTTACGGTCGAACGCGCGTTGGCGATGATTTTATAGCCGTAATCCAGGAGGTTTGTGGCGTTATTGGTATTCCCATGCGGGTGATAGGGAAGGATCGTGATCTTGCTCATGTTGCTGCTGGAATCCAGAAACTCGAATCGATCGGCCAGTTCCGGAGTCATGGGGATGTTGGTCCTGTACAAATCCAGATTAGTAAGGACCGCATGATCCCGAAAATCACGGAACATATAGCTGATCACCTTTTCCGTCGCCGCCTCGGCCGCGGCGACGGCGTTGTAGTAATTCACCTGGCGATCGGTGAGATGCGCTGATGAAGAGGTCCAGTTCATGGTGCTCCCCAACACGAGAAGGCTCAGCCCTGTCAGGACCAGGACGACGGGCAGGGATATCGCGGCTGATTCGGCCGATCGATGATGGCAAATGGCAGTCTTCATGACGAGAAAGAGCTCCTGCGAGAGATCGTGGTTTCGAATTTGTGATAGTCGATTTTTTGGCCGGTCGGATAATTTGTGCCTTGAAACTCAAGCCGGATATGGACGGAGACATTTCCCGTTTCATTGGTCAGAATTTGGCCCGCGTAGTCGCGCAACGTGAAAATATGATTGGTCCCACTTACCAGGATGGAATCCCCCAGGAAATTGATGTTGGTCGATCCCATCACCGCACGATGCAAGCTGGCGTTATCCGCGTCGAAATAATAGCAGACGTAATTGCTTGCATCGAGCCAAATTTGGAGGGCATTGCCCTGGCGCAACGCCCCGACGTTGGTGATGGCATGGAAGGGGTCGGAATACGAATTGGCAACGTAAACGTTTGCGGCGCTGTAAACTTCGGAGATCAGATACTTGACCATGTCCCGCGAGGCCTGGCTGGCCTGGAGTTTGCTTCGGCAGAGCGAATAGAGTCGCAATCCATAGAGATGCCCCGACAATACGACGGCCAGCACCATGATGATTAACCCGATCGAAATGAGCATCTCCACCAGGGTGACACCGGATCGCTGGGATGTGGATGATTGACTGATCTGCATAATTCAACGCGCTTATCCGCTATTGATCGGGCGCCCGATAGCTCACGATACGGTTGGTAAACAGTTTGTCCATGAATGGCCAAACACACTCGATATCGATCTGGCGCAATGGCGGCACCACGGATACCTCGGTAATCGTTGTCTTGACCGTCACAGCGAGGTTTGAACCTCCAGAGACAGGGATGTCAAGGATTTCGACGATATCCTGAAAATTGGTCGATACAAACTGGTTGTGTTCTGCAAGGTTCGGGTAAGCTTGGGTGTCCCATCGGGCTGCCCGCGTCTGTTCCAGACGTTTCATAACCAAGCCCTGCGCATTCAGATAATAAGCCGCCCATTCCGCCCGGCGCGCGCTCTGCAGGTAGCCTAAAATGGTGGCGCTTAAGAGGATGGCCGCCAACAGGATCCCAAACAAGGCTTCGGTCAGCGCAAACGCGCCTTTCCGCCGCTGTTGAGTATCCACCATCCAATGATCCAGAATCATAATGCGTCTCAAGACTGAGAACTCAAAGACAGATTTGACGAATAGCATTTGTCATTCCATGGTCAATCATTATTCCAAATAAATAAACCATCTTTCCTCGAATGAACAGGTCTTTTTCATGGCGTTTCAGATTGAAGTCATTTGGCGGGCGCGGCTTATGACCCCCACTTTTTTTACGATTTCAGAATCCAGAATAGTTACTGCATGTCCAGAATGTGGACATTCCATTTCCAGATATGTACGAAAATCGGCAAACCAGCGAAAGCAGGGGGAGGGTTAAGAAACTTCGATATCAGGGCCTCGTTGAACTCGGCCCTCTGGCATCCCCTCGCCACGAGAAGGCTCCTTTCTTCAAGGCATACAGGTACCCAACAAACAGGACGCTCAGGAAAGAAAGCATGGAAAACAAGGCGAGGTTGGCATGTTCAATCAGCAAATCGCGATAGATTACCGCCCAGGGATAAAGAAAGACCACCTCGATATCAAAAAGGATGAACAACACAGCGACGAGATAGAACTTGACCGAAAAGCGGGGCACCCCATCCATGAGGGGGAGCATGCCGCATTCGTAGGCGGTGTCTTTAATGGGCAAACGACGGTTCGATCTTCCTAGCAAGGCTGATCCGATCATCATTCCTGCGACCATGCCCACAGCCAGCAGCATGAGCAGAAGCACAGGAACATATTCACGCAGATGCGTGTCCATGGGCGGAATCCTAGACCGATCAGGCTGGGCTGGCAAGGGGGGAAACAGAAACAAAAATGGTGCGCGATACAGGGCTTGAACCTGTGACCCCTACCGTGTCAAGGTAGTGCTCTTCCACTGAGCTAACCGCGCACCCGGGCGTGGTTCGAAAAAACTGCTATACTCGGCCGGTTTTGGCAAGCCCGGAGTTTTGGAAAAGGGGGCTTTCAAAAACTGGCTATGAACTCGAGATGCCGAATAGTGATCATGGCAGACCCCTAAGGTCCTGAAGTGTTTGGAGCATCGATGGAATGAGGGAATCCGCGGTTAGATGTTATTGCGAGCATCTTACGGGCAGACTTGGAGGGGGCGATTATGGGCTTTTCAGACGGACGGGGATGGTGTTAAGTCGCGGACGTTTTATGAAGAAAATTGCGCTTTTATTTGCCGGTCAGGGTGCGCAGGTGGTCGGCATGGGACAGGATTTGTCGGAGAATTATCCGGCGGCCAGAGCTCTCTTTGAGCGAGCCAATGAGATCCTCGGGTATGATTTAGCCGGGATATGTCATCGGGGGCCCGAATTGGAACTCACCAAGACGGAACACGCTCAGCCAGGCATATACCTGGTGAGTTGGATTGCCTATCAACTGGTTCTGGAGGCATGTCCGGGGCTGGTGGTGGAGGCTGCGGCCGGATTGTCGCTGGGTGAGTTTACGGCACTCGTGGCGGGCGGGGCGTTGTCGTTTGAGGATGGCTTGCATCTGGTGCGTCAACGGGGGCTGTTTATGCAGGAGGCCTGCGAACTGACCCGGGGCACCATGGCGGCAATCATTGGCCTCGAAGAGGACGCCACGAGAGCGGTTTGCCAGGAAGCCGATGTGGAGTTGGCCAATCTGAACTGCCCGGGACAGCTGGTGATCTCGGGAGAATATGAAAGCGTGGTCCGGGCGTCTGAACTAGCCAAGGCCCGAGGCGCGAAACGAGCCGTGGTGCTGCCGGTGGCTGGAGCCTATCATTCCCGGCTGATGGTTAGCGCGCAGGAAAAATTACGCCAGGCGATGGAGAAACTGGCCTGGCGGACACCGGCATTTCCCGTTGTGGCCAATGTGACCGCCCGTCCGCACGATGTGGCAGCCGACATTCAGGCGTTGATGGTGCGGCAGGTGACCGCATCCGTTCGTTGGGAGGAATCGATGAGGTGCCTTTTGGGGCAGGGATGCCGCTGTTTTCTTGAACTGGGGCCTGGCACGGCCTTGTCCGGATTTATGCGGCGTATTGATCGGAATGTCGAGGTCTTGAACGTGGCCGACATGCCGAGTTTGGAGAAAACAATGAGGGCGCTTTAAGGCGTCCAGGAGGTTTGATGATATGAATCGACTCACAAATCAGATTGCTTTGGTGACCGGCGCCGGACGTGGAATTGGCCGGGCGATTGCACTGGCCTTTGCCAAGGAAGGAGCGGACGTCATCTGTCTTTCCCGAACGGTTGAGAATTCGGAGAAGGTGGCGTCCGAGGTTCGGGCTTTGGGCAGGCAGGCCTGGGCGCATGCGGTCGATGTGTCCCGGAGCGATGCGGTGGACGGCTTGATACGGAGCGTTTTGGCGGAGCCTGGGAGAGTGGATATTTTGGTGAATAACGCGGGCATTACGCGAGACGGTCTGCTGATGCGCATGAGCGACGAGGACTGGGATGTGGTCATGGACACCAATCTGAAGGGGGCTTTTCTGTTGACGCGCGGTCTTTGCCGATCGTTTATCAAGCAGCGTTCCGGCCGGATCATCAATATCACCTCGGTGATTGGCTTGATTGGCAACGCCGGCCAGTGTAATTACGCCGCGAGCAAGGCGGCCTTGATTGGACTGAGCAAATCGGTCGCTCGCGAGCTTGCTCCCCGCGGGATCACCGTCAATGCCATCGCGCCGGGTTTCATCCAAACCGATATGACCGCCGTTCTGAAAGAGGAATGGCGCAAAGATCTTCTCGGCCGAATTCCTTTAGGCGCCTTTGGCGAGCCTGAGGATGTGGCGCAGACAGCGGTTTTTCTGGCCAGCCCTGCGGCGCGATACATTACTGGGCAAGTTCTGTGCGTCGACGGGGGGATGACAATGTAACCTATGGCTCCAGATAAGGCTGGACGCCAGCCCGCAGGCTCGCTAGACAAGATTCAACCAAGACAGTCTGAAAAATATTTACTTCGAGGCTTGACGCCTCTGAAACGGTCGCATAGACACGAACAGCAAAAAGAATGGAGAAACCCATGGCTGCTGAAAAAACGATTGAACAGAGAGTAAAAGACATCATTGTCGAGCAACTGGGCGTCAATGCCGATCAGGTGACGGCCGACGCCAAGTTCATTGAAGATTTGGGCGCCGACTCATTGGATACGGTGGAACTGATCATGGCTTTGGAGGAGGAATTCGGTCTGGAAGTCCCTGATGAAGAGGCTGATAAACTTCAAAGCGTCGGAGATGTCATCAAGTACATCGAGGAAAATCAAAAGTAAAAGGACCCAGAGTTTTCGGGCAGCGGCTGGCTAAGGTCGGGCTGCCCATTTTTTTCATGCCAGCACATTGGACGGAACGCAGGGTGGTCATCACCGGGCTGGGGATCGTGACCCCTTTAGGCTCGGGAATGAGCACGTTTTGGGACAACCTCCTCGCCGGCAAATGCGGTGTCGATCGGATTTCACACTTTGATCCCAGCGCTTTTGACTGCCAGATTGCCGCTGAAGTGCGCAATTTCGATCCCACACCGGCTTTTAACTCGCCCAAGGAAATACGTCGGACCGACCGTTTCATTCAGTTTGCGATGGTGGCAGGATTGGAGGCGCTGAAAGACTCCGGCTTGGATCTGGAGCGGGAGAACCGGGATGAAATGGGTGTGTTCATCGGTTCAGGAATCGGGGGATTGGCGACGACGAGTGATCAGCATCAGGTGTTGTTGGAGAAAGGACCGGGCCGGGTGTCGCCGTTTATGATCCCCATGCTGATCCTGAACATGGCGTCCGGCATTTTTTCCATACACCACAAATTGCGCGGTCCCAATCTGGCGACCTGTTCCGCCTGCGCCACATCCGCTCATGCCATTGGCGAAGCATGGCGCACGATCAAAATGGGCGATGCCAGTGTGATTGTGGCCGGGGGAGCCGAAGCAACCATTGTTCCACTGGGAATCAGTGGATTCTGTGCCATGAGGGCCATGAGCACGCACAATCATGAGCCCCAGAAGGCTTCGCGGCCATTCGACGCCGAGCGGGATGGCTTTGTCATGGGCGAGGGGGCCGGCGTGCTGATCCTTGAAGAGTTGGAGCACGCCAAGGCGCGTGGCGCGCGGATTTATTGCGAGTTGGTGGGATATGGCAACACAGCGGACGCGAGTCACTTGACCGCCCCGGCGCCCGAGGGCGAGGGAGCCGCTCGCTGCATCCGGATGGCTCTGAGATCGGCGGGGCTGAATCCGAGCGATATTTCTTACATCAACACGCACGGAACCGCCACTCCGCAGGGGGATATTTGTGAAACTCAGGCCATCAAGAACGTTTTTGGTGATCACGCTCGAGAGGTGGCCATCAGTTCGACAAAGGGGGCGACGGGCCACATGCTGGGGGCGGCGGGCGCCGCAGAGATGGCCATCTGCGTCAAGGCGATCGAGGCCAATGTCGTGCCGCCCACGATCAATTACGAGCATCCCGATCCGCAATGCGATTTGGACTATGTCCCCAATCATGCCCGGGAAATGAAGGTGGACGCCATTGTCACCAATTCATTCGGTTTTGGGGGACACAACGCCTGTCTGGTGGCCAAGAGGTTTGTCGGGTGAGAAAACCTTCAATCGAGGTCACTGTCCGTGAGATGGAGTTGCGGGACATTGCTCCGGTCTTTGAACTGGGGCAACGGTTGTTCACCGCGGAGAAGTTACCGACCTTATACCGCTCTTGGGATCAGCATGAATTGGTCCAGCTATTTGGTTCCGACAGCGAGACCTGCCTTGTGGCCGAGGCCGAATCGCAGATCATCGGATTTGCGCTGGGGCGGGTGATGCAGAAGCCTCGCAGCGCCTGGCGGTATGGCTGGCTGCTGTGGCTGGGAGTTGAGCCCAAGTTTAAACGCCGCAAGATTGCCGCTCGACTCGTCGGTCAATTGACCAATCTGTTCATCGAACGCGACGCCCGCATCATGCTGGTGGACACCGACGAGGACAACTCGGATGCCCTGACCTTTTTCCGGAGGTATGGGTTCGGCCAGGAAATCGCTCACGTCTATCTGTCGATGAACCTGGAAAGCCATCCCCGATACCTGGAGCGCCGTTCTCTGGCCGACGAAGAATAAGGCCTTCAGTTTAGACCGGTTGCCAAAACCGGAATCCACTCAGGAATAACAGCGAATTTCGAAAATCCGCGCCAACGGATCGCCCTGGGTTCGATGGATCTGAATTCGGAGGGCGGCCGTATGAATGCCCGGCAAACGGATTCGGATCAGGCGCAGGAAGTTGTTCTTAATTTCTGCGAGGGGAGCAAATTGTCCATTGGTTTCCGACAGGACGGCAAGATCGGCAATAGTTTCAGGTTGGGGACCGCGGATCTGGCTGTAGTATTCGTTGTCTTGCCCGCTCAGATAAAGCCGTCGGTGCAGTCCGGAATCCAATGTAAGCTGGATCCAGCTCAGTTTCCGCGGCATTTGCCAACGCAGTTCAATCCAAGGCGCTGCGGGGGTCATCGGAGCGCGCCATTGATGAACAACGCCGTCACCGACCTCGCGATTCCATCCATCGATCACGCGATGGGCGGGACCTTCCTGGGTTTCCGCCGAGGCGGTAATCCGGGCGCTTCGAGCCAGGTCATCGGGGTCGTCATTCCGGATGTCGAGCAACGACTGGTCGTCACGCAAGAGGCGCTGCTGATATCGTTGCAGCATCTCGGTTTTGCGCACAAGTTCTCGAGGCGTAAGGCCGTGCTGAAGACAAAAAGCGGCCGCTGTTCCCGCCGCCTGACCCATCGTCGCACAGGTGGCCATGACCCGGGTGGAGGCGAATGCGACGTGGGACGCGCTGATATCGCGACCCGCCATCAGGAGGTTGGGCCGATTGACGCTGTAGAGGCAGCGCAGTGGAATACTATAGGGCTGTTTTAAATGGATGTATCGGGTCGGAGGCGCATCCGCCAAATCAATGCCTCCCGGCGGGTGATCATCGATGGGCCATCCTCCGTAGGCCACACGATCTTCGAACGAACGGGCTTCCACCAAATCGTTCTGCTTCAGTATGTAGTCTCCTTCGATCCGGCGGTTTTCTCTTTTGCCCGGGATCATGCCCACCCAATCGAGCGCCCAATGCGATGAACTTGGATGCTGGCCGCTGTTCTTGATATAATCCCAGATCCCCAGAACACAACGCAACAACTCGTGGCGTATCTTCTGATTATCCCGGATGGTATCCAGGTTTCCGCCCCACTCGATCCACCAGTATCCATATTCCCAGGAATGGATGGGGCGATGTTTGAAGTCATCTTTCTGGAATACACGCGCCCAACTGGGCGCGGCAAAAGGCATGGGACGATCGTGTTTGCGGGCGAAAAACAGAAGGGTGTTCCCCATCGTTTTACGGTCGCCCACCGGAGGGGCCAGGGATTCGCCAAAGGCATCGATGCCTTCGCGACCATATCGGTAACGGGCGCCCGCCGCCGCAGCCAGGGTGGCGTCGCCTGTGCAATCGATGAAGAATGGCGCCTGGATGTCGTAGGACTCCTCCACGAGCGGACAGAGGGCGGTCACGCTGGCCACTTTTTGGCGCGCCACTCGGGCGTCGATCACCGAGGTGTCGAGCATCAGGTGAATGAGCCGCTCGGAGATCACCTTGTCATAAAGCATCAGGTCCCACATCGCGAAAGACCGTTGCAGATTCGTGGCGGCATCCGTGAGCTTGAGTTCCTCGATCAAACCGGTTTCTCGCCACAAACGGAGTTCGTTCGGATTGTTGGCTCCGAGCGCGTGCATGCGGATTTCACTGCTCGAGTTGCCGCCCAGCCGGGATCGATTCTGAATCAAGACGACCGAAGCCCCGTTGCGAGCCGCCGCCAAAGCCGCGCAAACCCCCGCCAGTCCGCCCCCTGCGACCACCACGTCTGCCTTCATCTTTCGATGCGAGTAACGCAGGCGGGAGGAAGTCTGGACCGATGTCGCCACAGAGGCGGGGCTCGATCCCCCCACAGGACCCGATGAACTCCAAAGAACGACACTGCCCAGGCCCAAATCCCGAAAGAACTGTCGGCGTTTCAATGGCATAGAGTGATCTTAAGGCTTTTTTGCCGGCGCCGGCAAGCAGAGTTGGCTCCTGCCTATAACCGCTTATGGACCCTCATAAATGCGAATAAAGACAGGCGGGCCCAAAACCGCACATAAGATGCTCCGAAAACAGAACCGCGAATGAACGCCAATAGACGCGAATGAAAGCGGAGGGGTTCGATGGGCTGAATCCCAGACATTCCATCGATGTTCCCAACACTTCCGGTCCTTCCTAATTTGGCCGGCCATTATTGGCGTTGATTGGCGTCTATTCGCGGTTCAGTCGTTTTATTTGCGGTTCAAGGGCGGGATGGCCCTCTTGCATTGGGAGCGGCGAAAGGTCATGCTTCCATCTCGTGAGGTCGGTAAGACGGTTTCTCAGCAGCATCCGGCGGATTCTGATGCGGGGGCCATGATCAAGCCGTTATCCGATGCAGTCATGTCTGACCCAGAACATATAGAATCAGACGCGGGGGAGGCGGGTGCGTTTTGCACGACGCATTGGAGTGTCGTCCTCCGCGCGGGGCAGAGCGATGACAGTCGCGTGGTCGAGGCGCTCGAAAAACTGTGCCGGACCTATTGGCAGCCCCTCTCACCGGAGGAAACACCTGATCGCGCGTTTGATCGGCAATGGGCGCTCTTGCTTTTGGCCACCGTGTTGGATCGATTGCGGCTGGAATATGCGGCTGCTGGGCGCGAGAACTTGTTTGTCGGGCTGAAGGACACCTTGGCGGGGGGGCGGTCGGAAATCCCTTATCGCGAGCTGGCGCGCCGGATGGACATGAGTGAAGGAGCAGTCAAGGTGGCGGCCCACAGGCTGCGGCAGCGCTACCGTGATCTGTTGCGCGCTGTGATCGCCGACACCGTGGCTAGGCCTGAGGAAGTGGAGGAGGAATTGCAGGAGCTTTTTGCCGTGCTGGGAGGTTGATCTGCCACCGGGCCAGTCTGAGGTGGAATTGAAAGCCCTCGATGTCTCAATGAGATTGGGACGGCGCTTGGCCGAATCAGGACGGTGGTTTTGTTCAGCGCGACGTAACCTTAAGGTGGGATTCCGGTAGTAACGGGTGTATGAACAATGCAATGTTTGGAGCGATGATCGGTCTTCCTGAGATCCTGATTATACTACTGGCGCTTTTCTTTTATGTAACAACCGTAGTCGGATTGATCCTATTGGTCCTCTGGCTTGTGCGCCGCCAAAGCCAGCCCGTTCCCGGCGCATCGATGATGAATTCTGAAACGGTTGAATTTACGAGCCAAGCCCGGCGGTTCTCGTTTGTGGAACTTAAGGCGGATCGGGCCCGGTTGCGATGGGATCGGTACGGTTTGGGTTTGGGGGTAACAGTGGTCTGCGTCTCTCTGCTCAATGGCTTGCTGCTGGCGGCTGGGGTTTGGAGGGGTCTGGATACGGTGCTTGTTGGCCTCGTTATGGCGGTGGCAGCCTTCAATATCTTCGTTCTCTTGGAATTTCACAAGGCGGGATCAGCGGCCGCCTGTCCACGCTGCGGAACGCTTCTGCCTTCTTCCTCTCCGCAAGGCATGTGTCCACGATGTCTGATGGGAGTCGGGATCGGAACACAGGCTTCGACGGCGGGCGAATTCCGTCCTCAGGAGAACAAAATTTCTCCTCCCCCCGAATCTGAAGTGGCTCGACGCTTCCCGCACCTGGAAATTCTTGAATGCCTCGGCTATGGCGGCATGGGGGTGGTGTTTTACGAGATGCTCACCGGAGAACTGCCGCTCGGCAAATTTCAGCCGCCATCAAAAAAGGTCGAGGTGGACGTGCGGCTGGATGAAGTGGTCCTGCGGGCGCTGGAAAAGGAGCCGGAACGCCGTTACCAACAGGCCCGTCAGGTGAAGACCGACGTCGAGACGATTGCCCACGCGCCTCAGTCCGTCCCCGGGGCCTCCTGAAGGCGGATTTCGTTCACTTGCCCGGGATGGATCCCAATCTGGCTTCGATCAGTTCGATGCCTGGGTCGAGACCGAGATTACGGGAGTATTTTCTTTCCTGGGGATTGTTCCAGTGTTCGTGGACGCCGAGGCTAGCGAGCCGTTTTGTGGCGGTCGCGTGGTTCGGGTCGTAGAACGTCCCTGATGGCGGATCATTCGCCAGGGCGGCCTCATGGAGATAATCGTCGACACCGCCTTTGCGGGCAAAACTTGTTCCCTCCGACCAGAGCAGATCGAAGCCAACCGAATCAATGGCGACAGGATCCTGGGAGGCCAGGAGACTGCAGGGCCACTGGCCGTTAAAAGGCGGCGACTGCATGCGTTGCGGAACTGGATCGCGAGGATGCACACCGGAGAACAGACCGTCGACGAGATAGAGCACTGTCTTTCCGCCGAGATCAGCGTGACCCATGAGGTCCACCAGCGGCCGATAGATCGCGGTCTTTGTGGAGAAACAGTTCGGATGGATGTCGTAGTAACCTTCCTCGACAGGCCATCGCACCAGAGAACCATAATGATTTTTGGCGCAGAGCGTCACGCCCCCGGCGGTGTGAGCCTTGAGGTTGGCAAAGTTAATGAGGTAATCGGCTTCGGCAAAACTGGTGGGGAGATGGTCCTGGGCCTTGCCTTGAGGCCGGCTGCTCCAGTGCAATGGCGTACTCGAAGAACTGACCTTGATTCGCCCGAACTTGCCGCCGTGATCCTCGTAACGGACCTCGGAGAACCCCGAATGAAGAAGACCATGGTATTCGTGAATCAAGCTGGCAAGGGTGTCGCAGACCGTGATATCGGCCGGGCGCACCCCGACGCCGGTCAGCTGGCTGAGCACCGCCAGGATCATCTGGGGCGCGGTGTTCATGTAATCGTGCCGCCGATTAAACGTGTAGGTGTCGTTGTTGACGTGACCCTCGAGATAAATCAGTCCGACCCAGTTCGGTTTGATGACAATCTTCTCACCCGCTCGATAACCGGCATCCCCCTTGCCGCGCGCCTGGTTCAAGTGACGAAACAACCTGGACCACGCCCCGGCCACCGTTGTTTCGCCCGTGAGCTCACAGACCGCGCGGGCCATCATGGCGTCCACGCGTTTTTGTTTCACGCGTTGCCCTTCCCACCAGTGGCCGTCTCCCGGGCCTTTCCAATCGGTCACCTCCGGATCGAAGGTCCAGACGACACGCCCCGGATGAATTCCTTGCGCTCGCCCGAGAGGTTTAAGCCGGTTGGATGCATCCTCGGCCGCTGTTGCCCGCAGGATCAGTGCGCAACCCCCTGTCAAGGCGATCGATCGCCGGAGGAACGCGCGCCGGTTTATGGCGCCAAAACCGGCAGTCTCGAAAGAAGAGCAATCCATGATGACCGAGGGTCGAAACGTCGTTTTCATGAGTTCAAATCACCCCTAACACAAAAGAGCCGGAATGTCGAATCCCCGATTAAAAAACATCCCGGGTTGGTTTGCACAGGTGTTTGGAATTTGGCAACCGGTGACGATGGATAGGGAACAGGTTCTTTTCCGGCGGTTGTTTTGTTGATCGGGAAGCCGCCTGTTACCAGGGGCCGCACACGCCCAGTCCAAAGCCCTGCTCGCCCAGCAGCGTGCTGCGCCGATGGAGGATTTCCTGGGGCGATTCCTGCTCTTGCCCGTGCCAGGCGAGGGCTTGGCCCAGCCACGGAGCGTCCGGACCTTCAAAGTAATAGACCGAGCCGGCCGGCACAGCCGTCCAAACGGTTCGCGGGCCCGGCTGGGCCTTTGGATCATCGATCCGGAGGTGTTTGCGCTCACTCCAGCCCCCGATCGATATCAGCGGACGAACCGCCGCCCCCATCAGACGACAGTCCAAAAAAGGCAGCTCCCGGATTCTTCGGCGCCATTCCTCTCTGCTTTTGGAGCCTCGCTCTGTCTTTCCCCGGCGCAATAAAACCTGGCCGGAGTCCGGATCCACCCAAGTCGGCAACCAGCCGCCCGGATGTGGCCGATCCGATTTATTTTGACTGGAGGACGCGCGGGGGAAAATAGCGGGCGACAACAGCAGCCATTTGGCCCGAGTTCCCGAGACGGGCTGGCTCAACGGAAGCCAGGCATCCAATCGATCGGGGGAGTGACGGCTCATCCTGACGACATGACCGCCTCCTCCCATGCGGAAGGCGAGCCCCTCAGTGGCTGGCAGCAGGTCAAAACCCTCCCGGTAACTGGCTTCTTTGAGGGGCATACTGGCGTAGGCCCCCAGGCAGGCGTGGTCCGTGAGCCTGAGGCAAAATCGATTCGGAGCGTTTGGATCCGGGATGAGACTTTTGCCTCTGAGGCCATTAGGCCGGGCGATCCGTTCGATGATGCAGAACTCCTTGGACTGTCGCCAATGGTTTGGAGAAACAGGAGTTCCCCGTAAATAGTCCTCAATCATCTGTTTTGTTCCCCAAGCATAGGCAGGAACAGAGGGGGGATCAGAACGAGAAACAGGAGTCGTCCGACTGTCGCAAAAGGGAGCACCGTGGGAGATCGGACCGTTGATCCGCATGATTTCGGATGTGTCAGGACTGGAACCGAGATCGGCGGGTGAAACGAAAAGCCATCCGGGAGGTGTCGCGGCGGGCAGGCAAGGGAAAGGGCCTGCGGAGGTTAGGGAGCCAAACCGCTGCAATCGAATGCCACGATCGGGATAGTGCCCATTTCGGCCCGTGGCATGGTTGTGTTCCCAGAGCTGGACCTGGGGGTGGACCGCATGCCAGAGTGCGTGCCATGCTGTGAACAGGACGTTGGGTGCCGGCCATATTGGCGCGGACGTCTCTTCACGGGTCCCCGAGGGAGCGTCTGGGGCAACCACCTCCAGCACATCAGCCGGTATGAGATGAAATACGGGCATGCAAGCGGTCAGGCTGATCGATGAGCGGGAATTCCCCGCGAATTCTCAAGGGGACCGCAACCGGAAGAAGCGGTCCTCCACCATGGGTGCGACAATGAAATTCGTCTCGGCGTCGCGCGCGATCGGCTCGGGCGCAACCCACCAGGGCGACAGAAGAAGGTTCGTATTGGCTTCGAGGACGAGGTTGGTGGCGGTCGAGATCCAGCCTACGACAGCTTCCTGGCCGCGGCGCTCGATGAACAAAGGCGGCAAATCCACGGCTTCAGTCACGGTCAGAACCGCCTCGTCGCTGAACAACGATTTGCCCGGCACCGAGATCAGGCACTGGAATCGCGATTGATCATCCGATTTCTTCACGGGCGGTGTTGTGTAATCGGCGGCGGTTGCGCCCGGTATTGGTTGCCCGTTTCCGTACCATTGGTAGAGCAAAAGGTTCGTGCCCAGCGCGGAGCTCCCCGTGGCGGCCACGGCAAATTTCGCTGTCCGAGATTCCGGCACGGTTACATTGGTTGGCTGCAAGGTGATCACAACGTCCGCAAGATCGGGATTGACGTAGGTCGACAGGAAATCGCCGGGAATAATGACGGGAGGATTGGGGCGGCCCGCCTGGCTGGGCAGGACCCAGCTGACTTCGAGATGGTCGTTGGTGTAACCCGCCATGTGAAGGGCCTCCATGTAATAAACCTGTCCCGCCAGAAGGGAAATGGCGCCCGAGGCCTGGAAGAAGGAATTTGTCCATTCCTGAGGCCGGGTCCCGATATCGACACGCGCAATCAGGGCCTTGTTGGTTTCCTGGCCATCGATGCTTAACCAAAGTTCGGCGCCATTATTGGCCGCAATATAAAAGACAGTGTTTCCGTTTTCCGGGGCCGTCACGTAACCTGAAACCTTCTGACCGTAAAACACCCCGTCATTGAGCGGCGTCTCGAATTGCATAATCCCCGCCATCCGATCAAATTCCTCATTCAGAAACCGGGGGGAATTGGTCAGGTTGTAGACGGCGGTTCCCCGGATGTCCTCGTAAATCTCACGCGTCAGAAAACCGTTTGCGAGGACAAACGACGTAAAACGAGCCGTGGTGTTGGGCAGGATCGCAAGCCCCCAGACATCCTGAACGCCATCCACGATGAGCGTGTAAGGGGTGTTTTCCTGCTGGAGCGAGGTGGTGAGGATGACGTTGGTGCCCGTCGCATCGAGCATGGCGCTTTGAACGGCCAGGCCTTCGGCGAAACGATAGTTGGCCGGGAGATTGGCGCTTGCGGGATTGAGTTTCTCCGAGAAACCGACGGTTACCCGATTAAATCGCCGGCTGCCTTCCACGCGGACAATGACGGGGGGATTGGTGTCGTTGATCACGGTCAGGTCCGCTTCGGTGCTGAACAGGGGACGGTAGCCGGGGACTGTGACCACGCATCGATATTGATTGCCGTTGTCTTCCATGGCCAGCGGAGGCGTGGAATAGACGGGATGGTTCGCTCCGGCAATGTCGATCTGATTGCTTTGCCACTGGTAGAAGGGTGTGACCCAGTAGGGGGCCGTGTTGATGGTCGTGACCTGGAACGTGGCTTGTTTTTTGACGGCCCGGATGGTGTTGGTGGGGTGTTCCGAGATGTAGACCGGGTTGGTGAGGCCCGTGACAAACCGATAGGCCATCACAGGCCGGGTGCCTCCGGCGCTGTTCAGCAGCGTGCGCGCATAAGTCCGCCGATCGATGGAGTAAAACTCGAGCTGTCCCTTTCCGGACGCCTGTGACCAGGAGAGTCGGAAGGGGTAAACTCCATTGGTTTCCACCAGGAAATCAAACTGGCTTTCCGAGATGGATCGGGAACCATCAAAGTAGGCGACCGTCATGGTGATGTCGTGGGGCACCGGACCGGCTGTCAGCCGGAAGCTGTCCTCAGCGCGTATCCCGAATCGGTAAGTCCCGCGCTGCAACGCCAGGTAGGCAATGGTTTCGGCCGCGAGGTTCTTATTGTGATTGGTCATGCCGGTCCAAAGGAAGTCGTTTGCGAAAAAACCGTTTTCCACAGGCTGGCTGACCAGATTGGTGGGGAGCGCGAAATCGACGACCGGCGTCGTGATCAGGCTATGGGTATCGGCGGTGACCGGCTTGCCGTTTTGAGTCAGGAATCCGGCCAGCTGGTATTCGGTGCGTTGGAGGGTGTCCGGGAGCAGGGGATCGGCGGGGGCCTGCAAGGCTCGGATTGTGAATCCTGAGGAACGGCCGGATCCCTCGGGCAACGCAAAACTGGGCGGGATTCGGAGCAGGCTGGCGACCACGCCAAACTGCCAGAGGTTGGTCTCGACGAAGGGGGGAGTGCCGTTATCGCCGTAGGAGAAGATAATTCGATGGTTGCTCCCGAGGGAGAGATAATTGGGCGGCTGGTATTTCACCGTGGTTGTGTTGGCCGAGCGATGGATGCCGAGGGAAGAGGTGACGTCGCGGGCGTCGAATCGCATGTGGATCCGGTTGGTATCGACCTGGGTGTCCCGGTCCGTGATCACCACTTCGATCTCGGTGTCTGGCATGATGCCGGTCGCTCCGGGACGCGGAAAAACAGAGCTGAGAAAAGGCGTGCGCGGCGTCGCCGATTCCGAAGGCACAAAGACGAGGTAATTTAAACGGTATCCCACGGCGCGCGAGGTCAATCGAAGCGTTTGGGTGCCCTCCAGCCGCACGGCAATCGGGCGCCCGAGGCCGTCGGCCAATGCCGTGTAAAAATAATTGGTGGAATCCAGATCAATCGTTTCGAACAAACCCAGGGGACGCAAGGATGGACTATTGGTGTTGGACGGGGCGGTGACCAGGTGCAATTGGGCCGACACTGGAAGGCCCGGCGTGCCGGACACGCGGGCGTAGATCTGGTAGTAATTGGTGGGAAACGTGTGGGTGTAGCTCAACCACTCACCGTATTCGAACGGGCCCACCTCGATTTCATCCAGGCCCGCCGCTTCATACTCCGCACGCGGCGGGTCGAGACTGACTCGAGTGCCCTGGCGATCCCCGGGACGAAAGACGTGCTCCCGCGAGGCCGGGATGCTGACCAGATCGACGCCTTCGATTCCCACCTGGTCGAGATAAGAGTTCGGCCCCGGTTCGGCGGTCAAATCGGGTTGATTCAGGAATTGCCCGCCCTGGAAATCGTAGTGCTCGCCTTCCCACTGGATCACCTGGCTGGTGACAAACGTATCGAAGACAAGAGGAAAAACGCTTTGGCGGCCCCGATTGTCCCGCGCGATGATGGTCCCCTCGTAGAAACGATTGCTTTCCAGCGTGGCCAGACGAACCGTTCGACGGCTGGGAACTCCTCCGATGACCAGTTGCGACGACACATTCACCTCATTCAGCACCACGGTGATATTGGTGGGGTTGATCTGATTGGTGGGAGCGGTGGATAGGGTAAAGCTCAAGCCGCTGGCGGCCGGATGAAAGCGTGTTCCCGGTTTGGGTTGCAGATCTTCCAACCGCGGAAAAACGGGCGCGGGCGGAGGTTTGGTCAGGTTCTGGCCGTTCAGGTCGAGGTAAAGATCATCCACATAGATCGGAGCGGCGTGATCGAAGCCGGTGCGCACATGGAACTGCTGCAGATCGCTCATCCTGGCGCCTGTCGGCAGGGAGAAATCCGCCTTGCCCGAAATATCCAGCTGCCGGGTGGGCAGGGCAAATTGTCCTCCTTCCAGGTAGATCTGAAAGGTGTTGCTCTGGGGATTGGCGACGATCCAGACGCCATACCAGATCATGGGATATAAGTCCGACAACGGAATGGGATTAATCCCATCGCGGGTCTGGATACGCTTGGGATAATAGTTGTCCGCGTTGCGATTCTGCGACAAGGGCAGGTCGACATCGACAACCGATGGCAGATTCGAAACTGTGGCGCTGCTCAAACCCAGGGTCCAGTTGAGCACCGGCATGATGGCAAGGGCATTGTCCACCTCGACTCGGAGACGAAAGAAAAGGGTGGAGACGTTGGCCGGGCTCAGGCGCAACGGAACGAAGGCCTCGCTGTCTGCGCCGGCCGCCGTCAAGACCTGGTTGTTGGGATTGTCGGGTTCCTCGCCGACCGAGATCCCGTCGCCGATCCAGCCATGTTGGCCGTGCAGCGATCCCGCCTGCTGGGTTTCAAAGCCGTCTACCAAGACAAATTCGGCCTTCGCCGACAGCAGGAATAACAGCAAAGCCATTCCCACTCCTCCCAGTTGTATATGTCGCAGGTTCATTGACATCGCACCTTCCCACCCCGCGCCTGAGGGTCAAATTTGTCCGGCAATCAAGGCGCTCGGCTTAATTTGCAGCAGGTCACGAGCCAATTGACAGAAAAAAAACAGGGGGCCTTCGAGCCGCTTCTCGACCGGCGAGCAATACCGCTGCTTATTCAGACCCCTTATTTTCGGGATAAATCTAATATCTACGCTCTCTTGACCCCCGGGGAGGGAGGGTATAGTAAAATGCCCCTTGGTACTTGGGTCGGGGCAAAACCCCTTCCAGGTCCACTTGAGAAGCCAAGAAATGCTATGGATGAATTATCGCATCAGATTGTGGAACGTCAGGTTTTGAGCCCCAACGTTACGCGGATGGTCGTCAGGGCTGCCCGAATTGCCGAGGTGCGTCAACCGGGGCAGTTTGTTATCCTGCGCGGCGCGGAAAACGCCGAACGCATCCCGCTGACGATTGCCGACAGTGATCCGGCGCGGGGCACCATCACCCTGGTCATTCAGGCCCTGGGCCGGAGCACCCGCGAACTGGTGGCGTTAAACGTCGGCGATTCGATCGCGGATATTGCCGGACCGCTTGGACGACCCACCGAGCTGATTGCATCCGGGCATGCGGTGTGCGTGGGGGGCGGAGTGGGGACGGCCGTGGTTTATCCGATCGCCCAGGGATTGCAGCGACGGGGAGTGCGAGTGACGAGCATCATTGGGGGACGTTCCCGGGAATGGGTGATCTTTGAGAATGAATTGCGCCAGCAAGGGGAGGTGATTGTCTGCACGGACGATGGCAGCCAGGGTCGCAGGGGTTTTGTGACCGATGCCCTTCGGGATCTGATGAACGCGCAGCCGATTGATGCCGTGTACGCAGTGGGCCCGGTGCCTATGATGCAGAATGTGGCCAACCTGACCCGGCCAAAAGCCATTCACACGATTGTGTCCCTGAATCCCATCATGGTGGACGGCACCGGCATGTGCGGAGGATGCCGCGTCACGGTGGGATCCGAAACCAAGTTTGCCTGTGTGGACGGTCCGGAATTTGACGGACACCTGGTCGATTTTGATATGTTGCGCGATCGCCTGACCACCTATCGAACCGAGGAACAGGCGGCCCTGAGCGCACACGAGGGCCCCTGCCGGGTTGGAATTTAGGCGGACACAAGATCATGAAGACTCAAGAAATCCAAGCGGCCAGCCCTTCCCTCCGGGCCTCGAAACCCAGTCTCAGCCAGCGCATCAAGATTCGGCGCCAGAAGATGCCGGCGCAGGACGCCCGGGCGCGCACCCGGAATTTTAAGGAGGTCAACCTGGGATTATCCGAACAATTTGCCGTTTTGGAGGCTCAGCGGTGCCTGGACTGCAAGGACGCCCGGTGCATCGAAGGCTGCCCGGTGAAGGTGGACATTCCGAGGTTTGTGGACCTTTTGGCGCGAGGAGATTTGCGGGGCGCCGCAAAGAGCCTGCTGAGCGACAACGCGCTGCCCGCCATTACCGGCCGGGTTTGTCCGCAGGAAACCCAATGCGAAATCCTGTGTGTCCGCGGCAAAAAGGGGGAGCCCGTTGCGGTGGGGTATCTGGAGCGTTTTGTGGCCGATTGGGCCGCGCATCATGCCGCCCAGGAACCTTCGGAGCCTGCGATGTCGTCGGGGAAGAAGGTGGCGGTGATCGGTTCCGGACCGGCCGGACTGACCGCGGCGGGCGAGTTGGTCAAACACGGTCATGCGGTGACGGTTTATGAGGCCCTGCATAAACCGGGGGGCGTTCTGGTTTACGGCATACCCGAGTTTCGCCTGCCGAAGGAGATCGTCCGCATGGAAGTGGATCGTTTGCGTCAGCACGGGGTGAAAATCAAGTGCAATGTGGTGATTGGAAAAACTTATACGATTCCCCAGTTAAGAGAGAAATTTGACGCCGTTTTCATTGCGAACGGGGCGGGCCTTCCGCTGTTCATGGATATCCCCGGGGAGCATCTCAAGGGCGTGTATTCGGCCAATGAGTATTTGACCCGGGTGAACCTGATGGCGGCTTACGGACAGCAGGCCACCACGCCGGTTCTGAAAGGCAAACAGGTCGCGGTCATCGGGGGCGGCAATGTCGCGATGGACGCGGTTCGCACCGCCAAACGCCTGGGCGCCGACGAGGCCATTATCGTCTATCGCCGCGGGAAGCAGGAGATGCCGGCTCGGGCCGAGGAAATCCATCATGCGGAGGAGGAAGGCATTCGATTTGATTTGCAGGTGGCTCCTGTGGAAGTGATCGGCAACGAACATCGTTGGGTGACCGGTTTGAAGTGCGTTCGCATGGAATTGGGAGAGCCCGACGCCTCCGGCCGTCGCCGTCCTTTGCCCGTGCCCGGATCGGAGTATCTCATTCCCTGCAACGTGGTGGTGGTGGCCATTGGCACGCGAGCCAATCCTTTGCTGACCGCAACCTGCCCGGATCTTAAACTCAACAAGTGGGGGAACATCGAAGTGGACGCCCGGGGCATGACCAGCCTGCCGGGTGTTTTTGCGGGGGGCGATATTGTGCGTGGCGCAGCCACCGTGATTCTTGCCATGGGCGATGGGAAGACCGCCGGTCGTCATATTCATGAGTATTTGATGGAGGGACTCTCCGAGGCTCGGAGCGTCGATCAGGTGGTGGCCCATCCGCAGGCTTGAGGCATGGGATGATCCGGCAGACCGGTTGGTGGCTGAGATCCGTCAGCCGGATCCGTTCTTGCGAGGAGTGGAGGCTTGATCCGCCGAGTCTTCGGGCATAGAAGATTTCCATGAGCACCACGGATTATTGTGTCCTCAAACCGGAGGTTTTTTGGCTCGGTATTTTCCTTCTTGTGGTTTCGGTTTCGAATGGTTTAGGACAGGGGCAGAGCGGCCCGGCGGCGGCGGATCGTTCTGTGAGCGATTCCGCCGCGGCTGCGGCGCTTCAAACCGATCCGAAAATCCAGACTGAACTGGGAGTGAAATGCGCCGAGCAAGGGGATTATGACCGGGCGGTTGAGTATTTTCGACAGGCGGCAGCCCAAGGTTACGCCGATGCGCAGTCCCGTCTGGGTTGGTGTTGGTTCAACGGAAAAGGACTCGCCACAAATCCGGTTGAAGCCGTGAAATGGTATCAACGCGCGGCGGATCAGGCCTTGCCCAAGGCTCAGCACAACCTGGCTGTCTGCTTGTTCGAAGGGCAGGGCACCAACCGGAATGAGTCCGCGGCCGCGACGTGGTTCCGGCGGGCGGCCGAACAGGGCTATGCGCCGGCTCAGGCCAACTTGGGCGCCTGCTATCATCATGGCCGGGGAGTCTCCCAAGACCCGGCCGAGGCTGTTCGTTGGTTTCGCAAGGCTGCCGAACAGAATCTGGCGGAGGGCCAGATGCGCTTGGGCGAGTGTTACCTCGAGGGAAAGGGGGTTGCCCCAAACCTGGTTGAGGCGGTTCAATGGTTCCGTCGGGCGGCCGAACAGGGAAATGCCGCGGCCCAAAGTTATCTGGGCCAATGCTACCTGGCGGGTCGCGGGGTGTCCCCTAACGACGGATTGGCCGTTCGCTGGCTTCGGTCTGCCGCCGAACAAGGCGAGGCCGTGGCTCAATCCAACCTCGGCATGTGTTACCTGCAAGGGCGCGGAGTCACCAGGGACGGCCAGCAAGCTGTCGCCTGGTTTCGCAAGGCCGCGGCCCAAAACGATGCCGTCGCCCAGAACAACCTCGCCGCTTGTTATATCGATGCCACCGGTGTCTCTCGGGATTATGGCGAAGCCGTCCGCTGGTTGACTCTGGCGGCCAATCAAGGCCTGCCGGAGGCTCAGACCAAGCTGGGCTGGTTCCATTTTACCGGCTTGGCGATTAAGAAAGATCCGCGCGAGGCGTTTGAATGGTTTCGCAAGGCGGCCGTCCAAGGATTTCCCAAGGCCCAACACAACCTCGGTGTTTGTTACCTGAACGGCCAGGGAGTCCATCCCCAGGCCGATGAGGCGGTCCAGTGGTTTCGCCGCGCAGCAGAACAAAATTACGCTGAAGCCCAACATAATCTGGGCATCTGTCTTCTCGAAGGCAGAGGAATCCAGGCCGATCCCATCCAGGCGACCTCCTGGTTTGGAAAGGCAGCCCAGCAAGGATTAGCCGAAGCCCAGTTCCAATACGGCTTGGCTCTGGAAAAGGGGCGCGGTGTCGAAAAGAACCTCGTCCTGGCTTTCCAGTGGTTCTTACTGGCTGCGCGACAGGAGGATGCGGAAGCAAATTCCGCCGCTAAACGCTTGCGAAAGAACCTGTCCCAGACTCAAATCCGCGAAGCGGAACAGGCGGCTGAACTCTGGCATCCGCCCGGAGGCCTCGATCTGGCGCGGTAGTCCGGCGCCATCCAACTTAATACACTGGTGGCCAGTTAAATAGCTATTTCGCGCAACGCAAGACGCCGACGCGCGGTTTTTCCGAATTCAACCGTTGACACCCCCCCGGCCTTTGTTAGAGTGCCCGTCTGTTTTTCGAAATTTTCACGAAACTGGTTAACGAGATTATTTTATGGCCAAAGCATCAAAGACGCCCAAGTACGTATATTTGTTTGGAAACAAGAAGGCTGATGGAGACGGCAAAATGAAGGCCCTCCTCGGCGGCAAAGGCGCGAATCTTGCCGAGATGACGCGCATCGGATTGCCCGTGCCTCCGGGATTCACGATCACAACCGAGGTTTGCACCTACTATTACGATAACAAACGGACTTATCCCAAGGATATGCAACCCCAGATCCAGGCGGGGATCGGTTTCATCGAAAAGATTCTGGGCAAGAAATTTGGCGACAAGGAAAAGCCGTTGCTGGTTTCGGTGCGCTCCGGCGCGCGAGACTCCATGCCCGGCATGATGGATACTATTTTGAACCTGGGTTTGAACGACGTGACGGTGGAAGCTCTCGCCAAGGCCAGCAACAACGAGCGTTTTGCCTGGGATTGTTATCGCCGATTTGTGCAGATGTATGGCGACGTGGTCATGGGCGTGCAAAAGCGGGCGGGCGAGGAGCACGAGCCTTTTGAAACTGTCATTGAAGAGCTCAAGAGTGAGTTGTTCCCCGGCAAGGAACACGTGATGGATACCGAATTGGACGGGGCGGCCCTCAAGGAATTGGTGAAGCGCTTCAAGGCCTTGATCAAGGAGCGGACTGGCAAGGAGTTTCCGGCTGATCCCTGGAAGCAATTGCAGGGCGCGGTGGGAGCCGTCTTTGGTTCCTGGATGAATGACCGGGCCATTGTTTATCGGCGCAAATACGGCATTCCGCATGAATGGGGCACCGCCGTCAATGTCCAGGCCATGGTGTATGGCAACATGGGTGAGGGTTCCGGTTCAGGCGTGGCCTTCACTCGCGATCCGGCCTCGGGCGAGAGAGTGTTCTACGGTGAATTCCTGCTCAACGCGCAGGGCGAAGACGTGGTGGCGGGCATTCGCACGCCCATGCCGGTGGCCAAGCTGCACGACGTGATGCCGCATGCCTACAAGGAACTCGAGGAGATCCGCGGCATTCTGGAGCACCATTTCCGTGATGTGCAGGACTTCGAGTTTACGATTGAGAACGGGGAAGTCTTCATGCTGCAGACACGCAATGGCAAGCGGACCGGTCTGGCCGCGCTGAGATTCGCCGTGGAAATGGAAAAGGAAAAATTGATCGACTGGCAGACCGCCATCAAGCGCGTGCCCGCCGACCAACTGGACCAGGTGCTGGCTCCCATCTTCGATCGGCAGGCGCTGAAAAACGCCAAAAACATCGCCAAGGGTTTGCCGGCCGGACCGGGTGCGGCCAGCGGCAAGATCTATTTCAACGCGGAACGCGCGGTTGAGGCCGCCCACAAGGGCGAAAACGTCCTGTTGGTCCGTCTGGAAACCTCTCCGGAGGATCTGCGCGGGATGATTGCGGCCGTGGGAATCTTGACCGCCCGGGGCGGCGTCAGTTCGCATGCCGCATTGGTCGCCCGTCAGATGGGCAAAGTCTGCGTTTGCGGGGCCTCGGCTCTTCAAATCGATTACGACAAACGCCTTCTGTCTGTGGGCGATCAGACCTTCAAGGAAGGGGATTACCTGTCCATCGACGGCACCTCGGGCGAGGTCTATGCCGGCCAAGTCAAGACGGCCGCCTCCGAAGTGGTGCAGGTGCTGGTCGAGAAATCGCTCGATCCGAAAAAGAGCCAGACCTACCAGTATTTCAAGAAGCTGATGGACTGGTGCAAAGCAGTGTCGCGCCTGCAGGTTCGCACCAACGCCGATACGCCGGCCCAGACCGCCAACGCCGTCGCCTTTGGCGCCACCGGCATCGGATTGTGCCGCACCGAGCACATGTTCTTCGAAGGCAACCGCATCGATGCCATGCGCGAGATGATTCTGGCCGACAATACCGATGACCGCAAGAAGGCCCTCGCCAAGCTGCTGCCTTATCAACGCGAGGATTTCGCCGGGATTTTCAAGGAATTGAAAGGATTGCCGGCGACCATCCGGTTCCTCGATCCGCCCCTGCACGAGTTCCTGCCGCACACCAAGGAACAGCAGCTGGATCTATCCAAGAAACTGGGCATCTCTGTCGAGAAGATCATGGCGCGCGTCGCGGAGTTGCATGAGTTTAATCCCATGCTGGGCTTCCGCGGCTGCCGTTTGGGCATCATCTATCCGGAAATTTCGGAGATGCAAGCCCGGGCCGTGTTCGAAGCCGCCGCCGAGGTCCAAAAGTCGGGTATCAAAGTCAAACCCGAGATCATGATCCCCCTGGTCGGCTTCAAGAAGGAGCTCGATCTGCAAGTCGATGTGGTCCATCGCGTGGCCCAGGAAGTCATGAAGGAAAAGAAGGTCAAGCTGAATTACATGGTGGGAACTATGATCGAAATTCCGCGCGGCGCTTTAACCGCCGACGAGGTGGCCGAGACCGCGCAGTTCTTCAGTTTCGGCACCAACGACCTGACCCAGACCACGCTGGGCATGAGCCGCGACGATTCCGGATCGTTCCTGCCGCGGTATCAGGAATTCGAGATCGTGAAGAAAAATGTCTTCGCCTCGGTCGATCAGACCGGCGTTGGACAGCTCATGCAGATTGCCGTTGAAAAAGGCCGCAAGACCCGGCCCGACATCAAACTGGGCATCTGCGGCGAACACGGTGGCGATCCGGAATCGGTGAAGTTCTGCCATCGCCTCGGATTGACTTACGTGAGTTGCTCGCCGTTCCGCGTGCCGGTGGCGCGTCTTGCCGGGGCGCATGCCGCCATCGAGGAAGCCGCCGCCAAGAAGGCGAAGAAGTAGTCGGTCCCGCGGCCGATACAAAACGATTTAACATCGCGAACGCCGGGAGAATGCTCCCGGCGTTTTTTTATGACAAGCCGTGTAGATCGAGCCAAACCCCGGCCCGCCGTTCAGGAGATCCTCGATGAACCCGTCACCTTGAGCGCTGAATGCCCGGTGGAGGTTCATTTCCCGCCGGTTTGAGAGGATCAGCCGGACGATTTCCCGCACCGGGTCAAGTCAGATCGTCCTGGACCCTCAGCAACTCGCTGCGAGTCGCATTGAGGGACTCCTCCAATTGGGGCAGGAGGAGAGCCAGGGTGTTGCGCTGGTCGGATTCTGCCGCCTGTTCCAGGCTGCTGCAGACTTCCGCCATGCTATCGGCGCCCAGGTTGAGGCAGAGACACTTGAGCGCATACGCCGCTTGAGCCAGCTTGCGAGGCGTACGAACCGACAGGTTGATCTGTGAGACCTGTTTGGGCGCGTTGACCTGGAATTCAGCGATCATGTCTTTAATCACCAGATTTCCCTTTTCATCTTTCAGGCTTCTTAGTTCGCTGATGACGCTGGGATTGAGAATATGAACGGCGGACGTGGCGGAGTGCGGAGAGACGGATCCCGGGGGGCGTTTCCCTTCGCTCTTAAGATGACTCCAACGACGCAGGATTTCCTGAAGCTCGAAGACCCGGAGGGGTTTGGCCAGATAGTCATCCATGCCGGAGGCCAGGCATTTCTCGCGGTCCCCGCTCAAGGCGCCGCCGGTCATGGCGATGACGATGGGACGTTGCGTGTCACGCCATCGCTGGCGGATCTGACGGGCGGCTTCGTAGCCATCCATCTCGGGCATCTGAACATCCAGGAACAGCAGATCGTAATGTTGTTTTTCAAGGGCGGCCAGGACCTCGAGGCCGTTGGAGACCAGATCAGGCTTGTAGCCGAGTTTCTGCAGGAGGCTGACGCCCACCTTCTGATTGACCGGATTATCGTCAGCCACCAGGATCTTCAAGGGGTGTCTCAAGCCCAGCGTCTTGTCAAAAGACGGCGCCGTCGGGGGCTTCTTTTCCTGCCGGGCATGGCCGGTGATCGCCCGATACAGCGTGTCGAACATCTGGGTCAGCCGAATCGGTTTATAGATGAAAAAGGAAATGCCGGTTTTCGCGATCCGTTCGTCGCCGGGCCGCAGCCGCAACGCGGTCAGCAGGATGAGGGATGTGGGTTGCAGTTCGGCCTTTTCACGGAAGAGGGTCGCCAGACTGAGCACATCTTCTCCGGGCAGTTGGTGATCGAGGATGGCGAGATCAAAATGTTGCTTTCCGTTGAGCGCTTCGAGGGCTTCAGCCCGGTTTCGCACAGGATGCGGGATCAATCCCCAGGAACTGGCTTGATGCGCGAGGATTTGGCAGTTGGTGGCGTTGTCCTCCACAATCAGGACGCGTTTGCCAGTGAATTGGAGGGGTGAAGTCAGGCGTTGGGCAGGGGTGTAATGTGGATCTGTTTCAAACGGGATGACAAAGTGAAAGGCCGCCCCCTTGCCGTAATCGCTCTCCACCCAGATCCGGCCTCCCATCAGTTCGGTCAGCCGTTTGCAGATGGCCAAGCCAAGACCCGTCCCGCCGTATTGACGAGTGGTGGAACTGTCGACCTGGCTAAAGGACTTGAACAGCCGGTCCTGCTTCTCTCTCGGGATGCCAATTCCGGTGTCACTCACCGTGAAATGAAGAAAAATCGAGTGCGGGAGTTTTACGGATTCATCGGTTGGCGTTGCGGCAACGGGCTGGGGATCCGCCGGTTTAACTTCAAGCATGACCTGACCACGATCGGTGAACTTGACCGCATTGCTGACGAGGTTGACCAGAATCTGACGGAGCCGGGTGACATCCCCAACGACCGCAAAGGGGAGGGAATCGTCGAGAATATAGGCAAGGTCGAGGTTCTTGCTGGCGGCCTTTGGCCCGAGCAGATCCAAAGCTTCCTCCAGGCACGTGCGGAGCTCGAAGGGATGTGACTCCAGGTCGAGCTTGCCCGATTCAATCTTCGAGAAGTCCAAAATGTCATTAATGATGGTCAGCAACGCATCGCCGCTGACGCGGATGGTCTCGACGATGTCCCGTTGTTCGCGGGTGAGTTCGGTGTCTATCAGGACCGCAGTCATCCCGATGATCCCATTCATGGGATTCCGGATCTCGTGGCTCATATTGGCCAGGAACTGCGATTTGGCCCGGGTGGCTTCTTCCAGTTTTTGGTTGAGAGAGATCAGGGTTGTGTTGCTCTCGAGCAATTGTTGCTGGCTTTCCCTCAAAGCCCGATAAGCCTCATCCCGCTGCAACTGGTTCCAGTGCGCCTTGGAATGATAGCGCACTCGGGCAATCAGTTCGATCTGATCGGGGAGTTTCACCAGGTAATCGTTGGCGCCAAAGGCAAATGCCTGGCTCTTGACATGGGGATCTTCTTTGGTCGAAAGGACGATCACAGGAATCTCCCGGGTCGAAGGATTGGATCGATACTGGCGAACCAGTTCCAGGCCATCAATCTGGGGCATCACAAGGTCCTGGAGGATCACGGTTGGCTTCAGTTGCTCCGCCAGTTTGATTGCGCTCGAAGGATCCGGGCAGTAATGAAAATCGATGCCGGGCTGGGTAGTCAGAGCCCGACGGACGGCTTCGGCCACCAGGGCTTGATCGTCTACCAGCAACACCATGACGGGATGTGAATCTCCCGTGTCGGGCAGGGGATAGATCTTGATCATTCGATGCACAGAATTACCGCTGTGGGAAGTTTTTGCCAGACAAAAGGTAACGAATTCGCATGGCGATTTCCCCTAGAGGCAGCACCTCGTCCGCCGCATCGATTTCAATGGCGGCCTTGGGCATCCCAAAGACCGCGCTGGTCTCCCGGTTTTGGACCAGGGTCCGATGGCCTGCGTCACGGAGCATTTTCAGACCCCGGGCGCCATCCCGGCCCATGCCCGTGAGCAGAATCCCAATGGCCTTTCCTTTCCAATGGCGGGTGACGCTCTCAAAAAACACATCGATACAAGGACGATAGGGGCACTGAAGCGGTTCGAGATTGAATGTCAGTCGTTGGCCTGGAGTCAGCACCAGATGGCGGTCTTGCCCGGCCAGTAGCACGATGCCCGGCTGGACTTGATCTCCTTCTTCGGCCAAACGGACCTTCCATCTGCATTGATCTTGCAGCCAGGTTGCCAGCCCAGGCGCGAATTGGGGGTCGACATGCTGGACGATGACCAACCCGGCGGGCAGGTTTTCCGGAAGATCTCGCACAATCTGAGCCAGCGCTCCCGGTCCCCCGGCTGATGCCCCCAGAGCAATCAATGTGACCCGCGGTTGCCTCCGGGTTGCTTGGAGATCCTCCGGGTATGCATGATCCGGACAACTCTCCACAGGCTCGATCAGCCGGGCCAATGTTCGTATCTTGGCGAGCAAAGGAGCGGCTTCCTCCCCGCCTTCGGTGCCGCCGCCAGGGGTGTTGACCGCATCCAAAGCCCCCGCGCCCATGGCCTCAAAAACCAGGGCCAAGTGTTCTTCGACACTGACGGTGACAATCAGGATTGCGCAAGGACAGCGGGTCATGATCTGGCGAGTGGCCTCGACCCCGTTCATGACCGGCATCACCAGATCCATCAGGATTAGATCGGGGCGATTCCTGGCGCTGTGCTCGACGGCCTGCGCTCCGTCGGACGCAACCCAGATCACTTCATGTTCCGGTGTTCGCGCCAGCGCCCGTTGAATCGACAACACGGCCAGGGGCAGATCGTTGACGATGGCGATTCTCATGGCTCTTCCGCGTCGGTTTCCGGGTCGCCAATCAGATCCGACACGGCTTCCAGAAGGGCTTCCTCCTGAAACGCGCCTTTCGTCAGGTAGTAATCGGCGCCGGCCTCCAAACCCCGTTTGCGATCTTCCTCGCGATCCTTGTAGGAGACGATCATCACCGGCGTTTTGCCAAGCTCGGGATGTTGTTTGATCAATCGGACCAGTTCCACACCGTCCAGCCGAGGCATGTCCACATCGGTGATGACCAGGTCAAAAGGAGAGGATCGCACCGTGTTCCAACCGTCCATGCCATCCACAGCCACCTGCGCTTCGTAGCCCTTGGTTTCAATGATCTTACGCTCCAACTCCCTCACCGTCAGTGAATCGTCGACAATCAAGACGCGCTTGCGGCGAAAACCGGCATGTGGCCGGCCCTGATTGCACAAAGGATCCAGCCGTCCGTGGCTGACCAGGGTTTCGATCGAGCGCAGCCAATCCTCCAGGTCTGCGATGAGCACGGGAGCCCCGTTTTCCATGATCGATCCGGCGCTGATGTTTCTCACCTTGCCCAGGCGGGGATCCAGCGGTTGCACCACCAATTCCTGTTCGCCGATCAATTCATCGACCAGGAGCCCGTAATATAGGTCGGGTCCGGCACTGAGAATGAGGACTGGCCAGAGCCCGGCAGCGGGCGCCGATGACGGTAAATCGAGAACTTGGCTGGCCTGCATGAGTCCTATGGATCTGGTATTCCAGGAAAAATGCGGCCGTCCCTCGGCATATTGGATCAGAGCGGGATCCAATCGCAACACGTGTTCGATCTGGCCCAGCGGGAATGCAAAAGACTCGCCGGCAATCCGAACCAGAAGCGCCCGGGTCAGGGAGAGTGTCTGCGGCACTTGGAGAATGAAGCGCGTGCCTTTTCCTGGCACGGAACTGGCATGCAACGAACCCCGCACACTGCGCAACATGGTCTGGACGACATCCAATCCGACCCCCCGCCCCGAGATTTCCGTCACTGTGGATCGCAGACTGAATCCGGGCAGGAATAGAAAATCAAGCAGTTCCTTTTCGTTCAGACGATCCGCGGTTTCCTGGGTGGCCAGTCGCCGCTCCACAATGGCTTGTCGAAGCTGCTCCCAGTCAATGCCCCGTCCATCGTCCTCGACGGTGATCCATAATTGGCCGGCCTGGTGATGGGCTTCGATCCGAACGCGGCCTTCGGTCGATTTGCCGTTGTTCAGGCGTTCGGCAGGTTTTTCGATGCCATGATCGGCCGCATTACGAAGCAAATGCGTCAAAGGAGCTTCCAACTGGTCGAGAATGTCCCGGTCGATTGGGGTGTTTTCTCCCTGAATCTCCAGTTGAATTTCCTTTTCCAGGCCGCGCGCCAGATCGCGGATCATCCTGGGGAATCCGCCGATCCCGTCCGAGAAAGGACGCATGCGGCTGGCATGCGCCTCCTGATAGAGCCGATGGGCCAGCAGTGTGGTTCGATGGCAATGGACTTCCAGGGCCTCAATGCTGCGGGAGGTTTGCGCGAGGTTTTCCATGGCGCGCAGGCGAGCGGTCTTCAGGGGATCAATGGGATCGGGCGTCCCTGCCTGGCTCGCGCCGCCGGCATGCAACTCCTCCAGGGTTTTGACTAGGAATCCCTGACGTTTTTTGAGACGTTGCAGTTCCTCGACGATCCGACGCAGCTGCCTGGCGGCGACCACCGTGTCGCCAGCCAGGGCGAGCACGCGATTCCAATGCTCCGTTTTCACCCGGAGTTGACGATGAGGTTCGATGTTTTCAACTTCAGGGCCTCGTATCACTCGGCCCTCCGAAACAAGCGATTTACCGGGCGCTTCTCCAACGGTTCTCAGGTGATTCAGGGCTTCGATCAAGGCATTGGTCTCGGCCTGTCGGCCATCGTCCCACGCCATGAGTTCGTTCTCCGAGAGGCGCGCGACTCGCTGAAGATAGTCCACGCCTTTCAGCAGGAGGTCCACGTGGTCGTGCTGAAGCCTAATCTCGCCCTTTTGCGCGTTGACGAAGCCGTTCTCCATGGCATGCGCAACCCGGGCGGGATCGGACAATCCAAGAATCCGGGCGGCCCCTTTCAACGAATGGGCGGCGCGCATCAGGGCGGCCAACCGATCTGGGTCCTGAGGATGAAGCTCGATGGCCAGCAGGCCTTCCGTAAGGGCTGAGCATTGATTTTCCGTTTCCATTCGGAAAAGCTCGAGCATGGACATCCGGCTGGCATCATTGGCAGGGGAATCGCTCATGCGAGGCAACGGTTGAGTTCGTCCAAGAGAGGCTCGGGTTTGAGCAGAGCCACCCGGTGATGGCGCCAGGTCACCAAGGCTTGAGTGTAGGAAATACGAGCCCGCGACAAGGTGGAGGGCGGAGGCTGAGTTTCATCGAGGAAAAAGCGATGGATGCCCGCCACTTCCTGCACGGGCGCCGCCAAGGTTCCTCCCGGCGCTTTGAGCAGCAGCAATCGTTCCGGGGATGGCCCCGCTGGAGCGATGCACGGCTGGGGCTTGATGTCGAGTAATCCCTCCAGGGACACGCAAATCACCAGGATTCCCCGGTGGTTGACCACGCCTCGGAGAATCTTCTGGCGCTGATGAGGCAGAATGTGAATCGGACAGGAATCGCAGACTTCCAGGAGCACCATGGGCGTGATACCCAGCCATTCATCGGCCAGACGAAACAACACGGCCGATTGGATTTGGTCCCCGCGGGCATCGGGGGGTTGCCCGTAATGCAGGGTCCAAGTTTTGGCATAATCGGATGGCGGCTCGCGATCCAACAACCTGCGCGCCGCCTGTGAAAAAACAGGGCAATTTCGGCAGTGAATGTGCCGCGGCAAGTCCGGGCAGGAACGGTTCCCACGATTCCCGATCCGGTTCCAGCAATCCGTGTCCGATGAAGTCAGGCGGTCTGGGCTCATACGGTGGTCTGAAGTTCTGTGGACGCACAGGCGCGTTGGGCGCGCTGGCGGAGCCGGCGGGCCGAAACAAGATCTCCCTGTTGTTCCCGGATCAAGGCCAGGTGCCGCAAAGCGCCCGGATGATGAGGATCCAGAAAAAGGGCTTTGCGATGGTAATCCTCGGCTGTGTCTTTTCGCCCCAGGGCTTCCTGGATTAAGCCGAACAGGTGATAGCTGGCGGCTTGCGGAGTCTCCGCCTGGAGAAGCCGTTCACAGAGCCGGGCTGCCTCGTGAAGACGCCCGCTGTTTGCCAGGGACTCGGCCTTTGCCAGGGAAGTCCCGAATTCTGTTTCGATCACAGGTGTGTTCTTGGGATCGGCGGTCGAAATGAAGGGCGCCGCCGATCTCGATTCATGGCAGTGATTACTCGTTTGAGAAGAATCCAAAGGCCTGTCTTTGCGGGCTCGATTGTACCCGAAGTCGGAAACCTTCACCGCCTTTTCCCGGAGACCAGGAGCCGCTGTGCGAAGATTGCGATCCACACCCAAAGAGTGGTTAGTCCGTTGAAAGGCAAATGCCTTGAGCGCGCCCCAAGGCTGAAAAGGGTGTTGACGTAGAAGCCCCGTCTCCGCCGGCCCGACAAACAATAGCCCCGCCGGAAAAACCAGGGAGGTGAGATTAGCCAGAACTTTTTCCCGCGCGCGCGGAGTGAAATAAATCATCACATTCCGGCAGAACACCGCGACGTAGACCGGAGTCATCACCGGTTCCGGGGCGGAAAGCAGGTTCGCCTGTCGAAAACGCACCTGGTTCCGAACCGATGGACAAACCGAATAACCGTTTGATTCCGAACATAAGAACGGACCCGGCCGGGTGCGGGAGTTGGGGCGGAAGGAATTGCGGCCGTAAAAAGCCCGTTCAGCTTTGGCGAGGGCCTGGTGGCTGATATCCCAGGCGTCCACATGAAATCGATCCGGCGAAATGCCGGCCTCGAGCAGGGCGATGGCCATGGAATAAGGTTCCTCGCCGGTGGAACAGGCGGCGCTCAACAGACGCAAAGGATCCCGAGGATGCTGCGGGAGCCAGATCTTCTTGATCCATTCGATCAGGGTGGCAAATGCGGGGGCATCCCGAAAGAACCAGGTCTCGGGAACCCTCAGGCATTCCACCAATTCCTGTTGCTCGGTCGGGCAACCGCGCAGCCGTTGCCAATAGTCCTCCCGGTTGGAGCAGCCCGATTGGCGCATTCGATCGCGAATGGCGTGTTCCAGGGCCTGGTGGCCGAGGCTGGCCAGATCCAGTCCCGTCTTTTCTTCGAGGAGTTGTTGGATGCGCGACAGCGGCATTAGTCCTTTCCTGCCGCCGCCGGAAACAGCGCGGATCGCACCTGTTCAGAGAGCAGTTGATCGATCTGAATCCATTGAATGAAACGCCCGTCCCTTTCCAAAACCGGCCCCAGGCTGGGCGTTTCCTCGGATCTCAATCCCGGCTCCCGGAATTCGCTTGTGGAGCCGCGGACTGTGTCCAGGACTTTTTCCGCACGCAAACCCAGACAGTGATGGGACCGATATCGAACGATGATAATCCGGGTGCTGTAGCGGGTGCGGGCGGGGCGTCCCAAGTTCAGCTGGCTCAGGTCAATCACGGGCACCGGTTGCCCCCGGTAATTCATCAGGCCGGCCGTCCCCCCGGGCGCCAGCGGGATTTCCTTCAGTTCAACCGCGGGGAGCATCTCCACGACCGCATCGGCGGCCAGGGCATAGGTGTCCTGATTGAGCTGAAAGGTGAGGAACAACATCGGCTTCAGGATTGCAGCTTAAACCGCGCAACGCCATTTTGAAGGCCGCGGGAAGCCTCATTAAGCTGGTCGATGGTTTGTTGCAGCAGCCGCATGGATTCCACCGTCTGACGGGTGGAATCGCTGAGCTGGGACAAGGCTTCACTGATTTGTTGAGCCCCCGTGGTTTGGGACTGCATCCCATCGTTAACGGATTCGAATCCCGGCTTGAGAGCTTGAACTTGCTGGATGATTCGCGCCTGGTGCGCGCTCACCAACCGGACCTCCTCGACGCCGCGCCGGACTTCCTCCGAGAACTTGTCCATTCCCATCACCCCCGCCGAAACCGCCGATTGGATCTCTTTGACGATCTGTTCGATGTCGTAGGTGGCCACCGCGGTTTGATCGGACAGGCGGCGGATTTCGGTTGCCACCACCGCAAAGCCGCGTCCGTATTCACCGGCCTTTTCCGCCTCGATCGCGGCATTCAGGGAGAGCAGGTTGGTCTGATCGGCCACTTTGGTGATGGTGGTGACGACCTGGGTGATATGCCCCGCCTTCTCATTCAGAACGGCGAGCTTGCCGGAGATCGAGCCGGCCGCCTCCATGATCTGGCACATGTTCGCCTCCATTCGGTTGAGGCCGGCCTGGCCCGCGCCCGCCTCCTGGGCGGTTTGTTCCGCGGTGGCCGATACCTCGCCCATGGTCCGCAGAAGTTCCTTCGAGGTGGCCGAGATCTCGTTTGAGGTCGCTCCGATTTCTGCCGTCGTGGCCGCGATTTCGCTGGCAGTCGTCTGCTGCTGTTTCGCGATAGCCGAGGCCTGGGTCACGGAACTGCCGACCTGCAGACCCGATCGCTGGACCTGTCCCACCAGATGGGCCAGGTCCTCGCTCATTCGATTCAGTCCTTCCGCCAGCAATCCAAACTCGTCCTGGCGCTTGATCTCCAGGCGGCGAGTGAAGTCTCCTTTCCGCAACCTTTCCATGGCTTGAATCGTCTCCTGCAAGGGATCGTTGATGGCGAGAATCAGGAAATACCCCGCCAAACCCGTGAGGGTTAATCCAATCAATACAATCATCGCCGGCGCCGATTGCATTAACAAGAATCGGTTCCGGGTGCGATCCACTCTGTCCCGGGCTTCAGTGAGTTGTTCGGAGGCGAGTTTGTTGACCCGATCGACGATCGGATCAATGGCCGGGAAGAGCTGGCTCGATCCAAAGGTCTCGAGTCTCGCCTTGTCCTCGTGTTCGAGCACCGTGATCAGGTTGGTGATCATGCTTGTGGCGCGGTCCAGGTGAACTCGCAGCTCGCCCAGAGTCGTGCTCTCAACCTGGTTGAGCTGTCCTTGCATGTATTCCTTCCAGGTCAAGTCGATCTCTTTATGGGTGGTCTCCACCTTGTTTCTGGCGTCGCTCCAGTCAAGGATTCCCGCCGTCGTCTTAAACGAGGTCTCCACCAGATTGATGGCGTACAAATCGGAGACTTTTTTCAGCAGTCCAAGCTGTTCCACGTTGTTTTCGTACATCGCCAGCAAATCGCGCTGGGCGTCCAACATGCCCTTGAATCCAAACAAACTCACAACAATCAGCAGCGCGGCCAGAAAACCGAGGAACGTCCATAAACGCGTCTTGATCTTCAAATGTCTCATAAGCATTTCTCGCAGTGGCTCATGCGTCATTTGACCACGCTGGCCGGCTCTTATTCAATCCCTTTTCTTTAGCGCCATTCGTGTTTGGGATACTTGCGCTGCAACTCCGACTTGATCCTTGGGTAGTGTTCGCGCCAGAAACCGGCCAAGTCCTGGGTGATCTGGACCGGCCGCATGCTCGGCGCCAAGATGTGCACCACCACAGGGATGCGATTCATGGCAATCCGAGGCGTGGCGGGAAGATCGTAGAGTTCCTGGATCCGCAAGGCCAGGTAAGGATGCCCGTTCGGTTCGTAAGTGAGTTTCGGAGATTTGCCATTGGGTAATCGGAGGCGTTCCGGCGCGTATTGGTCGAGCGACTTCTGTTGATGCGGCGAAAGCCACGAGGCCAGGATGGGCTTAATGTCACGATCCTTGATCTCCTTGTAGGAGGATGTCCCGTGGCAGATCTGTTCGATCAAGTGATGCCGATCTTCATCCGTGATGGGGGGAAGCTCGAGTTCCGGGCACCAGCGATGAAGGCAATTCAGACGGACGATCCATTGCTCGGCCGCGTGATCCCATTTCTTCAAAATTAACCGACCCTCAATCACTTCCTGCGCCAAAATGTTCGCCGCTTCGCCAGCCGGAGGCGGATCCACGCGCTTAACAGACAGAACCAGATCACGGAATTTGACTTGTTCCTCGGCATTGACCCTGCGGCTGACCGAGTCGTAATAGACACGGGTGGTTTTCTCGATGTCTTCAGGAAAAAACTCCGTCAACCAGTCGGGTTCAATGGCTGTGGCCACGGAAAGCAGCGTGTTGACCGACTTGTCGCTTCCTTCGATTTCGCGAATCTCCGAGGCGACGAAGAAAGGGGCGTTTTGGACGGCGCTGTCGCGGGCCAGGTGGCCCCGGCGATGATGCACGAGTTCACACCGCAAGGTTCCCGCGTCCAGCCTTCGAGCCAGCCGGTCCGAAAAGCCCGTCAGGATGCATTTCCGCAAGGCCTCGTCCGGGGGGGCCGTTCGTGTGGTGTCGAGTCCCTCCTTTTCCGCGATCTCGAGAAATTGCCGATGCAACGGACCGATCTGCCGGGCGGTTTGGGCGTGAATGCCCAGGCGCCGGCATGCGTCCAGTCGGAACTCGTTTTTCATCGCGTAATTCCAGGCCCGCACCAGCCACCAGAAGTCCGATTCCGCCTCGTGTCCCAGCAGGTCTTCACGGAGAGAGACTACCTCGCGTCCGGGATTTCGCAGCAGCAGATCGCGCCCCTGAGTCAACGCGGCAACCAGCGCCGCCTGGTAGACGCATCCATAATCTCGGGCCGCAAGCAGCATGCGCGCGTAACGCGGATGCACCGGAAAGGCCAGCATCGAACGTCCCAGCGCGGTGATCCGGCCCTGATGATCCAAGGCGCCCAGATCCGATAACAGGACCTCCGCATCCTGCAGGCTTTGCGGCGGGGGAGGCTCCAGCCAGCGAAAGTCCCGCAGGCTCTCAACACCCCCCGCTTTTAAGGTCAGGACAACTTCGGCCAGATCCAGCCGCTTGATCTCCGGCAGTTCATGAGCCGGGCGTTCCTGGTGTTCTTGTAGGGTCCAAAGCCGGATGCAACGACCGGGCGCCGTGCGGCCCGCCCGTCCGGCCCGCTGATCGGCCGAGGCCTGGCTGATCTTCTCAATCAACAAGGTGTTGATGCCCCGATGCGGATCGTAACGAGGGATCCGCGCCAGGCCGCTGTCGATCACCAACCGGATGCCATCGATCGTCAGCGAGGTTTCGGCCACGTTGGTCGCGACCACCACCTTGGGCTGTTCGTATTGAGCCACAGCCGCGTCCTGATCCTTCGGCGTCAACTCCCCGTGCAACGGAAGCAATACGTAACCTTTGGATTCCGCACGATGCCGAATTTCCTGGAGGGTCTGCTGAATCTCAAACCCTCCAGGCATGAATACCAGGACATCCCCGGTTTCCCCGGCGCGGACATAGGCCGCAAACGCGTCGGCCGCCTCCTCCCAGATTGGAGAGTTGCGGGGATCCGTTCGGCGGGCGGCGTGTTCGATGGTCACCGGAAAAACCCGTCCCGTCGAACTCAATACCAGGCAAGGATCCAGATAACGTTCCAGAAGCCCGGCTTGCAGCGTGGCCGACATCAGCACAATGTTCAGGTCCGGCCGTTCCTTTTCCTGAAGGTCCAACGCCCGCGCCAGGGTGATGTCGCCATAAAGATGACGTTCGTGGAACTCGTCAAAAATCAGGGTTTGCACGCCACGCAGGGCCGGATCCTGGATCATCTGACGCAGCAGAATCCCTTCCGTGACGTACTTGATCCGGGTTTCGGGGCCGGCGACGTGGTCAAAGCGGATCTGGTAACCGACTTCGCCTCCCAGCTCCGTCCGGCGTTCCCGAGCCACTCGGGCAGCCAGCAATCGGGTCGCCAACCGACGCGGTTGCAGAATGATCACTTGGCCTTCACCGAGCAGACCATGGTCCAGGAGCATTTGGGGCACCTGGGTCGATTTTCCCGAGCCCGTGGGCGCCTGCAGGATGAGCCGGCGACTCGTCGGAAGGAGATCGACGATGTCCTGTTCGATATCGTAAATGGGCAACCGTTCCGGCATGACGTCATTCAGGCTAGCCAGGGTCAACCTTGAGCCGAAAAGGCCTTTTTTCAAACCCAATTTTCCCGCCTGGCGTGAGTGATGCTAACCACCAAACTTCTCTTCTAACTTTCTGACAAGAAACTATTTAGATCTAATGCCCTATCAGGTTCGCATCCCAATGTGCCAAACAAAAATCATACCGTCAACGAAGTACACAAACCTCGAGCAACGGTTTGTGGACGTCGACGATTACCCGAAAAGGCAACAGGGTCAGGTCCATATCATTGATTCCGCTGAAAAACCCTGGCGTGGCATGATACTCGCCAAGGGGTGATGGTCATTTACTTTTTCTGTTTGGTTTTTCTTTTCTTCGTCTTGGTGTCGTCCGAGGGTGAAATCTGGGATT
>Ga0116154_10000297_pt1 | contig 67884 bp, 58 predicted proteins | sample AD_UKC030_MetaG_FD_89898 | JGI IMG/M metagenome (GOLD analysis project Ga0116154, IMG submission 89898) | Active sludge microbial communities of municipal wastewater-treating anaerobic digesters from USA - AD_UKC030_MetaG | ecosystem: Engineered > Bioreactor > Anaerobic > Digestate | place: USA... | reverse complement strand
TACGGGATTGTCCTGAAGCATGCTTGATTCAGGAACCTCTATAACTGAATGCGAATGGTAACCCTCAATTCATACGACTGTAAAATATTGTGTCTTTGCAGGCAGCAGTAAGAATCCTTCCGGTAATCCACAAAACTTCAGCTTCTCTGAGAATGCTTTCTTTCAACCGGTAACGCTCAATTCTAATGATAAAAACTGATCATGACAGCTGTAAGAGATTGCCACGTTTACTGTCGTGAACTCGCAATGACGGCGGAAACCGGATTCCGGCATTATTTATACCGTGAAAAATCAATGCCTCTCATCCTGCCGCGTTCTTCAAACCAGGCGTCTTCATTGACGGGAGGCTGCGCTATCTGATCGGCCCCTTTATGCACCAGCCGGATGGCCTCGCTCGGGCAGGTACTTATGCAAAGGCCGCAACCGATGCATCGATCCTTGATTATCCGATACGTATCGGGTTCTTCTTCTATGGCTCCCACCTGGCACCGTTCGTCCGAGCATATTCCGCAGGAGCTGCATTTTTCCGCATCGATCTCGGCATAATAACTGGAATTGATAACCAGTGAAGCAGGAATGCCCAGCTCATTGATGGATCTCAACACACCGCAGCAGCATTTACAACAGTTGCAGATATAGAAGCCGCCGCCCTGCACATTATAGGTCAGATGGACAAGCCCCGCTTCTTCCGCCATTTTCATCAGGTCATGCGCCTCCTGTTTTGTAATCAACCGGCCTGTGGGGTACTTGTCAAAAACCCCTGCCACGGGAGCCATCGCCAGACAGACCTGCACCGGCCGGTCGCAGGGGTACCCCAGCAATCCCTTTTCTTTTTTGCAGACACAGTCGTTGACCAGAAAAGACTGATTGGAGTCAATAACATCGGAAACCCTCTCGTAAGATATAACCTCCTGCTGGCCGGATATTTCTTGCTCAACAGGCAACGTACGCATCAGTTGAGGCGTTTGCGAAAAAAACTGCTGCCCGAAAAACGGGGCGTATTCTTCATTCAGTTGGGCGTACTCCTTATCTAATTTGTCCAGCTGAAATTCATATATTCCGAAAACCCAGGGCAGCATCCGGAAAACCATGACTTCTCCGAAATCTATGACAAAAAGCTGTCCGGCTTTCCCCATATCTTTGAGCTGTCTATCCAGTTCTGCCAGAGGGCGGCCTGTTCTTTCGGCCACCTGCTGGGCTGTTTCAAAAGTCAGCCGAAGATCGCAAAAAAGCTCGGCCTGCTCGGGCGTAAAAATCCTCTTCAGAAGTTTAATCTCCACACCGCTTTCGGTTGCGGGGAAACCATTGGGCAGGGTATCGAGCACCCGCGCCAGTTTTTGATATATTTCATCTGCCATGCTTTTTCTCCTTCCGTTTCTTTACTTTTCCTTTTTCCATGTCTTTGAGCGCCTGATCGCACCAACAGAAACTTTAACTATCTTGATTCTGTTTGTAAATGCAATCGATAATCCCACCGATTCAGAAGGTGGATTTTTATTTCTTGCTTCCGGTAAGTGAGTGTCAGATAATTTTCAAATTCATACACTCTTTCAAACAGTAATCATTAATGTAGGTTTTCTTTACCTTGGACAAATTTCCTTTGATATACCAACTTGGCATAAGTGCTTAATAACCACAAAATGCCAAGTAGCAAAAAGTGCATCTCGTTTTTATTTTCAAGGACTTTTTCTCTTTTTATTTTTACTAAACCATAGTATTAAAGTAACAATAATCGGAAAAAACCAAGTTGGTATATTAATTGTTAGAGAGCATTACCATGATTCGCAATTTAAAGTTAATTATAATTATTTTTTTGCTGCTTCCTATTTATGGTTGCGATTACTATATGGTGTCTTTTGAGGACGTTAGCAAGGAGCCACCTTATTCTATAATTGTCAATATGACTTTTAAAACAAAATGTGACCTATATATTGATGGGTATAATTTAGATTCAAATCCAGGAAAAACAATCCAAGTATATTCGATAAAATCACCGCCATTGGCAAGAAATAGATATGTACTATCAAGAGATAAATTACCGAAAGGAACATTAATCATGCCTATTGCTGTCAAACGATGTACAGATTGCTTCTTGGATCTTAAACCAAGAATAGAAGTTGAAGTTACATCAGAGGCATTAAAGCAAAAATATAATCTCCCTATATATATCGATGGTTCTACACTCGTTGAGAACTGGGGGCATAATGGCGAAACTTTTCAAGTCAATACAACAAATTTTGAATAAACTGTTACACTATATAAAATCTCTAACAAGGGCAATACAGCCGATCGCTTCGCTCCGGCTGATTTTTTCGTTGAACCTTTCTACCAGTAATTCTCAATTATGCCGACTGTCAAATGTTGAGGAGTTGTAGATGAAATCAATTTTCAGCACAATCAGGTTAAGCACTTGACCTTCCGCTCTATATATCCGGCATTGACAGTAATACTCTCAGTGTGAAATAAAGCCATTAACAAACAATCTTCCGGGGAAAAGATTTGCAAAGCATCAGGAACGATATCCGGCAAATCAGGCAGGGCCTTGATTCTGTCATGATTGCCGATTATTATAACATTGTCAGTCACCTCAAAAGCATCGAGGGTCATAAAGCCGGGGACGAAAAATCCGTTTTCAGAAAATTAGGCTATCTGAAAAGAATCGCCGGGATTTCCAGCACACGCTATCGAAGCAGAAAACAAAATACTCCCGCGGTTCAGTTTTCGCAAAACCTACCGATCATCGCCAAAAAGAGAGAGATTATTGAAAGCGTCCAAAAAAATCAGGTCACGATTATTACCGGCGAAACGGGTTCGGGAAAGACAACCCAAATTCCCAAGATGTGCATTGCCGCAGGCCTCGGCCTGCGGGGCCTGATCGGCCTCACTCAGCCCAGGCGCATCGCGGCGATCAGCATTGCCCAGCGCATTGCCTCGGAGCTGGGCGAGGAATGCGGCCAATCCGTTGCTTACAAAATCCGTTTTGAAGAGAAAAGCTCGGCTGAACCTTTCATTAAAGTCATGACCGATGGCATCCTGCTGACGGAAACGGTCAAAGACAGGGATTTGCTGGCCTACGATACATTGATTGTCGATGAAGCCCACGAACGTAGCCTGAACATCGATTTCATTTTGGGCTATTTGCGAACGCTGCTTGTCCGGAGAAAAGATTTAAAGGTCATTATCACCTCGGCCACCATTGACACGGAAAAATTTTCCGAGGCTTTCAACAAAGCTCCGGTCATCAAGGTTTCCGGCCGGATGTATCCGGTGGAGGTTCGCTATCGGCCGCTTGATCCGGAGAAAGAAGAAAAAGGAGAAACAACCTATGTCGATGAAGTTGTCGCCTGTGTGGAGGCTCTGCAGCGCGAACGCCGTTATGAAGATATCTTGATTTTTATGCCGACTGAGCAGGACATTCGGGAAACTTGTAATCTGTTATCTAAAAAATGTTCCGGTCTTGTTCTGCCGCTGTACGCGCGACTTTCCGGCTCCCAGCAGAGACTTATCTTTACCGCCGCCGAACAGCAGAAAATCATTGTGGCCACCAATATCGCGGAAACTTCGCTGACAATTCCCGGCATCAAATATGTGATTGACGCCGGACTGGCACGAATTCTGGAATACAATCCCCGCAGCCAAACAACCGGCCTGCCGATCAAACCGATTTCCGCCAGCAGTGCCGAGCAGAGAAAAGGACGCTGCGGCCGTGTGCAAAACGGTATTTGTATCCGGCTCTATTCGCAGGAGGAGTTTTCCCAAAAGCCTCTTTACACGCCGCCGGAAATCATGCGCTCCAATCTGGCCGGTGTCATCTTGCGCATGCTGGAGCTTAATCTCGGCGCGGTCACATCCTTTCCGTTTATTGACAAGCCGCAACCCAAAAGTATCCGCGACGGCCTGGATATTCTGCGAGATCTGGGAGCGCTGGTCAAAGATGACAGCGAAGAAGAAACAAATCTTTATAAGCTGACGGAGACCGGTTGGAAGATGGCCGAGTTTCCGCTTGATCCCCGCGCATCCCGGATGCTGATTGAAGCGCAGAAGGGAAACTGCGTCAACGAAATCGCTGTCATTGCCGCCGCCTTGAGCATTCAGGACCCGCGTGAGCGACCGTACGAAAAAGCCGATGAAGCATCCAAAGCCCATGCCCAGTTTGCGCATCCGGAGTCGGACTTTTTAACCTATCTCAATATCTGGAACCGCTATCATGGCTCATTGGAGAATCTGCCAACGCAAAGCAAGCAAAGAAAATTCTGCCGCGACCATTTCCTCTCCTACAAGCGAATGATCGAATGGCGGGACATCTATCATCAGATCATGGACATTATCGACGGCAAGAACAAAACGGCAAAACCGAAGAAACACCACAAAATTGAAATCAATCAGGAGATTTCCGACCGGATTCACCGCTGCGTTTTGAGCGGGTATCTTTCCAACATCGCCCGAAAGAAAGAGAAAAATTTTTACAACGCAGCCAAGAGCAGAGAAGTGATGATCTATCCCGGCTCCGGCCTGTTCAATAAAGCGGGGCAATGGATTGTGGCGGCGGAAATCAGCCTGACCTCGCGGGTGTTTGCCCGTAATGTCGCCAACATCAACAGCGAGTGGCTGGAGAAACTGGGCGGCGATAACTGCCGCTATTCTTATGCCGCTGCCCACTGGGAGAAAAACCGCGGGCAGGTGGTTGCCCTGGAAAAGGTAACGCTTTTCGGATTGACCATTGTGGAAAGCCGTCCCGTCGCTTATGAAAGAATCAATGCGGAAGAAGCGAAGTCGATCTTCATCCGCGAAGCGCTGGTTACCGGAGAAGTTGCCCGCCGGATTCCTTTCCTGGAGCACAATCTATCTCTGTACGACCGCGTCCAAACCATGGAAGAAAAGCTGCGCCGGCGTGGGATCGTCGCCAACGAAGAAACGATTGCCGAACTTTACGAACAAAGACTACCGGTGCTTTCCGATATCCGGTCCCTGCTCAGTCTCATCAGGGAAAGAGGCAGTGATGAATTTTTACGCTTCCGTGAAGAGGACTTGATTGCCTATGAACCGGATGAAGAAGAAATATCCCGGTTTCCCGATCAGATAAAATTGAAAGATGCGTCTTTGCGCTGCACCTATAATTTTGAGCCCGGCAAGCGTGATGATGGTGTAACGGTCAAGGTTCCGCTGGGATTGGTCTCCAGCGCCGCCAGGGAAAACATCGACCGCCATCTGCCTTCATTGCTGAAGGAAAAGGCCGTACACTTATTAAAGACTCTGCCCAAATCCTTGCGCCAGAGAATTCCATCGCCTGCCCAGGCGGCACAATTATTGATGGAAGACGAATCCTATCTAAACAAATCTCTACCGCAGGCCTTGAGTGAACTGCTACGCGATCATTACAAGATAACGGTACCCCGCGATTCCTGGGCTTTAGAAAAGCTGCCGGACTACCTGAACATCCGCTACAGCGTGATTGATGAAAAAGGAAAGGAGATCGGGGACAGTCGGGATATCAGTCTGCTGCAAAAAGAACTTGCTGAAACAGTCAGCACGTCGGCTTTGGATAAAATCAGAGGCGAATGGGAAAAGGAAGGAATTACCACATGGGATTTTGGAGACTTGTCCCAACAGATTCCTCTGAAGGGAACTCACGGTTTGATCGGCTACGCCTATCCGGCACTCACGGTAAGCGATGATGCTATTGACCTCCGGCTCTTCTCCGATGAAAGACAAAGCACATTCAATCATTCGCAGGGTGTTGCGGCGCTCTACGAAATTCACTTTGTCGACAAAGTGAAACAACTGAACAAAAATGTTATTTTAAAACCCGCTCTGAAAGCTGTTGTGGAAAATATCGGCAAGCCCAAACAACTGGAGCAATCCATCGTCAATCGGGTGAAGAAGGATTTGTTTTTCAAACCATGGCGAAGGCGGGAAGAGTATATCGCGCATGCCGATTATCTGAATTCCAAAATTCTGCCTTACGGCCAGCAGGTGCTGACGGCGATAGAACCGGTCTTGAAAGCCTTTGACGATACTTACACCGTTATCAGCAAACTGATAAAGAAAAATAGAGGCAACAATCCTGTTTTGAATTTTCTGAAAGAAATCCGGACAGAACTGCACAGTCTTATGCCTGTTGATTTTCCAGAGCTTTATACCTTTGAACGGATGAAGGAACTGCCGCGCTATTGCAAGGCTCTTGCTCTGCGCGCCGAGCGGGGTAGCCTCAACCTTTCCGCGGCGCAAAAGAAAACGCAGGAAGTTTTAATTTATTCCAAACAGCTGCAAGAAATGATTGTACCGGAGGCAAAAGATACCGTGCTGCCACAGATTGGAATTTGCGAAATCACTCGTTTTAAAGAGGATATTTCATTAGATTGTCCGGAAGAAAAGAAAACCATGATCGAAGAATGCTTCTGGATGGTTGAGGAATACAAGGTCTCCCTATTCGCGCAGGAACTCAAAACGCCCTATCCCGTTTCACCCAAGAAGTTGAATCAGTTGATGGAAGAGATTGAAAAACTTTAAATGATTTTGACACTATCTGTATCTATTTTTTGCATTCATAAATTTCGATGGTCACATGAGCCAGTTCATGAACTTTCGCCAGGCGCTTTTTATAGTCTTCGATGGAACAATTTTTTGACGTTACCAGAGACACGATACAGGCATATTTGTTTTGAGCGACTTTCCAGACATGCAGATCACTGATGACGGAATCGCCGTCCGATTCAATTTCCTGCTTGATTTCATCGGTGATTGGATTATCCATTTCACGTTGCAGTAAAATACCGCCGGTTTCTTTTAATAACATGGATGACCAGTGGAGAATTAATCCCGCGCCGACGATGCCCATGAGCGGATCGAGCCAGACAAAATCAAAATATTTGGCGCCGAGCAGTGCGGCGATGGCCAGCACGGACGTTAATGCGTCGGCCACCACATGCAGATAGGCTGATTTCAAATTCAGGTCTTCGTGGTGATGCGATTCTTCATGATGGTGATCGTGACTGTGAGCATGGCCGCCCCTGTTGAGGATTATGGCGCAAACAACATTTACCGTCAAACCGATGACAGCAACAAACAGCGCCTGATTATAATAAATACTCAGGGGATGAATCAGTCTTTTGACGGAGGAAAAAATCATGATCAGGCCGACAAGCCCCAGCACAATGGCGCTCGTGTAAGCGCCCAGAATTTCAATCTTCCATGTGCCGAAAGTAAAACTGCGATCCTTCGCATATTTCCTGGCCATAACATAGGCCAGCAGAGATATTCCCAGGGCGAAGGCATGCGTGCCCATGTGCCAGCCGTCAGCCAGAAGCGCCATTGACTGGGAAAGCCAGCCGAACAGGATTTCCGCAATCATGGTGACAAAGGTAATCACCACAACAATGAACGTACTTTTTTCAACGGATTTCTTATCGACGTTGAAGAGGTGATGATGTTCCCACAATTCTATTTGTTCGTTATGCATTTTTAATCATTATACTGGCCGGTCAATATCTTCAGATCGGTCAAAGCCATTCTGTAGTTCAAGTGCGCCGCGTAAAGGTCCGATTGAGATTTGGCCAATGCCGCCTCGGCGGTGAGTACATCCGCTTCGAGATTTAATCCGGCCTGGTGCCGGTCGGTTTGAATCCTGAAATCTTCCTGGCGGAAATTCAAAACCTTGTTCGCGACGCTGATCAGTTCAGCAGTTTGATTGAGTTTGCGGTGAGCTTTTTCGATGTCGGTCTGGACCTGCTCCTGCGTATTGGCCAAGTTTACTTCAGCCTGTTTTTTCAGCAAGAGACGCTGCTTCATAATGAAAGTATTGGAGAAAATATCCTTGAGATCCCACTTCATTAATAAACCAATGAAGGTATTATTTTCCGGATAGAGTGTTACGCCGTCCTGATATGTATAGCCGCCCATAACGCCCAAATCGGGCAGATAGCTGTATTGACTGGCTCTGACGGCATATCCCGCTTTCTCTTGACGCAGCGCGGCCATTCGGATGTCGCTGTTGCGGTTCTGTGCCTCCAGAATACTTCCTTCCAGTGTCTCGGCACCGTCCGGCTTTTCATCCAATGAAACCGGATCCAGCACGACCGCTGTCGCGGGCGGCAGGCCGGTCAGGCGTTTTAAATCGGCGGTATAATCTTCAACCTGGATGTTTATTTTGAGAAGATTCTGCTCTTCATCGGCTACATTGGCGCGCAATCCTAATTCATTGGAGCGGGTGGCCTTGCCGGCCATGACGGCGCTTTCCACATCGTAGAGTTTTTTTCCGGCCAGCGATAACTTGATTTGAGCTTCTTCTTTCTGCTTCTGCAGAATCAACAGGCCAAAATAAATTTTCTCCGCGGTCTGCCGGATCTGCAGGGTTGCCTTCGTCTTTTCAGTTCTGGCAATTTGCAGATCGGTTTTGGATACATCCACGCCGGCCTTGATTTTTGGAATTTGCGAAATCGGCTGATATAAAAGTGCGCCGGCGCCAACAAAATCATGATTGCCCAACTCGAAGGCTTTGTCCGTCGGCGGCATAGGGATGCCCATCTCACCCAGCGGCAATTCTCCGAAAGCGCCTCGCGAAACCTCCAGAGCGGGCACATTCTCATTATACAGATAAGCGCCGCCCAGGATAACCGACGGGAAATATTTCACCCTGTCTTCATTGACTTTCTGCTGTTTTTCATCCACCTGCAATTGCTTGATATTCAGCAAACGGTTGTTTTGAACCGCCAGATCGATGACTTTGTTCAGGTTCAGCCTTTCCGGATTTTCCTGCGCGCCGGCGCCGGGTGAAAACAAAAAAAGCGCAACGAGAACCAGCGAAATGACAGTTTCCGGTTTCATCACTTTTACTGTTTTATCGGATTCTTCGTCAAGCCACGGTTGCTTGTCGGATGGCTTGATGACCTGCGCATACAGAACCGGCACCAATACTAAGGATATGAACATGGAAAACATGATGCCCACGGCGATCACGCTGGCCAGCGGACTCCACATCGGCGAGCCGGAAATAATCATCGGGATGACGCCGATGGCCGCGGCGCTGGCTGTCAGAAAAATTGGGCGCAATCGTCTTTTCCCCGCTTCCAGAGCGGCGGTGGGGATGGAAGCGCCGGTGCGCAACAGTTCGTTGGCATGGTCGATCAAAATGATGGCATTTCTGACGACGAGACCGGACAGACTGATGACGCCGACGAAGGCCGTGAACCCGAAAGTATTACAGGTAATCAATATCCCCAGTATCGCTCCGAAGACGCTCAAGGGGATCGTCAGCATAACGATGGATGTTTCCTTCAGATTACGGAACTGGAACAGCAGCACAAGGAAGATCAGGAGCAGACTGATGACAAACGCCAGATACATTTGCTGGAATGTTTCGACCCGGTTATCATACTCGCCCCCATACTTGATGCTGTAGCCTGCCGGCAATTGAAGCCGGGACAGGTCAGGCTTTATTTTTTTCAGAATTTGAGAGGCCAGGTAGCCTTCGGCCGGTTCGCAAAGAATGGTTAAGGTTCTCAGGCCGTTCAGGTGCATAATCCGGCCCGTGTGCCACTCGGGTTCCAGCGTTGCAATTTGACGCAGCGGCACCGCGGCGCCGGTAACCGGTGACGTCAGATACATGTTTTGCAGATCGTCGAAATTACGCCGGCTTTGTTCATCCAGGCGAAGAAGGATGTCCACCGGTGTATTGCCTTCATAAAGAGTGGACACCGGTGCGCCGGTGAATCCCGCATAGATGGATCGGGAAATACTGGAGGTGGAGAAGCCCAGACGTTCGGCATCTTCTTTCAACCCGATGGCGACGCCGTAATAATCTTCTTTGAAATCAGAACGGATAAAAGCAGCCATACCCGTCTTTGCAATCATCTCTTTAACGCGCCCGCCGATGGTTTTCAGGGTCGTAATGTCGTCGCCGACAATTCTGATTTCCACCGACGTCACCTGAGCTTTTCCCTGCATCAGGAGTTTCGCCTGTACGTTTCCTTCCGGGATCTCACGCGCGGCTTTGGCGTTTAATTCGAGATGTAACTGTTTCGCTTCTTCTTCGTTGTTTGTGTTGACCAGTAATTGCGCGAAATTTTCCACCGGCGGCTCAGGCGAAAAATTATAATAAAAGCGGGGCGCGCTGGCGCCGATGAAGGTTGCGTAAGAAGTGACTCTTCTGTCCTTCTGAATCATGCTTTGAACTTTTAAAATGGTCTGTTCGGTTTTCTCCAGTTTCGTGCCCGTGGGCATCCAGAGATCGACCACAAACTGATTCCGTTCGGCGGCCGGGAAAAATTTCTGCGGGACAATCTGGTACAGGCCAACGGCCAGAACAAGCGTGGACAGGCAGCCGACAATCGTTATCGTGGAATGGGCCATGCACCAGGTGATGGTTTTGTCGTAACCCCGCTGCATCAACGAAAGCAGCGAAAACTTATTTTTACCTTTTGACGATCCGGAAGAAGGATCATGGAGCCCTTTTTTGATAAAGGTGAAACATAAAATCGGCGTTAAAAACATAGCCACCATAAAGGAGGACGAAAGCGCAATCGTGACCGTCAGCGGCAGGGCAATGATGAATTCACGGACCATGCCGGTTAAAATCACCAGCGGCAGGAAGGCGGCGATAATGGTCAGGGTCGCCGTCAGGATGGGTACAACAAGTTCGGTAGCGCTCTTCCAGGCGGCGGTTTGCCGGTCAACGCCCTTGTCCAGAAGTTCCACGTAATTGTCCGCAACGACGATAGCGTCATCCACGACCATGCCCAATACGACAATTAAAGATGCCAGAGAAACCTGATGCAGCTCAATGCCGATGGCATGCATGACAGCGAACGTCACCGCAACCGTCATGGGAATGGCCGTGGCCGCAACAGCGGCAACGCGGAAAGGCAGCAGCAGGACGATAATGACGATCACCGCAATAATGGCCATCAGGAACTCATGCAGGAACTGGCTGACATTTTTATCGACGATTTTGGGCTGATTGACAATCGTCGTCAATTTGACGCCGGCGGGCAGCAATTTCTCTGTTTCCGCCAGCTTCTTGTCCACCTCTTTGCCGAAGGCGACAACGTTATTGCTTTCATGCATTTGAACAGCCAGCAGCAGGGTATTGCGTCCGTTAACCATGATCTTGGAGGATGGTTCCTGATACGCTCTTTGAATATGGGCCACATCCTTCAGGCGGACCACCTGACCGGTTCTGGCGATGCCGATGATCTGGTCGGCAATTTCCGCTTCGGTTTTATAATAGCCGTCACTGTAAAGGGTAATTTTGTTGTCCGGTGTTTTGACGTTACCGGCGGGACCGATGGCGTTTTGCGACTGCAAAACCTGAGCGACTTTCGCGAAGGGAATGCCGTACTGAGACAATCTGGCGCTGTCAGATGTGATGACAATCTGTTCTTTCTGCTCGCCGATTCGTTTGATTTTGGAAACCGCCGGAATGGTTTTGAGTCTGTCTTCCAGCTTCCGGGCATAATCTCTCATCTGAGCGTAATCGGGATGATCCATTTCCACAGCGATCAGCAGCGCTTCCGTATCGCCGAATTCGTAATTCACAAAAGGACCCTGCACGTCCGGCGGCAGCCCAACGGCTTTCAGAACAAGCATCTGATGATTCAGCTTGCTCCAGAAGACGTCTACATTTTCCACATTGTCATTGATCCATACATTGATGATGACAACACCGTCACGCGTTGTGGAAGTCGTTTTGTCTTTTTTGACTTCTTCGTACTGAAAAAGATATTGCTCCAGTTTTTTGGTGACCTGCTCTTCCACCTGCAATGAATTGGCGCCGGGGTAGTAGGCAATCACCTGGCCGATCCGGACATGGATTTTGGCGTCTTCGCGCCGCGGCATAAACATCAAAGAATAGATGCCGACCAGAAACGTGAGCACCAGGACGGAAATCGTTACCTGCGGATATTTGAGGGATTTTCTGACAAAATTCATAGCGCTTACTTAATGACGATGGAAGACCCGTCGGTTAATTTATGTTGCCCGCCCACAACGATGATTTCGTCGGGACTGATGCCGGAGGTAATCTCAATATTGTTTCCCGCAATTTGTCCCAGGGACACTTTACGCTTGAAAGCCTGTGATTTCTGCTGATCCGCAACAAAAACATAGGCGGAATTGTCCAGATCACGTAGTACCGCTTCACCGGGAACGGCCAAAATTTCGGTTGGCTTGCTGGTAGTGATTTTAACTTCGGCGGTCATTCCCGGACGTATTTTCAAGTCCGGATTTTTCAATGCGATCCTGACCGTGAAAGATCGCGTTGTCGGTTCGGAAACAGAACCGACCTCGATGACCCTGCCGGTCACGTTTGAATCAATCGCGGAAATGAAAACTTTGGCTTCACTGTCGATTTTGACCAGATGCAGATCCGTTTCCGGCACGGAAGCATTTACCTTCACGGTATCAATATCAGAGACAACGAACAGGGGCATACCGGTGCCGATAATTTCACCGACCTCCGCGCCCTTTTTGAGCAGCACGCCTTTAAAGGGGGCATAAATTTTCGTGTCGAGCAGATTTTTATTTTGAACATTTTGCTGGGCCCGGGCGGCTTTCAGTGTGTTGGATATTTTTGAAAAATCGCTCTCCGATAAGCTTTTTCTCTGATGCATGAGGCTCAGCCTGTTGAATTCGTCCTGCGCCTGCGCGAGATTGGCATCGGCCGCGTCTTTGGCGATCCGGTAATTTTCCGGATCCAGACTGGCCAGGAGCTGCCCGGCGCCGATGGTGGCGCCTTCTTCGCCCGCAATATAATTTATTTTGCCGGCCACCAGGAAACCCAGACGCGCTGTTTTGCTGCCTTCAATATTGCCGCTCGCCGTGATTTCCCTGTTCACGGCAATTTTTTCCACTTTTTGTGTGATGACAGAAATCGGATCAAGGGCTTTCTTATTCGACGGTTCCCCCGTGCAGCCATTTATGAAGCAAGCGGCAAACAACAATAATAAAAATAATTTTTTCATGGTCTGGTTCCCTCCCGGTTTGGCGCTACGCGTCATGTCATCATTCGGATATTCGTTCTGCATCATGCCTCGTCAGTCATCTTGCTCCATGAGATTGGCTTCAATCCGGCGTAAAATCGACTGAAACTTTTTAATATCCTGGTTCGTCAATCCTTTATGTATCTTCTTACGTTCCTGCTGGATGAGCGGCAGTCTGGATTCGCAAAACGCCCTGCCTCTGGCGGATATGAAGATCAAAAAACTTCGGCGGTCATTCGGGTCGGCGGTTCTCCGGACATAAGCGATCTTTTCCAGCTTATCAATCAGGCGGGTAATGTTGGGATGGTCGTTGAGGATTCTATCCGCCAGCTCTCTTTGCGTCTGGCCGTCTTTCATATACAGCCGCAGCAAGATATAAAACTGTTCCGGCGTCAATTGCGCTTCATCGATTTTTAATTTCTGCTGCAGATAATGCCTTAACAATCTTCCCGACCGGTAGACCTGATAAGTGATTGTCTGATCCAGCTCAGCAATTAATGTGTCTTTCATCATTTTATTATTTGGGTGTTAGTAGTTGCCTTGGCAACGATTATCAATATAAATATATTCCGCAGAAGGTCAAGCAATTAATGCAGGCCGGTTCCAATTACTCATCGCACGTGCACTCCGGTTCGTCCGGGATTCCCTCCATGTCCGAGAGTTTATATCCGCAGAAAGGACAGGCCTCGTCAATATCGGCTTCTTCGTCCGGTTCCCGCATGGTCATCCCGCAGCGGGGACACACACCGATTTCGATGCATTTCGGACACAGCGTAAACCGGGTTTTGAATCCGGGAGAGACTTCTGATCCCGCAGGCGAGGGATCATACTGATCCCATTGGCCGCCCCACCCGTTGCATGTCCGGCAATAGGCGGGATAATTATAGATATATCGTGCCTTGGACCGCTCCCAGATATCCATATTCAGGTTGCATTCCAGCGTATGCTTGATCATATTACTCAGCTTTGCTTGATTTTATTTGGTGCCCCCGGCGCGAGTAGGGAATTTCAGCAAAGAATTCTTGATAGGCATACCCATCTGATCTTTATTTATCCAAGGACGGACTTGAGTTTCCGGTCATATAAAAAGGACAATTCAAGCCTGTTTCAAGACAATCCCTTCGATGATGTTTGATACGGTGTCGCACGTATCAATCGCTTCTTCAATACGCTCGAATATTTCCTTCCATTTAAGCAACTCGATGGCATCCTTTTCTTTTATAAAGAGATTTTTGATGGTGTTTCTCATGACAGTGTCGCCGGCGTTTTCCAGGGTGTGGATTTCCACGCAGCCATCCAGAATTCTTTGGCTGTTTTTCATATCGTGTAAATTGAAAATAATCTCTTTGCCTTTTTGAATCGTTTGAAGAAGAATTTTCACCTGTTCGATAATTTCTGCATTGTATTTTGTAACCTTGTACATGCATATACAGAGGCCTGTTGATTCAATGGCGTCCATAATGCTGTCCATCTTGTTAAGCAGCGCGTAAAGATCTTCACGGTCTATGGGAGTCAAAAAGGTCTTATGCAATTTTGCATATGTGGTATGGGTAATGACATCTGCCTCATGTTCAAGTTCTTTGAGCCGGTTTGCTTTCGCGTCTGAATAATCGAGATGTTCGGCCATTTGAAGAAGGAACCTGCCCCCTTCTTCAACTTTGTTGGCCAGATCTTCCAAGTATTTAAAAAAATTTTCTTCTTTCGGAAACAGACGCATGCGCAAATTTTCCTTTTTTGCCCGCAGAGAGATTCTCTCATTCTACATTGAGATCTTTATTTTACGGTGATTCAGGTTGATGTGTGTTTTTCTTCCCTTATGATTTTTAGTAGTGCCGTATTGCTGATGGCATTATTGTTTGTACTCTTGCACTATTCCCGGAATCAGTCAATGATTGTCTGGGGGAAGTATTCTCAGATAATCCCTGCTATTAAACATGAATACCTGTACAGATTGGGCCAGTGATCGCGATAGTTATTGACCCCCCTTCCTTTCTACTTCAGAAATTTCGGCAGGAAAATCAGGTTAATAGCAGTTCAATTTGTTGGATCGACTATGCTTGATTTGAATTACCGCCTGACATGCACGCACCTGGCTCGTTGCCAACCGGGGGATCGCAAGGACCAAAGGGTACCGATGAAGCGTCAGTTTTATTTGGCCATCTTATTACTGATGAAGAGTTGCCGGAGTTTGTTTTTGTAATTGCTTGCGCGGTATGCTTTTAACCACCGGTTCACAATGGCACCCGCGTAGGTTCTAATAAACAGATTTCGCCATCTCCTTTTTATATCTTTCCAGGCATTCGCCAGCGGGACCTTAAAAATTGCGCGCAGGCTCCAATCCCCATACAGCAATTTTCCTGTCTGTTTCTTTTCCAGTAAATTACTTATAAAGCGCCGGACATAAAACTCGACAAACATGATGGGAAAGCCGATGGTGGCTATATAAGCCCAGTTTAGCCAATTGCCATAATTCAAATTTCTTCTAATGAAACCGCCAAGATACTTTTTTTTCATCAGTAAGGCCGGCATGTTTTGTAATGCAAATGCATCCAGCCCATCCGGCCGGGGGTCGTAACAGAGAAAAAGTCCATCATACTTGTCCCATCCGACAACCGAAAGAGGCAGGAGTCGGCCTTCTCTCTCCAATCTTGCTCTAAGTTCGGAACCCGGAAGTGGAACGGCGTTAAGGACCTGGATGGTGTCGATGCCTGATTCTTTGAAAAACTCTTTATAATATTTAGCCCGCTGTCGGAGGGTGAATAAAGATTTCTCCTGCGCGTTTTTGTGCAGAGGATAACCGAAAATGAACATGCCATGCAGATAAAAATAGTTGGAAAGTTTTTTGGAACGGGCAATTAATTTTTCCGCTGTGACGCCTTTGCGCATGGCCCGGAGTTCTTCGTTAATCGGACTTTCATAACCAATGGCCAGCATGCTGACACCGGCCTGGCACATCGCTTCGAGCAATTCGTCGTTTTCCGCCACTTCAGAGCGCACCTGAACGACTAAATCGATTTTTTCCCGGAATTGTCTTTTATAGTCGCTGATTTTCCGGCACAGTTCAATGGCTTCAGACGGATTCTGGGCAAAATTATCGTCGGTAAAAAAGAATGCTTTGTATCCCAAATCTGCATATTTGATGATCTGTCGCAAAGTTGTGGCAACCGATATTGATTTATATTTTCCATATTGCTTGTTGACGACACAGAATTCACAATTCCAGTTACAGCCCCGGCCACGGTTGATGGGAACAAAGCTCCATCTCTTTTTCAAGTACTTCACAAGAGTTAAATCGGGATCGGCTAATTCATTCAAATCAACAAGAGGGGGACGTGCACCGGTAAAAACATATGTTCCGGCTTCGTCCAGGAAACTGATTCCCTTGACCTGAGCCAATGATGACCGGTTCAGGAAAACGCCTCTGTCGGCCAGCAATACGTTCAGCAGTTCCGCGAAAACTTCTTCCCCCTCCCCATGGACGACAATGTCAATACCGGATTGCAGCGCTTCCTGCGGCAGGGCATCGACATGGCTGCCGCCGGCAATCGTTATGGCGCCAAAATCCCTGTATTGCCGGACGACCGAAAACATGCGGGGAATTGAATTGCTCATACCGCCGTAAAACAATGCCAGCTGTGCGGGTTGCCTGGCCTGTAAAAAAGTATGATCCGGCAGGCCCGCGGAATCCTGAGGCCCCTTATAATTATTTTCATCAATAGCGTAGATTTCTTTAACCCGGCGATGATACTTGATTTGACTCATCACGGACAAAATCCCAACTGGCGGCATTTTTATCCTGGCGTAGATGTTTTGCTGCGAATTTTTCGGGTACTGCGGAATAATACCGATAATGGTCAAATCTCTTTCCATGATTAAAATTCCTCACAATTAATTCTTAATCTGAAAAGGTTTGCTGGAAGGTAACTACTTTGCGGAAAATGCTTCTCTTTGGACAGAAGAGTAATTCTCAAGACCATAAAAGTCAATACAAACTTGAACTGATAAAAATTCCGTCTGGAAAATTTTGGAACCCTTAACATGTTTAAAAAAATTGGATTTGTAAGCCATTGATTTATTTGGTGCCCCTGGCGCGAGTCGAACGCGCGGCACACGGATTAGGAATCCGTTGCTCTATCCTACTGAGCTACAGGGGCTTTGGGTTTCCTGTGGTAGCCAGAATTTAATTGAAAAAACCATATATTATTTTAATAAAAAAAGACACACAAATCATCGTATTTGACGCCATTGTCGTATGTCGAATCCATAGAGTCAAAATAAATCAGTTACCGTTGATGGTTATTTAAATATTTTACCTTGTAAAACTTCATCAATTTGGTATTTTCAACACAGGAGGTATTGAATGAAAAAGTTTAATATCATCGAACCGGATAAATGTGATCATTGTCATCATAAAATTTTAAACGAATTTTTTGATACGGAATACAATGGCGTGAAAGAACCGATTAAAGTCTGCCCTGATTGTTTCAAAAAGGGGAAATGTAATAATACGATACATTATAAAAACATTGATGGATTCTGGTACAAGATGAGCAATGTGAAGAAAAAATAGAATCCAACAGACAGACTTCTACGAAACAGAATTCAACAATATCACTTTCACCCCTTTTTTCTTATACAAACAAAGATGGGGATCAACTGTATAAATGATCGTAGCGTTATATTGCATAAAGCCGGAGAGGATCAAAGCGTTGGACATATGAAGGCCTAGGCCGTGAGATAAATGAGCAGCTGTCATCAATATCTCCGCATTGTCGAGCCAGACAATAATACAAATATTCTTTATAGCGTCCAGCAAAGTATCAACGGAATAGTCGTCGATTGAACCTTTCAGAGCGAGTTTTTTCAACTCGTACAAAGAAATGCAGGAGACAATAGAGTCTTCGCCTTCCAGGATTTCGTTCCATATTTCTGCGGTTAGCTTGTTGCCTTTGATAAGCTCGATAAAAAAACCGGTATCAATACCTATCATGCGACTTGGCCCTCATGGTCTCTATTTCTTTATGAATGTTTTTGGAAACACGCGCTTTGCCGATAAGACCTAAAACCTTTTTTCCGCTTTCCTTTTTCTTTTTCAGAAGAATATAATTCTGGACAGCATCTGTTATTACCGAGGATACAGATTTCTTTTCATTGTATGCGAAGGTTTTAACGACCCGTCCAATGTTGTCCGGAATATTTGCTGTGATTCTCATTTTACCATCTCCTTGAAATAGTTATGCCTTTATGTTATGCACATTCTATCAAAAGATCAACAAATCTTTATGGAGCGACAAGATAAATGTGAGATCAACATCTATTGTCGCAATTACATTTTAATTTTGTTTCGGCTCGAATTGGTTTTTTGCCGACCAGAAAGACGGCAGATGGCGCAGCAAATACATCAGGCTTTTGCGATGTTCCCAGATGCGCCCGCGGAATCTGCCGCGCCACGCCTTGTCGGAGTAAAAGCGCTTCACATGTTCGTTGTAGAGTTGATCAAGTTTTTCTTTGGAAGCGATTCCCTTGGGGACAAAAACAAAATTCAGGCAGTTCATCAGCCGCCAGTCTTCATGAAAAGTTCCTTCGTGTTTAATGGTTGCCCAGAGTGGCGCTCCGGGAAAGGGTGTAAATTTCGCCATGTTCATGTCGTCCAATCCCAGTGAGATGATAAAATCCGACGTCCGCCGGATGGATGCTTCCGTTTCGCCGGGCAGACCCATCATAAACAGCCCTTTGACGCGCAAACCGGATTTCTGAATTCTTTGCACGGTGTCGCGCACCTCGTCAAGCGATACACCCGATTTGTGCCGGGCCAGCATATCCGGATCGGCCGATTCAATACCAAGAGAAACCATCAGACATCCGGCATCCTTGAGAAGCTTGAGCAAATCATCATCGGTGTAGCCCACGCGCACGGCACAGTTGAAATGAATGCCGAGAGGATGACGGTTAAGCTTTTCGCAAAGATCGACAATGCGCTGACGGTTGGCGGTAAACAGGTCATCATAGATATTGATATGCCTTACGCCGAATTTCTCCCGCAGATATTTCATGTGCTCATAAATGTAAGCGGCGGAATTATAGCGAAAACCTTTTTTAAAAACGGAACGGTCGCAATAGGAGCATTGATACATGCAGCCGCGCGAGGTGATCATCGTCGCGCCCGGTGTGTTGATATAGCTGAACAGTGGCAAATGGTAATCGCGGGGAAATCCTTTGAGCTTCTCATAAGCCGGAAACGGTAGGCTGTCCAGATCGGCTATTTTCGGACGCGGTTCGTTGGCGATGATTTCTCCCTTGTTGTCCCAGATCAGGCCTTTGATGGCAGCGGGCTCAAGGCAGGCGGCAAGCTCGGCGATGGTTTCTTCACCCTCTCCGGCAACCAGAAAATCAAACGCCGGATAATCTTTCAGAAGTTTATCTTCCAGCGCGGAAACATGAACGCCTCCGCAAACGGTTATCACATCGGGTGATTGTTTTTTAATTGATTGAGCAAGATCCGCGGCATCGGGAAAAGATGATGTTGTCGCCGAAAAGCCGACCATCTGCGGCTGATGGGCAAGAATTGCTCCGGTTTGTTTCTGCAAATCCAACGGTGCGTCCGGTCCTAGGCAATCATAAACAAAAACATCGTGGCCTTGTTTGATGAGATAGGCGGCGATGGAAAGCAGTCCCTGCGGCACCATCCGGTTGGCAATGTCGGTGATGTCGCGCTTACCGGGAAACCAGTTGAATCCGCGCGGGTGAACCAGAACGACGCGCTTTTGTTGACGGGAAGTGGCCATATTTATTTTGTTGAACCCAGAATAAGGGCCTGTCTGCCGGATATCTGGACGTTGTAATGCGCAAAAAGAGCGGACGGTTTTTCACGCAGGACGTGCGCTATCCCGAAGGCGGCGGCTGTGGAATGAATACCGCAGCATGGAAGATAATCATAAATGTTCCATCCTTTTTGTTCCCATAAATTGAAGTCGGTTTTTTTCACGCGGAATCCCGGTAAAAGAATACGGCTTCTCCCTCCGACGGCCTTCTCCCGCGGCACGCTGCCGGATAAACTGTTATTCAATTTTAAAATATCTTCCGGAATAATAATTTTCTCACCGGAATCTACGGCCAGAATCTTACCGATATTTTTGTTCTCATCCCGGCCCAGCAGCAGCCAGGAGCTGCCTTCGCCCATCGGAAGCTCACGGGAATTCTTGCAGCACAGATTCACCCTTTCGCGGTATTCTTCGACCGTCGGCGTAAAAATATCACAGCCGCCGACCAGCGCCAGCTCGATCTGACCGCTATCCAGATAGGTTTGCGCCAGCCAGAGCGCCGACTCGAAGGATAATTCTTCCTGGGAAACGGTCAAAACGGTTCCCGTGACGTCACAGATGCGCGCCAGAACGAACGCGGCGGCGTTGCTGACTGAATTGGCGAATTGATTGGGGCTGGGAAATCCCCCGCCGTGTTTGAACACCTCGGTGATAAAAGGCAGTATTTCATCGACATTGCCCAATCCCGTCGCCAGAAAGATGCCTGTCTTTTTTCCCTTCAGATAGTCGAGCGACACCTGCTGCAGACAGGACAGACCACCGCACGCCACCATCTTGATGAATCGGCCGGCGCGTCGCATTGGCTGTCCCATAACTTCATGGACCAGCGCATCGGCATTCAGCGGCAGTTCGCTTTCCTCCCAGAGCGCGTCCCGATTGGGCATCAGCGAGGGGCCGATGTAGCTTGCCGCAATGACAGGCACGGGCGTTTGTGATTCGTTTTGTTTGTTATCTGAGTTCATAATTTTTTATTTTCCAAAATCACAACTGAATAATTTGTGGATGATCAATTTACCTCTTTATTAAAACTGTGCTTTCCGTGAGCATCAACAAATCCCCCTCTGTCCCCCTGATATGGGGAGGGGGGGAAGATCGTTATTCCCTCCTTTTCTAAAGGAGGGAGAATTTTTTCACTCCTTGATAATCAAATAACTTGTGCACGTCCCGCCAAAGCCGAAAAATGTAAACAAGTAAGCACCGTCCCGCGCTGCGACATTGACCTGAGACGGAGCGAATCCGATTTCGGGATCGATTTCCGTAAAGCCGAAACTGCGCGGAATCAATCCTTCTTCGCAGCAGGAAAGCCAGACGGCTGTTTCCACCGCCCCCGCCGCGCCCAGCGTATGTCCCACAGCGCCTTTAAGAGAAACGACGGGTGGAAGTTTCTCACCGAATAGTTTCGCCAGACCGCGTCCTTCAGAAAGATCGTTATCTCTCGTTCCCGTACCGTGCGCCTTGATCGCCGCGACATCCGCAGCGGAGATCCGGGCTGACGTCAACGTTTGCTCAACAACATTGCTGACGGTGACTCCGTCCAGACCGGCAGACGTCATGCTCTTTATATCATTGTATAGATAGCCCCCGGTGAATCTGTATTTCGATGAAAAAGAATTTTTCGTCTCCAGAACCACAACAGCGGCGCCTTCACCGATTTGCATGCCGGCGCGTGTCGCGCAAAACGGCCGGCACTGATCGTAGTCGAAAAGCAGCAGGCTGGCAAATCCATGCAGCGTCATATTCAGAAGCGGCTCAAATCCGACAATAATGGCGCGCCGGGATTTTTTTCTTGTTAAAAGATCGGCGGCAACGACCAGGGCGTGCGAACTCGAAACACAGGCCATGCTCAAGGTCAGCGACAGCCCGCGGATGCCGTATTGACTGGCAATGAAATCCGCCACTTCACCGGGCCCCCGGTTGCGGCATGATATGGCCGGCGATTCCTTGCCGGGATTGCCGGCAACCGCTTCGGTGAATTCATACTCATTGCGGATGAAGAGACCGCCTGTCGTCCCCACAATTAAACATGATTCGGCGATTTCTTCCGCGGAAAGACTGCCTCTACGGAACGCTTCCTGAAGAGCGCTCTCCAACATGGCCGTCGATTTTTCCAGAGGATTGCCCCGGGGGGAAACTTCAAACGCCTTGAAATCCCTGCTGGTCAAATGAGAAGACACGCCGGCCGTCGCGGGCGAAACGTTTCCGGCAATCAGTCGGCGCGCCGATTCGTCAGCGCTCCAGCCCAGCGTTGTCACCGCGCCCCAGCCGCGCACATAAATGTCTCCGTGGTTCATCTTTTAACCTTTGGCGCTTCAATAATGAAGTCGGCCAGCGAGTCGAACGACTTCATGGCCTTGGCCGCCGTCGAAGCGTTCTTTAATTCCACACCGAATTCGTATCGTATTTCCATGGCGATTTCCATGGCATCAAGACTATCCAGGATCAGAGGACCGGGCCCGCCGATAAAAGGCACATCGGTGGGTACCTCTTCGGGCTTGACATCGGTAATTTCGCACGCCCTGATAATCAGTTCCTTGAGCTTGAAAATCAGCTCCTCCTTCGAAGATACATTCAACTCCTTCAACTTCTGGTTTACATCCATTTGACTCTCCTTCCCGCTATCAAGAAACAAGCCAGCGCGAAAAACAGCAAGACGGCCAGTTTCGGCAAGATGATATTAAGGTTTGCGTTGCGCAGAAAAACATCCAGGTAAGACTGATGCGCCCAGTATATCGGCGATATCATCGCCAGTTTCTGCATCAGGGGTGACATAACAAAGTGCGGCACCATGATGCCGCCCAGCACACCCATCAGAATCGCGCCGGATGCCGCGAGCGTTGACGTCTGCTCCAGCGTTTTAGCCAGCGTCGCGATCAGGACACCGAAGCCGGTGGTGGCTGCCGCCACAACCAGGGTGACCGGAATCAAATGCCAGGGGTGGGTTCCCGTTTGAAAAGGGGTGCCGATAAGGGAAGGCGCGATAAAAACGCCGACGAACAGCATCAACACAAACTGGATGATATTGATGATGTAATAAGGAATGATTTTACCAAGGGCGATGGCGTTGGGGCTTACCGCGTATGTAAAAAGACGCTGCAGGGTGCCGTCATTTTTTTCCTTCAGAAAACCGATGGACATGGGGATGGCGATGAAAAACATCGCGAATATCGCGTAGGCCGGAACCGTTAGCTGAAGAGGGTTGGGAACAATCATGTCTTTCCTTGTTTTCTCTGTGATCAGGCCGGCAACCACGGCATCGATGTTTTCGATACCCATGACGACTTCGACGGTCAGGCTGGCCATCAGCGACCGGACGGCTACCTTGTACCCTGTGTCAAAGACGGGGTCGAAATAAATTTCGACAGGGCTGGTTCCTGTTTCAAAGCCCCCGGGAATCACCACCAGCACCTGTGCTTTGCCCTGTTCAAAAATACGGTCTTTATCCACACCGGGAGGCAGCTCAACCCGTTTAATCAATTTATTTGACGTTATTTTTTGCTCCAGCAGGTTCGCTTTCGGCGTTTTGCTTTCGTTCTCGATCATCGTGGAAATTTGCTTTTCATAGATTTTGTCCGCGTAGACTCCCTTAAACGCCAGCGTCATGAAAAAGATCAGGGCCAGCGGCATTAAAAACAGAAGCAGAATCGTCTGCTTATCTCGCAGCATGATGTGCATTTCTTTTTTAACGATTTCGGACAACTGCCTTTTAATCATCGCGCAATCCTCTCCCTGTCTTCTCCAAGAAGAATTTTTCCAGATTGTCTATCGCGGCCATCGGTCCGTCAAAAATAATTTCACCCTTGTCCAGCAGCGTCACGCTCGAGCACAGGCGCGCGGCCTCTTCCATCATATGTGTGGATAACAAAATCGTCATCCCCGATGCATTAAGATGGCTCAGCGTTTCGTAAATATGATTGCGGGTTTGCGGATCGACGCCCACCGTTGGTTCATCCAGGAGCAATAGTTTAGGCGAATGCAGCAGCGCCACGGCGAGATTGAGGCGTCGTTGCATCCCGCCTGAATACGTGGAAACAAGTTTTTGGGCGTGATCGGTAAGGCCGGTCTGAGCCAGCACGGCATCTGATCTTGCCGCTATTTGGTCCTTGGAAAGATTCGCCATCACACCGAAGAAGTGCAGATTTTCTAGGGCGGTGAGAGACATGTAAAGCGCAATGGCCTGGGGCGCGCAACCGATGGATATCAAGGCCTTGTTATCAGGCATCTTGTTTCCCAGCACAAAAACGTCGCCCGCATACCCTCTTAAAACCCCGGTGATAATTTTCATCAGCGTGGTTTTGCCGGCGCCATTGGGCCCCAAAAGCGCATGAATTTTTCCCTGCTCGATGGACATGGAGAAATGATGCAGAGCATACCCGATTCCTCCTGCCGATTGGTCAGCAGATGAATGATAAGAAAAAGATATTTGGGAAATTTCCAGAGCCTTCATGATTTCAGTGTAGCAACAGTATCCCGAAGATTTTTAAAAAGTTCCTCTTCCCGTCCCGCGCAGATCAGCATCAATCCACCCGCTTTGTCAAAGGTTTCTTCACGTTTTGATTTACGCTGTTTGATGATACGTGACGAGACCACGGCAAATTCACGCCAGATGTCGCCTATGGCCGTCATTTCATCGGATAATTCACGGAGCACTTTAGATCCGAATAATTCCCCCGCTTCCTGTAGAAAAGCCGCGAACATATAGCGGAAGCCCGCGCCTCCCGTGCCCATTTCTTCCTGCATGCGCAGTATATGAGCGAGTTGCCGGCAGGCTTCAATATAACCCAGCTTTCCCGGCCATTGAATAACTTTCCGGGCAACATAACGCATACCCTTGATGCCGAAAAGCGGTATGGGGATTTTAAGCATCTGATTGCAGGAATCCGTCATGCCGGTGATGCAGGCCTTGCGAATGTCGGGATTGGACGGAATGAATAATGGATAATACATCAGGCCGCGTGGTTCCAAGGGTCCTTTTGCAAAACGCGCCCTCTCCATCTCGAAAGCCGAGCAGTCTGTCGTGTATTCCAGCAAGGCCGGATCGCTGATGCGAAAACCGTTTTCATTTTCATATAAAACGATAAAATTATGTCCGTTAAAATTAAAGCGGTAACGTCTGGGAAAGAAGGAAAGCCAGTACACATTGGTGGTCACCCCGACAATCTGACCGGTCCGAATAACGCGGCGCAGTTCATCCATGCCTTTTTGAGGGCTGCGAAAACGCTTTCTAAAAATCTTTGCGTCCAGTCTTTTGGCGGCTTTTTTAAAAACCAGTCCCGGAATCGACCTGAACGTGGTTATCGGCAATCCCGTCCATTTGATAAACGGCAGATGGCCGAAGAAAATACCACTGCCGATACCGAAAATCATCGGCTCGGAGATATCAAGCCCTTTATCGCGGAATAAGGCCGATGAGACGCCCGTTTCACAATGCGCTGCTGTACCATGGATATACTTTCTGCCATTGGCTAAAGTTTCTTCAGTCACGAATTCTTCCGTCATGAAGGGGATTACCTTTCTTTTGGTTTTTGAGGCACGGTTTTTAATTCTTCTTTTGTAATCGCGAGAGCTGAAGCGTAGGCCTCCAGTAGAGAGGGTTTGAGGCGGGCAAATATTTCCGGACGTAAATGCCGCTTGACGCGGAAGGCGGCAATCCCCGCCGTCTTTCCCAGCAATTGAGGGATCATCTGCCGCAGTTCCATATAATAAGCGAGCGGACTTTTCTTGCCGGCAAGAACCTCTTTTCTGGTTTCTTCCAGTTTGTTTAGATATTCACTATAGGCAAGACCGTTGATTAATTCATCCACATCCCAGCCCTTGCTGGGCACCATAACATATTTTCCCTGTTCATCAAGGGCGTAATTTCCTTTTTTTATTCCCTGAGAATAATCGAATACATCATCCTGGGGGACATCATTCACTTTCATGGATTACTCCTGCCTCATTTGATTATCAATTTGTGTTTTCTTATACTAAAATCGGCAAAGCTCAAAGTAAAAAGTAATGAGACCTGATTTCCCGAACAGAACTTCATTTAATTGATTTTTTTGCCTAAAAACGGCTCGAAATGATGCCATTCGAAGGGATGACGGCGGGCGAAATCCGCCAGATCATTCGCATAGGTCTGCGCGGAATCCTGCACCGCTTTTTTTCTGTCCGCGCGTGTGGCGGCAACCACCCGACGACCCGGCGAAACTTTAATATGATATTTACCGATTTTTTCCTGATAGACAAAAAATGTCATCAATGGCGCGCCGGTCATCAGCGCGAACAAGTGCGGTGTGTCCGGGAATCTGACTTCGTGTCCCAGGAAATCAACCGTGACAAAAGACTGTTCCCCCCAGAGGCGGTCGCCGGTCATCGAGACAATGCCGCCTTCACGCAGAAAATTGATTCCCTCGATCAAAGCAAAGGGCGATTTTTCATCCTCTGTGGTCACCATCACTTTGATGCCGCTTTGCGCGAGAATCTGTTTTTGAATATGCTCAATCTGCTCCTTGTGCTTGGCGCCCAGATAAAGCATGATCGGCAGGCCTTTTTTATTGAGTGTCTGCGCGGCCAGCTCCCAGTTGCCGATGTGCGACATCAGCAGAACAGCCCCCGTCTTTTTCTGCACCGCCTCCTCCAGATATTCCCAGCCTTGCTTGATATATTCAATATCCGATTCATCGAAGCGGATAAAACGGTGGATGTAAACGTCGGTGAATTTGTGATACTGACGCCACGCGCACCACAGGTGAAAGAAAAATCCGTGCTGTGGAAACAGTGTACGGTAGAACTCGAAACTGTTGGCCACGCGCACCGGAAACAGAAAAAAATAACCCGTCGCGATAAACCAGGAGAAGATGCGGAAAAACCACAACCCCAGCCCCCTGGTTAGATAAAGCAATATTTTATAAGGTAATTTATTCATACATCTTTGTCTCGAAAGCGGGAAGCCAGTTTTATTTCAACACGAGCCAAGCAAAGCCTTGCCCTTTTTTAATTTTTAATGATGAAACCCGACCCAGTTGCCATCCCATCGTGCATTGAGAACCAATGGATCGTCTGATTTATACCAGTAATCTTCTATGAAGGGGTCGAATTCAACTTTTTGAATGAAACATATATCGGGATGACTGCTGTCCATCGCCACGCAATCGCATTGGTTTCCCTTGTGATTCTGATCATTCGGATCCATAAAGTACAGCACCTTCCCGGCATCATCATATCCGATCACCAGGATATAATGGCCGGAAGAAGGAACCCCGAGGACAGGCGATCGCCAGAGGTGCACCAGCACGGGAGCGCCGCTATTTAAAAAAGGAACGATTCGACTTAGAAAAATATTTCGTTTTTGTTCAGAAATGTCATCTCCCGTTCCGGTGAGGTCTTCGTCGGAATTATCCGTCATTACTTTGCCATATAACGCATGGCTACCGGACTCATCCAGAAGGCCTTCAGCGGCGGGCACCAGCGAGGAGAGGCGGATGCCCGGCATGCTATTGAACTGATCATCGATATATTCAAGATATGTCGCTATTTGTGATGTTGCTGACAGTTCATGGGGATAATAAATTTGATCCGTGAGTTTCGACGGACAATCTTTGTCAACAATTCCGGTTTTGATATTTTTTAGATGATCGCCGTAATATTTCATGGTCATGTAAAAACATGTTGCCGCGCACAATCCTGCTTCCTGCGAGACATAGTAGGAGGACGGATTTTTCTTGATGGTCTCGTACGGATGCTGTCGAACTATGTTTTCGGTGATAACGACCAGGGAAAGGTCCTGTGTGTCGGAGCCCGCGGCGTCTTTGACCCCAACGGTAACCTGAAATACCCCCGGAGCCACCGATGTGGTACCGGCAATACGGCCGGAAGAGGAAAGGGTGAGGCCCGTGGGCAAAGATCCTTTCGTGATGGAGAATATTTTCGTGCCGTCGCCGCCGGTAACGCTGATCTGCTGGCTGTATGCGTGACCAACCAGACAGGAAGGCAATGACGTCGTGGTAATCCTGGGCGACGAGTCAGAAGGAGCACCGGATGAATCAGACCCGGATGAACCGGAGCAATCGGTGAGTAAAATACCCATCAACAACAAGGCAATGCCGCAACATACGCCAAAACTTTTTTTCATTTTCTTATCCAGCCCTCTGATCTTCTTCATCGCATTTCTCCATTGATCCGGTCATTTCTGGAACAAGACAGCATTCTTCATGATTTGTTTATCCGTCAAGACTCCTGCTTTGGATAATGCATATACCAGATTAAAGTTTCCTGCCAAGAAACCATTTTTCTTCTATACCTTTCATGTCGGAGGCGAAGACTTGGACGACGAAGCCCGCTTGCTTCATGAAATCAGCAACTTCTATCTCTGAGCGAAACCGGTTGGGGATGCCGGTTATTTTTAATCGGATTTCCTCTATCCGGCGCTTCCAGGGATTGGGCTTGTCTGATGGGACGGTTGCCCGCACAATGAATGTTCCGTCATCGGAAAGTTTTTCGAAAATCCGCTGGAAAACAATTCGGACGTCCTTGTCGCTGACATAATGCAGCATGTCCAGCATGAGAACATGATCGACTTGACCTTCAACCTGCGGTAGGTCGGGCGCGCGTCCGACTTCCACGCTGCCGCGATTGCCGATGACACGCGAAGCGATCAGCACGCGTTCTTCATCCGGCTCGATGCCGAATACCTGAGCCTGCGGATAAATTTCCAGCAGCCAGGTAGCCGGCACGCCGAAGCCGCAGCCGATGTCAATCATCCTGCGGGGATTTTTAACATACTTGTCCAGTTCCTTGAACATCGGATCCATCATCATTTTCATCCGGGCAAAAACACGCGGATAAGCCGGCAGATGGCGGTAGCGCAGAACTGTCCGGCGCAGATGTCCTTTTGAACCGATATCAAATGGACCTGTTGGATATTGAACCGGCGCAAAGATCTTTTCCATCAGTACCGGCAGGATAAAGAAAACACCGATCAGGGAATAAGTGATTCCTAAAGAAGAAACCACGCCGATGCTCTTTAACAGAGCGTGATCAGCCAGCGCCAGAACGCCGAAGCCGATCAAGGTGGTCAGCGCCGCCAGGAATATCGCGAGTTTGATCGTGTGCATGGCCGGACGCTTTTCATCGAAGTGACGCTGGTAATGGCAAATGTAATAAACCGCATAATCATCTCCCATGCCCATGATGATGATCCAGAGCATGATACCGGGAATATCCAGCGGATGGCCGATGATTTTCATGGTGCCCAGCGTTGCAAATAGCGCGAAGACAATCGGCGCCAGCACGGCAAGCGTTAACTGCCAGTCCAGAAAATATATAAAGGTGACAAGCACCAGTCCGATGCTGACGATGATTGCGATTTCCAGAAAAAGATTTTTCAGAAAATCGCCCAGCCGCTTGTTGAATAAATCGGCGTCGAATATTTTGGCCAGACCGCTTCGGGAAATCCGTCCGAAGAAATCTTCCGCACTGTAATTTTTCCCGGTGGACAGCAGACTCAATTGCGTGTAGCCGGCGGGGCTTTTTGCAATGCCCAGCATTTCAAAGTGCTTTTCCGGAATGTCGAAGAGGGCCGTACTTTCCCGATTCACAATGCTCCAGAAAGGATCAAAGGCATCGGGCGCAAAACCGTTTTCCCGGGCCGCCGCGTCCAGATCACGCTTGAAAGCAGTCAGACGGTCTTTAGTCCAGAAAGCGTTCCAGGCGGCAAAATGCTTTTGCGCCGTTTCCGGTGATGGAAACAGAACCGTCGGCAGAAAAGGAGTAGATAATTTTTCATCCCGCACATCAGCGGCCAGCCAGCCGGCCAGTTGATCATTTTTTTTCCGGAGCTGTGTCATATCGGATGCTTCCAGAAAAACATAGCATCGGCCGGAGAAATTGCCCCACACGTCCTGCATTTTTCTGTCGGCGCTTTTGGTTGCTTCGCTCATGGAATTCATCGAATTCATATCCACATTGAAAACCGGCTTGGCAAAAAAGAGCATCGCCAAACCGAAAATAATCGCAGCAATCAATTTCCACTTCGCGGGAGCTGCAAATTCTTTGACGGCATTGAGCAGCCATGGGTTGCCCGGTTTTGTCGCCGGCGGCATGGCTGGGAATATCTTTGGAAACACAAGATGGACAAACAGCAAGGCGAAGGCGACGCCCAGGGCCGAAAAGACGCCGATTTGCGCCAGAATCTTGAAATCGCTGATGAGCAGAAGCAGAAACGAGCCCACCGTGGTCAGAACGGCCAGAAACTCCGCCGACCACACTTCCCGCGCCACATCTTTTCCGTAAGTGGCATGGTGCTGATCCAGAAAAAGCAGGTAGGCGATGCCCAGGTCAACGGTAAAGGCCATAATCGCGCTGCCGAAACCGACAGCGATGATCGACATGGATTTGAATAAAAAAGAACAGACAAAAAGAGCGGCAATCGCGCCGACAGACGAAGGCAGCAGCGCCAGCAGACCGATGAGCGGACGGGGAAAGGCGACAATGAGCAAGAGAGCGATGCCCAGGGTGGTGAAGGTCACGGCCATCTGCATATCGTTCTTTGCGATGGTTTCGTTATCCAGAGCCACGCGGTAAGCGCCTGTTGCTGTGAGTTTATATTGATCACCATTTACGGCCAGATCTCTCCGGCAATCTTCCAGAAGTTTTTCGATTTTTGCCGCCGTTCCCGTATCCGTTCCGGAGCCTTTGATCCGGGCGATGATCAACGCGTATTTGCCGTCCGCGGAAATCAACTGCCCCTGATAAAACTGCGCCTTGTTGGCCGGAAGCAGCGCGGACATCTGCTTGAGAATGACGCCGGAAAATCCCAGCGGGTCTCTGGAGATCATCTCGGCGCGGCCGATTCCTTCAAGCTGTTCCAGACTCTGCCGGTTTTGCGCCATTGCTTCTCTGATTTTGTCCGGCGTCAGGAGCGGCGCGATTTCTTGTTCCAGATTATCAGCGCTTAAAAGCGCGGGCAGGTTGTTGTTGACATGCGCTACAAGTTCGGGAAAAGTCTGCGCGTCATCCCCAATGCCGACTCTGGAGAAAAGACCGCTTTGACCGAGCTTATCTGAAATTTTCGCCGCCGTGTTGACTAGCCGGTCGCGATCCGGAAATGTCTGTTCAAGATTAATGAATACCTTATCCTGAACGGGCAGATGCTTGACAATGAGGCGCGCGTCGGCGAGGACCGGATCCTTGTGCGGCATGGATTCCAGAATATCCGTTTCGATTTTAAGATTTTTGGATTCCCAGAAAGACAGTCCCGCCACGATCATCGCGACGATGAAAATAATGGACCATCTTATTTGATATCTGCTGAATAACATGAACGCTCCGATTTTAAGCCATACCGTGCTGCTGACTTTTTTTGGTTTTTCTACAAATCATTATCATGCTCTCTCGGGATTCAAAACAGGTGCTTTCTGCCTTTTCAAAATAAAAAAACCGATGGTTCCCGCAAAAAATGATCCGACCAGAATGCTGATTTTCGAACTCTGAATAATTTCATTATTACTAAACGCCAGTAATGTTATAAAAATGGACATGGTAAATCCGATGCCGCCCAAAAAGCCTGCGCCGATGATGTGTCCCAAAAACAAATCAGAAGGTAATTTTGACAATCCAAGTTTTATGGCCAATACGCTGAACAAAACAATCCCCAGCGGCTTGCCGAGCAGCAAGCCGGCCATGATGCCCAGGCTGTTGGATGTGCTCAAATTTTCAATCAGGTTTCCTCCCAGCACAACACCGGTATTGGCCAGCGCAAAAAGCGGCATAATGATAAAGGCAACCGGTTTATGCAAAAAATGCTGCAGCTTGTAAGATGGTGATTTTTCATCGCCTCCGGCAAACGGAACGGCAAAGGCCAGGAGCACGCCCGCAATGGTGGCGTGAACACCGGATTTGAGCATGCAGTACCACATGATGAATCCCGGGATGAGATAAAAGAGCAGCCGATGCACATGCAGGCGATTCAAAACCAGCATGCCTGCGAATATCGCCGATGCCAGCACAAGGTATAAAAGCGAGAAATCGCGCGAATAGAAAAGCGCGATCACAACAATTGAGCCCAGATCATCGATAATTGCCAGTGCGGCAAGAAATATTTTCAGCGACAAGGGAACTTTGCTGCCCAATAGCGCGAGCACGCCAAGCGCAAACGCAATATCCGTAGCCATCGGAATACCCATGCCGGCCTGTGTTTCCGTTCCGTGATTGAGCATAAAGTGGATCAGCGCCGGCACGGCCATGCCTCCCAGAGCGGCACAGAAGGGTAATGTTGCGTTTTGCAGATTGGAAAGCTCCCCGATATAAAGTTCCCTTTCAATCTCCAGTCCGATCAGCAGGAAGAAGATGACCATCAATCCTTCATTGATCACATGTTCCAGACTGAAGCGGAGGGAAAGCAGATTGCCAATCTCAAACCCGATTTTTGTGTGCCAGAACTCCAAGTAAGCATTTCCCAAAAAAGAATTGGCCATGACCAGGGAAATCATCATACAGAAAATTAAAATGATGCCCGAAGCCTGTTCGGTTTCAAAAAATTCTATAAATAGTTTTGTCAATCTGTTGATCATGAATCGTTAATCGTTGATACCGATGAGCAAAATTTTCGTCTTTTGATTTTTACCGACCCTGTTCCAGGACAGGCCATGAACTTTTACGATTCTTAAAATGCTTAAAAGCTTAATGATATTTTGCATCGCAAGAGGTTTTTATAAAACATATTTCCGGAAGGCTGGCAAGAAAAAAGCCCTTTCCATGAAGACAAATGCGCCTGATGAAATCGCTTGCAATCGCCCATCAAGAGGAGTAGAAGCCCCTCTTATTGTTCCGGTATGAATATCGACAATGAATAATAAAAATAACACTTGCCACCAATCCGCTTTTGAGCGCTTCAGACGCACATGCATCGGCGAACCGCGCAACATTAACGAACCTTCTCTTTTTCATAAAATTTCTTTGATTCCGATTCTGGCGTGGATTGGTCTGGGCGCCGACGGTCTGTCATCATCCTCTTACGGCCCTGAAGAAGCTTTTAAAGCCCTTGGGCCGCACACTTATCTGGCTATTTTTATCGCTATTGCCACCGCGTTTACCATTTTCATTATAGCCTATGCCTATTCCCGGATTATCGAGCGCTTTCCCCACGGCGGCGGCGGCTACATGGTGTCAACTCACACGATCAGCAGCGGAGCCGGCGTGGTGTCGGGTTCCGCGCTATTGGTCGACTACATTCTGACCATTACAGTTTCTTTGGCTGCCTGCGGAGACGCCATTTTCAGTTACCTTCCCGCATCAGTTCTGCCTTATAAACTTCCCTTCGTCATGGGACTGATCGTTCTGCTTGTTTTCTTAAATCTCCGGGGCATAAAAGAATCTGTTACGTTTCTTGCGCCTATTTTTGTAACTTTTGTAATCACCCACATCCTTCTGATCGGTTATGGATTATTTACCCATGCCGGTGAATTCGGGACGGTTGCGCAGCGATATCAGGGAAACATCAACGCTGATTTATCCACCATCGGATTCCTAGGGATTCTGGCGATTTTTTTACGCGCCTTTTCCATGGGCGGCGGCACCTATACCGGAATTGAGGCCGTATCCACATCCATGCACGTCATGCGGGAACCGAAGGTACAGACCGGAAAACGCACCATGCTTTATCTGGCGGTGTCTCTGGCTGTTACGGCATCCGGCCTGCTTCTGTGTTACTCGCTGTTTGACATCAAACCGGTAACCGGACGAACACTCAATGCCATCCTGGCGGATTTGACGTTTAGCGGCTGGTACCTGGGAGGAGCGTTGGCCTTTATTACCATTCTTTCCGAAGGAGCTCTCCTGATCGTCGGCGCTCAGTCGGGCTTTGCCGGCGGGCCCAGCATCATGGCCAACATGGCGAAGGATTCCTGGCTGCCCCGCCGTTTTTCGGCGCTCTCGGAACGCCTCACCATGCAAAACGGCGTCCTGCTCATGGGAGCGGCGTCTCTGACAGTGTTGTTATATACCAAAGGTTCTGTCACAGCGCTCGTCGTCATGTATTCAATCAACGTTTTTCTGGATTTTACACTTTCTCAGTTCGGCATGGCGAAATTTTTCTTCCAGAACAGAGATAAAGATAAGGCCTGGGCAAGCCATATCGTTATTCATATTATCGGATTGACGCTCTGTTTGACGATTCTATTGGTGACCATTTATGAAAAGTTCGGCGAAGGAGGCTGGGTGACTCTGGTGATTACATCCGCCCTGATCGGATTATGTTATCTGATTAGAAGCCACTACCTGAAAGTTCGCAAGGGCGTGCGACAACTGGAGGAAATTCTTTCGTCAATCCCGTCCGGAAAGGTGCCCAACGAAGAACCGTTGAATCCGAATGAGCGGACAGCCATTCTTCTGGTCAGCGGTTATAATGGATTCGGTTTGCATTCCTGGCTCTCCGTTTTCCGGGAATTTCCCAAACTCTACCGCAATTTTATTTTTGTATCCGTGGCGGAAATTGATTCCGGCGCCTTCAAGGGGATCTCAGAAATCGAAGCGCTCAAATCCTCCATCACGGAGCAACTTTTAAAGTACGTTGAAATAGCCCGTTCCTACGGATATGCCGCCGACTACCGGATGGATGTCGGGACCGATGTTGTCGAAACGGCCACCCACCTTTGTCAGGAAATCGTTCAGGAGTTTCCCAAATCATCCGTTTTCACGGGGAAACTGGTTTTCCGTCAGGAAAATGCTTTTCAGAGGATTCTGCACAATGAAACGGCTTTCGCTGTCCAAAGACGCCTGCAGTGGGAAGGCATCACCACCGTTATTCTGCCGGTGCGGGTGAATATCTAGTCGTCTCCCAAAAAATTATCATGATTTGACTTTTTCAGTGACGACTCAACACAACCGTTTCCGGCAGGCCCATATTTCATAAAAATTTGTTTAACCGGGTAAACGGTTTAAAGCTGAATTCATCCGTAAGGAGATAATGAACAGGGTAACACCCCGATGTCTGCTTCGCCTGGCGCGAGGTGATAGCACATGATACATAGCGGACAGCGGGCTGATGAAATGCGTAATGTATACAGGTATCCATCTGTTGATAAAAAATTCCAGATCGAATAAACTCGTTGTCGATGATGTTCTGACACATGATCACGGTATTGCCTCTCTTTAAAAAAGTGGCAAGACCCACAGCGTGTCCATCTTTTTCATAAACATGGACACGCACAGGAAGAAAAAGGATTAAAAAATATTCCCTGATCATTAAATACTGTCCGTACAGAAGTTCATGGCCGCTGTTTTTTCTGAAAGTGGAATTGCGTATCAGTTTAAAATATTGATAAGAGAAAAGAAATTTAAAGAATACCGAGTGATCGGGGATCATTTTCTCGCTGATATCACAGGATCGATACGTCTTGATCTTTTTTTTAAATTGCCATCGTACCCTTGAATCGCGATAGGAGGAGCGATAGTCTTCGTGATCTCTATATGGTGTAATATCAAGCCCATACCAGTAGTCATCGTAATCGGAAAAACAGGAGATCCATAATCCGATATGTACGTAGTATAGCTTATAGACAAAACTCTGGATGATCACCGCCGCCCTGTTTTTCAAGTCCCATAGGGCGCCGACAGCAGCATCGCCGGGCAAAGACAGCATTATAAAATATAATGGTGTGTACAGAACTAATTTCACAATGATCATCAGCGGGAACATGATATAGCTGAATGGAATGAATATCGTATAAGTAAGCAGCGCCATGAAATAGTGCATCGGCTTTTTGTTGTGCGGATACAGCTGCATCACGGTTTGATCCGTATCAATGGAGACATGCGCGTCTTTATTCATAAGTATAAATTCAATGACCAGAGAGGAATCGCGGATTATTGGTCAAGCATGACACTTTTTTCTTTTTGCATGGATGTCTATCTCGAAGCTTACAGCGCCATGGAGATAGGTTATTTAACAATTTTAAAAAGCTCTTTGGCTTTGGGGTCGGCGGCGGTTCGCAGCAGTTCAAACAAAACCATTTCTGTAGAGGTGATGAGCGCGCCGGCGCTTTTCATCGCGTCGATGCCGATTTGACGGTTTTCGGGCGCGCGCGACGACACCGCGTCGGCAGCCAGATAAACATTATAGCCGTTGTCAACGAGATCAAGGGCGGTCTGGTAAACGCAAACGTGGGTTTCGATGCCCAGCAGGACGACGTGTCGGCGGCTGAGGGATTCCAGTTTTTCTCTGAAATTATTTTCATCCCAGCAGCTGAAAGAATTCTTGGCGATGGGATTGAAGCTTTCAATTTCATCCGCTATTTGCGGCAATGTTCTCCCCAGCTTTTCCGGAATCTGCTCGGTAACCATGACCGGCAGATTCAGCGCTTTAAATCCTTTAATGAGTTTGACGGCGTTGGCGAACAGATTCTCCTTGTCGAACATGGCCTGCGCCAGATTCCCCTGAATATCGATGACGACTAAAACAGCGGCAGAACGACTGATCATTTTGATTTTCTCCGGGATATTATTTTGTGAGACTCCAAATCCGCAAATATTATGTTGCGGAATTGGTAAGTCGAACAATCCCGCACAGCCGTGATTACGAACCGTGAATGCCCAGCAGCACGCCGCCGTCAATCACAATTTCCGCTCCCGTCGTATAGCTGGAGGCGCTGGAGGCCAGATAAAGCGCGGCGCCCGCTATTTCATCCGGCTCGCCGATGCGGCCGGAGGGCAGCATTTTCTCCACCATTTCTTTGACTTTCCGGGCGTCTTCCGGCGGAAGAAATTCCCAGTTGGATTTCAGCATCTTGGTGGCGATCGGCCCGGGCGCTATGGTGTTGACCTGAATGTTATGACGGATCAGTTCGCTGGCGAATGCTCTGGTCATCATTCTGATCCCGGCCTTGGAAATGGCGTAAATGCTCAGGCCCGGTTCCGGGTTGTACCCGTCGATGGAGGCGATATTGATGATCTTGCCGCCGCCCTGCTTGACCATGATGTTGGCGGCCGCCTGGCTGATAAAATACGCGCCTTTGAGGTTAATGTCCATCAGCTTTTCCCAGAGGCGTTCGTCGCATTCGAGCACCGAGCCTTTGGCGGGACTGGCGCCGGCATTGTTGACGAGAATATCAATCCGACCGTATTTGGCCATTACGGCATCAATCATTTTCTTGATTTCTTCAGCTTTGCCCAGATGAGCCGGCAGAGGATAGGCTTCGCCACCGAAGGCTTTAATTTCGCTTGCTGTCGCTTCCAGATCCTGCGCCTTGCGGCTGGTCACAACCACTTTGGCACCCGCTTTGGCAAACGCAAAAGCGATGGACTGACCGATGCCCCGGCCGCCGCCGGTAACGACCGCCACTTTATCTTTTAATGAAAACAGGGACATATCAAACATTTAATTTCTCCTTGTCATTGATAGTACCCCTTCATCAAGGTTGAAGGGGTACAATATATTTTTTTATAATATGCTTTCTCTAAACCCGTCAAATGTTATCTTTTTCATTTTCCCGTAATCGCTTTCAGGTCACCGCCGCTCATGCCTGCCAGATACTTGATGAGTTTTTTGCGGGCCCCGATGTCATACTGGGAGGTGATGGCAATCTGCTCCATGATGGGCGAGCCGCCACCGTGATAGTTGCCGTAATTCATGACACCGGCCATGGAGCCAATGGTGTAGTCGCCAAGCGTCATCCAGAATTTAATCTGGTCTTCCACGGGGACTTTGGGATTCCTGTTCAGGTACTTTTCCAGAACCGCTTTCAGGTCAGGATGGATCAGGTCGCCTTCGTAGGGGAAGGTGGAGGGGATGCCGCCGGCAATCCGGCAGATCAATTCCTGTTCATGAAAAACAGCCTCACCCGTCAGGCAGCGGCCCACGTTGCAGTAGATGGAATTGGGAATGTAGCTGCCCGGGCCGTAGGGACAGGGGCCGAGGCCGGGAATGATGACTTCTGGCTTCCCCATACTGGAGGCCGTGTAGCCCGCGGCGTAGCCGAGCTCGGAAATCTTGATGATCTCCGCCATCATTTCCTTCACGTGGGGGGTCTTCTCGATGCCGTTATATTCCGCCGCCAGAGCCGCCAGACCGAGAAAAACATCGCCGATGGCGGGCTTGCAGCCTGAATAGCTGTGGCGATGGAAGAGGGCGAACAGCAGCGCGCACATGCCGCCGTGGTCGTTTTCCCCGCACAGGAACACCCGTTCCCAGGGCACAAAGCAATCTTCAAAAATGATGTAGGAGTCCGAGTAGCCGATGTCAACACCGCGCTTGATGTGTTTGCGCTTGTACTGGCTGTGGATGGAAACGACCTGTTTGATGCCCTCATAGTCGGAGGGAACGGCAAAGGCCACGGCGTAATCTTTCTCGTCGGGACCGAGGGCGCGGGTGGGAACCACCAGAATCTCATCGGAAATAGAGGCCTCCGAAATGTGAAGCTTGCAGCCCCGGACAACAATCCCGTCATTTTTTTTCTCCACGACGTGGACATACATATCCGGATCCGTCTGTTCCTTGGGGCGTTTCAGACGCTCGCCCTTCATGTCCGTCTGGGCGCAGCTTCCCACGAGATCTTCCTTCTGAAAGCGTTCGAGCCATTTCAGAAAATTCTGGTGATAGGAAGTATTCCCGCTGTTTACCTTGTCCGCCTCGAAGGACGCGGCATTGACGGCGTTGAGGGCATCAGTGCCCATACAGCGCTGAATGCACATGCCGGCTCTCCGGCACAGGGCCCGGGTCATATCCTGTTTTTTGTGCAGATCCTCTGTGCTTTGATGGACGTGGCAGAAGCGGTTGATCGTTTCTCCGGTCAGATGTGATTTGGCGGTGCACAGATCCTTTAAATCCGGATCATTCACGGCGTCAAAAGTGATTCCCATCACATTGAGCACCGGCGCATGGATTTCGTCGTCGCGGTCAATTTTTTCGCCGTTGTGATAAAGGTTTCTCCGCATCTTGCGGAGTCCTTCAATATATTGTTCTCTTGTTCTCATCATGGTACCTCTCTTTTGTTCAAGATAGCTGTTTGTTGTTTTGTCACGGTTTGCCGCGTTTCATTTCCATTATTTAATCCCTTTTAAAAAATCCGCTGACATGAACGACGGTTTCGGATATTCATAAAATCCTTTTTGCGTCTTTTGTCCAAGTTCCCCTCGGCTAACGTATTTTTTTACGAAATCAGCATTGATAATTTTCTGTTTATCGCCCGTTTTTTTCGCCCAGAAATTTTGAATGTGCCATACGGTGTCCAGCCCCACGCCATCCATAAGACCGAACGGTCCTATCATTGTGCGCATGATTCCCATCCAGGCCCTGTCAATATCCTCGACTGAAGCGATATCCCTTGAGGCAAGCGTTAAAGCATTTTCAAAAAGACCGGAGAACATGTAATTAAAGACATAACCGGTGCTTTCCTTATGGAGCACGATCGGAGCCAGTCCGGTCTTTTCGGCAAATTCTTTGACCAGCGTCACATATTCCGGAGCCGTTCCGGGATGAGGCATGACATCAACAACGTTGGTCATGCGGATATCGTGGAAATGATAAGCGAGAAATTTTTCCGGCCTTCCGGTGGCTTGGGCAAACATGGACGGCCGCAGCGTTGATGTGTTGGTCGTGAAGATCGTCCATTCCGGACACAAGGCGTTTAACTGTCCGAAAACTTTTCCCTTCAAATCCGGGTCTTCCGGCACGGATTCGCTTACGATGTCGGCATCCTTCGCAGCTTCAGCCATCTCCGTGGTAGTTCTGATCCTGCTCAATGCCGCCGTAGCCTGCTCGTCGGTAATCCGGCCTTCTCGGGTCATTCTGGAAGCGATTCTTTTTAATCTTTCCAGCGCTTTTTCCAGCATTTCTTTCTTTATATCGTAAAGCACCACGTTACAATCGTAAAGCGCACATTGAAATCCGATCTGCTGGCCCATGGTGCCGCTGCCCGCAATAAGGACATTTTTAATATCTTCAACTTTCATAAAACATACTCCTTGCCTTAATCTTTTTTATTAAGAGGTTGTGCCCCCGCCTTTTTTCTGCAGAATTTTAGCGAGAGCTCCGGCGTCTTCCAGCTTCAGGTAAAGCGTTGTTCCGGAATCCGCTTTTTTGGCGCGGATGCCGTCAAAAACGATCTCCAGCAAAGGATCGAGCAGTTCCGCGATACTCGGTTTCCTTTTGGGCATTCCCTGCATGTGCCAGTGAATGAACAGGTGTTCGATCGTTCCCATGAACATGGAGCGAACCAAATAGGGATTGGAATCCTTTTTAAACGTGCCGTCGGCGATGCCTTCCCGGATGCAGTCCAGAAGGACATGAGACGATTTGCGTATCGCGGTGTGGGCGGGCGTCTGGCGGAATCTTTTGTTCGACATCAGTTGCAGAAGTACCAGCGCGGAGTAGTTGGGATTGGATTGATACAACTGGATATAAAAAAGCAGGATGGCTCTGATCTTTCCTTCAACCCCTTTGATGTAGGGAATGACTTTTGCCGACGCCTCGAAGGTGTCTTTGGTGATTCGTTCGGGGATGGCGAAGAGCAGATCTTCTTTGGTGCCGAAATATTCGTAAACGGTGGCGTCGGAAACGCCCGCTTCTTTGCTGATTTCCGTGATAGTGGCGTTTTGAAAACCTTTTTCGGCAAAGATGCACAGGGCGGCATCCATAATGAGATCTTTTCTGGTTTTGGGTTTGATTTTGTCCGCCATAATTTATCCTCCGGCATGGGTGATCACAAAATACACGATCATAGTCACACTGTCAAGAGTTATTTAATTCTCCTAGTCAAACTATGAAAATGAAATAATTATATACAGTATTACACAAATATAAAGACATGGAATCCAAAGATGACTTTGAGAAAAAATAGGTGTGACGAATGCGCCTGCAGGTTCAAGATTGTCTATTAAAGACTGGACCGGAACGGCTGCGTCATCTTTTAAAGCAGCCGGTTTGCCGTGTCGGCCCGAAAATGCTGAGGAAATAAACAAGCAAAAGATTTTGTTCAAAACAGGCAGATCGGTGGTTTCATGGGCGGCAGGCTGTCGCCTTCATACAAAACCTTTTCCAGAAAAAGGCCGGAAGGCGGAGCCGTGAAACGAGCGGGGATGTCCGAATAAGACTGGAGCATTTTTTCAATGTCGCGTCCGGTGAAGTGCCCCCGGGCGACTTCTACCGTGACGCCGATAATCCGGCGTACCATTTTCCACAGGAAATGGGACCCGGCGATCCGGATGGCAATCAGGTCGTCAAATTCTTTTAACCATAAGCCGTCCACCTGGACCTTCGTGGATGAGTCCTTGTCCGTTCTTTTATCGGCAAAAGAGGCAAAATCATGAAATCCCTGAAAAACATTAAGCGCCGGCTTCATTTTACCGCAGTCGAGCTTATCTTTGACCCACCAGACATAGCGTTTGCCGAAAGCCGTTCTCCGGCGGGAAATCAGATAAAGGTAGCTGCGGCTGACGGCGTGATGGCGGGCATGAAAAAGCAGCGGCGCGTTTTCTATGCTCAGGATGTTGATGTTGGCCGGCAGAAGATCATTGATGCCCACGCGCAGCGTTTCCGGATGAATTTTCCTGGGCGATTCCATATGAGCGGTCTGAGCCAGCGCATGTACGCCGGCATCGGTTCTGCCGGCGCCTTGGATGTTCACCGGCGCGCCCAGAAATTTCTCCGCCGCGGTCATCAGCGTATCCTGAACACTGCGGGCGTTTTTCTGCGTCTGCCAGCCGCGGTAATGGGTGCCGTCGTATTCAAGAATCAATTTGTATTTAGTCATGGGCATGGGAAGCGTCCGCCGCGTTATTGTTGGCACCGGCAACTTCGGCGACGGCTTGCGGAATACTGTTTTGCGCCATCGGTTGAGTTTGTTTTAAAGGTCCGATAACCGTCATGGCGGAGATCGCGTTCAATAAAATACTTTCCCGCGGTACATCATGGATCTCCGCGCCGGGAGATAACGTCGTGATGACGGCTTTGCCGATAATTTTCCGGCCTTCATTCCCGCAAAAATCCAGCGTCCTGACGCCCCAGGCATTGTGGAAAATCAGCGCCCGTCCGTTCTCTTCTCCGATATAGAGCATGACATGGCCCTTGCGCCAGAGAAGACTTAAATAGGGAACGCCCTGTTCGATAATGATTTTCTCTTTTTGCTCCGGCGTGTAGTACTGAAGGTTAAAATAGGTGCCGATCTGCTTCACCTGGTCTTCGGAGTGCCTGGGCAGCCAGATGCCGAAAGGCGCGAAGAAATCTCTGGTCATCGCGGAACAGTCGCGGTTTCCGTAGAGACCGCCCCAGCCGTAAGGTTCGTCAATCATTTCATCAGCTATCTTCAAAGCATTGGGATAGGTAAAAGATAGAGGTTTGATCTCCACAATCTGACGGGAAACGTAGCCGTGTTTGACGATGGCGTTGTTATTTTCATCCGGCACGGCCATAAGAATTTCCAGATTCTCCAGTGTTTCCCGGACTAGGGGAAACAGTTGGCCGATGGATGTTCTGAGACTGAAAAGACCTTTGTCATCGGAAATAGAGGCTTTATCCTTAATGACGACGGCGTAGCGTCCGGTCTCCCACGCTCCCATAAAATCCTGACTGACCGGCGCGTAATCCTCCGCCGGCATCCAGCCGAAAGCAAAGCTGGTTTCCACCAGTGCCCATGTTTTATCGGCGCTGAGGTGACAGACGAGAATCGGCGTATTGGCGGTCACGGAGGAAATCTGCAGGTTATCGAAAGGCCAGCCGTCGATATCTCCGCCGGAACGATAAAAATGAGGCCCCTGCGTGGGAAGCATCCGCAGGTTGGTGCCTCTCATCGTGATCGCCGGTTTGAGGGTATTGGGAAAATTTTCCAGCGCGGCGTTTTGCTGCAGTGTCTTGATCCACTGCGAAGCATGTTTTTTCTTGTTTTCTCCATAGCCGGGTGAGGCGGCGAATTTTTTAAAAATGAGAGACAGTTTTTCGGCGGAGGAATGAAAAGGCTGTAGATTATGCCAGACGGAGAAATAAGTTTTATCGTAAGCCTCGTTCATGGCGGACTGCGTTTCCGGCGGAAGAAGAACTTTTTCCGCCGGCGTATTGATGACGCGGGCCGTATGGTCCTGGGGGATATCCGTGACATCTTTGACTTCGGCAACTTCGTGATTATCCCGAACAGAATTCTGCGCATTAAAACAACATGAAATCAGGATGAGTGGTAAAATAAAAAAGAGATATTTTTTTCGCAACACTCCTCGAATCCTCATGAAAAGTTTCCTGACATCCTTTTAAACTATTTATAAACTTTTTTCGAATTTTGAGCAAGGTGAAACGGTGAAAAAAATACTGTATTTTATAAATAATTTATGGAATAAGAATTTGAACCCTGCTATAAATGCCGCCAAGTAAACGAACGGCATGCCGGCGCTGATTTAAAATAAAATATTGTTTCTTTCACGGGAAGAAGAAGGAGATGAAGAATGGATAGTTTTGTGCCCAAGAAAATCTTTTTTACAAAGGGAGTGGGTACGCACAAGGATGAACTGCATTCCTTTGAGCGTGCATTGCGTGATGCGGGAATTGAAAAATGCAATCTGGTACAGGTTTCCAGTATATTTCCGCCGCGCTGCAAAATGATTCCCAAGACGCAGGGACTGAAGGAATTGACGCCCGGCGCCATTACCTACTGTGTTTTAAGCCGCTGCTGTACCAACGAACCGAAAAGACTGCTGGCGGCTTCGGTGGGCTGCGCGATTCCGTCCGACCGTTCCTCTTACGGTTATATCAGCGAGCATCACGCCTACGGCCAGAATGAAAAACAGGCCGGGGATTACGCGGAGGATCTGGCCGCCGCTATGCTGGCGTCCACACTGGGTATCGATTTCAATGTGGATGAAAGCTGGGATGAGAAAAAAGAAATTTTTAAAATCAGCGGCAAGATCGTGCGCACTCTGAATGTTACCCAATCGGCCATCTGTCGGGATAACAAGTTTACGACCGTGATCGCCGTTGCTGTATTTATTTTCTAAGAAATTTTATCCCTGAAGCATGAACAGGGAAAGATAAGGGTCTTGTCCTGCTTCAGGTGTTTGAATAGGCCGCAAAAAGATATTCGCATGAGTCATAAGAGAAAAATTCCTGAATTGAAGAATCACGATGTCGGCGGGACGGTGCTGCCTTATCTTTATTATGAAGGCGAAGCGCCACAGATTCTTTTTGCCCATGCCACCGGTTTTTTGCCATGGCTCTGGCACCCGATTATTGAAGAACTGACGCCTCACAAAGAGGCTTGGGCGCCCTATATCTGTAATTACCGCGATTGCGAACCGGAAAGAGGCCTGGGGTGGGACATCATCGCCCGCGATTTAATCAGCTTCTGCAGTTCCCAAAACATCCGGGATAATCTGGCCGTCGGACATTCGATGGGCGCGACAGTCATCATGATTGCCTCCGCCCTGTTCGGCCTGCAGCCGCGCGGCATGATTCTCATTGAACCGATTTTCCTGCCGGAAGAATTTTACGAAATCGATATCCAGCTCAAAGACCACCCCCTGGCGTCGCAATCCATCAAAAGAAAAAACAGCTGGAAAGATGAAGAAGCGGCGCTGGACTATCTGCGGTCGAAATCGCTCTTCGCGGGCTGGGACGAACAGATGCTGCAATTTTATTTAAAATACGGAATGGAAAAACAGGCTGAAGGGGATTTGAAACTGACCTGCGCTCCCCGCAACGAGGCCGCGTTGTTTATGGGCGGCAAAAGCACCAATCCGTGGCCGCTGCTCAAAAATCTGACCTGCCCGGTTCTCATTGTAGAAGGAGAAAAAAGCGCCAACAAAACATTTATCGATCTGCCCAAAGCCGTTTCCCTGCTGGCTTGCGGCAGCTACCTTTCGGTGGCGGATGCCGGGCATTTGATCCCCATGCAAAAACCCAAAGAAATCGCGGCGATCATCAAGGATTTCATGCAAGACGTGTTTAAGTAAACGATTGACGAATTTCAAGATATATGTAAACTTTCCTCCTGCAGCAATCATAAACAATCAATAAAGGGAAAACGGTCCATGGGTCCGGATGAAAAAAGTCTGAACGGTTCTGAAAACCACGAAAACGGCATGGCGCTGACCAGGCCTTTTGCGTTGATCGGACGAAAAGTTATCAAAGGGATCAATATCTTGGGTTCGGCGACCATTTTTCTGATGATGGCGCTGTGGAACACTTTCCGGCCGAAACAGTTTTCCAAAGTCGTTCACCAAGTTTACTATATTGGAGCCACTTCCACGACCATTATCATGCTGGTGAGTTTATTTACCGGCATGGTGTTGGGATTGCAGTCCTATCACGCACTGATTCAATTCGGCGCTGTGGGCGGTCTGGGCGCCCTGGTTTCCCTTTCGCTCATCCGTGAACTGGGGCCGGTGCTGACGGCGATTATGATTACAGCCCGGGCGGGATCGGCCATCACCGCGGAAATAGGCATTCAGCGCATTTCCGAGCAGATTGACGCTCTGCAAACTATGCGGGTTGATCCGTTTCGTTATCTGATCAGCCCCCGCATCACGGCTTCGATTATCAGTTACCCGCTGCTGACGGCTGTGTTTGATTTTATCGGTATTATCGGCGGCTACATTACCTCTGTCCTGCTTTTGGGATTAAACGCCGGGGTTTATTCCCACAGCATTCTGCGCAATGTCGATATGAAAGACCTCACGGACGGTTTTATCAAGTCGATTGTTTTCGCGGTGATTGTCGCCACGGTCTGCTGTTATCAGGGATATTTCGTCCATATGCGCGGGGACAGCAAGGGCGCCAAGGCGGTGGGGATGGCCACAACATCGGCTGTGGTGATTTCCTGTGTGCTGATTCTTGTTTCCGACTACGTGGTCACGTCGCTGCTGATGGTATAAAAAATGATTGTACCGCTGATTGAATTTAAAGATATCAACAAGAGCTTCGGGACTCATACGGTTCTCCGAGACGTAAATTTGCAGATTTACGAAGGGCAGGTGACCACGATCATCGGATTGAGCGGATCGGGCAAAAGCGTGTTACTGAAGCATATCATCGGTCTGCTCCAGCCCGACGAAGGGGCTATTCTCTTCCGCGGTAGACCGTTGAAGGAAATGAGCAAAAGCGAAATCGCTTCTTCCACCCGTCAGATCAGTTACATGTTTCAGGGCAACGCTTTATTCGATTCCATGACGGTTTATGACAATATCGCTCTGCCGCTGCGGGAGACAACAAATTTGAGTAAAAAGGAGATTGACCGCCGGGTAATGGCCAGGATTGAACAGACGGAACTGAATGAGGCGGCACACCGATATCCTTCCGAACTGTCCGGCGGTATGCAAAAACGGGCGGCACTGGCCCGCGCGCTGATTACCGATCCCCGCATTGTTTTGTTTGATGAGCCCACCACCGGTCAGGATCCGGTGCGCAAAAACGCGATTTTGAGTATGATTGCCCAGTACCAGAGAAAATTTAATTTTACGGCGGTGATGGTCAGCCACGAAATTCCGGATGTCTATTTTATCTCCAACCGGATTCTTGCTCTTTACGACAAGACCATCGTGTTCCAGGGTTCCCCCGAAGAACTGAGCAATTTTGATCATCCCTTCAATGATGAAGTCTTACGGAGTCTGGAAGGCCTGCAAAAAGAGCTGACCGGTCTTTATTCCCGGCGGCAGTTTAAAATTCTGCATCATACGCAGATGCAAAGCCGGAAGTCGGGCGAAAGTTACTGCGTCGCTGTTTTTGATCTGGCGGAACTGAACGCGGTAGTGCCCCATATCGGGTACGATAAGGCGCAGGAAACCATTCACGCGATGGGACTTTATATTGACCGGCATTTTGGGGCTATCGGCGGTTTTTCCACACGCCGTAAAGCCAGGGAATTCGTTACAGTGCTTCCTTTTTCCGATATCGCTGAAGCTGAAAAGATTCTGAATGAATTTGTGGATGATTTTCATGAGAATGGGATTCGTGATCTCCGGGCGAATGCTCAAAAGGATGATGCTTCGGAAAACTGTGTTGAATTTGCCATCCGGGCGGGAATAGCCGAAGGAAAAGCTGACGACGATATCGATTCCATCGTGGATTCAGCCAGAGCGCAACAAAAAGAAATCGGACGGCTGCAATGCGCCGTCAAGGAGTAAACATATGAAAAAATATCAGATAGAAACGATCGTCGGCATTTTTGTATGTCTGGGACTGCTCTGTGTGGGCTATATGACGGTGAAACTCGGCAAAGTGTCTTTTTTTAAGGATGAGTCGTATCGAATTACGGCGAGTTTCATTACCGTTACCGGTCTGAGGCAGGGCAATCCGGTGGATATGTGGGGTATCGAAATCGGCACGGTAGAAAAAATCGTCATGGATCAGGAAAACCAGAAAGCGGTGGTAAAAATGAAAATCAAGAAAGGCATCCAGATTTATGATGACGCCATTGCTTCTATTAAAACAGAAGGTCTGATGGGCGACCAGTATATCAGTATTGATCCGGGCGGGTCGGGCACGCTCATCAAACCCAACGGAACCATCACGGAAACCCAGGCGCCGGTGGACATCATTGCCCTGATCAGCAAATACGCTTTTGGGGAAATTAAAAAAGAGTAGAATGTGGTATAATGAATTTCAAGGAGGATTACAAAATGAAAAAACAACTTACGGGATTGATCATCATATGGGCTCTTCTTATCTTTTCTCTTCCGGCCTTTGCCGGCGTGGCGCTTGATACGGCGCAGAAAAGCGTTAACGGTGTTCTGGATGTCCTGCGTGATCCCAAGCTCAAACCCGCATCGGCCACCGAGCTGAAGAAAGAAAAGCTTCGCGTGATTTATAAAAATATGTTCGATGAAGTTGAATTTTCCAAACGGACGCTGACCCGCAACTGGAATACTTTTTCTCCGGCGCAGCGCACCGAATTTGTCACACTCTTTGAGCAGATTCTGGAAAATTCCTACGCCGATAAAATTCTGAGCTATACCAACGAAAAGGTTGAATTCTACAAAGAAAACAAACTGTCGGATACGCAGGTGGAGGTGCAGAGTAAAATTATCACATCTTCCAAGGAAATTCCCATTTTTTACCGGATGATACTCAAAGACGGCAAATGGAAGGTTTATGATGTCGTGATTGAAAACGTCAGTCTCGTTCAGAATTACCGGACGCAGTTCAATGATATTCTGGCCAAGGATAAGCCGGAAAAACTATTGGAAACGCTACGCAAGAAGTTAAATAAAAAATAAAAGCGGAGCGCCAGCCGTTCAGGCAATAAACTATATTTCGGGTTTGTTTGATGAAATTTTACCTTTCTATGATCGTGTGCGTTTTCGTTTTATGCGCGCAAGGATTGGCTTACGGACAGGAGACAAGTTTCACAGTCGGGCCGCAGGATGAATCGGTGTCACAACAGATTGTGTCGTCCGCGAAAGCCACCCCGGACCTGACCTCTGAGGATCAAAGCAAGACAGCCTCAAACAATCCCACGGATGAACTCAGTGAAGACTATCATGAAGATGAAATCCTTGAAGAATATGCCGCAAAGATTAAAGAGGAGAAGGTGGAAATCGCCGATCCTCTGGAGCCGCTCAATAGGGTTTTCCATGAATTCAACGACAAGCTTTATTTCTGGGCGCTCAAACCGGTAGCCCAGGGATATAAAGCCGTGGTGCCTGAACCGGCGCGTGTCAGCGTAAAGAATTTCTTTTCCAATCTTGCCTTTCCCGCCCGCTTTTTAAGTTGCCTATTACAGGCGGATTTCAGCGGCGCGGCTACGGAAGCGGGGCGTTTCACGATCAATACCCTCTGGGGCATCGGCGGCCTAATGGATCCTTCCTCCGGTAAGGAACTGAATCTCCAGAAACAGGATACCGATCTGGGACAAACCCTGGGCGTCTGGGGAGTGGGGCAGGGGTTCTATATTGTCTGGCCGGTATTTGGACCCTACAGTTTCCGCGATACCGTCATTCTCGCCGGTGATTATTTTATCTATCCCGTCTCGTACATCAATCCCTGGTACGCGAGTTGGGGCGTGCGCGCCTATGAAGAGGTGAACGCCACCTCTTTAAGGATTGGCGATTATGAAGCGCTCAAAGACGCGGCCATTGACCCTTACGTTGCTTTTCGCGACGCCTATGCGCAGTATCGTTTTAAAAAGATCAAGGCCAGAAAAACGAAGCTCACATTATCCGCGCCGGCGGCACAGCAGGGAAAACCGGCTGATGCGGAATTACTGAATAAGGAGAACTAAATGAAGAAGAAAATTCTTACGATCTATTTTCCGGTTATGTTGCTGATGGTTGTGTCGGCGCTGGCTATTCCTCCCCGGGCGGACGCGTCAGGCTTGTTCGGCCCTCTGCAAACGGTTTCCCGGGAACAGGGGGGATTGAACACCGCCGTAGGTTATCTCTATCATGAGGACACATACGAAAACGGTGAAAGCTATCGCGTCAAACAAAATGAAATTTATTCGCAGGCCGCTTACGGAGCGAAGAACATCTGGGAAATATACGGACGCGTCGGCGTGTCGAACATGAAGTTGTCGGGCATTTTCGCGTCGTCGGATCATTTTGTCGAAACCAGCAAAGACGATTTTGAAGCGGACTGGGAATTTTTCGGCGCCCTGGGAGCCAAAGTATTTTATCCGATCAATGCCGTCTTCGGTGTCGGCGCTTTTATGCAGGGAACATATTATTTCACCGATTTCTCCGACCATGCCTCCATCACCAGCGGCGGTGTCCCGATCAAAACCGAAATGAAATTTGAAAATCTCTGGGATGCCGATTTCGGTATCGGACTTCAGGCTCAACTTCCCTGCGGCGCGAAATTATACGCGGGTCCCTATATCTATTATTCGGAAGCGGATATGTCTTTATCGTCCGACTGGACGGGAACGGAATACACGAAAAAAGATCATACGGTCAGCAACCAATCCATGGCGGGCGGATTTCTGGGAGCCGATATTCCGCTGATCAGGGGATTCCGCTTGAACGTGGAAGGACAGTTTGCGGACAGATTTTCCGCCGGTCTTGCCGTCAGCTACACCTATTAACCTCCACCTGCTTCTGCATGAACGAACGTGCGGATAAGCTCATCGGTAGGGAGGATCCATCATGAAAGAGAACTTTTTTCAGGTTCGGGACCTTACCAAAGTTTACAGGATGGGCGAGGTGGAAGTGCACGCGCTACGCGGCGTGAATATGGAGCTCTACGCGGGCGAGCTGGTAGTTTTGCTCGGGCCTTCGGGCAGTGGTAAATCCACCCTGCTCAATATTATGGGCGGTCTGGACACGGCCACCGCCGGCATCGTTGCCTACAGAGGCAAAGAGCTGACCCAAGCGACTGAAAAAGAACTGACCGAGTATCGCCGTTTCCATGTCGGTTTCGTTTTTCAATTTTACAATCTGATTTCCAGTCTGACCGCCAGAGAAAATGTCGCCGTCGTTACGGAGATTGCCGCCAATCCGATGTCGCCGGAAAAAGCGCTGGATCTGGTCGGGCTCACCGACCGACTGAATCATTTTCCCGCCCAGCTCTCCGGCGGCGAGCAGCAGCGCGTGGCCATTGCCCGCGCCATTTCCAAAAATCCCACGGTGCTTTTATGCGACGAGCCGACCGGCGCGCTCGATTCCAAAACGGGCATTCTGGTGCTTCAGGCGCTGGAGCGCATCAATCGCGAACTGGGCACTGCCACGGCCATCATTACTCATAATGTCGATATCGCCGGCATGGCCGACCGCGTCATTCATTTAAGCAACGGCAAGATCGCGGAAGTGTCAAAAAACAAAGTCAAGAAATCAGCAAGCGAACTGCAGTGGTAAACCCATGAAGGCTTTGCACCTCAAGCTCTGGCGGGAAATCTGGCGGATGAAAGGCCAGGTGTTCGCCATCTCCATGGTGGTGATGAGCGGTGTGGCGACTTTTATCCTGTTTATCAGCACCATGCATTCGCTGGATTATACGCGCAGTAAATTTTACCGCGACTATAATTTTGCCGATGTCTTTGTCAATCTCAAGCGTGCGCCGGATAGTCTCAAGGATAAGATTCAAAATATCCCGGGCGTCAGGCAACTGGAAACACGTGTTTCCGCGCAGGCTAAAATTGATATCCAGGGTTTCAGCGAAAATGTGACCGGCAAGATCGTTTCGATTCCCGATGACGGCCATCCTCTTTTAAATCGTCTCTATATCCGGCAGGGACGGCTTCCCGATCCGTTCAAGGATAATGAGGTTGTCATCAACGAAACCTTTGCCCAGGCGCACGGGTTTAAACTCGGCGATCAACTGGCAGCGGTGATCAACGGCAAATGGAAAAGACTGACGATCACCGGCATCGCCCTTTCTCCGGAATTCGTGCTGGTGATGAAAATCGGAGCGATGACGCCGGACTTCAAACGCTTCGGCATTTTGTGGATGAGCCGCAAGGCCATCAGCAAAGCCTACGATATGGACGGCGCCTTCAACGACGTGGTGCTGAGCCTTTATGCCGGAGTGAAAGAAGGCGATGTGATCCGGGAACTGGATAATATGCTGGGGCCCTACGGCGGATTCGGCGCTTACGGGCGCAAGAATCAGATGTCGCACCGGCTGCTGAGCGAGGAGATGAAGCAACTGCGGACGAGTTCCAGGATCTATCCCGTCATCTTTATCTGCGTTGCCGCTTTCCTGCTCAATGTGGTGATGAGCAGAATCATCAATACCCAGCGCGAACAAATCGCCATCCTCAAGGCGTTCGGTTACAATGATTTTGCCGTGGGCGTGCATTACGCGCAGATGGTTATCATGATCATTGCAGCCGGTGTTGTGGCCGGCATTGCCGCCGGTATATGGCTGGGGAAAATGATGGGAAATATGTACATGGAATTCTACCGTTTTCCTGTTTTTATTTATACACTGCATCCGGAAGTTCTCATCGCCGCCGTTTCGGTAAGCGTCCTATCCGCACTGGCCGGGACCATGCATTCGCTCTGGAAGGCGGCCAGACAGCCGCCGGCGGAAGCGATGCGGCCGGAAGCTCCGGCCAAATACAGGGTGACGCTGATTGAGAAAACGGGCATCGGTCCCTGGCTCACGCAACCCGCCCGGATTATCGCCCGCAATATGGAAAGAAAACCGATCCGCACTTTTTTATCCATAGTCGGCATTGCGGTTTCCTGCGCGACCATGGTTTCCAGCGGCTTCTTCAAAGACTCCGTTGATTTCATGGTCAAGGCGCAGTATGTCTTCTCGCAGAAGGAAGACATGACCATCTCTTTCATCGAACCGACGTCTTACCGGGCCCTTTATGAGCTCAAACAAACGCCGGGCATCCATGACGCGGAAGCCTTCCGTTCCGTTCCGGTAAAACTCAAATTCGGCCACCGCAGCTACAAAACGGTCATCAATGGCATTGAGCCGGAGGGGCGTCTGCATCTTGTTCTGGATACAAACTTCCAGAGCATTCCTTTGCCGGAATCCGGAATCCTGCTGACCGATTATCTGGGAAAGATTCTCGGCGTGCAGGTGGGGGATGTGCTGACCGTTGAAACGCTGGAAGGCGCCAAAGCCATCCGGCAGGTACCGGTGGTGGCGATGGCCAAACAATATCTGGGTGCGATGGGCTATATGAATTTAAACGCGCTCAACCGTCTGATGCAGGAAGGGAACGCCATTTCAGGAGCCTATCTGGTTACGGATTCTCCCTATCGCGAAAAACTGTTCCGGTCTTTTGTGGAAATGCCGCGTGTTGCCGATGTTTTCATCCGGCAAAATGAAATCAACAATATCTACGAAGTGATGGCCAAGAGCATGCTTTACTTTACCTTTATTGCCATGCTGATGGCGTGCTCCATCGCTTTTGGTGTCGTCTATAACAGCGCGAGAATTTCCCTGTCTGAACGCAGCCGGGAGCTTTCCTCTCTGCGTGTTTTAGGCTATACACGGGGCGAAATTGCTTATATTCTTTTGGGGGAACTGGCCATCATTACACTTGCGGCGATTCCGCTGGGCTTTTTTATCGGCTACTGGCTTTGCGCTTATGTCGCAAACGCGCTGGCCTCCGATCTTTTCCGTGTCCCGCTGATTATCGAATTAAAAACTTATACTATCGCGGCGGCTGTTGTGATTTTTTCGGCGGTTTTTTCGGGATGGATTGTCCGTCGGAAACTTGATCATCTCGATTTGGTGGAAGTTTTGAAGACAAAAGAGTAATATGCCTCAGAGGAGTTCTTGATGAACGGGCTGTTGCGCAGAAAAATATTGATCATCAGCGTTATCCTGATCGTGGCTTTCCTGCTGATTTACGGCTTTCTGCCGAAAACCCAGGAGGTTGATATCGCCGTCGTGAAGCGCAGATCCCTTCAGATCACCATTGAGGAAGAGGGCCGCACACGCCTCAAGGATCGCTATACCCTTTCCGCCCCGACGGCCGGTTATCTACGGCGCATCCAGTTAAGGGTTGGAGATCCGGTGCAAAAAGGTCAGGTGGTTGCTGTTTTGGAGCCCTTGCAGTCACAGGCCCTTGATCCGCGAAGCCGCGCCACAGCTCATGCCGCTGTCGCTTCCGCCGAAGCGTCATGGAAAGCCGCGATGGAAAGAGAGCGGGTGGCGAAAGCCGATGCCGCTTATCTGGAGCAAAGGCTTGTGCGATTGAAAGCCCTTTACAATAAAGGATCCATTGCCAAAGATCAGTTTGATCAGATTCATGCTGAAACGCAAAAGGCAGAATCGCTGCTGTTGTCCGTCGGCGCGGAAGTCAGCCTGGCCAGGTCTGAACTGGAAAGAGCAAAGATAACCCTGCGGAATTTTTCTTCCGTCCGGGAAAGCGGCAATATCGTTGAGGTCAAATCGCCGGTCAACGGCGGCCTGTTCAGGATTTATCGTGAAAGCGAGGGGGCCGTGAATGTCGGCGAACCGCTGATGGATCTCGGTAATTCACGGGATCTCGAAGTGCGCGTGGAAGTCCTTTCTTCCGACGCAGTCAAAATTCAGAAGGGAACGGACGTGCTGTTCAAACGATGGGGAAAAGACGAACCACTGAAGGGAAAAGTGCGCCTCGTCGAGCCCGCCGGATTTACCAAAATATCCAGCCTGGGAGTGGAAGAGCAGAGAGTGCTGGTGATTGCTGATATTACGTCGCCGCCGGAACACTGGAGCAGGCTGGGGGATGGTTTCCGGATGGAAGCACATTTTGTTATCTGGCAAGGGCAAAATGTTCTGCAAATTCCGTCCAGCGCTCTTTTCAGAACGGGCAATCAGTGGTCGGTGTTTGTTGTTGAAAATGGAAAAGCTCGCAAGCGTCTGGTTGAGATCGGCCAGAGAAACGGGTTGGCAGCGGAAATCATTTCCGGTCTGCAAGAAAACGAAAGTGCCCTCGCTTATCCGGATGATTCCATCAGCGAAGGCACAAAAGTAAAACAGAGAAAATAAAATAATTATTTCACTCTTTTTGAAGGGGAGAAAGGGGGATTTGATGAAAATGTTTATTATCGTGGGGATGCCCGCGGCCGGTAAAAATATTGCCCGCATTTATGCGGAATCCAGAGGTCTGGTTTATTACGCGACAGGAGACATTGTTCGAGCGGAAGTAAAAAAACGGGGCGTGGAAACCGACCCCGCAAAAACGGCCAAAATATCGGATGAGTTACGAGGACAGGACGGCATGGGGGTGACCCGACTGGCGCTGGAAAAAGTTTTGCAATCCGGCACCGAAACAGGTTTTCTGGAAGGCATGCGCTCCTGGCCGGAAATTGAACTGATCCGTGCCCGGGCCGAGTGCGTTGTGGTTGCTTTTCTCGCGCCAAAGCAATTGCGTTTCGAACGGATATGCTCCAGAGGCAGGGCGGACGATTCCCCGCAGGCCTTTGATGAACGGGACCGGCGTGAGATTGACTACGGAACAGCCATTCCCATCGCCCGGGCCGACGCCTACATTTTAAATACGGGAACCATGGAAGACGCTATAAAACAACTGGATACCATCGTTCATAGTTAGTTTTAAAAATATTTTATGTTTGCACGGAATAATCGCGTTTATGGATAAAACCAAAAAAGCACACGTTTCGCAAGTAGCTCCTGCCGGAAACGCAATGTCTTTGAGTAGCTTCAATCATTATGAAAAATGGGCGCCACTTTTTTTGATGATCCTGACACTCCTTTTATTGGCGCCATTTGCTGCTAAAGCATTTCATATGGATGATCCCCTGTTCATCTGGGCCGCAAAGAATATACAAAATCATCCGGAAAATCCTTATGGATTTTATGTGAACTGGTATTTTAGTCAAATGGGTATGTGGGAGGTTACCAAAAATCCACCATTAACATGTTACTATATAGCATTGATTGCATCGATATTTGGATGGGGCGAGGCAGCCTTGCATATCGCATTTCTTATCCCGGCGATTGCCGCTGTCTTGGGCACATATTTCCTCGCCCGAAGACTTTGTTCAAAGCCTCTGTTGGCCGGTGTGATGGCCTTAGGAATGCCGGTTTTTCTTATCTCCGGCACCACCATTATGTGCGATATGATGATGCTTGCCTTCTGGGTATGGGCTGTTGTGCTTTGGATGCGCGGTTTGGAAAACAATGAACATCCGGCCCTTTTTCTTTCGTCTGTCATGATAGCAATGAGTGCATTAACAAAATATTTCGGCATGAGTCTGCTGTTGCTCCTGCCTTGCTACGCAATTATAAAAAAACGCAAAATAGATCCATTGTTAATTTATCTAGCCATACCGGTTATGGTTCTTTTGTGGTATCAATGGAAGACGCAAATGCTATATGGTAGGGGGCTATTACTGGATGCCGGTGATTATGCAACAGAATTCCGCAAGCATCAGGAAACCGGAAGTCTTATGCAGGGACTTATCGGCACAGCTTTTACAGGCGGATGTTTGGCAATTGTTTTATTTTACCTTTCCTTCTTATGGTCTAAGAGGGCTCTTTTGATTCAGTTTATTGTTTTAATTGTTCTGATGATCAGTATGGCTTTTTGGCCAGAGATAAAAGGTTTCCCGTTGCACGGTTCTCATGGATTCAAATGGTCTTTTATGGTTCAGTTTTGTCTAGCAATCATTGCCGGTGTCAATGTGCTGTTGCTTGCCGCTGTTGTGTTATGGAAACACAAAGCGGATGCCGACAGCGTATTATTGTGTTGCTGGATTTTCGGGACATTCTTTTTTGCGGCGTTTGTTAACTGGTGCATCAACGGCAGATCTATTCTCCCCATAGTTCCCGCTGTGGCAATCCTGTTAGTTAGGAGAATGGATCAGATGAATCTTCTATGCAGAAATTCTCAAATATTATTCTGGCCGGCAGTGCCGGCTATCTGCCTTGCTCTCTTCACTGTTCATGGAGATTTTGCCTTGGCCGGTTCGGCTCGTCAGGCAGCCGCGCAGATTGATAGCCGGTACGGCCAAGAGCGCGGTCAATTATGGTTTCAGGGACACTGGGGATTTCAGTATTATATGGAACTCAAGGGCGGAAAGATTATCGATCGTGGTCAATTACACTTTGTGCCTGGAGATGTTGTGGTGATTCCTAAAAATAATTCTTTCACATTTTCTTTAGGAGATAATATTGCCGAACATCGAATAGAGTTCGCTGCGTTTCCCGTGCGAGGACTAGTGAATACCATGAATAGGGCGTCGGGAGCCGGATTTTATTCGCACGTGTTTGGACCGCTTCCTTTTGTTTTCGGTCCTGTTCCACTGGAACTCTATGCTATTCTGGGAATTGACGGGACAAGTCCCTAAAGTCGTTTCCCGTTGCTTGATGTTTCATGCAGCAGGTTTGCATTCTGCTGTCGATAGTCATTTGGTGATGCCTGGTTTATGAATAGATATACTTATCTCGTCATATTTTTATTAGTCGTTGTTTCCGCTGGCGCCTTTGGCCGGATAGCGGGCAATGAATTTATTTGTTTTGATGACGGCCGGTACATCATCAATAATCATCATGTTCAATCAGGACTTAATCCCAAAAATATTCAATGGGCTTTTACGGCTGTTGTTTCGGGCAACTGGCATCCATTGACGATGCTCTCGCACGCGCTGGACTGGCGTCTATTTGGAGCCAATGCCGCCGGCCATCATCTGGTCAGCCTGCTTTTGCATATCGGCGCCGTTCTTTTTTTATTTCTGTTTTTCCATAAGACAACAGGCAATCTCTGGGCGTCAGCTTTTGTTGCTGCTCTTTTGGCCCTGCATCCCCTGCGGGTGGAGTCCATCGCCTGGGCTGCCGAACGAAAAGATGTTTTAAGCATGTTTTTTGGTATGGCCTGTCTTTATACCTATGCTTTCTATGTCGAACACGCCAGACCACTCCGCTATGGTCTTTGTCTGCTGTTATTTACTATGAGTTTGATGAGCAAACCCATGCTGGTCACGCTGCCCTTTGTTTTATTGCTGATCGATTACTGGCCGCTTCGCCGTTGGCAATCGGCGCCTTCCGCAAATTGCTTCTTGCTCCAGGAAAAGCTTCCGTTTGTTGTTCTGACTGTCATTTCGAGCATCCTGACGCTCTGGGCGCAGAATAAAGGGGGCCTGGTGATCTCCACAGAAAACATCCCGTTTTTTGTGCGTGTTCTGAATGCGATCATTTCCTATACAGATTATCTTGGCAAACTTTTTTGGCCCGCGGATCTGGCCATCCATTATCCCTACGCGTTTCCATTCCCGTTATGGAAAATATTACTTTCCTTCCTGATTTTGACAGGCGTTTCTGTTGCCGTTATAGGCATGAGGAAGAAAATGCCTTTTTTATTCGTCGGCTGGTTCTGGTATCTGGGAACGCTGATTCCTGTCATCGGACTTGTGCAGGTCGCCTCACAGGCGATGGCCGATCGTTACACGTATTTACCGTCTATCGGCATCGCCGTTATGCTGTCATGGGGAATTCTGTATTTTTTGCCGGGACATAATCGCCGTAAAAAAGTGTTATTCCCGGCGGCTATCGTCATATTATTGGCACTGTCGGTCATCACCTGGAAACAATGCGGCTACTGGAAAACAAGCATTACACTCTTTGAACGCGCTCTGCATGTCACAAAAGAGAACTACATGGCCCACGGCGGTTTAGCCATTGCTCTCTTAAATGAAAACAAACCCCTGGAGGCGATTAATCATTTAGATCAGTCTATCCGTATCAAACCCATTGATCAATTCTACCGCATGAGAGCCATTGCCTATGAGAAACTGGGCAATGATCAACAGGCCACTGAAAACTACAGCGCCGCCATCAGCCTGAAACCTTACAATGCAGATGACTATTTCAACAGAGGGCTTGCCTGTATCAAACTGCATCAATACCAGTCGGCATTGGATGACTTTAATCAGGTCATTCAACTGCGCAACGATTATACCGATGCCTACAACAGTCGTGCTTATGTCCACCTTATCCAGGGCAACAACCCGTCTGGTTGTGAAGATGCCCGAAAAGCCTGCGTTATGGGAAACTGTCAAACATTGGAGTGGGCGGCAGGCCAGGGCCATTGCCGCTGATTTTCCGGGTAGATTTCCAGAAGGAAAAATGATAGGGATTCACAAAGAAAAGATTGTAATTTTTATTTTCATCTGAAGGGGTTGATTATGTCTGTGCGAATATGGAGTATCTTGTTCATATTGATTCTTTTGTCCGGCTGCGCCTGCGTCGGGAGCAATTGCGCGACCCGGGACAGTGCCCGGGAGATCGCCCGGGACGGTCGCTTTATCGCCTATGACGATGGGACGGTCCTGGATACCGGAACCAATCTGATGTGGGCGGCCAAAGATAACGGCAGCGATATCAGCTGGTCAGCAGCCAACTTTTACTGTGAATCTTATCGGGGCGGGCATTACGATGATTGGCGTCTGCCCACGCTTGAGGAACTGGAAGCGTTGTACGACGCGGATAAAGACTTTCCGGCAAAATGCAACAACAGCAACAGCATTCATATCGCAACGAAGTTAATGGATGTCTCCTGCTTCTATGTCTGGGGATCGAAAACCAGTTCCACAACCAGCGAGTCCGTTATTTTTGATTTCGGCGCCGGCATCCAATCGGCATTTGCCGGTCAGATGACCTATTTCCTCCGTGTCATACCGGTTCGATCACCGTAATTTTTCTCCTTCCGACATCGGGATCTTGTATCCGCAAAATATATTCATCAAAGAAAGGTCATTTTCTCCAGTGCCGGGAAAATGACTTTTTCTTTCTGCCAGAGAAAACCAATGACGGCAATGTTGATTCTTTGCAGTTCGTGTTCGTAATGGCTGATATTTTCCTGCGGCAAAACCAGAATTGACTTCGGTTGGACAGCGGCGGCGGATGTTTGCACCAGCAATTGACCGACGGCGGCCATGACGCTTTTTTCCTTTACATCGGTAACAATTTCAAAAATATGCGAGATTCTGTTTTGCTCCGTATCCACAACGAAAAGCTCGCTCTCCTGATCGTTGCCGATTTTGATTTTTCGTTGTTGCAGATGAGCGGCCAGTTCACTGACCACCAAATCGTGATCACAGCCGGAACTTATTTCATCTTCCGGCACAGGCGTTTCGCTGCCGATTAAATCTTCCCGAAACGTGACTTCGGAGAAATCCATTTCCGTCTGGATGGACTCGGCAGCGGCGACTTTCATCATTTCAATTTTCTTTACGAATTGAGCCACCTGCAGGGCAAAGCGTTCGGAATTGAGATTGCCTATCACGGCCACTTGGTTGATGTTTCCGCCATCTTCCATCAGCGACCAGACACCCCGGTAGCTTTGCTCGAATAGCGATTTTCCCACACCTTTTTTCCCGCCGCCGATTTTGCCGCGGTGAATGACAAAGACATTGCCCCAGGCGTCTTCGGCAAAGGCGCCGCCGGTTTTTCGATCAATGCCGGCCCAGGGAAAATTAATTTCAGAAGCGATGGACAGGACACTGCCGGTTCCCGGCTTCCCGATACCGAAGGCATTCCAGTAGCGAACTTCCTTGACGGTTTGAGAAAATTTCCAGATGCCCATCTCTTCAGACCAGAGAACCCTGGCGGGAAAACTTGCTCCCTGATGGCCGAGCTTCACTTTGATTTGCTCGCTAATAAAGGACTTGAAATTCCTATTGAATTGTCCGGTATATTTCTTAATGGTCCGCTGATCAGCGATGACTTTGAGCATAATCTATGCCTTTCCCACAGTATCATTGGGGCGATAATATACGAAAATCATTCTATTAATCCAGCCGTTTTTTGGAGCGCGCGATGGCGCCGGTAAAAACAATCGCCCCCAGGATGGTCAGCGCCAGATACTGCGGCCAGAGCACATCAAATCCAACCCCTTTGAGGAAAATGTTCCTTATGATGACCAGAAAAAATCTCAGCGGATTAAGATAAGTCAGCCATTGCACCACTTCAGGCATATTCGAGATTGGGAAAACAAATCCGCTGAGCATGAAAAACGGTAGGATGAAAAAGAAGGCCGTCATCATGGCCTGCTGTTTGGTCGCCGCGATGGTGGAAATAAAAAGCCCGATGCCCAGCGTGCTCAGCATAAAAAGACACGTGGCGATCAAAAGCAGGAAGAGACTTCCCATAAAAGGTATTTCAAACCAGTAAACGGCGACGGCGGTAACAGCAAACATCTGGAGCAGCGAAAGAATAATGAAGGGAATGGTTTTGCCGATGATGAACTCATAGGATTTCATTGGCGTGACAATCAGCTGTTCCATGGTGCCGTCTTCTTTTTCCCGGATGATGGCGATAGAGGTCAGGATAAATGAGGTCAGCATCACCAGAAAAGCGACGATGCCGGGAACAAAGAAGTAACGGCTGTTGAGGTTGGGATTGTACCAGGTCCTGATGCGTGCATCCACCTTGCCGTAGCGCATATTCATCGGATAAAGGGCGCGCAGCGTTTCGCGGTTGAATTTATCCAGAACTGAAGCGGTATATGCCACCCTCATGGAAGCCATGTTGCTCATCGAACCGTCCACAAGAACCTGGACAGGAGCTGTTTGTCCCGATCTAATAACGGAAGCAAAATCCCGGTCGATCTTGATGCCCATATCGATTTTCCCCCGGAGCAGCAGTTCAGTCATCTGACGTTCATCGGTCATGTGATGGGTGATGTGGAAAATACGGTTTCCCGTAAAATTATCCAGCAGTCTGCGGCTCTCCTGTGTTTTGGAAAAATCCAGCGCCGCCATGCGGATATGGGTGATATCGTAATTCACCACGTAACCGAAAATCAGCATTTGAATAAAGGGAAAAATAAACATGATGGCGCGGTTGCGTCTGTCGCTGAGCAGCTGAATAAATTCCTTGCGCACGAGTTCCCGGATTCTCAACCAGCTCATAGCCCTTCCTTCTTCAATAAACGGAAATTGATCATACTGAGGAGAATAAACATCACCAGCAGAACCAGCATGCTCGGCCATAGATAGGCGAACCCGAGATTACGCAGGTAAATGCCCGACAAAATATCAATGAAATATCGTGCCGGAACAATCAGCGTGATATATTGCAGAATCTCCGGCATATTGACGACGGGAAAGACAAAATCGGAAAGGAGCAGCGACGGCAGATAGGTCGTCATAATGGCAACCTGATTGGCCATCATTTGCGATTTGGTAAGGCTGGAAATCAACAACCCCAACGATAGAGCGACCATTAAATATAGAGAAGAAGAGAGAATCATCAACCAGAAATTCCCTTTCATCACAATGCCGAACAGCAGTTGCCCCAGTAAAATGGAGATCAACACATCTGTCAGTCCGATAAAGAAATAGGGAATGGCCTTGCCCAGCAGAAATTCCGGCGCCCGGACGGGCATGGATTTGATGGTTTCCATGGTGCCGTTCTCATACTCGCGCGCTATAACCAGTGAAGTAAGAAGCGCTCCGACGATCATGATAATAATGGCAACGATTCCCGGAATGATGAAATTGCGGCTTTCCAGATCTTCATTGAACCAGATCCGCACGCGTCCATCCACCGGCGGTTTCAGCTCCGCGCCACCCTGACGGTTTAGAAAACCGGCCAGGATTTTCTGATTATACCTTTCAATAAAGGCGGTAATATAACCGCGGATGATATTTCCGAAGGTCGGGTCGCTGGCGTCAATAATCACCTGCATTTGGACTTCCCGGTCGGCCGTAATGCTCTTCATGAAATCCGGAGGAATAACAATCGCCACCTTCGCCAGGTCATGATCCAGATAATCAACGGCGTCTTTTGTGCGGGGAAGGTTTCCCATGACATTGAAATAAGAAGATGCGTCCAGCTTGCGGATAAAATCACGGCTGAATTCCGACTGGTCGTAATCGACAAAGACCGTTTTCACATTATCCACATCCAGGCTCAACGCGTAGCCGAACAAAATAATCAGTAAAAGCGGAATGGCGAAGGCCAGATAAAGACTCCGGTAATCGCGGATCAGGTGATAGAATTCCTTGCGGATGATGGCCTTGAGTCTGACGAATTTCAAGTTCCGCTCCTCGTCATCAATTTGATAAAAGCGTCATTTAAATCGGCATCCGGTTGATCCGGACAGGCGTCGGCAATAATCTGAGCGGGCGAACCGGTTTCCACAATGCGGCCTTCGTTAATCAGGACGATTCTCTCACAAAGCCGCGCTTCATCCATGTAATGCGTGGTGACAAATATTGTCATGCCGCCCGCCGCCAGTTGCTTGATGAAATTCCAGAAATGACTGCGCGTGACGGGATCAACGCCCGATGTCGGCTCATCCAGAAATAAAATGTCCGGTTTGTGCAGAAGCGAACAGCCTAGCGCCAGCCGCTGACGCCAGCCCGGCGGCAATTCCCGGGTTTTGCGGTTTCTGGCATCCTGCAGACGCGCCATGTTTAAAACCCAGTCGATGCGCTCGGACCACTGCTTTTCGGGAACATTATAGACGCCCAGATAAAATCGCAGATTTTCAAAAGGGGTTAAATCTTCATAAAGGGAAAATTTCTGCGACATATAGCCGATAGACTTTTTGATTTCCTCCGCTTCGGTGACGATGTCATGCCCGGCCACCGTTCCGCCGCCCGATGTCGGCGTGATAATGCCGCAGAGCATGCGGATGGTGGTGGATTTTCCGGAGCCGTTGGAACCCAGGAATCCGAAGATCTCACCTTTCCTGACGGAAAAAGAAATTTTATCGACGGCAGTGAACTTGCCGAATTTTTTCTCCAGATGATTGACGGAGATGGAATCAGAGTTGGAAGGTGTCATGGGCCAGCGCTCCGTCCGCCTGTTTGATTCGTTCAATGATTGCCTCTTCCAGCGAAGGAAAGCCGCCGCGGATGACGGCGGGAGGGGCCAGATCCAGAAGCGTCGCGGCGTGCATCAGCCCCAGACGGTTGCATTTTTCTCCTTCATCAAGGTAGGCCGTGGAGACGATAATCGTCATCCCTTCTTTTTGCATATTACTCAGGATTTCCCAGAATTCATTGCGCGATACGGGATCGACGCCGTTGGTCGGTTCATCCAGAATCAGCAGTTGCGGCTCATGAACCAGCACACAGGCCAATCCCAGTTTTTGTTTCATGCCGCCGGAGAGATTGCCGGCCAGCCGATCGGTGAACGGCAGGAGATTGGAAAATCCCAGATATTTATCCCGCCGCTTTTTTCTTTCCTGCCGCGGGATGTTAAAAATATCCATAAAGAAATCCATATTTTCGGCAACGGTCAAATCCTGATAGAGGCCAAACCGCTGCGGCATATAGCCGATGATGTCTTTTATTTTCTGTTTGTCGGACGTGACGTTGAGGCCGCTGATGTAGATTTCTCCCCGCGTCGGCTGAATCATGGTGGCAATCAATCTCAGCAGGGTGGATTTGCCGGCGCCGTCGGAACCTACCAGACCCAGCACATCTCCTTTGAAGATATGAAAGGAAATATCCTTCACGGCCTCAACGCTTTTAAAGCGCATGACCACATTTCTCACGTCCACCATGATCGGTGATTTCGTCATCAATCATCTCCGTTATTTGGCGAGCCAGGCATCGGCGGGCATTCCCGCCTTGAGTTCGAAGTTCGGATTAGCAATGGAGACCTTCACCAGATAGACCAGCTTCACCCGCTCCTTTTTGGTCTGAATGATTTTCGGCGTAAATTCTCCTTCCGGGGAGATGAAAGCAACATAGCCAGTATAACTTTTTCCGGGGAAGGTATCGACCTTCACGTCTGCTTTCTGTCCGGGCCGGACTTTGCCGATTTCCGTTTCATCAACGAAGATCGTCAGGTCCACGCGGGAAAGATCCGCAACTGTAATCACTTCTCTGCCGGTCGTGACGATTTCACCCGGTTCGATATTGCGGCTGGTGACCGTACCTTTTATTGGCGATTTCAGTTGAGTATAATCAAGCTGTATGGAGGCCTGATTTAATGAGGCGTTAGAGGCGTTGATTTGCGCGGTTGCCACTTCGATATCCTGTTTAACGGCGTCTATTCTGGTTAAATTACCTTCCGCCAGTTTCAGAACGGATTCACTTTCGGCAAGTCGTGACTGAGCGACATCATATTGGAGTTTTAGCGCGTCCCGCTCTTTCTCCGAAACAACGCCTCTGCTGAACAAATCTTCAAAACGCCTGTAGTTCTTTTCGGCATTTTTAAATGTATCCCTTGCGCTTTGGACGCCGGCCCTGGCACGGGCTACTTCTGAAGGAAGTGTCTTCTGGTTAACGGTCAGCACTGTTTGCAGTTGATCTTTTGTTTTTTGCGCCCGCTCGAGATTGGCTTTCGCCTGATCTAAACGGGATTCAAATTCCGAACGGTCAAGTTCAGCAATGATTTGATCTTTTTCAACCACCTGCCCTTCCGCCACGTGGACTTTCACAACGCGCCCGGGAACCTGGAACGACAGATTGGCCTGGGTTGTTTCGATGGTTCCGGAATAATAAAGTCCCTGTTCTCGATTATTTTTCTGACCGACATAAACCAAGACACCGACCGTCACAAAAAGAATGATGAAAACGACAACGATGAATCTTTTTTTCAATGTTGACCCTCCATTTTTAATCTCCATTTTTTTTAGGGACCCGTCTGGACTCTATGATTTCTTTATCGCCTTCAATACCAGAGTGGCCACCTCTTCACCGACGCTCGATTTCAACTTTTTGTCATGAGCCATCAACTCTGCCGGTATCCAGAGCTGTTTATCTTTAATCGGTGAAGCTTTTTTATAAAGCAGAATCGTTCCAATAATCATCATGTGAATAAGGAACGGCACCGTTTCCATAAATACGCCCTTTTGTTTTCCATCCTCCAGAACTCCGGCCAGAGTAGTTAAAATGGAAGCAATATCTTCCATAACGACACGCGGCAGCGTATGCCCACCGGAGGCGACTTCCCGCAGCATGATTGGAGGCAGCTCCGGATTTCTGTCCACGGCGCCGGCGATAAAGTTGATATAGGCTTTGAGTTTCTCTTCCGGTTGATCAGCCCTGCCTACAGCTTGGGCAATGCCTTGAGCGTTATTTCCGATAATTTGATGAATGACATTGGCGTAGAGCGTATCTTTATCGCCAATCTGATAATAAATCGTGGCTTTGTTCACTCCGGCGCGTACAGCAATTTCATCAACATGGGCTCCACTGTATCCTTTTTCGGCAAACACCGTCCGCGCCGCCTTCAAGATTTTCTCGGCGGTTTTTCCATATCAACGACTTTTTTGATCAATACGATTGCCCACCATTTTTTAACCGAATAGTTTAACCAAACGTTTAAATATTATAAAAAAAATGTCAAGAGATTTTTCAATATGGCTGACAGAAATATAAGAAATTATGATGTGGTTTGATGTTTACTTGAATTAGCAAATAAAACCCAATGAGGTCATTGCTACATCTACAACTGTGTTCATCCTGTTTGACCTTGATATTGATGATTACCAAATGAAGAAGTGTTGTCGGAATCCTTTACAAATTCATAAAAACGACAATCGCTTATATTTATTGTAGAATTGTTAGAATATAAGATTACCTTTCATGAAAAGTGTTGGAATTCTTTACAATTTTAATGCACATTAAAAGACGCTTACCGATAATGACCAATCATTTCATTTAGTTATAATTTGGCACAAAATATGAACCATTTTATAAATATGGGGAGATAAATAATGGACTTTTTCAGATAGGCAAAAAGCTTTAATTCCTCAACTGGCTTGACCTTGAGTTCTATAGGGGCTCCACTCAAGCCAGTTGAGAGGTGGGAGGAAGCCCACGAGAGCTTCCGGAAACCACAAGTGGTTGATTTGTAATCAATAAATCATGCAGTTGGAGTTAAAAGCTAAAAAGACTTTTGACAGTATGTGCTCTAAATAAGGAGGAGAGAAATGAAATTACACCTAATTAAAATTATCGGCGTATTAATAGTTTTATTTTGCCTGACTTTACCTGTGGAAGCGACTACTATTTACGATGAAACTTCTTCAGGCGACATTAGCGATAATCCGACGTTCAATTTCACCGTTGGCGAAAATACGATTCTCGGCCGTGCTGAATGGGGAGAGGATCAGTACAATTATGATAATTTTACGTTTGTTCTGCCAACAGGGAGTCAGCTAAACTCGATCAGTTATGATTTTTCTAACGTAACTCCTGTAGGATTTATTTACAATGTTGACGTTAGCTATAGCATCGAAGAGCCTCCTTATGGATCAGGATTTATACAATCAGATCCAATAAATATATATGTTTATTCCAATGGTTCTTTCGCAGCTGGCCCACATCCAGTTTCACCGTTTTCAGGTGATCTCCCCATAGGTGAAGGAGTTTATCAATGGAACACAGCTGGTGGCGGATGGAGTGGTACTGTAAATGAAACTCCTGATTACATTACGTGGGATTACAGAATAGATTTTCAGGTTAGCGGATCAACAACCTCCGTCCCCGAACCCACCACCATGGTTCTTCTTGGACTGGGTCTGATAGGATTGGCGGGGGTGAGGAGGAAGATTCAAAAATAAACCCGGCATGGAGAGGGGTTCTAATGCCGTGGTTCTTACCGCGGGAGGAAGTTCTTATCAATTTGTCCGAATGATTCTGGCATGGAATGAAACCGGCGGTGGCAGGTTAATTTAGACAGCAGTAATTCAAAACAAAAACGAAAGGAGTCTCCATATGCGCCGAAATACATTAAGGGTGTTAGGAATTGGCCTTCTCCTTTCCGCCTGGATCGTCTGTCCGGCGGCAGCTGACACGGTCACTATAGGCAACCCGGTCCCGATCGACAACCACTACGCAAAGGTGCGCTACACATACTACGAGTGGAATAATAGGCCGGAGCAAACTAATCCTGACCAATGGGTTGACAGTGACACGTGGGAAAGCCAAGGCAGGAATGCCGCGGCCAGCATACCGGCTGTCGAATTCCCTCCGGAGATCCACCTGGAGGCAACCGCTTCCCCGTGGAATCTTCGCGGCCTGGCGGAGTCCAATTCAGCGAACTGGTCGGGATGGGTTGATATGGCCTTCGGCGACGAACTGTTCCTCACCACGGCCAACGGTCAGCCTGCGGCTGTCGAATTCAACCTCAGAGTCGACGTCGCTATCACAACCAGCGACCCGCAGCACTCAGGTATGTTCATTTCGATGGATTATGAGGCCCCTGCGGATTATTACGAGTTTGACTACAAACATTTCGAGGTGACTTCAAGCAGTGTCATCACCTTATCATCCATAGGCAACGGTACTCGTTGGCCTGCCTGGTATGACTCCTACCTCATATCAAGCGGAAGCTACTTCCCCTTCGAAATATGGCTCGAAGGAAGGTGCGGGGGCGTTGACTGCTCCGTCGACTGGCGAAACACGGTCACCCTTGACCCGAGTGATCCTTACAACGTGCTGCAGTATGACTCCGGCCTGCAGAAGTGGGTGGAACTGGATCCGAGCCAGTACGTACTCACTTCATCGGTGCCCGAACCCGCCACCATGCTGCTTCTTGGCCTTGGCGTAGTTGGCTTGGCAGGATTGAGGCGTAAGTTTCAGAGATAGCAAAAAACAGTTTAATTTAAGAAAGGCTTAGAGATAGTCCTGCCTTTCTTATTTTCTCGATTAACGATCGAAGTCTCGTATGTTTATAATAAAGACGAACTTAACGAGTTCCGGAAGGATTCTTACTGCTGCCTGCAAAGACACAATATTTTACAGTCGTATGAATTGAGGGTTACCATTCGCATTCAGTTATAGAGGTTCCTGAATCAAGCATGCTTCAGGACAATCCCGTA
>Ga0116154_10000278_pt1 | contig 70707 bp, 111 predicted proteins | sample AD_UKC030_MetaG_FD_89898 | JGI IMG/M metagenome (GOLD analysis project Ga0116154, IMG submission 89898) | Active sludge microbial communities of municipal wastewater-treating anaerobic digesters from USA - AD_UKC030_MetaG | ecosystem: Engineered > Bioreactor > Anaerobic > Digestate | place... | reverse complement strand
TTCCTGAAACGTACTTTACCAATACGCCGTTTACGGATGGATGGGCGTGCCGCCAAGTTATCGAAGAATCCTCCGACCCACTTTCATGAAGATCACGCTCATCGTCGCCGGATGTCTGGTTGTTGGAGTTGCCATCGGCATCGGCGCTGCGTTCGCGTGGTTCGCTTACACGTTTTGGGATGCGTTCTGTAGGTAGGTTGCCATGCTGTTCCGCCTCGCCTTCCGTCGCGCCGTTCGCCTCGCAGAACTTCGTGGGGAAATATCCGAAGAGGACGCAAATGTTCTCCACAATGCAATCCGCTCTCCACACCGTTGGAACAGGGCTGGCAAGCGTATCGATCTGCTGGACGAGATCGAAGACGATGCGGCGATTGGCTATCACGCTGAACAAGTCATGGCTGGAGTATCAGCTCCGTTCGATTGGGGAAGTCTCATCGACTGGATCAAGTCGCACCTTCCTGAAATACTCCAACTGATTGCTTCGCTCATTTCGATCTTCATTCTGCTATCGCCTCCGCAGGAAGGATCGAACGAATCATGATCTCACTCCTCCTCTTCACTCTCCTCTCCGCGCCGCCAGACTACGAAGTAGGCGTCGTCTACTTCACCTCGCCCAAGAACTGCCAATTTTGCCGCCAAATGGAGCCCACAATCGCTAGGCTGCAACAGGATGGAATCGCAGTCTGGATAGTCGATGTCAACAAGAACCTCAACTACGCCAGAGCGTATGGAGTCAATCGCATCCCAACCTCGGTAGTTGTGGTTGTCACCATGGAAAACGGCGTGCGAAAGACTCGCGTCGCCGATCAGTACGTTGGTCTCCACTCTCTTTCTATTCTCCGTAACGCCCTTCGCCGCGCCAACCCTTTCAGCCTCTATGTGCCTACGCAATCAGCGGTGCGCGTAGGCGGTTCGTGAACGGCATCTTAGGCTCATCGTGTCGATGAGCGGCTAAATGCAGGAACTCAAGAGACATCCGAAGTGGCAGCGGATCGTCTGTCCGCGTTGCCATCAAGTCGCAGAGTTTCCTGCGGAGGAAAGGATACGCCAGTTCACCTGCCCACGCTGCGGCAGAACGAGCGATCTTGAACGAGTGAAGGAATACGAACACCTTCACTAGAAAGTGGAGATAAAGTGGTGGTCAAGACATTTCAAAGCTGGTTCTTCAACGGCGGCTTAAAAACCCTCATCAACTACGGCGCACTCGGCGTTATCGCGGCATGGCTGATGTACAACGCACAAAATACCTTCAACTCGCTCATCGAGGACAGCCGCCAGAACACACGCGAAGTGACCGCCGCAATGCGTGAGTTAGCACCGAACCTCAAAGACCTCTGCAACAAAGCAGACAAGCACTACCAAGCGGCTGAAACGCATCACAAGGACTGCGAACACACCGCCGCGCAGGTTGACGGCATCGCTCGTCAATTGGGTGCGGAACCGAACGGAGGCTAAGCGTGGCCAAGATCGACATAACCGCGAATCGCCATTATCCGAGCGTGCGGACGTTCATCTGGGATTATCGCTATCCGTATCAGTACACGGTCGAGTCACTACAGTTCACGGCGGAACACTTTGACATCGTGATTGCCGACCAGTATCAGATTGCGGACTATCCAGAATGGACGGACGCGGCGAACACGATCCAGTTGACATACGCCTCGCCGAGAGCGACGAATACGTTTTCGACAATCGGTCTGCATCGGCTTGCTTGGCGAGACTCCCAAGGTCTTACGCCTGCACAATACGAGGCAATGTTCTGGCACTGGGACGCAAATGCGACAAAGTCAGGAACGGATGAACTGCTGGACGTTGAGCAGTTTACGACAGTCTGGTACTACAACGGATCAGCATACTCGTCTATCGGAACAACCACTGCTACCCAGTGTCTAACCGACACAGACGAGTACGTGTATTTCGGATACACGGAAGGTCGTTTCAGCCAAGTTCGTCTCACAATGTCGGTCGCTGCTTCTGGTGCGGATTTGTCATGGGAATACTGGGACGGCGAGGCGTGGTCGGCACTGACGGTAACGGACGGAACGAGTGATTTTGCCGCTAGCGGGACGGTGTCGTTTGCGCCGCCAACCGATTGGGCGTGGACAAAAGTAAGCACCGACAGTTACAACGCCTACTATATCCGCGTAAAAACAACCGAAACGCCCGCTACGCCTCCAACTATTGGTCAGCGGTTGCAAGACAGGCCGGTTTCATATAGCAGCGGCGCTTGGCGTTTTTATGCATGGGATTCTGCAAATGATCTCGATAGCGACGGATGGCTTAATGATGCAGAGTATGCGTCCCCAGTGAATGCTAACGCGACAGCCCGCTTCCAGCATCATGCGCGGGCAACCTACGGCGTTGGCAACGCCTATTTTCGCCGTTTTTGGATGAGCGCAGATGCAAACGCAGTTGCGTGGCACGCTCAATATCTGCGCGACTACGCGGACTCTACTACGGATTATAACGGCGTCTTTGAGGATAACTTTGCATCTTACAATCTGAGCAATATTGGCGTGTTCAAGGAGGCTCCCAATAACACCGCCACCGGCGCAGCAGTAGTCACTCAAGCCGCAGCAGTTCCTGCCGCATTTGGTGACAAAGTGTGGGCACCAAATATAGCATCCGACTTGAGAAACGCATCCGCATATGACGGATTCCAGTACCACGATATCTCGCTGGCGGAAACTTACGCTGGTATGTTTGCGTGGCAGTACGACCTATTTGCATCACGTATCGGCGGTGTGCTTACTGCCATGCGATCCTACGATGCAAACATCGGCATACACTGGCGCTGGCAGGAGGCGTCGGCGTATGGAGTCAGTTTAGGCCGAGATCAAGTAGCCGCACTTGCCGCCTATTATCTGTGCGTCTACCCATCAGCTGACTATCCGACCGCTGGCGGCGTATGGTTGACCTACAACCACGCAACGAATTTTACATACGACCCGCAACTATATCAGTGGTTTGGCGCGCTAGAGGTTGATATCGGAACGCCTACGAGCGAGATGGCCGAAATAACAGCTTCACCTGTTGCAAATCCTGGAAATCCAGGATACTACAGCAAGGTCTATGGGCGCACCTTTACCAAGGGAAAAGTCCTGTTCAAACCGTTGGGAGTTTCGTCCAAAGGCTTGCGTGATTCTGTATGCGGCGATACCTCGCTGACAGGACCGTACTCACTAGGAGGCACGTATAGGAGTGTGGACTCTACCGGCGCGTTGGGAGATCCGATTACAGAAATAAGCCTTCGCAACGCTGAGGGCGCGGTCCTGATTCTGCAATCTGAAGTCGTTCCACCAACGATCAATACGTTTGCGGCGACGGCGGAATCCGTTGTGCGCGGTGAGGCGGTCACGCTGTCGTGGACAACCACCGATGCAAATACGGTCACGCTATCAGGGGTTCCAGGCGCGACTGCCGCCGATGGGAGCGTTACGGTGCGACCTACAGAATCAACCACCTATATACTGACCGCGAACGGCGATGACGAGACGACCGCTACCGCGCAATTAACAGTATCTGTGGTGGCCGGAAATCCAACGCTTATAAGGAATGCAGATGGCTTCTGATAGTTTTACTGGCGTTGATGACACAGCACTCGCAACGCACGATGCAAATTGGGGAGATGTTACCGCGACATACGTTGTCGCAAATATGAAAATCAATAGCGGACTGGCTAAAGTGGCCAGCACAAGTGCGTCCGGTGGCGGCAGGTACACCACTAGCACACGCGATGAAAGCCAGATCGTTTTCAAGGGGCTAGATGCCTATTACAACGGACGCTACGTTACCATCCGTTCGGACGGCACGAACATGGGCTATGCGGCCTATTTGGGGACGCAGAACGCCTTGAATTTCGGGCGAGCTGGCCTGAACAAAAACGGCGTGTTCGTAGACTATTTCACCACCACACTTAACGTCCCTTGGGGCTCCGACCACACCGTTAGGCTGTGGGTATCAGGTAGTGGCGCGTCTACTGTTATCCATCTTGACGTGGACGGAACTGAACGTGGTTCAGGAATAGCAGACGCTTCACCGCTCTCGGCAGGGAATCCAGGTTTTGCGTCGTTCGACAACGGCACTAACCTAACACGCTGTATTTTTGACGACTGGACAGACAATGCGCCGGTGGTTACGTCTAATCCACAAGTCAGACGGTTTTGGGCAGTACCAAACAATATACGATCACTCCTACTCCCTCCTTGCGTGAGGATGACTTAACATGGCCAACAGCGCTACTCACAATCTCCGCGACTGTATTCAGGGTGCCAAATGGAACTGCCCTGTCGTAATGCTTGATGCAGACGGCGATCCAACTAACGCCGGAACGGCGGACACAGAAGTCAGCATTGACTACGCCGCATACGGCGACTGCACGAACGAAGTAACAGCCGTAGGCACCGGCACCGGCTACCTCACGCTGACCGGCGACGAGACGAACGGCAATGTTCTGCTTATCCAAGCCAAGGACAGCGACGGTTCGCCTACCGCGAAGAATACGGTGCTCGTCGTTTATCCGCGAGTGCTGCCGGTACTGGCTAGCGGCACTGCACAGGCTGGAGGCAACACCAGCATTACGCTAGCCGCAGACGCCTCCGCGATTGAAAACCACTTCGCCGGTGCATTGGTGAAGACAACCGGAGGCACTGGTGGCGCAGGCGGCAGCGGTTCGGCTAACAATCAGGTACGACGCATTACTGCCTACAACGCCACCACGAAAGTCTGTACGGTCACGCCAGCGTGGGAAACCAATCCCAGTAGCGATACGACCTACGAAATCCTCTGGTACGAGACGGCGTATAACGCGGTGCTTGCTGGTGTCGATACGGCAACGGAGCTTGCGGCAGAATTCGATGTCGTCACGATTGAAGGCAAGTTCTACCGCTCAGCGACCAAAGACCAGTACGTGCTGATCCCATGCCTCAACGGTATCCCCATCGCTCAAGCGAGTATCAGCACGCCGCTTATCAGCGTCCTACTCAAAGACGATACGGTGGTTGTCAACGCCCAAACGCCGGTAGTGTTTGGCACCAAGGCGTGGGTACACGAAGAGACGAGCACGCGGCTGAGTGCTGGTCAAGTCGCGGAGGTCGCGTTTACGTTTACCTACGGCGGTGCGGAGTACACGCGATACTGTTCTGTCGGACGCAACGCCTAACACGAAAGGATACCGATAATGGCCGAAGAAATCACCACCTGCTACATGAAACTCGAACCGCCAGAAGAGCCGACCGGCTGGGGCGTGGCTTTCAAAGTCACGCCGACATCTGGCCGAGCGGACATCTACCTCACCACCACCGTCGCGCTGAAGGACTGCGTTGGCAAAGACGGCAAAGCGCTCTCGCAGGAGGATATTCTCCAAGTCGCGTGGTATCAGGTCAAAGACGAAGCACGCGCGAGGCTGACTGCCGAGAACGCCAAAAGTCCGCTTATCGGAACGAAGTTCGTTGAGAACGTCGAGAAGCAAGCTGCCATTGACGCCGCCAAAAATAAGTAGGAGCCGCTGATGGCTACTAACGCTGTTTCGTTTGTCGCTACCGATAAGTCGTGGTTCGCCATCACCGACGCTGCGCAGAGTGGGCTGGACATGCTCACGTCGGACTGGGCAATTTCTGGCTGGATAAGGCTCACCAGTGCTGCGGCATTTACTCGCCTAGTGTACAAGGGCTGCGACTCCACTGCTGATACCGGCTACAACGTAACCATCGACGGCTCTCGAAACGTGATTGGCATGATTTGCAATGGGTCGAGCCGTATTACTACCGTCAGTCACGCAACGACAGTCATCCCGCTGGCAACATGGACGCATTTTGCAGTCACCTATGACCGCGATGGAAATATGTTGTTGTATCTGAACGGCGTGTTGGTTCCCGCTGCAACGGTAGACATTTCGTCTTTGGCGGCGAGTTCGATAAATTCAACAAACGCCTTTCAGGTTGGAAAAGGCAGTTTGTCTGTGTACTACGATGGGAACGTCCAAGACCTCAGCATCCACTCCCGCCTCCTCACCGCCGCCGAAGTCGCCTTCCTCTACAACAGCGGCACACCCTACAAGTACAACGCTTGGGGCATCGCCGGAACGGATGGTGCGCAGTTGAAAAGCGGTCTGGTGAGCTACTGGTATCTCAACGCCTCAGGCACCACCGCTGCGGACTCGCATGGCAGCAATGATTTGACGCTGTCGGCTGCGGCGATTATTAGTCCGAGGGTGTATGGGAGCGAGTTGGTAGTTGATGGCGGTTTTGAGACTGTAACGGCTGCGGGACCGCCAGCGAATTTTGCCAACTGGAGCGAAGGCGTAACGGATGGAAACATCGAAGTCGAGACAACTCTCAAGCATGTTGGCACCAACGCATGTAAAGTGACTGCGGGCGCTGGGTTATTGACCAGTCTTAATCAAGCGGTGTCGGCTACTGCTGGAACCACGTACAGGCTTTCTTTGTGGGCTGCCGGAGATGGGACGAATGCAGGTCGGTACAGACTCAGGTATTACGATGGATCGTGGAAAGATAGCATTGGCACAACAAGCACTGGAATTACCGCTGGGGCGTATGGACTCGTAACAGCCGATATTACGGCTCCAGCCAGTACGACGCAATTGCAGGTATACCTCTATTGTCCAGCCACCGAAGGTGGCATCGCCTACTTCGACGATGTCTCCCTCAAATCCATCAGCACGCCGAGTATCCTGAACGGCGGCTTCGAGGACTGGACCACCTCCACCAACGCGGCCAATTGGACGGAGAGCGTAGCAGGCACCTCGACCGTAACGCGAGAGGATACGGTGGTTTATTCAGGGACGAATGCGGCGGCGTTGACGGTGGATGGGTCAAACAGTTTAGTGTTGGTTCGTCAGTCTATCGTTACCTCAGGAAAGCAATATAACTACACAATCTACGCACGAGCGGCAAGTGGTACTCCAACATTCAAGGTAGAAGCGGCAGCCGTTACTAATTATCACACGCTATCAACGTCGTTTCAGGCATTCAATGCCTCAATCACGCCAGATAGCACAAACTTTAGTATTACTCGCAGTTCTACGACCTCTAACACCATCTACGTTGACGCTGTTTCTCTTTACGCCGCCAACATCCTCACCGGCACTGGGTTGGATGGAGCGGCACCACCTGCGGAGGTGCAGAGGATGAATCCGTTTTTGTTGGGGTGGATGATGGGGACAGCGGAACAGGATGTATTTGCCGAAATGGAACCAAATGCGGCGGGACGCGGCGGCGATGCGGCATTAGGACTTGGGCTTTGGCCATTATGAGAAAGGACAATCATGTATAACGAACCGACCTTCACAAAGATCCGCCACGAATCCATTTCGTGCTCGACTGCTGGCAATAACACTATTGTCTCGGCAGCGACTGGAAAGGAACTGTGGCCGGTCTCCATGGTGCTCCAAGCGGCAGAGGCAGTGGACGTTTACGTCACCTGCACATCCGGCTCCATGATCGCTAGCGCAGCCACTCCGCTGAAGCTCAACGACACCACCTCGGCTACCGCTGGCTTCATGCTGCCGAAGAACGAGTTCGGCTGGTCGAGAACCGGCGCAGGCGAGGCCATCGTCCTGAACCTCAGTACTTCAGTCTCCGTCTGTGGGTGCATTACCGTTGGGGAGAGTGGGTAGTGGCGACCAACTACACCTTCACCGCAGGTGATCTGGCTACCGTCACCGGCACCGCTCAAGGCGCCGCTGATAAGTACACCACGATCTACGGTGGAGAGCGTACCGCGCTGCTCGAAGATCTTGAATCGTCACTCCAAACCATCAGCGGAAAAACGGCGCTTACGGTAGACGTTTCCGACACTTGGCATACCAAGTGGTGGGACATGGCCAACGTCTACTATGTCACTGGCTATGACATCACTGACGCGACAAACGCCGCTGCCCTCATGGATCGGTTCTCGCTGTTCCAGCTTACCAGCGGTGGGGCGGCGAGCAACTACGTTCTGTCAGATCCATGGAAGACATTTGTAGAGGACAACGATGCTCCGCTAGTTCTCTACTGGAACTTCTATACAACGGCCCTAGCCAACGCGCTGTCGTCGGCCAGTTCTCCAGAGTATGTCGGAACATTCCGCAATCAGTACTGGGGAACGGCGCTGATGGTGAATCCAGCCAATGGAGACGCCATCGATCTAGGCATCAAGGGCCAGTTGATCGACATCGCCAACTACGTCAAGAACATTCCAACGCTGGTCGGCCTGCTGGCCAAAAGCGAAGAAGACGCAGCCATCATGGCTGGCGATGTGGCCAACGCTGCCGCCGCAAATGACGGAATTGACTCGCTGACGCTATGGCCATCAGCCACTGGCGCCGCCGACACTGCAATTGTCGAGGACGACGACGAGACCTTTTTGAGCCTAAGCTGGCACTACGCCCGCAGGAGCTGGAAAGCACATCTCGCCATGCTCGGTGAGATTGCCCACGCAGCTTGGCCAGAGTTCAAGCTTTCTTTCGATCCGATCTACGAACTTGGATGTTTCAGCGGATGTGATCACGCGGAGTGCTGGTATCTGACGATGAGCGCATTCGCTCACCTACAATCCGCTTGGCATGTGGAGAGGATTCGCGCGCACAATCGCATTGAAGAAGCTACCAGTCGAAGGATACTCGTTGGCCCACACATAGCTGAGCCATGGACTTACGGCGGAACCACATATTCCAGAGGTGCGTCTCCTGACGTATTCTCCGCTGGATGCTGGCTTTCGCTAGCGATGGGGTCGCATGGAACCACTCACTGGGGGTGGGCGTATTTTCGAGACTGGACAACAGGCGAACTGAACACCAACGGCGCTGAAGTCTGGGAGACGCTGCGACAGTTCCGAGAAATCGGAGACGACCACCAGACGCTGCTGATGAACTGGGCTCCCAAGCAGCGCAGGATGGCGATCTACGTCTCGACAACAGACGAGATGTACGAGCATGGCAGGAACTCAACTACATTTGCCACGCCATACTCCAAATGCCGCTACTGGATCGGTAGCGCATCCGCAGCGTGGACCTACTACGCATGTCTCGGACTCGGCGAGCCGCTAGACTGGCTGTACACGCCAGACATCGCCGATGGCGTTCCAAGCAACTACGAGTGCATCATAGTTCCATGCGCATACTACATCAGCCGCTCCGAGCTTACCGCACTGCAAGCATTCGTAGATGGTGGCGGAACGGTCATGTGTTCGCACGATAGCGTGCTGGTAACGGAACTCGATGGCGTAACGGCACTCGATGGAACATACGCAGAGGCTGGCTATAGCTCATACGATGAAGACTTATCTAGCCTAGCCCCATACTACTCATCCGCGTCAACTGCCGGAATGACTGGCGAGGAGTTCAGGCTATTTCTGGCCGCACTCCAAGCAGACATTGCCAACAAACTCCCATTCACGCCTGCTGTCAATCTGGGCAGTTCGGAGCTAATCGCCAATGTAATGGAATACGGCGATGACGAGTATCTAGTCCTAGTCAACAACCACTTCCGAGCTGGCGCCGACAACGTCTGGTGGAACGGAATCAGCGGATACGATGCGCTGACCGACGAGAGTACAGACGAGACCGTCACGCTAGACTGGGGTGGTGCGAATGTCGTTGACATCATCAGCAACGAATCGTTCGTGTCAGGCGAGACGATCACCATCGAGGCAGGATGGGGAAGGGTACTAAGGAGGGTGGTTGTGCCATCTGACAGCATTGGCAGACCATCGGAGTCAAACAGAACACTCCCAAAGGCAGCCGAGAGTAGTACGACCATAGGAAAAGCAGCGACTTCCAGCACCTCTCTCAATCGAGCAGCAGAAGCGAGCACTACGTTACGGAAACCAGTAGCCTAGACTCACCAGCCACCATGATCGCTGCTGCACCGTCAGCGCCGAGCGTCCACCGGCGCAATAGATGGACGAAGGCTGAGAACCAGCGCCGCCACTTCATCCGCAAGCTGTGGCCTGAAGAGGTCCGCGTGATCCGCTCCAGTGATCGCGCAATCAAGGAGATAGCCTTCGACATCATCAAGGAAGCCTGCGACGACCTGCGCCGATATGTCGATGAAGCCTCCATTGGAATACGGCGTAAGGATACAATCGAGCGCGCTAGATTGTCGTTCCACTGGATGATTGGCAATGGATCGATCCTCACCTTCGGTGACTGCGTTGAGGAGCTTGGGGCCGATCCAGAGACCATGCTTACCGAGATATTTCGCAAGATCTTTGGGGCAGAATTCGACTTCAGGGACCATTGCATTGAAGACCTGAAAAGAACAGGTGGAAAATGAGTGATGGACAGAGCGAAGTCTTCGACAGCCAGCAGGAAGATCTGCGCAACGCCAAACTGCCGCAGACGGTCAACATCCATGGCAAGCGGTGGAGGATCGTGTGGGAGAAGCCAGAGCGATACGCTGCCGACGTAGATGCCCCTAACGTCGCCCACAAGTGCATCAGGCTCGATCCAGCGCTACTGGGCAATCCACCGAAGCTCGCCAGAATACTGCTGCATGAGTGCCTCCACGCGGCTCTATGGGACGTTGACGAGGACTGGGTCGATTGGGTCTCTGCGGACTTGGCTTCCATTCTGCAAAAGTTCGGTCTGATTAGGACGTACTGATGGAAAGCGATCTGAGCCTTGTCTCAACCATCGATCTGGTAGAAGAACTGTGCAGCCGCTTCGACCATGGCGCCATCTGTCTGCTCAAGGAGGACATGCAGACCACTCAGCGCAAGGAGTTCACCATCCTCAGCCAATGGATCGGATCTCATCACATGACCGTTGGCATCTTGGAGCAGATGGTGCGAAGAGTGCTCAACAAGCTCGAAGAAGAAACCGACCTCCTAGACGATCTGGGGAGTGATGACAACTAGCTATTACTCTCGCCAACTGCGCAAGACACCGCAAGGCATGTCGTACTCCACCGAGGAGGATTTCAAGAACGAGGACGAGGTCTTCGCGCTCATCGAGGAGAAGTGGGGCTGCAAGACTCATCGCTTTCCTCAGTTCCACCAGATCGACGGCTACACCGTCCGCGATGATCGCATGGAGTCGCTGGTCGAAGTGAAAGCCAGATCTCACGCTTCGACCAAGTTTGATACCTGCTTCTTAAATGCCAGAAAGTTCATGGCTCTTTGGATGGCGAGTGTTGGGTTCAATGTTCCAGCGTACTACGTCGTCAAATTCACCGACACCATCCTCTACATCGAGATCGGCGAGGTAGATGGCTCGCAGCAGAAGATCGCTGGCTGCAAGCGCATCGTCAAGGCGCAAAGCGACATAGAGCCATGCGTCTTGGTGCCGATCTCCTCCATGAAAAAACTTTGATGTTTTTGGCCAAAAATGGCCATTTACCCATTGAAGTAGTCTAGCCACCGCTGTATAATCACCATCGATGTCGGTGATTCGTTCGCAGTGATTGCGACTCTCTAGCAGCGAGGCAGTGATGGCCGACGACCAAGCCAGATCCCAAGATTCTACGGCTACCACACTGGCGGTAGCCAAATCCCTCAAGGACATTGGATGCGAGTGCTACACGCTCGCTACGCTAGCCTGCACCATCTTCTCACTGAAGGAGCCGAGCGAAAGTCTCTCGGATGCGGAGCGAGAGATGATCGAGCAGTGCGGTGAGTTTCTGTTGCATACTGAAGACTTCAGATCCGCAGCCATGCGAGAACTCGATTGGATTCGCAGGAGGTGCTCATGAGCGAAGCGATCCATGTGGTTGGGACGTTTCTGTTGGCGAGTGTGGTTTCTATCATTGTGTGTGCAGTCCTTTTGTGGAGGGAAGCGAGATGACCGACGAACAACTCCTCACCAAGATCGCGGAGTGGATGGGGTGGGAATACATTCCAGCGGACGAATACGGCGATGCGACACTGGATGACGGAGAGCGTTTTTGGTGGCCACAGAAGTACCGCGACGACTGCCAGCCGTTGCTGGAGCGGTTGCGAGAAATGGACGGAGAAACCGTATTCAAGTTTTCGATGGCGCTAGACAAGCGGCGGTGCGTTCGCGCTGCCGACAATGGGCTATCGTGGTTTGTGGTAGATATCTTATGTTGCACCCCACGCCAAATCTGCGAGGCGTTGGTGGCGGCGATTGGAGGTGGGGAGTGACCATTGTAATCGCGTGTCCATTCTGCAGCGCACCGAGCTTTAGTTGCGGTACTTTTCAGACTATTGATGGGAAGTATAAGCGTGCGGCTCAGTGCTATGAAGACGAGGTTGCACAACTCAAGGCCGAAGTCGAGAGACTTAATCAGAAGCTCGAAGTCGAGCGGGCGATAGCAAAGCACCTGCGCGACGTAGATGTTCCAGAGGGGACTCGAACATTGCTCGTCAAGTGTGCGTTTGCTTGCGGCGAGATCAGTCATGGCCGCGCATGCGAGCTGCTTCACACGGACATGGAGAGCATGAAGAGCATCATGGCAGCGGACGGAATTACGCAAGGAGATGGGTTGGACGCTGTGGTAAAAATGCAGGCCGAAGTCGAGCGGTTGCAGCGAACGGTGATTGCAATGGACGAGGAGATGGATCGTCTTACCGCAGAGAACACGCGGCTGCAACGCGACCTCAACACCGTCACGAAGCAACGCGACAGCTACCGCGACTGGTTGTGCAGGCTTGAAGCGAGGCTGGAGTGGTGGAACGAACTCAGCTTCTACCGACTCCGAGATGTGGGGTATGGGGAGATACCAAAACTACTCAGCGGCGAATTGGAGGATAGCGAGTGAGCGATAACTGTGATTGTGGTAGCAGCCTACCATGCGATGGCTGCGACGAACTGTCGAGGGCATTAGACTCTGCCGCAGCGGACAACGAGAGGCTGAAGGCGGCGTTTGAGAAGATGCGGAGCAAGCTACAAGAAAGGACGCTACAGCATAGGGTGCAGCACGAGAACGCATTGCGTCTCATGGATGACAACTACAGACTGCGGTCCCTCCTCAAGCAAGCCCATCCGTCAGTGTGCTCAATAGAATGTCTGGCACACTGGAAGACCGACGAGGGGCAGAAGCATAGCGAGTTGTGCAAGGAGATTGCAAAGGTATGGGGAGTGAGGCAATGAGCGAGTCGCCAGAACAAATACTCAACCGCATCACTGCGGAAATCGCAAACCTAGCGCTAGACGCCGTAGTCGAGGCGAGGGACGCTAGCCCACGCGATCCGATGGAGGAGGTGTTTGACAGGGAAGCGTTTGAGACGCAAGTGCATCGGTTGCTGAGAGATGAGTGCAAGGAGTTGTGGGAGGAGTCTGCGGCAGAGGTGGAGTGTGAGCAACTGCGAAAGCAGTGCGACCACTGGAAAAAGATCGCAGACGGCCAGACTGACCTGAACATTATGTATCAGCGGATATTAGCTGCACTATGCCATGAACGTGATATTCCACACCAGGACACGCACATTGGCAGGATTGTGGCTGAATATCAAAAGATGAAAGGTGACTTATGATATTCAGCCGCTTGATCCGCCTGCTGCCATGCTGGCACGACTACGAGACAAAGCAAGAGGTGCTTGTGTCCTGTGGATTGGGAACAGGAGTCAGGTATAGAGAAGAAATCGTTTTGTGCTGGAAACAGTGCAGGAAGTGTGCGAAGAGTAAGTTGGTGCATATTCTGAAGTGAGGTAACTATGAACATCGCAAACTGCGGTTGTCCAACAGACGGAGAGTTCACGTATCACAAGCGGTCATGCGAGATCAGCAAACGACGCAGAGGCTGGCATATTGGTTTTGAGTTCAAGCCGAGAAACCTGTGTATAGGTGCGTACTGGAAGCGGATCGGTAACTGCGTCGATCTGTGGATCTGCCTGATGCCATGTGTACCGTTGCATATCTCGTGGTGGTGGACGATGGAGGGCTAGCATGGTCTACGACATCTTCCGCTGTCACAAATGCGGCAAGCAAGCCAACCTCGGCCCATCGGACATCAATCCAGAGCCAGCCGTTTGCGAAGACTGTTGCGACGACCATGAGTACAAGTACGACCGATGGGGATGCGTGAGTGAGTGCGTCCATTGCGGGAAGCGAAGGCCGGAGGATTGGTATGATGAGTGACCTAACCAACGAGCGAGTGGGGAGGGCGATAGGGGGGGAGCCGACCATAACGTATGACCTTGTACTGGAAAACGGCGAAGTGCTGTACTCGGTCACCGATCCGGTATTGAACGCCATGCCTCTCGCTGCCCGCAATTTGGAATGGGACAAGCGAGTCGAGTGGGATGATTACCTCACCGACGACGCCGCCAACTACCGCGTGCTGCGGTGGCTGGTGGAGCAGAACGCACTAGAGACAATCGAATACGTTGGCGAGTGTGATTGGAGATGCTATTGCGTGCGTGATGGCAACGAGAAATGTGCTAGCAAAGGCAAAGACCTCCGCACCGCGATATGCGAGGCTGCGGTGTGGGTGGGGGGGAGGGAGACTGAGTGAAACACGTCGTAGCACTAAGCGGCGGCAAGGACTCAACGGCAATGGCGCTTCGCCTGCGAGAAGTGCAACCAGAGGAGTACGTCTACCTCATTACGCCAGTCGGCAACGAACTACCTGAGATGCACGACCATTGGCGCAAGCTAGAACACCTTCTGCAAGCTCCATTAACGCGGCTTCAACCGTATGGTGACATAGACGGACTGCGACACCTCATTGAGGCTCAATCTGCGTTGCCGTCCTTCCGCGCTCGCTGGTGTACGAGACTCCTGAAAATTGTGCCGACTATTAAATGGTTAACAGAGAACGCCCCATGTGTGCAGTATGTTGGGTTACGAGCGGACGAAGAAATGCGAGAGGGGATTTACGGCGACATGCCAGCAGTCAAGCAGAGCTATCCGCTGCGTGATTGGGGGTGGACCGCAGAAGATGTATGGGGATACCTAGAAGACAGAGGCGTTACCGTGCCGAATCGTACCGACTGTGCGTGGTGCTATGGGCAAAGACTGGGCGAGTGGAAAACGCTCTTGGAACGATACCCATCCATCTACGAGCGGGCTGTAGAGATCGAGCGGAAGTACGGCCACACATTCCGTTCGCCAGGTCGCGATACGTGGCCAGCGAGCCTCGATGATCTAAGAAACGAGTTTAGAAGTGGCCGCAAGCTACGAGGAGAAAATTGTAATGAAAGATGCAGAGTGTGCCGCATGTGAGGCTGCGGTGTGGGTGGGAGAGAGGGAGAAAGGAGAAGCGAAATGATGGACATAGCAGAACGGACACGAATCGGCTCGGCAATTGAAGAAGCCGCCGAACTGCTGCCTGAAAAGTGGGATATTACCATCACAATTTACCGAGGAAGCGTTAGCGTTGAATTAGTTGACGATGACGGCGACTCTCTGGAGTTTCCGTCGAACCGCGAGACGTTGTCCGACGAGATACGAGATGCTGTTGAGTGTGCGGTGGAGCAAGCGAAAGGAGAAGCGAAATGAGTAGTGACCTAGACCAAGCCGTTGCGGAAGCGATGGGAGTAAAGTTGCTTCCCAAAAGCTGGCCGTCACCCTTCTCCACCGACTACTCGCTGCTGCCGCAGATGGTGGAGTGGCTAGAGAAGTACACAACATCGTGGACGATTGAGGCAGACGAGCGATTAGAAGACGGTCGCGTTGTCGAGTGGATCTACCGCGGCAACGCTTGGTATGTGGTGAATGCGTTAAGAGACGTACAGTACTTGGAAGTGTCGCAAGACTCACCGAACTACCAGCAGGCCATCTGCCGGTTGATCGTGGAGGTGGGCAAGGCGAATGGCAAATGAACCAGATCCTATTCGGCATAACGATCATGATGGTGCTGCTCCCGCTAGTGCGGCTGGCTGCATGGTGTACAGCAATCGCGGTTGATGCCATGCGAGAGAAGGGCAAATGATTCACTGGAATGCACAGTTTCACTGCGTAGTGAACTGTGCAAGGGGATGAAGCATGAGCGAACAAGACTTGTGGGCCTCGATTGGAAAGATTGTCGATGCGCTCGGCATGATGAACAAATCTCTGCTAGAAATTATCCAGCATGAGCGACTAATACACAAGCATATTGTCTCGCTGGTGAACATCCTGCCAATCGAGGATCAGGCTAGGTGGGTCGCTGACTTGAGGGAAGAGTGCAATCGCGCTGGGATCGAATTGCCTCCGGCTCTGGATGGATGAAGCATGAGATCTAATGACGTTTTGGCGGCCATTGGTTTGTTTGCTACCGCTTTTGCGATGTTGTATTGCCTACTCATTACGTTCAACGACGGACAGCCAGAGCGGTACGCCAACGAAAACGTCACCGCCGCCCTAGAGGCACTGAACTCCGATCCATCCATCAAGCCGCTAGTCATCGAGGCCATAGAAGACTACCAAGTTACTGACGACGAATTAAGGCAAATCCAAGACCTAGAGCGCCGCGCTTTCATCATCCGCAAGCTCAAGGAACTCAAGGAGGAAGGCAGTGATCGCCGCCTACAACCAAACGAAACGTAGTAACGAAGCGGCATATATGCCTACCGAGGAGGAGATCGCTGAGGCGGCGCGCAGGATTCGCGAAGAGGGCTTCATCGGCATCCGTAAGGTTACGCTGTGGGACAAACAGCGGAAGCGCAAAGTGTGGGCGAGAGTCCAGCAAGTCTACCCACCATGGTCCGAGGAAGATTACATCAAAAGGGGCCAAGGAATCATCGACAGCAACGTAACTAGAAGGAGGGGAAAGTGACCGACAGTAGCCCACATACGCCAGAAAGCGTAGCAATCCTTCTGCGAGACACGCGGTTCAAAAGTGACATCGCCATAGCGAAGGTGCTTAACGTCATGTGCGTGACGCATGAGATCGAACCAGATGACTCCGTTACCATCGACCTCGCGGTCGCCTACATCGAGATCGCGGCAAGACTGTTGGAGAAGATGGTGGCAGAGAAGTACGCGAAGAACTGGGCAGAGCCATGCGAGTACGATTGCAGGAATCGCAAGCGAAACAACGGAAAGGTGGATCGATGAACAACTACGAACACCAACTCCCCTACTTCAGCGCGTCAATGCAGCGGCTCATCGACACCTGCTTTGAACTGATGCACCATGAGTTCTGGCTGCGGCGCTACGAACTGGAGCCTCCAAAGAAGCTCAACGACGAGATCAGTATGGCCACCTTCCACATCAATGCGGCGGTGACGAAGGTAGCTGCGGTGAGGGACGCATTTAAGGAAGTGATTGAAAGTACAAAACCAAGCAAACAAGTCTGAAAGGAGATCGCAATGGACGTTGAAGACCGCAGGCAAGCGGATGGCTTCAGGATGGTAAGAGTTGGCGAGGGCATGGTGTACTACCGACTTGGTCAGCCAAGGATGCTGATCAGAGAGAGCGTGGGCGGTGTTCCAGTCATGCTTGAGGTCGCTCTCGATACCGGATACGCGACGAACATCGTCCAACAGGACTTGGACATCATCGTCCAGCCGGTCAAGGCGAAGCTGGTCGTGGAGGAGAACTTGTGAACACAACACGCAGAACCTTCCTGGCGGCCCTAGCGTGCCTTCCCTTCGGACTTCGGCGCCGCAGGCGTACCTGCAAGCCTCAGCCGCAGAAGGCCCCAGAGAAGCCGCTGGAGAGCTTACCGGAGGTGAAGGAGTATGAGCTGATTGCGGATAAAAGTGCCGGCAATCGTGGATAAGTGTTGCGGATATTATCCAGATGCACTTCTTCCTGTTTGGCCGCACATTCCTTGAACAACAATCGCTCGAAAGGAGAACCATGGAACTGGACAAGTGGACGAAGTTGGGTAAGGCGCTCATGGATGCGGTGGAGAGGTTGCCGCTGGAGTGGGACTTGTATGTCGGCGGTAGCCACGCAGGCGTGGAAACTTGGCTTTCCGATCCTTGCGGCAATGAGGTGATGTTCGACTGCGATATTCCATTGGAGCAGTTGAGCGCGACTATCGATAGGATGATTGAGTTCGCTAGGGCTGAGTATGCGAAGGTGCTAGAGGAAGTGGAACTGAGGGCTGAGGGGAGGGGCCAGTAATGGGCATCTACTACATCATCGCTAACGACGCAAAGCGTGAGTACATTGATCCGCATGATCTTGGTGGAGGCGCGAAGTTCTTGGAATTGTTCGGATCGAAAGCCAGCGACGCGCTCCTATGGCTGCTGTGGCCGCATGGCCAACAAGGCATGAAAGGTCGCTGGAACGGCGATGCAGTTAGACTGGTGCCAGACTGCACTGGATCATACGAGGCGGTTGTGTTCGGCAGAAGCGATCCAACTGGAAAGCACTTCAGCGGCAAGTACAGGAACATCAGTGACGCGGTGACAGGTGAGATGAGCGAGTTCTGGAAGGAAAGGCGCCAGTAGGACTGGCGGAAATGTGACGTTGTGAGAAGGAGGGTGGGGTGACTGACATCACACTCTGCGACGGCATCAAGAAACTGCTGTCATCAGCGCTGGATACCATGGTAGTGTGTCCCAAGAAGGACACCTGCTATCGGTACAGCGCGCCAGCTAGCGCTAGGCAGTCATGGTTCATGGATGCACCGTTTGATGCGGTGAGTGGGGAGTGTGAGTACTGGATTGGAGCCAATGAAGATCCACAAGGCGTATAAGACTGAGTCATGCGAAGACTAACCGTCTACCAGTGCTCCGACTGCGAGAAGTACGCCAAAGACCGAGCGTGCGGATTCAATGGAGAATGCTTGGATTGGTCCAATGATGAGTGTCACCATCCGCTGTATCTGGATGAAGCTAGAAGGATGGCGGCAGCATGGAACTTCACTAGGTTGATGCCGGTGGAGAAGTTCGAGGGGTTGGTGATGAGGCTGAGGAAGAGAGGCTCACAGAAAGGGAAGCAATGAAATTCGCGGCAATGTACTCGCTGACCGGAATATGCATCATCAGGAGGCCGGTATTGAACGGTACAGACACAGTCGTCTTTGACGGCGAGAACCTGCACGTTTCAGCGAAAGCCTACGACAGGCTGTCCAGTGACAACGAGGACATTGAGGAAGTCTTCAAGGATTCGATCTTGATAGACCTATCCGATGTCGGCGGAAGCCTCAATGGCCTGCAAGTGCGAAAGGTGTTCCAGTGAGGCGCCGCGGCGGAAGTGTATGTGTTCTCCACTCCAGACGCTTTCCATGAGAGTGGTTTGCTTAGTGGGTCTGGTGGCGCCAGTGGTGGCCCAGAGCCCTCGCTGGCTCCAAGCGCTATTTGCCCACCAGTCCGCTGTGACGGTGACGCAGACTCTTGCGGTTTGACCACCGCGCCGGTGAGCTTCACACCTCGGCAGTCGAGGCTCGCTTAACGCTCACGCTACTCGCCTCGACCCGCTCGCTCCCGCTCGCTGTGCTTTGCGCTTCGCTTTGAAGAAGACTACCGCACCAAGTTGAAGCGAAGCGTCACCGAGCCAGTTGGCGTGACTTCGAGCGCTTAAGTACCTAAGTCTGAGCGCTTAGTTCCTAGCGCTAGTAAGCAATAGCTTCGCATTGACTGCGGAAGCGCATCTCGCGAAGTACTCGCTTCGATGCTTAAGCAGACACGCCTCAGCGGGAGAGTGCTGTATAGCGTAGTAGCGTGACTGCGAAGTTGGCCGATAAGCTAGACTGCTGAGGATGCTCGCAGCTAAGTCGCTTAAGCGGCTGCTCGCAGCGTACCATAGTCACTCAAAAACTGCAACTATTTTTTTTGACGGTCAGTTTGAAAAGGCGAAAAATCGGCGCAAGTGGTTGTGGGGAATAGAGTTATGGCGAGGTAGGGGGGTGTATAGAAAATGTATACACTCCTGTACAAGTGTATGCTTGTTTTTTGTCAAGGTTTTCGTAAGTCCTTTGGTGGCAACGTTTTGAGATTCCTGTTTTGGGAATTGATGACTAAGTTGGTAAGGTAGGTGAGGCGAATGATCACTTTGTATATTTCGGCGGTAAGGTATCCCAGAGAGACGGTCCAGTTTTTGGTACGAGTGTTCCAGTGGTGGGTACGGCAAGTGGCGATAGTGCGAGGCTGAGTGAGGCCACAGCGAGCGCGGAGGGGCTAGGGAAGGCCGAGGGTGGAATTATGGGGGTGAGGGAGAAGTGGCTCTGGTGAGGCTCGTAGGCGATGTGGGAGGCGCGTATTTCGAGGGGAAGGGATCTAGGAGGTGAGGGAGGGCGAAGTGTAGTCAAAGTGATGGCGCTCGAAGGGGTGGTGACGCCAGAAGTGTTCAATTTTGATACAGTTGGCCAGCATATATGATGGGTACCACCCAGAAGAGTGTATCAAAATGATACACTTGAGGGTGGTGGCGTATATTCGAGTGGTAAGGTATCCAAAAGGACGGTCGGATCGGCGATGGGGGGCTGCGGGGGATGGGTGGCGGCGTGCGGGGTCGTCGGCGCGTCGGCGCAAGTGGCTGCGCCGCAAGAGGTTGCGACGTTGCCGCCCCCCCTGTAAGGGAAAAAGGCTATTGAGGATTGTATCCGACGGCCGAAATTCGGTATTTTTGGGGTAAAATTCGAACCGTAACCCCTTACGCCACAACGACTTACGTCGTCTACAAGTGTAGACAACCACGCTATCATCGACCACAACTCCTTATCCCGCAACGACTTGCGCCAAATCGTCGCTTGACAGTATCTCTATCGCGCCTGCGCATGCGTCGCTAGCCACCTCTCGCCAGCCATCCGCCGCCACCTCTCGCCAGCGATGCTCCCCACCAGTCTCACCTGATCAGTCTCGGCTGATCCGGTCTCGGTCTCGGCCTGGTCGCCTCCGAGACTGATCCCAGCTCTGAGCGCTCTCGGCGCCGTCTCTCGCACCGACCATATATACTGTCTCTCGCGCCTCTCATCCCCCACCTAATTGCCACAACAAACTTGGCAATTTCAGTCAAGCCCACACAATCCGTTAACGGACATTGCCTTGCGTCAATCAATCCTCCATCATTACTGGAATACCGAGTGTCCGCTGTCTCTCGCCATTTTCAATCCAAGAATTTTCTCGGAATACTTCCAAGCGATTGCCGCCAATAGCTTTGCGTCGCCAAAATTCTCTGAATGCCTGTCAACATCTATCTTTGTCTGTCTTTATGCTCTTGATTCGCTGGCCAAAGTCCGATATCTTATAAGCATGTTTGCCCTATCCCCTATCAAGCGAGGTGCTCAGATGACTACCAGATCCGACGTGGAACGATGGAAGGCAGCCAACCCTTACATTCTCCAGAACATTCAAAACTCATCTGCCCTTTGTGGCCGTTATCCTACGCTTGAAGCGGCCACACACGCAGCAATCGAGCGCGGCGGCGTAGTGGCTATTGAAGGCAACGTGGTCCTGTTCTCAGAGGTGCCTAGACTGTAACCGCCCCACTAACGACGCCAGTACGCTGGCGTCTCTATGTGTGGCGTTTACTCCCTATCACTTGAGGTGTACCATGAAGACCATTAGTTGCTTGCTAGATCTCGGAGCATACGGTTTCGATCTGCTTACAGGTGAGGCCGACAATCTTGGCTTTCGCATTCTTACCGATCTTACTCGAAAGGGTAAGCGTATCTTCTGCGATGCCTATGGTCTCCCAGAAGACGTTAAGCTTTCCGAAAACTGGAACACTGGCGACACAATGGCCCCTCATGTCGCAAGCGTAATGCTATCTTGCGATGCACTTCGGCAAATAGCCCCTATCGCGCTCTATCATGAGGGATGTCACACTATCCTCATTCTGGAGAACGGAACCGCCTGCGGATTAGAGCAGAATGAACAATTCACCTCAGCCGAGCGAGACTGGGAGAAAGACGGCTATCCTGAGATCTCACCAGCTCAGCTCACTATCGACGGTACAACCATTGATTGGCCAAGATGCTATGGCAAAGTAGACAGGATCATAAGGGGCTGTTCTAATCCTCATGTCGGCACACGCAACATTCATGCGTTTAGTGGTCGGATAGCTTAACACCCCTTCCACCCCCTAGCCCTTTCCCAAGGGCTAGAGTGTGTACGGTTGTGTTCCCTATCCCTATTCTCGGAGGTGCGATTATGGCCAAATACCGCAGAACAAAAAAGCAGTATGCCGAACTATTCGACAATCCGTCTGCGCTGTTCAACGGCGCCCAAGTTATCCTTTGGCCTAACGGCCAGCCGGAGATCTGGATTAGATCCGCAGACGGCAATAGGGCAATCAAGATTACCGCCAGAGACGGAAATGCAGGGTTGGGTTTGACGATCTCTCGTTTCGCTTGTTCTGAGCCACTAACGGCAACAGGAAACCTGCATCATGACAGCGCAGTTGCTAACCAACAGGACTTTGAGGAAATAACCGTCTGCCAATACAGGACAGACGAACAATCGCAAGCCTTTAAGCGCTGGTATGCTGACAGAGAAAGCAATCCGTATCCCTACGAAACAGCAAAGCAGTAATCCCTAGGGCGGCGCCAAACCGCCCACCTCTGCGCTGGCCTAGCGCTAGCGTAGTGGTGGCTGGTTTTCCCTAAACCCCTAGTTCTGTGAGGTGTGATTATGACAACTCTCCATTCCGATCTCGAAAGCGCAGCGCGCGAAGCCGCTGGTAACTGGCGCCATTTCGAAAGCTTCGGCTGGCACGATAGGCCGGAAGATCCGGACCAATGGACCATTGTGTACACTTGCAATCGTGACAGCGGCCCACTTGATCGCGCCAATGCTGAAGCGCTCGCCGATACCATGGAACCATTCATGGATGGCGATGACCCTGATTGCTTTCCAGAGCACCATGGCCATTGGGCTTGCGGATGGGTGGATGGGTACAGCATTCGCGTTTATCGCAATGGCCAGATTACTGATGCTTTCCGCGCATGGATGGAAGCGCATGATCGGCTGAACGACCATCCGATCCTAGATGAGGAGCGCTATTCAGAGATTCAATATGAGGAATCTCAAGAGACTTTCGACAATTGCTACCGCAGAGACCTTGAGCGCCACTTAGAGAAGCGCTTTGAGGCAGAATTCAATTGGCCAGACAGCGGCGCCATGTGGGATTTATTTTCAGAGGTAGCCGACAATGCTTGCGAATACTGGTATGAAGATGGAAGTGGCATGTGTATCCATTGGGAACGCGTCGCCGAATCCATCGACTGGGAAGATATCGCACAATACGCTATCGCCTATGTAATCCACTGGAACGATCTCGGCGACAATACCGAAACTTTCTACTCTGACGAATCGGCCCAAGCGCGCTGTTTTGAACTGAGGGAACAAGGATACTTCGCGTACATTGAAGAATAACCACCCTACCCCAAGAGGCAGAAATGAACAAGCCGATTGCTAAGATAGAATACACGCTCCGCAAGGCAATTTACTCTGCAATCCGCAAAGCCGTCAGCGGCGGCCTGAAACTGGAACGCGCCGAGGAAGTTGTGTCGCAAGAGATTGGCCGTCTGGCATTCCTACTGGCCTTAAGGGCCAATAGATAACCTACCCCCTAGGGCGCCACCTCCGCGCCCTACCCCTACGCTGCGAGCGCAGCATAAGGGTAGTGTGCGGAGAAGCAACCCCCTAACGCCCCACTGGGCAGAGGTGCAAGTATGTCATCCTTTCAATCTTGGCTATGGCCTAATCGCGTTATCGGCAAGCGCGAAAGCGGCGAACTGCGCGAGGAACACAACGCGCTAGTGAATGCTCTGGCAGAAGCGCGCAAACCAGAGGACACCACATACAATGGCTGGACGAACTACGAAACTTGGTGCGTAAATCTCTGGATCATGGATGAGGAAGGCAGCAACCGCTGGGCTTGGGATACAGCCAGAACAGCGTGGGATACCGCTGAACCTAATGAGGTTCTCACGCGATCCCAAGTCGCTAGATACAACCTAGCGAAAACAATCAGAGACAGCGTAGAAGACGGCAATCCGCTCGATGGAGTATCACTGTATGGCAACCTGTTGCAATCTGCAATCGAGAGGGCAGATTACGACGAGATCGCCAATAACTGGCTAGGCGATTGCGAAGGGTGCAAGGGCTACGAACGTAGAAAGGAAGGGGTTGAAAAGTAGCAGCCCCCTAGCGACCACCCCATTACGCGCGGCCCTCACCCTCCGCGCGTCCGAGGTAGCCGCTAGATTACTTTAACCCTTAGAACCGAGGTGCAAAATGGCAAGACTATTCCCCAAAGTGGTCCGTTGCAGAAAGCAGTTTTTCGTAACTGGCCTAAATGAGCGCGGTAGAGGAGTATTGCGCGAGGCGTTTTTCGATCAAGGCGAATACCACTACGACACCCCCTACAAGCGCGCACTTCGCGTGATGGGACTACTGGAACGTAGGGGCCAAACCGACACCAAGCGATACCGCACTGTGCAGGCTATCGCTACAAGTTTTCACACCAACAACCCATGGAAAGGAAGGACAGCATGAAAACATCAGACACCGTACTGTGCGCGATTGTCATTCGCGGCAGCGGGCAAGACTCAGGAGAGATCGATTACGCGATCGATGTTCAGGCAATGCGGAAATCTTGCAAGGATCGCGAGAGAGCAAGAGAAATCTTGCATGTCTTGCGGCAATTACACAATGCAGTGGAGATCGAGTATCAATGAAAATCCTCACAGACACCGAGCTAGATGCAATGGTAGCCAAATTCGCGGAATATCGCGGATGTGGCGGACCATTCGGAAACGTCGTTCACGCAATCGGCGAACTGCGCCAACGGCGCAGCATTCCAGCAAGCCCAGTAAGCCCACTAAAAGAGGATGAGCCAATGACCCCACAAGTCCATTTTGACGAACTGCGCCGCATGTGGCTAGAGATGTTTACTCACATGAGGGTGTATCTCCAGAACCTAGACGGAGATACCAGCCGCGCAGTTGGCGAGATCGTCTACGACCTTGTACAGACCGGATCAGAGCACGACGACTGGGTCGATACGCAGACGGCAAGGTTTATCCATGGCGATACCGAACTGTGGCATGAAGTCGCCAACAGCAGAAAGGCGTGATCCAATGCGGCGCGAACCTGTACGTCTTACTCCAGCCTACTCTTGGGAATGCCCAGTGTGTGGGCACGCGCAATTTACCCATCCGGTCGTAGACTCGACTGTACATCCTCCGCGCGAAGTCTACTGCGAAAACTGCGAGAGGAAATGGGACACTAATGTTCCTGACTACTACGGACGGCCGGTCTTATAGCGACCACCCCACCATACGCAGTCTAGCCAGCCTGCGTATGTGAGGTAGCCGCTATCGGCACCACCGACCAGCGCGGAACCGCTGGGCAAGATAGCTTGGAGGTGAAGCTATGCCACTGGTAACGCTTAGAAACGACTTCCACAATACCAGCGTAACGCTACGTTGTGAGGTGCTATCGCACATTCACAACGAGTGCGTCATCTATCCAACCGCTGGGCAGCTCAAGAGAGCGCGGCGTGAACTGTGCTACCAAAAGGACTGCACTTGCGGCAAGATTCGCGGCAATCAGACCTACAATGGAAAGCGTTTGATTGTTGACCGATCCTCTGAGTACGAGTCTCACTAAACCCACCCACCCCCACGCGATCAGCCGGTTCGCGACCGGCAGGTGGGGCTTTAGCTAACGTATTTACCCACCACCCCTAGCGGATAGGGCCGCAACATGCCGCCAGCGCGCACCTCACGCTAGGCGGCTGGGGTGGTGGGGTTTTGAGGTGAGAACTATTGGAGGTGACTTATGGCCCATTGCCGATTCTGCGGTCAAAAGACCAGATCGATGCGCAGCGTCTGCCAGTACTGCAAGGGAGTCAGAGACGTTGTCAACGACCGCAAACTGGATGACCGCGAACTGTGGGTGCATTCAACGCACTGCACAAGCTGCGGCAACTTCCTGTTCAATCGAGAATGCCAGCACTGCAAGGATCGCCACTTAGACGCGATCAGTGGGCTTGCTGGCGTGATGTTTGGAGAGGCGACCAAATGAAAAAGAAACCACCCAAACCAACCCTCCGCACTGTCGCCAGAAAGATGATCAAGATCATCGAGCGCGACATTGATGATCTATCTATCGAGAAGATCAGGGAGGTGATTAGGCAGAAACCGAAGTATCGGAAGAAGAGTAGCGAGAGGTGACTTCCCTAACCCACTCTATCGCCCTCTCAGGTATCATCCAAGTACCACTGGGCCATTCGGAGGCTTCTCGCATGACATGGAGGCGATCCCAAGTGTTGTCGCCTGTAAACATCCGCAGGTACAACTCTGGCGCATCGAGCAAAGCTACATGCGGAAAGTGCTTGAGGATCTCCGTATCCTCGGTGGCGCCAATCTCTGGGTATCGCCAGTCACCTCTGGGCAGGAGGTTGGCTCCATGAATGCAAGTCTTTGGAAAACTGCGAACGGCGGCAACATCTCGTTGCAGGTCGTAAACCAGTTGGCGCTTGAGGAAGACTGGGAGCTGCGATTGCAGGTGGGTGCGAACCATCACAGAAACGTAGTGAGGATGGAATGCGTCGTCCGAATCCCACTGCACCAGCAGACCAGAACTGGCGAACTCTATCGACTTGTTCCTCAGCGCTCCAAGTGGCGCCTTGTCGGTGACATGCCAGCGGACATCCTTACAGTCGAACCGCTGGCTCACACTGCCGACAGCTTTCCAGTTGTCGTCGTAAACAACGACCAGCTCTTTGTTCGGATAGTCCTGCTCGATAAAGCACTGGACCGCCACTGGCAAGAGTACAGTGGCGTTGTAGCGTGACTTTCCTGCGATACACAAGCAGGAAACCTTTGGCCAATTAGATGTATCCATAAGGAGGATTGTAACGTATGATCGCAAAATCGAGTAACCGACCAGTCGTAGGCAAGACCTACGGTTACAGTAGAGTGTCAATCGAGGATGAGGATTCCATCGAGCGCCAGAACGAGAAGATACGAGACAAGGCCAAGGAGCTTGGCCTGCGAGTCGAGCATATCTTCGAGGACAACAATGTCTCTGGCGGCATCTGCTTCGAGGATCGACCAGATGGCCAGAAGATCCTCACCCACCTGAAAGCAGGAGACATCCTGATCACCGCGAGATGGGACAGGTTCAGCAGAAACCTCACCAGTGCCCTCCTGACGCTGCTCACGCTGCACAGATCAGGAGTGAGGATCATCTGCCTAGAGCATCTAGGCGGCGTCTACATTGATATGGATGATCCGATGTGTGTGTTGATTATCACCTCGCAGTTGCTTGCCGCCGACCTGTTCCTCAAGCAGCATTCCAAGAAGACGAAGGAAGCGATTGCTTGGCGAAAAGCGAGAGGATTGGTGGTGCGACCGATGCGAGCGTTTGGATTCAAGCGCAAGAAGATTCAGATCTCAGCGCATCGGTGGAGGGTGATAGCTTACGAACCGGCGCCTGATGAGCGTGAGACCATCGCAGAGATGCACCGGCGATGGAAGCAAGGAGAGTCGATTGGCAAGCTATCAGACGAGCTGCGCAGGAAGGGGATTAAGACGGCGGAAGGAATGATTTATTATTGGCAGCCATTAGCAGATAGGATTTCTTACTACGATAGTTGTCTAAAATCCGGAAAGCCACTGTGGGCCATGCCGCAGTTACCCCTCAATAGATTCTCGAATGGACAGTTCAAATGAAGAAACCAAGACATGACGAGGAAAGGAGAGAGTGGAAAATATGGGCGGCGGTTGGATTCTCAGTCGCGATTATATGGTCCCTTGTGGTGTTCGTTGCTAGATCAATGAGCTAGCGCCTCCACTGGATTTGCACTTACTGGTATAAACGAAACAGGCTGGATCTGTAGTCCAGCCTGCTTCTATTGGCCACCCTTAACAGAAAGGTTCTAAGAATGGCCACATGTGGAAAGTATACCAGTATCTTGCCGCCGCTACCAGAGGTTGATGGAGAGATTAGGCACGTTCCTGATTATCCTGGTTACGCCGTTACTGATCGAGGCGAGGTGTGGAGTTGCAGAAACTGGCATAAGCCCACCGAGGTCGGCGACTTCCGAATCACATGGAGAAAGCTAAAGCCGTCGAAAAGCCAAGGTTATCCTGACTTGGTGATCTGCATACACAACAAGAGAAAGACCGTCAAGGTACACCACCTAGTCCTCTTGGCGTTTGTTGGTCCGAAACCTGATGGAATGGAAACGCTCCACCGAGACGGCAATAAATCCAACGCAAACCTTAGCAACCTACACTACGGAACCAGAGAAGAAAACATAGAGGATAAGAAGCGGCATGGAACGTCAGGTCTTGGGAGGAGAAGTGGAAACGCTAAGCTAAAGGACGAAGACATTCCCAAGATTGTGGAAATGTACAAAACGATGTACGCTGGTGATGTGGCCAAACACTTCGGAGTCTCAGGCGGAGCCATAACAAGCATAGCGAGAGGGAATGGCTACACAGACGTAAAGCGCCCCATCGTCATCAAGCCATGCGGAACGCGCGGAACCAAGCAGTGGGCCGCGAAGTTAAATGAAGATGACGTTAGGGAGATAAGGAGGTTGGCCGGTACGATGTCGCAGGAGAAGATTGGAAAGCTATTCTCGGTTACACAGACCGTCGTAAGCTCCATCTTGCTGCGAAAGACATGGAAGCATGTCGCCTAGCCTGCCTCCTTTTGCTGTCGCCTGTTCTTCTCTTTGATGACTTCCTTAGCGTACTTTTGCGCGACCTTTCCGTAAAGAGACAACTCACGAAGCGTCTCCGCTGAGACCTTGCCCCTGTTTTCCTTTGGAACGTATGGGGTTTCCATAACTCTGACGAATGGCTTCTGCTGCAACCACTGCATCAGAGCATCGCGCAGATCTCGCTCTTTCCATTTTTGCAAGTTGTAGCTGCCAATTTTTGCGCCGCTCAGGTAGTCGAGGGCCTTAACGCCAAGCCCCTTGCGAGAGTCGGTCCACATCATCGCATCTCGAATGACTCTCGTAGGAAGCATCGAGGTCATCGTGGCCGCTGGTCCAGTGAGACCCAAGATTCCTTCCATGTCGCCTACGTCGCGCCCACTGTAGGGATCACGATTTGATATGAGCTTGTAGGCGCCAGTGAGCAGAGGGTTGGTTTGCGAGAACAGCCTCGCCCCAGTAGTTGTAAGATCAGGTGCGCCTTTCAATGGGCCGTAGTCTTGGAACACGAAAGGATTGACGCCCTCAACGCTCAATCCGAGCGAGTAAACGAACGGAGCCTCTTCGTCACCGTACTCACCGAAAGGCCAGCGGAAGCCAGACTTCTCTCGCAGGAACGATGGAACGTATGACGAGCTAGCCTTACGCATCCACTCGATCCCTCGGATCGTTTGTGAGTACGCAGATCCTGGTGCGTTGATAATATTTTCAGCCACAAATGGCAAATTTCGGCCTATGAACGACCCAAACGGTATAAGATCCTTAGCCTTCCGCATTAGAGGGCTAATTTTTGAATAATCGAATTGGACGGCGTCCGTAAAGTCCTTCGCTTGCGAGATGTTCCATCCATTCTTTCGCAGTGCTGCGAACACTGGAATGCGGTTAAGTTGCTCGACCAGCGCGTACGCCTTGTCTCCAACCTCAGCCATGAAGAACTGGGGAACCTCTCCTGGTTGGACTCCAGCCTTCTCGGCTAACTTCCTCGCAGTGCCAGTGCCTCTCACATTAAACGGATTGCGCCACCCTTCGTATCGCCCCTCCTTGCTCATCACTCGCTTAACAGGAGAGAATAAATCTGCGATGGTGACTGGACCTTCTGCCTCCCTGCCAGCAGAACCGGCGGTCTCTCCGATCATGCGAGTCTTCTGTCCCATGATCTCGTTGTCGAAGGCTTCCTGAAAGAAAGCCGCGAGCGGAACGTCTTTATTGCCTCTTGCCCACTTCTTGAATTGCTTCGTTGCGTCGTGGAGGTCAAGCGACGAATAGGTGTCCTTTCCAGCTTGCGTCAAGTTTCGCCACAGACCATCCAATCTATTCCTAACTTGAAAACTAATGTTTGGCAGCAGCACACCAGCGGTCTGTCCTGCCTTCCACCAACTGGTGAACGAATGAATCGCTTCTGCTATAGCTCCGCGTTCCTTTGGACTATCGACAGAAATGTACGCATTCAGCGTCTTGAGCATCCGCTCAGGAACCTTCTGCGACATGGTGTAGTCCATAATCTTCTGGGCCGCTTCCTTCTGGACAGTGGTGGTGTCGTCTCCAGCCACCTGACCATACTGAATCATGGTGGTTCCAGGTCCACGCTTGACTGGATCAATGTCGCCACGCAGGAACGCCTTGAAGATGTCGTCGTCAACATCACTCAGTTCCACGCCGTTCATGGCTGCGTGATTGATCGCCCATCGCTTCAACCCTCTTGCGTCCAATGCTGGACGACCCTTCGGCGTTACGATCCTTGACCACAACTCCGCAACCGACAGGCCACTATCGCCCTCCTTCGCTGTCTTGTGGATGATGTTGTGGATCGTAAGCAAATTGGACATGGAGTCCGCTAAGTTGTGGAGGTAGTCGCTGTGGCTGTCAAGATAACTGGAGCTGAACAGTCCGTTCTTCAGCAAGCCATCGGCTGCTTCCTTCGGTATCTTGCTGAAGTAGTCCACCATCTCAGGCAGCTTCTTGTCTCGCACATCGGCGAACACTTCCGTCAGCGGCTTACGAATCGCCTCGCCTTCGTCGTCCAGAGCTTTGACAAACGCATTGGCTGGTATTCCATTCTGCGTGCCAAACATCTGATCCATTTGCGGCTTGAAGTACCGCTTCCAGACGTACTCATGAGTCAGGTCTGCCGAACTAAGCTCATCAATGCTGCGTGGAACCTCATGCGGCATCTGCGGAACGGCCAGCGCATTGTCTCCAGTCCTGTTCGCCATACCCCATTCCGTATTGGCGACCAGCCATTCCTTCATGGCTGTCTCTCTGGCCAACCTTTCCTCGGCGCTGAGATGCTTGGTTCCAACCAAGCTGGCGTCTGTGGACATTCGCTGTATGGTTAAGGACGCACCAGGAACGTCACGAAGCGGATCTTTTCTCCTCGTTGCGTAGCCAAAGTTGGTCTGCAACTGGCGGATCACGCCCATCGCATCCCAAGACTTGCGTAGTCTGGCATCCTTCGGACGGAAGTGCGGGAAGTGAGCAGCGAAGTTGTCGTCCAGTTCGCTACCCTTACCACCAAAGTCCAGATACGCTCTGTACATTGGGTCTTTGGTGAGGTCGGTTGCCGCGTGCATGACCTCATCCCACTGGTCGGTGAATTTGTTGAGCAGTTCCATCTTCTCGATGTCATCGACTGGAACATTGAACAACGACTTCACCTGCTCTTTGGTCATATGGGCCGCATCTCCGAACGCCTTGTTCTGGTTCATGAGGTACAGCGAGAAGTCGTCCCACATTGGGGCGCCAAGATCGTCGCCAGCGTTGACATGGAACTGCTTTAGCGTGTTGTAGTAACCAGCCAGTTCCTTGTCTTTGGCAATCTTCTGCGGCATGACATCCGTTATCAGTGCGTGCAGGTTGGCGGCAAAGCTATTGGAAACGTCCTGAGCAATCTGCCTATCCGCTCCAAGCAGTCCCTTGAGTTCGCCGCTGAAGATGGATCGCAGTGGTCGCAGCGGACTCCACGCCCCATACCATGCGTTCCTGTACGCACTTTGCATCCACTTGGCAGCCGTTCCTTGACCGGCACCGAGAACCAGAGCCTTGTCCTTGAGGAATGGTAGCTGATTCAGTGGCCATGGGGCGGAAATGCTAGTCACCCCACGCAACCCTTGCTCCATTTCCGATAGCCGCTGAGCAGGATTGAGCCCCATGATCGGAGCGTTCTTCAGGTTGTACATCGCCTTGACCGAGGAGGCGAGGCTGGGGGCCGCCTGAGCGGCCTTAGAAGCCTCTGAGAGCGAGGCTAAGGCATTGGCAGCCTCGGTCACAGTTCTGCCTTTAGCGAGGCCCCTAGACGCCTCCACAGCCGCCTTTCCAGCACCAGTCAGCGCCCTCGTCGGACCACTGATCCAGATCATCGGATCAAGCGCGATCTCCGCAGCCAGTCCAGCCACATCCCAGCGGTCCAACCCCTCCTCGTTCTTCGGTGCTAGACCAGCCCTCTCCAGCACATCCCTCCCACTAACCCTCTTATTCGGATCAGTGATCCCCAACGTATCGCTGAAGGGGATAAGGTTGGCTAGTTGTCCCCAATCACCCACCAGCGCACCTCTCGCGGCGGCTCCAGGTTTATCCAAAGTCTCGCCGAGGTACTGGAGGGCGCCAATAGTGTGGCCGAGGAGGGATTGTTCCTCTTCAGGAGTGGGGTCTGGAATAAAACTGCGAACCCTCCCACCGTAGGAGGGTGCGTTCATGAATGAAAGCGGATCGAGAGACAATCGCAACTGCGGAAGCTGGAGACCGGCCATAAAAGTACCTCAGTTGCTAGATGCCAGCGCCGCGAGGCCACAGGTGCAACGAGTTGTTGGGCGGAACCGCTCCAATGGGAACCTGCGAATCCCTAAACCACTTGCCAATTGCTGCCACTATGTCAGGCAGGAAGTTATTGGAGGCTGGCGGTGCGTTGGGAGCAATGAAGGACGGAGCAACCATCCGAGGAGGTTCAGGATTGGCTGGAGGTTCCGGCGCCGCTGGAGGTGCAGGCTTCGCGCTCAGTGAATCGATCATGGCAATGATCTCGTTGACCTTCGCCAGATCCATTGGAACACCTTGACCGGCCATGTTTCCAAGACCGCCAAAGAGCGAGGCCATCAGCGCCGCCTTCTGGAAGTTGGGGTCCAGTTCCTTAGCGATCTCGCCTGCCGCTGGATTCAGCATGGCCAACTCTTCTGGCGATAAGTCCCCTCCTTGCTGTTGTTTGGCCCATGGTTCCCAAACAGCGGCTGGAATATCATTCTTCTTCGCCATGATGCGTCCTTGCGCAGCGTTCTTCGCCGCTGCCATCTTCTCTCGGCGACCCTTCGAGATACTGGCAACCTCCTTCGCTCGCTCGGCAGGAACACCCATTCCATGGAATTCACCAGGCCAGCGGATCGGATTGTCTTGGCCAGCCTGCGCCATCAGGTGGTGAGCAACAGCCATGGACTTCCACCGTTTCCACGCATCCTCGTCACCAGGACTGGCGTAAGTCACCTCACCTCTGGCTCGACCTCTGGCGGCACCTGCGGCCTTCTGTAGTGCGGCAGTTCGCTGGTTCAGCTCGTCCTGCATCGCTCTCGGATCAGGCGTAATCGGAACCTGCGGCAGTCCTTGCGTGCCAACATTGACCATTGGCCTAGTGTTGCCGATCATCCATCCAAGACTTGGCCCCAAGCCTCCGTTGGCAGTGGGCGGTGGACCTTCGGAACCAGGAATGAACGACGGTTGTGGAGGCGCTGCCGGTAGTGACCGCAGCCTATTGAGGACTTCCTCCAACGCTGCAACGGTTGGATTGTTATAAATCATCACCTTACCTCCACATTCCCATCAACTGCGCCAGCAACTGCATCACGCCACCTTGCTGACTGAGGTTATTTTGAAGCTGATTGCCAAGCCCACTGAGCCCATACTGTGCCCACTGCTGCGCCTCCTGCTCTCTAGCCTGCTGACCAGCGAGCAAGTTGGAGGCATCCTCCATTTGCATCTGCTGTTGGGCAATGGGTCTGGCCATCAGCGAGTTGGCCAACTGCTGGCCGTAGTCAATTCCTTGTCCGTATTGGAGCATTGGGCTACGCTGCGACACCCCCATCCTGTACCAGTTCTGTCTGGCGTCCTCTCTGGTTGGCGCCTCGGTCGCAGCGGCCATGTTTCCGTAGCCTGACGAGAACCCACTGGGGTATATCGTCTGCGGTCGGATCGAGGTGTTGATGCTCCACCTCTGCTGATCTTGCGTCCCACCGCTGGGACTGAATGGCATGGTCCTGAACATCAGAAAAGTCCTTGCATCAGTGAGGGGAGCATCTGGTTGAAACCGCGAGTCTGGAACTGGGCCAGCAGGTTTTGGAGTCCCTGATTGATGCCAGCCCAACCGAGACCAGCGTTACTCTGCGCCTGCTGGAACTGATTGGTCAGGTCGGCGCCTTGACCGTACCGCTGCCGATTAGCATTCATCGCCAGCGGCTGCTGTGCAGCGTTGGCATTCCAAGCTACCGCATTCTGGAACGGACCATTTCCTTGCGGCACCTGCGTCGGAGCTACTGGGCTTGGCAGCTTTGGAGCGGTGATGCCGGTATTGACCTGTTGGGGCGAGGCAGCCTGCGGATTCGGCTGGCGATAGTTATCCGGCACCGGCCCCATCCTCGGCTGCGGCTGCTGGAGCATCTGATACATCCGCTGCCAGTCGAATGGCTGTTGGGATACTGGTGCTGCAAACGGATTAGCATTGAGGTATTCAAGCGGCGCGACTCCTTGGGGTGGTTGGTACGATCCTGTAAGCGGCTGAGGCTGGTACTGATTGGGAATCGTTGGGTTGGCAAAGGCTCGGTCAGGCTGGTATGGTGATCCAGAGACTGGATACCTCGGACCAGACGGCGCTGGCCCAACTGGCTGCATCCGATAGTTGTCTAGTCCAAACTGACCAGGAAGCATTGGCGGCTGATAGCTTGGCGGCGCTGTCGCATTGGGCAGGTACGGCATGTAGGTCGGCTGCTGCGGCGCCTGCGGAATGTTGATCTGAGGTGGTGCTGAGAGCACAGGAGGCTGGCCCCAGAAGCCGCCACCTCCACCGCCGCCTAAGCCGAAGCCTCCAGCGCCTTGTTGTGGCCTGTTGGCTACAGGTGCGATTGGAACATTCGGCGTACCGCCTACGTTATACCATGGATTCGATGGATTCCAGCCGCCAAATGGATTGCTGCTGCTTTGCATGTTTAACTCCTAAGCTATGCCTGCTCCGTAATTGGTATTGATGCCGAAGCTCATCGGTGCAGACAGCTTCTGCATCAACGGCTGGAGATAGTTCATGAGGGAATCGAGAGCGCCTTGGCGAGCTTGGTTCTGGAGGGCGGTGTTGACCAGTTGTCCTTGAGCATTGATGCCAGCGATATTCTGGCCACCAATCGCGTTGACGTTGGCCGAGTTGACCTGCGCCCAAGGATCGAAGTGAGCGATACCTCGCATGGTCTGGTTCTGATCTGCGGAGTTCTGCATCGAGGCGTAGGCGTTGGCCCAAGATCCGTACTTGCTAGCCTCCGATCCTTGCTGCGCACCGTACATATTGGCCAGTGCGTTCTGTAGGCTGCCGTACATGCTGGCCTGCGCACCAGGAACCTGCGAGTGTACCGCCGTAGCGTACTGCCATGGCAACGCACCTGCGCCAAGCTGAGCGTTCATGCCTGCCGCATTCTGACTCGCTTGAGCATTGGCCAAGTTGCCGAGGTATCCCATATCGGCGCCATGCCACGCTGCCTGAGCCGCTGGAATACCAGACTGTGAGTTCAGATACGCTGCCGTCTTGGCCGCATTGGCTGCGGTCAGTGCGCCAAGCATTCCAAGCTGAGACTGGTACTGGGCCAGCATTGGAGTCCAGTCGTTCCAGTCTGGCGCCGCAGCTTGAAACATCGCCTGCGGTCGATTGTTGGCTTGAAACGGATCTGGTCTGGCGTTGTCTCGACGCATCTGAAAAGCGTCGCCTGCATTCGGCTTCTTTGGTCTCGGAGCGAGATCTGCTTGGTCTCCCATTACGTCCCTCCTGGTCCTACCCTTTTAATGAATTTGAGAGCTAGGAACGGAGGTCGATAATCCTCCGTCGCGTGATACAGTGATCCAGTGATCGCTAGCGTGGTCACTACCTGATGCTTGTGACCAGGATCGTAGATCGTATGCTGGTGGGAATCGGCTACGTGCGTATGACCAGGATCGATCACCGCGTGGGTGTGTGCGATAGAAATGCTGGTGGCACCGCCTGCGCTGTGGCTGTGCGTTGCCTGCGTGTGCGTGTGCGTAGCTGAGGTGTGGCCATGGTTGATCGTATGAACGTGAGACGACACCGCCAGCGTATCGGTGACGTTGTGATCATGGCTGGCCGCTGTCAGCGAAGCCGATCCAGTGTGGTAGTGAGAGAACGACGAGACAGCGAAGGTGTCGGTGAATGTGTGCGTGTGCTGCTGCGGACTAATCCCAAGCGTGTCGGTTACTTCATGGCTGTGCGGATTAGGAACAACCGTCGAATGGCAGATGACGGAGTGCGTGTGCGCCACTACCGAGACGTAGTGCGTATATCCGACCGCCGAGAATTCGTCAGTAAACTTACCGATATCGATGGCTTCTGTGTTGGCCGGTAGCGGCGTGCCAGTAGTCACCAGTACGTCATGCTCGACGTTGTCAGACCAATCATGATCATGCGCCGCGTGGTCCCCAACACTGACTGAAACCACCGTCGTAGAGCAGGTGGCTGTTACGCGGACGACTATGTCGGTATTGTTGACAACGATGGAGCCGTAGATGTCTAGTCCGGTCAGTGCAACCGTACCCTCTCCAGTCAGTACCGGCGTGATCGTCGTCGGATCGATGGTGATCGTACCGGACACGCTCAGCGTGCCAGAGTCCTCGATGTCGATGTCTCCGGTCAGCGTCGGTGCCGTTGCCCCACTGTTGCCACTGTAGTCGTTGATCGTAACGACCGCACCGTTGATGGACGGAGTGGCGGCAGCCATTATGATCGGCACTACCACATTGACATTGGATACGCTGGACGATCCAAGCGTGATGTGGGTGGTGCTGGTGTTGATGGCGACGATGACGACATTGGTCGTATTGATGCCAGTCGTATTAGTCGTCGTCGGTACGTTGAGCGTGATATCATCCAGCATCCACGCCGTATCGTACCAATCGCCAGTCCAGTCGGTGTTGATGATCGAGGTACTGGTGCTCGGTTCGCTGTTGCTGTGAGCCTTTGGCCGAATGGGGTGACTGCCGCCAGAAGATCCCTCGTTGTACTCCGTAACCGTAGCCGAAGCACCGACTGGGAACTTGCAGCTTAACGCGGTGTATTCGACCCATCCACCAGGAACCGACTTTCCTGGTTCGAGGATCTTAATGGTGCCGATCTTGTCGTCCCATCCACCACTGACGCAGACTCGCGTGTCGGTGGTATCGGCCATCCAGCCAATGATGTCATCGGTCTGGACATTGGGATCTTGGCCAGAGGTCGCTCGGATGTAGACTCTCGCAGTAGTGGCACCAGGATTGTTGCCGTAGATGTCGTCCACATCCACGCACACCGCTTGGCCAACCGCGTCAATACTGTCCCAAGTCCACTCCGCAGTCGCCTTAGCCCAACGGACTACGGTGCCAGAGATGTAGGTGCTGCCAACGTAGCTGCTGACGATGGAGTTGAAGCCCCACGCCAGTCCGTTGGTATCTCGCATGTAGCGAGTGACGGTGCCAACGTCAGGACGAGTCAACTGGCTATCGTAGAACACCCTCACTGGAACATTGGAGAGGTTGCGACCCTTCTCCTCACATTCCAGACAGTCGGCAACCCAATAGGTCGGATCGCTGGTAGTTAGCTCGTCCGCTCTACTGTCCTCCACAGTGCCAACAGATTGGACGTAGGCGTGCTTCAGAAGCCAACTCTCGCCAGCATTGCGAACTATCCCATCGTCTACGTTGATGGCGTAGCCGTTGTCTCCACGCCTGCTAGAGAGGCCATTGGAGGCGTTGTCTACTTGCAGCACCGCCTGCGAGATCACTGGAGGTTTGACCGGAGGCGTAGGCAGCAGGTTGTTATCGCTGCCGTAGGTGCTGTAACCGCGATCCACCGAAGGGTGGTTGCCAGTGAGGGTCAGCGTGCCGCCGCGATCAACGTCATCCTCCGACTGGCATAGTGCGATGGCAACCTCAGCGGCGATCTCAGGTGTGACTCCTGAGATCTTGGCGAGCGCTTCAGAGATGCGCGAGATATTACGAGGCTGCACTAGGACTCCACCCCATCCACATCCACAAAGTAGATCTTCGGCTTCTGCCTGCCAGTCACGCCACTGAGCTTGATGGTAATGAACCGATCCGCTGGAGTGCCGCCTTCCATGTGACCACTGACATCGACCGAGGGGCTGACGCCTTCGGTCTTCTCCAGATCGATTACCGCATTCTCGCTGCTTCTAGCGATGGACAGTCCAGTATCGCTGTCGTAGGGGATATGGCCAAGCGTGCGAGCGGTCTCGGAGTGGTTGTAGTACGCGCTGACGTTCAGTGTGCCGTCCTGCTCAAGCGGCTGGTAGCCAACGCGAACCGAGCGTACATTGTGGCGCTCGTTCTCTAGGATCTCGAAGGCGCCGAAGATAGCTTCGTAGGGAATGCCTCCGATCTGGTAGGTGTCGCCTACGCTTGGCGTCACATCAAAGCTGGTCTGCACAATGATCGATGTTCCAGTGATGCTGGAGATCCGCTTGGTCTCGTAGGAACCATCCGAATGGATCACCACCAGCGGTGCGCCTACGGTCTCTGGACTGGAGTTCCAGCCGCTGAAGTCCCAGTTGGCGGCACTGTCCTCGATCCGCGTGGCCGCAGCACCAGTCACCGTACCGCGAACAGTGGTAGTGACTGAGGAGTCTAGTTCCTCCTCATTCTCCGCAGCCTCGTAAGCGAAGCCGTCGAAGATCCCCTCGTTGGTGAGCTGAACTCCAGACTCACTGCCAACGATGAGCCGATCCGTACCAGCGATGGGGCACACTGCCGAGGCGCCGATGTCGAACTCGTAGTCTTCCAGCCACCAGTTCTGCAATCGAGTGTGGTAGCACAGCGCGTGCTTCGGCCAAGTCTCGGAGTCGAAGGCGACATAGAACTTGACCGTTTCCTCTGGATGACTGTAGGCCACATGGAACCACTTTTGCTGCGCCCAGTTAATGCGACTGCGCCAGTAGTCCTGTACTGGACCGCTGATGGGCTGCGCTCCACCACCGCTGAACATATAGGCGCCAGCCTGATCGACAACGAACAGACTGTCTTCCACGCGGCACCAGCACCGCTGGTTGATACAACCACGCCCACTGGCTGGCATGATGTTAGCGTCCTTGCGAGGATTGCCAGCAGTGCTCAGTCGGTAGGTGTGCCGCTGCTTGAACAGGTACAATGATCCAGCGAAAGCGGCGGCACCAGTGAGCACATCGCCATCATCTTGGCAGTCAATCGCGTTGACCGTTGGCACACTCTCTGGCTCGCTCGCTTCGCTGAAGTAAATGCGGTTGCGCTCGTCTGCGGTAGGCGTCACCGAGTAGTAATCGCCCACTGTTCCCAGACCAGCCGAGGTGGAGCTATAGGTAATGGTGGTGGTGGTGATCGAGATGATCCGACCAGGAGTGCGGCCAGACGCTCGCACCTTCCAGCCAATCATGCCGGTATTGAAGCGGACGCCACTGGCGGTGGCAGTGGTGGTGCTGGCCGTCACCTTTCCAGCACTGTAATCCGCAGGCACCAGAAACCACATGCGATCCGCGTAACCTACAATCACTGACATCCACCGAGGAGGTGGGGTGAACCTGTTGGCGTTGGGCCATCCATCCTTCGTCAGCAGACGCAACGAATCTCTGGCCACCAACTGGTCGTCGGTGTAGGTGGTGTGGCTAGTGGTGGTCGAGTTATCGTTGATCTCGGCATCCAAGTACCAAGTGATGTACTGATCCTTAGTGTTTCGCCAGATCTGGCGCTTGGTGATGCGAGAGTTGGAAGAGACTGGAATATTGGTATAGTCAAATCCAGCGACTGGAGTACCAGAAGCTACCGAGGTAACTGCCGAAGTACTCCAACTGGATGCCGTTTCGTCCGCATCGCAGAAGCGAACGTAGATCTTGTAGTCGCCCCAGATGGTCCCGCTGCCGCTTGACGCGACGGTGAGTCCAGTGGTTGGAGCATCTATCCCACTGTCCTGCGAGGTAGAAGTCCTGCCGTCCCAGCGAATGGGTCGATCAAGACCGTTGTGACCGTACAGCACGCCGTCTGGCGCAGTGGCCATGCACAGCGGCTGGTAGGTGTTCAGTCCTGTTTTGAGCGTGGTTGTCATGCTGGATCTTGTCCCACAATCAGACTGCCACCCTCGGTCTCGTAGACGACGTTGACCGCTTCAGGCGTGTCGTAGGTATAAAGAGAGATCACGCGACCAGAGCCGCCGCCAGCAGGATCTTGAATGATGATCCGCTGGTAGTAAGCCCAGTGCGTTCCGCTGCGGTTATACAACCAGCAGATACAGTACTCGCCAGCCGATAGGTTGGTCAGTACGGTGGAAGTGAACTTGATCGCGTGGAGATTGGTGCCGCCAGGATCAACTACCGATGCCACGCCTGCCGAACCTGCGCCCCAGCCGGTAGTGGACAACTGCCGCAGGTAGCGAACTGCTGAACCTGACGGCACTGGCGGTCGGTCGGAATACTCAGCCAACTCATGCCAACACCAGTAACTGTTGGTGAGGGTATAAGGCTGCGTCGTATCGTCGTAGATCGGAGTGCTATGCATGTCCCAGCCGTCGCTGTCGTACCATGCACAAGTCACTGGAACATACGCCATGATTAACTCCTAAACTGGAGTGGGCGCATACCGCCACGCACCTCCAGTACACCAGGAGAAATGGACCGGCAGTTGATCAGCAGTTTGGCGTCAGAGGGTCTTCCGACCAGTGGCCCTCGGTTCGACACCATTCCGCTGAACTCGCGGATCTTTACGGTGCGTCTGGGCCGTTCAGCCATAATTATGCCATCAACTTAGCTGCCTTGAGTTTGACTAGGATCGCGCTGACGCGAGCGCGGACGACGGCAGTGGTCGCGGTAAGGCTTACTGCCGTCACCGTCGCTGCCTGCGAGTAGGGGAAGCTGGTCTTCAGCGTGTTTGCAGCAATGGCTGCGGCCTGACCAGACGTAATGCCGGTCTTCACCGTATTGGCGTCCATGGCTGTGGCGATTTCCGCTCCGAGCGTATCGTTGGCCATTGCCGTATTGAGATACCTTTTCGCATCGGCAGAGAGTGCCATCTAAGAACTCCTTACATATTGTCGGTTACAGAGTAATCGGCGAGTCGAGTGGTCGGCGAGGGACGGTGCGCGGCGACTTGGCGTGGTGTGGTATAGCAGTCTGCGTTCTTGGCGATGAACAGTGCGTCCTGATAGGCGGCAAACACCTCGGCCTTGTTCTGCATGTTCTTTGCAATGGCCAGATGCTTTTCGACGCACCGCTGAAACGCAGTGTAGACAATGGGGTGAAGGTCGATGGGGTCGGTGAGGCAGTACTTGACGCCACTGCGGCTAGTAGTGATCGTGGTGTCGAGAGTGACCGCAGTGGCGCCAGTGTACGCAGAGATGATCCGCTCGTCATCGAACGGATAGTTTCCATCGAGTCCGGTGGGAATGTGGGTAGAGTCAGAGCCGACTCGTAGCACCGAACCGACATGCCTAGAGGCGAATACAGTACTGCTTCCAGTGACGCCAGCGTTTCCAGCGACGACCGTAATGGTGCCCACCGTATCGTTGGCGTCCCAACCGCTGTAGCGAAGCTGGCGAGGCTTGCGCTTGTAGATGAAGTCGATGACTCCTGCGGCATCGGCGCGTGGGTAGATCCACAGTCCCATCGTACCGTAGAGATCCTGAACCGGACGGACGCAGTAGTAGTCAGGTGTTCCAGTCTCGGTGTTGTACTTCGTAACAGCCTCGAAGTCATTCCATCCGAGGATCGGTGCGTTCTTGTAGCTGTCCTCGGTCCACACTTCCGACAGTTCGCTGAAGTCCCAAGGCAGATCGTACCACTGTTTGAAGATGCTGTATGTCGAAGCGGTGGAAACGTCCTCACCAGGATTTAGCGTGGGGTCTAACTGCAAGACGGTGTCGCTCTTGCGAGCCGCAACATGGCAGAAGTAGTTCTCGGTTCCGATCTGGACGACGCCGCTAGCTGCCCAAGACGGCCATGTTCCAGTGGTGAGGGTGAGCTGGTTCTCGCAGGTACTGCCCCCAGAGTGATCATACGTACAGGTTCCAGTGGTGTATGGAGCGACCAAATGAACCCTACCTTGCTTGTACAGAAACTTCCAATCATGGATGTCATTGATCTCGCGATACGCCGCTTGGATCGCTCGCTTGATCTCGCCTTGTGCGGCGCTGGTCGCGTTGCCGCCGAGGAAGTCGGTAGCCGCAGCAAGCGCATCGTAGTATGTATATAGCAGCGGTTGTGCCATGGCTTACTTCCTCGGAGTGTGTTTCTTTTTGAGCGACTCTTTCAAGTCCTTGCGTTCCTTGCCAGTGATCGGCTGCTTAGTCTCGACTTCCTTGTCTTCGATCATGGATTCCACAATGTCGTCAGCGATGCAAGGCTCTGGATCTTCGACGCTGATCGACGGCTGGGACACCTTCACCGCACCGTCGCAGCCCCAGCCTCGCTTCTCGCAGACTCTGCGGACATCATCCAGCGAATCTACCCACGCCTCTGGATCGTTGGGCATTCCTTTGCGGCAAAGCTGTGTAATAAACTTCTTTCCGGTCGGATTCACGCCTGCACGCCGCGCTGCCTCAATAGCCTGCTCGGCCCTCCACTTCGTCCCAAATGCGTCGTAGTGCGGCGTGTCGGCCATAAATCGCTTGTTGCTGCCTAGCATGGCTGGGATACCAATGCGGCTCCTCAGTCGCAGGCGATCCTCTCTGGAGAGTCTCCTAACCATTGGGTGGTCCTTGGGGCTGGGGTGGTCCTTGTTCAGGCGGCGGTCCTTGTGGCGGCGCCTGCATCGGTGGGGGCGGTGGTGGCTGGATATGGAGCTTGGTCATGTCGATGTCCAGCGCGTCACCGAGAATGTCCAGTAGTGCGTTAAACGGTTGCGTGTTGCCAGTCTGCTGAGCGACCGCGAACATCGGTTGCAGGAGAGTCTGAGTCAGCGCCTGAGCATCGCTGGTCATTTTCTGCTTGTTCTTACGCCGACCGCTGCCAGCTTCGACCGTATAGTCCACTTCGCTACAGGCGAGGTTCTCGTCTGGCGTGTTGACGACGTTGGTCCAGATCTGCTCCAGCGGAACCTCAGTCATTCCCATCTGCGTAGGAACCGGCAGCGTCCTTCCACCGAACAGTGGCGACACCACTTCCGCAGGCGTGTGCATTCTGGTGGCAGCCGCTTCCTTCGCAGAGATCAGCGACTGCCAGGACTCCGTACACTGGGCCATGTCGTCTGGCCGGTTGCTTAGGTTGTCCTGCCTGACGAACGCTTCCTGCGCGGATCGCATCTGCTGGTTCACGCCGCCATAGAGCAGAGGATCGAGACCTGTCTGTCGCTCGAAGGCGCGCTCTGCCATGGAGATGACGTTCATCAGGTCGCCATTCATCGCTGGGAACTGGAGCACATACGCCAGTTCGCTGAGATCCTTACGGACCTCCCCCTTCGCGGTGACGACCTCTTGATCCAATCCCTCGATGAGTGCGGTGCGAATGTCTTCGTCCAGCGCCGCCGAGGTGATGATCAGGTCTCGGCAGGTGGTGCGGACCTTACTCATCAGGAAGCTGTAGGCGTGATCGAGGAACGCTTGCAGTGGCAGCGCTGCTTCTAGTGGACTAGTGGCCCAACAGTTGTCGGTGTTGGGGTAAAAGTCCAGTGGACTGAAGGCCCAAGGATTGAACGGATTGCCGTAGAATTTAATGGGCCATTCGATCCGTCGCTGGATCTCTGAGAACAGCGAAGCAGCGTCACCGCCGCCAGTGATCCACGGAGGCAGGTTCAGTGGGTATGGGACACCAGGCATCACGCAGAGCCAGACGTTGTCGCCGGTCTCGCCCAATGCCTCGGCCAGTTTCTTCGCGTCCTCGTCGGCGCCAAAGAACTTGTTGCCAATGCCCATACGAGAGTAGACTTCGTAGTAGATTCCTACGTCGCCCTTCTCGTCTTCCTTCAGGTCGGCGGTAAAGTCTGGATGACCCAGCGCATCCCACGCGGCCTCCGAGAAGTTGCTGTAGTGGGCCGACTTCAGCTGCTCTCTGGGAATCTCGAACTCTTCGGAGATCCGCCACAGACTACGCCTGCGGATGCGTACCGTATATCCAGCATCACGCAAGCGACTGGAGTCTGGATCGATGAGCAGGTTGTCCACGCTGTCATAGGTGGAGCATGGAACGAAGCCGGTAGGGCCTTCCATCATCTCATGCCACACCACACCGCGACCTTTGACCAGCGCTTCAGGTATCGCCAGTCGGCACTCGTCGGCCAGTCCGCTGATGCGAGGCAGGTAATTGAGCCACCAGTGCAGCATCCACGCCAACATCTGGTCGCGAGTCTGCATCGGTGACGGCGGCATGGGGACGCCAGGAGGCAAACCAATCAATTCCGGTGGAATCGGTGGCCGGTCTGGCGTCACCTGCCGATGAGGAATCTTGTGATGCAAGTACGGCAGCATCAGGTTGACGTACTCTCGGCTCTTGGCGATCTTTACCTTGAAGTACGGTGCTCCCTTTCCATCTGGAAAGGTGGGATCATCGCACTCGATGTAGAGATCCTTGTAGCCCTTGCCGAGGAATCCCCATGCTCGGTCGGCGGTCTTGCCGAAGCGCTCCCATTTGTCCTTGCGAGCGCGATCGATCTGCTTCAGCCACAGCCGCACAATCGAGTTGAGGATGTCCATGCTACCTACCGTTCTTCATGAGCTTGCCAAGATCCTCAAGCCGCTTGCTCAGATCGCTGCAAAACTCTTCGCAGCGCTGAATCCTGCGGCTGAGGTTGCGATTGTCTTGGATGTACTTGGCGATGCGGAACACGCCACCGATGGTGCCGTCGTTGAACATATCCATGCGATCAGCCAAGTCTGGATCGTCAGCGTGGATGCACTCTTCGCGGAGCACTGGTCGGCCACCTACGAAGGTCAGCACATCGCAACTGCGAGCACGCTTGCGAACGACCCAAGCGAGCGAGGTGTCCGCCTGACCAGGACGGATCGTGAATTCAACAGGGTCACTGACTTCAATCTCTGGAAACTTCCAATCCACAAAGAACTCCTTTGGCGGTTGACCTACCCCAACACAGCGCCTGCAAGTTGGCGACTACGACCCTCTTTGCGACGAAGGTAGGCTTGGTAGACTTTGTCGTCGCGTGAGTTGTCGATTGGCTCTGGTGGGTAATAGGTTGGGTTATAGGCTGCCGCGTATTCGAGGCAGTCTAGGGCATCACTCTCCAAGCGCTCACGCTTGTCGGCTCTGTCGAGCTTCATGTGCGCTCGGTAAATCTGTCGCTCAAGATCCTTATTGCGACCACGAAACATCTTCAGCAGCGGTGATCCAGTGAAGGGACCGATCTCTCGGATGGCCATCCACTGGATGAGGCACTCTTCTCTCGCGGATACATCAGCACTAGCAGCGAAGAAACCGTCCATACTGCCAACTCTCCGCAGCGAGACGCCTTCCTCCATCAGCGCTTGAAAGTAGTGGTGTGCAACGGTGTCGCCGGTCGAGCGACCCATCGAGGTCTGCTTACCGGCTCGCTGGTCGCACACCACGCACTCGTACTTACGCTTGCCTTGACGCATCTTGACTTCATGCGCCCAAGTAGAGGCATCACTGTGCCGCAGGATGAAACTGTCGTAGACCCAGCGGTGCTTCTCTTCTGGATCTACCGCAACGAAGATGGTTCCGCAGTTCTGACGACCAGGATCAAGGAAGATGTATCTCGACCAATCATCTGGGATATCAAACGGCTCGCAGCCATGGTCTTCCTGCGGCTTGAACATCCAGTAAATGAGTCTTCCAGCGATGGCTGGCTTACCGTAGAAGCGGACTGCTCGCTCGTCCTCAGAGAGGATGTCGAAGAAGTCCTGCTTCGCTTCGGTCGAGATGAAGGGGTTGTCTTCCAGCAGCAACTGGATGGCGAGGATCTTCTTCTCGCCTTTGGCGGCTCGTTCGCGCAGGTCAGTAAGCTGGAAATTAACGGTTTGTGCCGTAGCGGTCCACACGCCAACTCCTGCGTGGCGCATGAATCCGCGATTCATTTCAACGTAGTGGCTCTCGTCCTCGATGTGCTCGTCAATCCAGCCGAAGCGGTATTGGGTGCCCTGTTCAGCCTTGCCCTTCGATCCAGTGAAACGAACCGTCCAGCCATTGCGAAGGTTGAGCGAGTGAGGGATTCGCTTGCCCTTGTCGTACCAAGTAGGCTGGCCACCGACGAGCATACGTTGAGGAATGAGCGGAGGGGCATCCTTCCACTTCTCTCTGTATGCCGCATCGTAGGGATCGAGTCGTCTGGGATTCTCTGGGTCTGGTCGAACAGCTCGCCATAGCTTGGTGTGCTCGTCGCGGATGATGTGAAAGGCACCAGGCTCTCCGAGCTTGACCCAGATCGGATCAGCCAAGTGTTTCTCATCCAGCCCAACGACGATGGCTTTGCCGTTTTGGCGAGGGTACTTACGGTAGGGATCTTGATCAAGAACGCAGCGGGCTAGTTCTACGGCGCCAGCCAGCGTCTTACCGCTCTGATTGGATGCGTCCAACAGCCGCCACTTGGCTGAGCTAGAGTGAAACGGAACGACGGCAGGCAGCGGCTGATAGAGGGCCAGCCCCTCGTACATCCGCTTGGCGCGAACCGAGAGCATCCGCTTGGCGCGAGCAATGCACTCCGCGCGGAGATCTATAGGTTCGATTCTCGGCTGAGCACTCATGCGGAGCGCGTCAGCCGATCTCTTCATCAAGCCGTCTACCATCTTCCTCTAGCAGCAGTTTCTTGATTTCGTTGCGAGCCAGCGCTTCGAGATCTTGAGGCTCAAGCCAGTCCTCTGGATTACCTGCATCCGAGGTCTTGAGCATCAGCGTTACCAGTCCATCTGCGATGCGAGCCTTGACCGAAGGCGGTGCATCGTCGTAAAGCAATCGCATCTCTCTGGCCAAGCCACCAGGACCACCGAACTGCTTCATCATCTCTTCGATGAAGACGTTGATGTTGGCGGCTGCCATTGACTTCTTGGTCAACTCACGCAGCAGGTTGTCGGCTTCTTGTCTTGGGTACGCCATCACATCACATCCCTATAGACCGACTTGGGATTTGCTCTGAGCGTCTTGATCGTTCGGATCACAATGCAAACTCGTTCCCTTCGACATCGGTTGGTCGTTCTCCATCGGTATGGTTGGAGCCAGCCTTCGATCTGGACGAGCGCTTCTTTTTTCGTGTCTGCGAGCCATTGAGCTGCGTCTCCAAAGGCACGAACGTAGAAAGTCCTGCCCTTGCTCTTGAGGAGCCCTTCCGAGTACGCCGTTTGTCTTTTTGGGAGGAATTTGACTGGGGTACTCCAAGCGAGCGTTCCAACTGCTGATACATCTGTTCGATCTCTCGGCGTTCCTGCTCCTTGTCCATCCGATCCATGTACTGCTTCATGCTCATCCATCTCCGACCTCCGCAGTGTTCGCACTCGTACTGCTCAGGCCCGCAGTCGCATTCGCTGTGCGGCATGTGCAGATCGCAGAGCGATTGGATCTTGTCGAGCAGCGCGTACATCACCAGAATTGGAAAGTCCTCGCCGCCAGCCTTCATGTGCCGAGAAGCCAACCACGCTTTGAAATTCCTGATCTTGCTAGGCAGTGAGTAAAACCGCTGGCGAGTCCTGAAGACTTCTGTAAACCTCGCCTTAACGCATCTTCCGAAAGCGTTAGTGGGTCGCCTGCGCGTTATGTCCATGCCTTGTCGCCACCACCCTCCATCGTCAACACTGGGACCGATGGATCGTTGGCCAAAGGTACAGGAGCTTCGTAGTGTTCGATCTCTTCCAGATAGGGCGGATCGACCACCGAGTTCTGCCAGTGTCCTGCTGGCGTGTCCCAGTTGACGTAGATGCCGACTCCCTTGCCGCGACACCGCAGACAGAAATCCACATCCTGCGTCAGTCGCAACTTGGTATGCGTCTCGTCCTGATAAGAGTCTCTGAAGTAAGGCTGCTCCAATCGGTCGAAGATCCTCGCGTCCATAAGCATGGCGCCAGTTCCGACCGCCTCTACCGCTGTCCAGCCCCGCAGGTTGCGCGCAGTTTCGTGATCCACGCGGACCAATCTGTCGCTCTCGTTCTTGGTGAAGACATGCCAAGGTCTCAGCGGGTAGCAACCGCAGTAAGGTGCCGCCGCAATCGACATCGGATGCTCTTTGATGAACTTCCACGCGGTCTGCCAGAACGGCTTGAAGCGTGAGTTTGCAACCGGCTCTCCTGACGCTGTCTTGCCGAGGTACTTGTCCAGCACCATGTCTGGATCGATCCAGAGGATATGGGTCGCTTTGGTCGCCCTCGCGTGGGCCACTCCCATATTGCGCATCAGATCGATGCGGCAGTTCTTGACCTGAAACCAGTCGAGACCGGCGATGTCCTGATCGAGATGGAGATGATACGCCCATCGGAAAACCCAAGTGGACAGATCAGGACAGGTGTACGAGAAGCCGGTCGGCAAGATCACGCAGATTCGGTACATGGCTCGGTTTGGGTTGGAGGCTTGGGGAGGTTTGAAAAAGGACTGGCGGTGGGGCGAGTACCGCCAGTCCGTTGAACTGCGAACAACTAGGCGTTGTAGTTGGTGATGATTCCGGCATGGACATAGATGGCCACTGCCGTCAATGCAGCCGTACTCTTCGCCTCCAGCGCGGTTCCGATGGAGATCTTGTTGTCGGCGCACTGCCCAACGCAACCAGCGGCTGCGACCTGAACCGGCTTTCCAGCAGCCGAGATAGCAGTCGAGGTAGTGGTGGAAATCAGTACATCACATGGACCTTCGTCCACTACATAGAAAAGGTCATCGTCTGGAATGGTCGTCTTGCGACCGAGGTAGTAGTCGTCAATCGGCTTGCCATGGACCGAGGCGGTGGCCCAGCCGTCCACGCGATTGCCGATGTCGTCCTCGGAAGCGGTTGACCACTTGAGGACGCGCTTGCTGATGGTGAGATCGGCGCCAGCATCGTTCTTCACAACGCGAAGAACGACATCCCCCTTCGTGCCATGCAGCGTGTCAGGCACGCGGAATCGCTTGCCTTCCAGATGCTTGGCAGTCGTATCGGTCAAGGTCAGTTGGCCGTCTCCGTAGGTTTGCCCACGCGGAAATGGCAGTGTCGGATAAACGCTCATGGTTCACTTGTCCTTTCGTGAGAAACTAGGAGACAGCCGAGAGTTTGCTGAAGTAGATGGGAGACTCGAACTTCATGTTGGAGTAGCATTCGAGAAGGAGACGATCAGTATTCGTCTCGATGTCGTAGTCCTTCTTGGCCTCGAACAGTTGGCTCTGGCCAAGCAGACGCAGCTCCATCTTGTCGTAGCAAACTCCGTAGCCGACGCCAGAGACGCCGTATTCTGCCGCGAGTTCGATTCCTTCAAAGTTGACGGTTTTGAAGCCCAAATCGACCGCATCGCTGGCGGCAGTAACCTCAATGCGTTCTTTCGCATCGAGGCTTTCCTTCGCCTGACGCAAGTACTCAGGCGCGAGGATGATGATGTCTGGCTGTTGCCCAACCAGCGCCTGCTGCGCAGTGCTCAGCTTGCGTAAGCACTCACGCCAAGTATTGGGCCAAGTCTTCGTGGAGGCGCTGTGGTTGGCGTTGGTCGTATCGACCCACCATGGACTCCAGAAATGATAGGTCTCGCTTCCGGTGCCATCAGGGAATGTTCCAGTCCAGTCGCTGGAATACTTGCCGACCTGCGTATACAGGCCAGCATAAGTGTCGGAGTTTCCGGTCTTGACGAAGACCGAACTGGAGATCGCAGCGTAGCCGGTATTCGTCTTGAAAAGCGTCTCCAATCCATGGATGTGATCCGGCGTGGTGGTCGAGTCGCCGTCACCGAAAATCTCGGTGGCGAAGTACTCGTTGCAGTCGTCAGTCGCCGACTTGGCCCACTCGCTGACCAACTTGATCAGCGCTTCCGGCCCACCAGCGCACCGCTTCTCGAAATCGGAGATCGCCTCGCCGTACCAGAGACGCCGCCAAGGAAGCTCGGCTTTCTTGTAGCGGTTCATGCGCTGAAAGGTGTTGGTGGACATGTCGTCGCCGGTCTGCGGCGTGGCGCGACGGAACTTGACTCTCCAGTCGAAGCCCTTCCCACTGCAATTGCTGATGATGCGACCCTTCTTGCGCATCATGCCAAGCAGAAGATGTTTTCTGTACAATGGTTCAGTCAGCTTCTTAATGTGATCATTGATCACACTAACGTCAATCCGCGCATTAGGCGTCATGACTGTCGTTGTCGCGGCAGAAGTTGCCATCTGTATCGCTCCTCAGTGAGGATGTGTGTAGTGTTACGCTTGGCGGCTGTGAGAAGCGGAGGGTTGATAAGCGGCTGCGGAGGGACTGTCTAAAATTGGTGTGACAGAGAGGGTCCGGTGGGAGTATCCTCTCTGCCACACCGCACCCAAGCCGCCCCCTCCGCTCGCGGCTTGAGCGCAAGCCTGTATCAAGTCACAGATCCTGCCGATGCCTGCGCTTTTCGCAGGTTGTAAAGCAGGTGCTGTTCGAGATCCATCTTGTCCACTAGATCCTGGTAGCTCGGCTCCGCGTTGGCTGGCGCCGCAATGGCCGGTTGCCGAGTGGCATGCTTCTTAGGAGCTTCGACCTTCGGCGCCACTGCCTGCTGAGCTTGCTGCTGCTGTTGAAGTTGCTCCATGCCAGCCATGGCGTGGGCGTACTGGAAACCAGCGTCGATGGGCATCTGGCGTTGAGCCGCGTTCTGGAGGTGGCCCATAAAGCGCTGCGCGTAAGGTGTCAGCGGTTTGCCGTATTCTCCACCCTCGAAGATCCAGCTTCGGTTCTCACCGATCCAGTTCTGCCACGCCATCTGCTGCTGCTGTTGAGCGAGCTGCTGCGTGTACTGCTGTGCCTGCTGAGCGAGTTGCTCTACCTCTGGTTTGACGACCGGCTTCAATACTTCATGAGGCCGGAACGCCAAGTTCAGCATGGCTTCTTGGATTTTTTCGTTGGCTTCGGTGAAACGGCGGATCGTTTCTGGGGAGGCTTGCTCACCTTTTTGGGCGATTTCATTTTTCCAGCGCTCATAGTCTCTGATGGTTGGGAGGTTGGTTTGCTGAAGCTGCTCGGCAGGAGGAGCTTGAGCAGGTCTTTGGCGAGACTCCAAAAACGATCTGAACTCACTCTCGTACTCCTTGAGTTGCCTGCCGTAGGCTGCGTCCTCGTCACGCTGCGACAGTCGCTGAACTGCGTTGTGCCAACCAAGAATCGCTTCCTGATCGTTCTTGTACTTGCTGCTGTAACTGGAGCCCAGCATCGCATCCGCATAGCGAGCGAGTGCTAGACCGTCTTCTGGCTCGCCAGAGGGCGTATCCTCGGTCGCAGGCTCAGAAGTAGCCTCTGGTGCAGAAGTGGCCTCTGTGGGCTCCGTAGACGTTTCTGGAGCCTCTGGAGACATAGCCTGCATAGACGCTCGAAGATCGTCTTCAAGGCTACTTGTAGAGGTGGAGGAAAGATCGTCCGACATCGACGCTCCTTGGGAGGGGGGAGCGGAAATTGGGTGGGAAAGAATTCAGGCTTAGCCGCATGATACTATAAGCAATTCTTATTAACACTATAAGTTTTGCTTATGCTATGGTATCCAGCCGCCACTTGGCGATAAGATACTCGCGGCTCCTAGACCACCATAAGTCCTTTAGTGGACCCAACTTAGAGAACGTCTGAGACCTGCGGTGAATGGCCGGAACAGGAACTTTGAAAATTTTTCCACCCGCTTCGTATAAGCGAATCGAAAAGTCGCAATCCTCACAATAAGCAGGAGTGAATGCAGCATCGTAGATCTGGGGCACCATCATCCCCATTGGGGCAATCTCTCCAGCGCGGCGTATCCAGCCAGCCGTTGTAACGAATAGCCAGCCTTCGGCGAAGACCCAACGGTATGGCTCTCCAGATCTGGCCCACAAGCCATCTCGGCCAATGGGCTGTACGGACGGTGCAGCCAGTGCGGCGCCGCGTCGGATCGCATCTACCAGCGGCTCGAAGCACCTTCCAGCGAACTCTACGTCGTCATTAACCACCGCCACCATATCTCCATCCGAAAGCAGCCGAGGCTGGTTGATCCAGTCCCACGCCTCGTTGACGGCGATGGTGTAGCCGATCCGCTTGGGGTGGTAGATGCAGTGGCCGTAGGGGATCTTGGGCTGGCGTTCCTCACCGTTGAAGACGACCACCAGATTGGCGTCGCAGTACTTGTAGAAACTGGGAAGGAACTTCTCCAGCGATTCGTTGGAGCAGGTGGGAACGATGACGGTTAGCATCAGATGTAGTTCTCACTACGCATTCCGGTCCATTCATGGACGAAGCAATCCAGTCCTAGCTTGACTTGCGAGAGATCTGGATACATTCCATTGAGCACCTTCTGTAGGCAGGCCATGTTGGAGTTCCATATTCCATTGGCAACCTGAATCGTAATGGACCTTGCGAGACGATGGATCAGCTCTCTGAACTCCTTGAACCGTCCCACCATCGTACCTGCGGCAACAATGGGTCGGTCGTTCATTCGATTGACATCGTTCTTCGCATAGCATTCCAGCAGCTTATTGCGAACAGCGACGTTGTTTCCGATAGTCTCGCCTTGAAGTCCAAAACCAAGCGGATAGTCGCCAAGCTCTTTTGCTGGATCGCCCACCACCGTTACATCAAACATATCAGTGGCCGCAACAACATCCTCTCTGATGTTCTTCTCTCGCAGCGTGGCAGCGTAGTAGAGAAAGCGAACATCATTGCAAGACGCTATGAACGAAGGTGCTCTTGGAACGAAAGCGATCTCAGGCCACCGCTCCTCAGTTCCGGCAGGCAATCTGTCGTAATAGACCATGCCATGCAGTCCATGCTCGACAACGCTATCGCACCATGGAGCAATGAGATCTTGCGTTACGTTCGCGTACTTACCGCGCTGCGGACAAGTAACGGTAGAAAAGCAGGTAGTAAGGATTAGCGTCATGCGGTGGCCAACTGGATCATCTCTTCTCGGAATTGGTCGTTGCGAAAACTGCGGCCCTTGAAGTGGATGATAGCTGGCTTGTGCTCAGCGCAGAGCTTCTTCCACTTCTCGATGTCACTGTGCTCGCAGTTGTAAATGTGTTCGTCCAGCCTCGCCACCGAACATGGCTCTCCGGTCGCGTGAGCGCTGTGAAGAACACCACTGAACGCATACTGCGCAAACGTGGCAGCGTATGGCTTGGAATGCAATCCGGCACTTTCGTACTCCAGAGACATCGCCTCCCACACCTCAAGGAACCGCATGGTCCTTTCATTGTTCTGCGCGAAGAAGACGCCAGATGTCGAGGTTCCTCCAGTGTAGGAGTGCGGATCGGTGTACATCCTCGTAGCGGCAAGATCGCACCCAGTCTCGAATACTTCCAAGAAATCTCGCATCACATAACAGTCTGCATCCAGAAATGCGAACGGATTGTCATGTTCATACATGAACTTCATTGCACACTGATACTGCCTCTTGGAACATTCAACCCAGTTAACCGGCTCGAAGCATCTCTCTACCTTTACTCTAGGATCTCTCAGCAGCGTGTAGCGCCGATCCAAGCTAGGATCGAAGTCTGTGTAAATGACAATCATACACGCCGCAACGCGCAACCACGATGGGATCGTCAAGTGGAGCGTGTCCTGATAGTCCTCCGATACGAAGGTGATCAGAGCAGGTGATGCCATAGTGCAAACCTTTCCACAGTATTCCAAAGACAGTATTGCGTGTAGTCCCAGTTTGCTCGATAGAAGTCCAGCAACTGCTTCTTTGCAGCCACCGCATAACGAACGATCCAGTCGAAGTGAGAATTGATCGAGAACTCGATGAGCGGAACGTCCAGTTCTCTCGCCAACTTCTTCGCGAAAAATCCGGTCAGTCGATGGACTACATGCCCTTGCGGATAGACGCGGTTTGGCTCTCCTGCATATCCGCTGGAGATGATGAACTCCGGTACGCCATGAGGCTTAACGCCGCCAAAGTCCCTCCACTCGATCTGATGTGCCGGTGTGCTAGGAGAGTAATCCTTCAATCCGTATCCCCATCCGTCCACTCCCATCAAACCGCACACCTGCCGAAAACTGCCCTCGCGAGTTCCAGTGTCTGGCCGATTAGGAGCCGGTGCCGTCATGACCACACATTCCTTCTTCGCATCTGGCACAAGCGTCAGCAACCCACCGCTGTACAGTTCCATGTCGTCATGGTGCGCTACGATCCACAGCAGCCGCCTACCGTTTAGGAGTTCTGGCAGCGGCGTATCCACAAGATCCGTTCCTCGCTGTGTTCTGGTGACGGCTTTAGCGTCCAGTCCTTCAGGGCTATCCAGTCTGGTGTCAATAGTTGCTGACATATCTCGTTCACCTGCTCCATGTTGAGGGTTCTTGTTCCACACGAAAACATTAGCGTTCCACCGTCATTGACGGCACTGGCGCACAAGCGGAGGAATTCAACGATCTTGCTGGGCGTCTTTAGATGGCTGTCTGGCATCCCAAAGAGTCCGAAAGCAGACACATGGTCATACCTGCTTCTGACTAACAGTGATGTCGCATCGCAGACATAGTGGTTCTTGGGGCTCCCAAAGTGCGCCTGCGCCGGATCTATGTCAACTGTGCAGAACAGATCTGGATCTGGAACTAGCTTCCAGTAATCCTCACAGTACCAGCGGACTCCAATGTAAAGCGCCGTTCCATTGAGAGACGGCAGATACTCTGTCCTCAGCCACTTTCGCTGCGGCATCTCTTCGTGCGGTACGGTCATGGCTTCCACGCGAACCAACTCCCAGAGACGTTCGATGCAGGAATCAAACGAACCGCCACTTCCTCACGCTTAGTGAAGTCCTCCAATGCTGGGATCACATACTGATGCCAACTGTCCCAATCGTGACCTGCGAACAATCCGCCGCTTTTCATCTTGGGCCACCAGAGCTTGATGTCCTGATCCACCAGCGCGTGGTTGCCGTCGATGTAGCAGAAGTCGAGGCAGCCGTCAGCGAACAGTTTGACTGCTTCTTCGGATGTGTCGCGCAACATGATCGCTCGCTCGCGATAGCCCTTCAGCGCGTTGTAGGCAATTTCTCGGTCGCCGCTTCGATCTGGGGTATTGCAAGTGTCGTCGTAATTTTCTAAATTTCCCACGAAGGGATCTACCGTCACCAGCCTCTTTCCATTCCACCTCGCCAGAAACGCCGCTGCATAATCGGCTCGAAGTGTACCAATTTCTACCGCTGTGCCCAGCAGCAGCCTTTCGTTGAGCAAGTCGGCCAGTTCAACACGATCCTTCAGAGTGCTTTCTGAGAATCCGTACATGATAGAGGTTCCCTTATGTTCCATTCGATGACTTCTTTTTCGTACTCGCTCGGCTGAACCAGCGCTTCATACAGGTCGCGATTGGGAGTAAAGGCGTGGGCCACCTTCGGATTGCCTTTGCCGATCCACGCTTCGCAGTCGTAACGGTTGCACAACTGAACCGGCAGACCGCATTTGACAGCATGTTCACCAGTGCACCAGAACATATTTCCATTGGCGTGAGGGTACGGCTTTTCGCTCCAAATGGACGACACCACATCGCACTCATCTAGCTTCTCGACGCACTCCTCCCAGTTGTCAACCAGATGCCACATCATGCAGTCGTTCCATGCGCTTTGACACTCTTCGTCGCGAGAGTGCGTGATCCCCTTAAGATGCGTGTACAGTATTGCCGCCTCTGGATTGATCATCGCCACGCGATGCAGCAGTTTTAGCGTAGGCTCCTCTCCCAGCGTCAAGATCCCCAAGTACCGCGTGGACATCTTATGCTGCAAGCACTCGTACTCGTCAGGACGCACCCTCTCGCCAACGATTCCAACGATGTGCCGAACCGCAGATTTGGTTAGGCCATGCTTCTCAAATCTTCCAATCTGTCTAGCCAATAGCAGTTCGTAATCGTTCACCGCGCAGACGTGCTGGATCACAAAGATTGGTCGCATCACTCAACCCTAAGCAGGTGAGAGAACTGCTCAGGATGTTCCTGCACACATCTTGGCAGACTCGACCAATCGCTCAGTAGCTTATAGGTGTACGGACGGTCAAACAGATCAACCATGCGATCTACTCGATCCTTGATCTTTGAGTCGTCGGTATACTCTGGATCATGGAATTCGGTGTGAGCAATGGCAGCGATCTTGTCAGCAATGGGCCGCCACATATAGCTAAAGTGCCAGCCACCGCTGGTAATCGCTGGACCATGCTCCATCAGACGGAAATCCTTCGCCGTCATGTCGATCCTGTCCGCGTCCTTCCAGCGGAAGATCTTCGGCTTGCGGATTATCTGCTGATCGCAGCGCAGGTTGAGATGGTAGTAGAACGTGGGCATCTGCAAGCAGTAGAACAGTGGATGCGGTTCATCGATCCGCTCGAAGCACTTAATGGCCGCAGGCGATGGGATCTCATCGCAGTCACTCAGTACGACAATGTCGTCGCCATCCGGCTCCGCTCGGCCCAGAAGTTCCCACAACATCTGCCAAGCATTCCAGTCGCGGTCCCATGGATCGCTGCCGTCGAATGGGCCGTAGTGGTAGAAGACATTGTCCGCAAACGGATAAGGGAACGCAGGCTTGCGATCTCGGCCAACGTAGTCGTTCGATCCCTCTACCACTACCAAGACTGGATCGAATTCGGCCAGTTCCATCTGCCGAAGGCGAAGCATGTCATGCTCGCCGAAATACTTGAAGCAAGTGAAGAGTCTCATTGGATCGCCCTATGCACTTCATCCACCATGAGAATTTCCATGGATCGAAGTGCCGTAATGCGCAACTCTCCATCGCTCATGAACTGAATCTCGCACATCCCCTTCTCGAATGTGCTATCGCCAGCGAGGCGAATGATGATGCGATCACCAACTGGACGCGGTTCAGAAGTAGGGATTGAATCGCAACAGTGTTGGGTCGTATTCTTGTTGCTGATCAGTTGGGGGATCGTTGGCGGCTCTTGGGGGATTGGGGTCATAGACAATTCCAAACTTGCGTAGATACAAAATGGCGTATTCCAGCGCGAGTCCACTAGGCGGTGTGGGCGACTCTCGCTCGGCAATTCGGTTGGGAAAGTTCCATCTGGTCGGCCTTCCGGTGTTGCCGCGAGGGATGTGGTACGACAGCCAGTCCGAGATCATCGCGGCCTCGGCAGCGTCCTCGTAGTAACCGCAGTTGACGCTCCGACCTTTGCGACCTATCGTGACCGTCCACTTTCCGATGTAAGGGCTCCAGCTAACACCAGTGTACTTAGGGACACCTTCTGGCTTCGGCTTCGTCTTGCGCTTCACCCTCGTCGTCTCCGGCTGCGGAAAGTAGCTCAAAGCCATATGCGAGTCGGTCGGAGAAATCTCCTCCATAGTTTCTTTGAGTAACTTGGCGGCGGCATCGAGCGCAGAGTCCATTGGTCAGTTTCCGGTGAAAGGCGGTCTCGCAAAGCTCACATTCGTAAACGGACATTCATAACAGTTTACCAGTAAGCCTCAAAAATCGGATGTAGTTTTTCGCATCTCGTTATCTGTAAACGAGTTGCATGATGTTGCATCACATATCCGCACAAAAAACATTTGACATCAATCGCAACTCACATTAGGCTAACCGAACTTCCACGCACACCACCTCGAAGAGGCCCATTGAATGGGGAAAGGAGCGTAAGATGCGCGCTAGATACTGCGTGTGCCTAATCACCGATGGAAGAGTGACGGAGATTATGGCCAAGAACCTGACTCCGCACAGGGCTGCCGGATGGCTTAACTCCAGCCATCGCACATGCGACGAATGCGAGCAAGCCGCAATCGTGCGTCAGCCAATCTCCAAAGCGATCTTGGAGGCCGTCTCCAAGTCTCGCTGCGCGTAGATCATGGTAGTGGTCACGCTGCCATGACCAAGCAGACAACGCGCTGAGTCCAGATCGTACCTCGCTGCCACCTGCGTCGCGGCGCTGTGGCGCAGCCGGTTTGGGCTCCAGCGCGGAATGCCTGCTCGCTTGCAAGCTCGATGAATCGCCAGCATGTAGGAATTGTGATTAAATCGATTACCTTTCTGACCTATAAAGCACCACTGCTCTGGGTTGCGATCCAGATATGGTAGCAAAATCTGCTGGCACTTGGGTCCGAGGCAGATGATCTTGACCATATCAAGATGGCTCTGCTTGTGCTGGACCGGCACATAGAGCCAGACCACCCCACTGCGGTCGATGTCGCATGGACGCATCATATAAACGCCTTGTGGCCTCATGGCGGCCAGAAGCTGGATCTGGACCATATCAGCCACCTGCGGCGACATGGACGGCAGCGTGGCGTCTACGACGCTCTGAGCGATAGGGGACACTTTCTGCCCCTCTGCGCCAACTGTTTTACCTTTCCGCAGGCTGCGGACCACCTCCAAGGCGGCGGCGACGCTAGCGGGAAACAGCTCCTCCTCGGCTCCCCAACGGAACATGCGGATCAGGATCTTGGCGTACTTGTTCGCAGTGGTTCTGGACCATGGACGGCGACCGGCATCCTCTGGCCGCTTGAGCCACGATCCGGTGACTCCAGCCTCGCGGACATGCTTGAGCCTGATGGGACCGAAATCCGTTACCGCGTCGTTACCGCAGAGCCTTTTGAGCGGCGCCGTAGCCGCCAGGACGTTGTGGTATTCTCCATAGCTGTAGTAGCCTTTAGCATACTCCAGATAGCGGTCGATGAGCCTACCGACCGTCATCGGCTTCGCGGTCTTGGAAAGCGAGATTCGCCGTATAGTTGCCGCGTCGCCATCGGCTACCGCTTGGCAGAATCGCTCGTAAGTGGCCAGCGATTCAGCCGAGCCGTACTTGCCGCGAAAGTGGATTCGCTCTCCGCGATACTCGCAGAAGGCAGTGTTGCGATCTGGCCGACGCCTGTACGAAAGTACCATATACCAATCGTTACCACGTTCTGCGGAGGGGCAGTTCGATTGGTCCGGTCGGTGTCGCAAGTCCTTTCGCCGAAAGAAGTTAGTTTAGTGGAGCCGACCAGGATCGAACTGGCAACCTCCTGCGTGCAAAGGAAACATTCATTCCGTAAACTGTTGACTTAGCTCAACTTACGCTTCTTGCGCTGTACCAACTTGGTGCCATTGATGGCCGGTTTTTCGACCGACTCGTTACCAGGATCGTTACCGCCGCCTCCGAACATTCCAATGCGCTCCAACTCCTTGTCTAGCGCTTCCTGAACTGAGGAGGTGAAACGCTTGAACTCCATCATCATTCGGCCTACCGACTTGAAGTGGCTGACTTCGATCAACTCAATCTTGCGATCCCTCATCGCCTTCACGCAATTCTCGATCACTCCGCTGTAGTACTCGATGCGAGACAGTACGACCTCCAGAGTCTCTGGACTCTGGGGCACGAACTCTTTGTTTCTCATAATGCTTCCCTCCGCGTCATAACATTAGGACTTACATCGGCTGAAGTCAAGGCATCCTAAGTAAAGATACGCTAATGGCTTGCGGAGCGAAGAAAAATATTTGTTAATGCCTGTTGACAACCACTGACGATCTGCTAGAATATCGTCCACACTGAGGCTCGCGATTGATGGATGTCAATCGACCTCAGAGGATACGCAGTGAGGCGATCATGAACGGCAAGAACGCTGTTACCTCTTCCTCCGCTTCTGGAGACTCTCCAATGAGGACCATCTTCGTGGTGCTCCGTACCCTCGCGGTGCTGGCTACCGCGTACTTTGGATACATTCTCATCTTGGAATTTATGGCTTATTAGGAACGTGATCATGACTCCCGCTGGCGCAGACATCGTCCAGAACGCTGCTTTTGACTCTCGCTTCAAGCAGCCGAGCGTGGTTCGCGTCTTCAAGCAGTGCGAGCGAACGAGTCTGAGCGGCATCCTGCATGTGGTTGCAGAGATGGCGCAAAAGCGCTGCACCTCCCAACTTCAAAGTTCGCCGAGCAGTGAGGTTCGGTTCGTTAAGGCAGTGACGCCTCGCCAGCAGCATGACGTTGCTGGCCCTTTGAGCACTAGCGCACCGAGTGCGTTGTTAGAGCAAGACGTTCCGGCTATGGGATAGCCGCATTACTACTGATCGGCCATCTGGGAGATGCCGAAGGGAAACCGACCAGCACACAAGGAGACATCCGCCCAGCAAGCAGGTGAAACATGGGGCTCATTATCTCAAGGCGCGAAGGCGACGTAGTCGTCCTCCGAATACCGCCCCAGCCTAGCGGCGACCGCGAGGTCGTCATCTCTTTCACAACCGTCCGCAGCGGACGAGCGCAAATCAGGATCGATGCGCCCAAAGAAATAACGATCCGAAGAACAGCCGACAGCGCTACCGACTAGCAGTTTTCTTCTAGCGGTATGCGCTAGAAGGGACTTCTATGTTGGTTTTAACTCGAAGACTGAAGGAAAGCATCCTGATCGGCGACGACAGGGACATCGAAATTGTTGTCCTTGCCATCCATCACGATAGGGTGCGGATCGGAGTCCGAGCAAACGGCGATGTGCCGATTGTTCGACGCGAGCTTACGGAGGAGGTCGGCAGTGATTAGCCTTCTCACACACTCGTCTAAATTGGCGTTCCAGTCTTGCAGGAAGCGATACTGGTACAGCTACCACCAGCGACTTCGCAAGACGGTCGATGCCAAAGCACTGAGACTTGGCTCGAACTGGCATGAGGCGCTGGAACATCTGGCCGTCTTCCAAGACCAAGAGGGCGCCACCAAGATTATCTGGGATCTCTACAACCCACTCGCCACTCCAGACACCATGGAGCTTCAAGAGTGGCGACAGGAAGCCTACACGCTGGCATCGCTACTGAGCGGCTACGCTTGGTACTGGGCAGCAGATGGCATCCAGTATCTGAAGGCTGAGCAGGAGTTCTGCTTGCCGCTGCGTAATCCAGCGACTGGCCGACCAACTGTGAACTGGATGTTGGCTGGCAAGATTGACGGCATCGTCCAGTTGCCAGATGGCCGCTTAGCCATCATGGAGCACAAGCTGCTTGGCGAGTCTCTCGACAGCGACTCCACGCTCTGGAAGCGACTGCGGATGGACCCACAAGTCAGCCTTTACATCCTAGCGGCTCGCGAGCTCGGCTATCCAGTAGACACCGTAATCTACGATGTTTGCCGCAAGCCAACCATCTCAGCCACGCCCATCCCCATCCTCGATGACGATGGACTCAAGATCGTCGTAGACGAGCATGGTGAGCGAGTCTACACAGCCGCTGGAAAGCCTCGTCAGGTCGGTGATCCGGCGAAGGGATGGAGGGTGCTCAACCGCACCATGAAGGATGAAGAGTGGGCGCAGAAACTGGTAGATGACATCGGCGCCAGACCGACCTACTACTTCGCGCGTCAGGAGATCCCTCGGCTCGATGGCGATCTCCAGCAGTTCGAGCAGGAATTGTGGGACATCCAGCGAACGATGGCTGATGCCCACCTCCATGATCGCTGGTACAGGACGGTAGGAAAAGACACCTGCTCGTTCTGCACCTACTTTGACCTTTGTTCCAGAAACTTCGACCCAACGGAAGATGATCTTCCTGAAGGGTTTTTCATTTCCCCAACAGCCCATACGGAGTTATCCAATGGCAATCTCGCCGCCGCGTCCAATGGCGCCGCCACCGATGAAACCCAACAGCAAGCCTGCACAGCAGCCTGCGGAGACGAACAAGCTGACGATTTCTAAGGGAATCAACGCTGGCGTCCAGCGCGTCCTCCTCTACGGAACCGGCGGTGTCGGCAAGACCGAACTGGCGTCACTGCTGACCGGCGCTTTGATCATCGACCTCGAAGATGGCAGCAAGTTCCTCAACGTCTCCAGAGTGCAGCCGACCACTTGGGGCGAGCTGCGAGCGGTGCTCCAAGACCGGACGCTGCTGGAACAGTTCACCGCCGTCGTCATCGACTCTCTGACCAGAGCCGAAGATATGGCGATCCAGTGGGTGGTCGAGAATGTGCCCCATGAAAAGGGGCATAAGGTCTCCAACATCGAGGACTTCGGCTTCGGAAAGGGAATGACCCATGTCTACAAGTCGTTCCTCGAACTGCTCCAAGATCTCGATGCGGTGATTCGCAGCGGAAAGAACGTCGTCTGCGTTTGCCATGACTGCGTCACCACCGTCCCCAATCCAGCAGGCGACGACTGGATCAGGTACGAGCCTCGCCTCCAGTCTCCACCGTCTGGCAAAAACTCAGTGCGCCACCGCGTCAAGGAATGGGTGGATCACCTGCTGTTCGTCGCATTCGATCAGTACGTCGAAGATGGCAAGGCCAAGGGTGGCGGAACCAGGACCATCTACCCCACCGAGATGCCAAGCTGGTGGGCCAAGTCGCGTAAGCTCTCTGACCCAATTCCCTACGAGCGTGGAAGTGCCGCGCTGTGGGATCAACTCTTTGCGAAAGGACAGTGACCACAATGCCGAACTTTGTTGACCGAGAAGGTAAGTTTCGTGGCCGTATCGTTGATTACGGCATGTTTGAAGCGACGGCTCCAAGCCGCGCTGTCTCCATCAAGCTCCTCTGCCGCGTTGACGAGATCTTCGCCGAGGACAACTGGCATGACTGGAGCGAGTACGATGTCGTCACCAGCGGCGATGTGTGGGTGATTAAGAAGGATGGCTCGCTCAACACCGAAGCCATCGAACGACTCATCCGACACGCTGGTTGGTCTGGAAGCTTCGACGACTTGGCCTCCAAGACTTGGCAGCCCACGCCGATCCAGTTCGACGTAAAGGCCGACCAGCGCGATGGCAAGGTCTTCTTCAAGATCAACTGGATCAGTGGATACGACGACAGCCCACGCCATACTCTTGACATCGATCCAGACCGCGCTAAAGCCCTCTCAGTGGCCTATGGTGCCCAACTGCGTGCCATCGCAGGAAATATCAAGAGGAACGGCCAGAAGCCGTCTGGAGTGCCTGCGCCGCCGGTAGGACCGACACAGGAGGTGTTCTCGTACAACCAGTCGGAGACGGTTGACGACGGTGGAGTTCCGTTCTGAGCGCCACTACAGCACACCACTGCGAACGGATGCGTGGTGGTGTGCATACCCAATCTAAGGAATTATCCCATGAAGAGGGACGCCATGGACCATCCGAAGTTCTTAAAACTGGCGACGCTCCTTGACATGCCAGTCTACTGTGCGGTCGGACTTGTTGAATCACTTCTGCACTGGGCGTATAAGTACGCCCCACAAGGGGACGTAGGAAGTTGGGGTGACAAGGCAATAGAAAGGGGCGTAGGATGGTACGGTCATCCGGTCGAAATCGCCCTAGGTAAGATACCAGGTATCCTACCAAGTAACATACCTAGCATGATACCAGGTAACATACTAGGTATGATACCAGCCCTAATCGAGGCTGGTTTCCTAGACCGAGTGGAGGGTGACGTATACCTCGCCATCCACAACATCCACATTCACGCAGACAATGTGTGGAGGGAAAAGCTTACAAGGCTTGGACTTACGTTCTGGAACGGAGTTCCCCCCAGAAAGTCTGGTATGATAGAGGAGGATCATGCCTCCACAGAACCTCCACAAAACCTCCATGAAAACTCTGCCTACCAGACCAGACCTGAACCAGACCATAACCAACCAAAGGAGCGCGTGAAGGGGAAAGGAAGATACTCCAATTTGGAGTATGCCGACGACTTCACAGCCTTCTGGAAAATCTATCCAGAACATGGCCGCGTCAAAAAGCCTACCGCATTCAGCGCGTGGTTGAAGGCCATCAAGACCGCATCGGTGGCCGAGATCATGGAGGCGGTCAAAATCTACGCGGAATCTGATGATGTCCGCCGAGGGTACGCCTGCCACGCCTCTACCTTCCTTAACCAGCGGAGGTGGGAGGAGTCTCCGGCTGCGTGGAACAGAAGGCCGGTTGGAAAGCAGCCGACGCCAACCAAGGATTTCTTCCCAACTGAGGACGAAGTCCGCTCTGAGTACAAGTTACCACAACAACCTCGCTTTGGAAGCGATGGCAACGGTAGAGGACGCCTAGTCGTTTCAAACGACGAGGATGGAGATGGAATCCCATTTTGAGAACTGCAAGTGCTGCGGAAACTATGGACCACACATCGTAACCCTACTGGATTGCAAGCCACATTACGCTCGCGTTGATTGCGGATCATGCGGAAACTACATCCGGTTTATGGGAAAGCCTGACAGTGAAGCAACAAAATACAGGAGACCAAAAGCACATCGCGATCTAGTGAAAAAGTACAGTCGAGGCTACTGCGAGTTTTGCGGAAGACTCGAAGGCGAACTGCCTAGAGGCCAAACGCTCGAAGCGCAACACATCAGAGAGTTCCAAGACGGTGGAGGAAGCGAGCGAGAGAACATCCAGATCCTCTGCACAAGCTGCCACAAGTTAGCCCATTGGGTACGAACTTATCATGGCTCTGTTGAAAGCATAGGAGACGTTCTCAAGCAATGGCCTCTATAGAAATCTCTGGAATACCAGAAACACTTCGAGCGCTTCCACAGTGGGTTTTGTGGAAGACAGTCAGCCGAGACGGAAAGGCGACAAAGCAGCCATTCCAACCGACTGGAACACCTGCCAAAAGCAACGATCCTGCAACTTGGTGCTCATTCGACGGAGCCCACAACTGCTTTGTCGAGAAGCCGATCTACGACGGACTTGGATTTGTTTTCGCCAGAGGCGGCAATCTGTGCGGAATAGACCTTGACGGATGCCGCAACCCAGAGACTGGCGAGATTGCGAAGTGGGCCAAGGACATCATTCTGCGAATCAACACCTACGCCGAGGTGTCGCCGTCAGGCTCAGGCGCGAAGCTGTTTGTTCAAGGGAAGTCTCCATTCGACGGCGGAAAAAAGCTCGTCCTAGCTGGAGAGCAGAGCTACGGAGGACGCACCGCAGGTCTGGAGATCTACGACTACGGTCGCTACTTCGCGGTCACTGGAATACGGCTTCGAGGAAAGAAAGAGCCGCAGTCGCGCGAAGGAATGCTCAAGTGGCTGGCCAGCGAGTATTGGCCGAAGCAGACCGCCGAGCCTGCCTCGTCTGACTTCTACAGTGAGCCAGCGGTTGTAGAGCGTGCAAGGAAGTACCTAGCCAAGATCCCTCCGTCCATTTCTGGACAAGGCGGTCACAACACCGCTTACCATGCGGCCTGCGTTTTGATCGTCAATTTCGGACTCTCTGAAAGCGACGCTCGCCAACTTCTGAAAGAGTGGAACCAGTCCTGTCAGCCACCATGGAACGACAAAGAACTGGAACACAAGCTGCAAGATGCGGCGAAGGTTACGACCGGAAAGAACTGCCTTCGAAATGTACGACCGGAGAAGTGGCCGACCATAGCCGCGCCAGTGTTCAAACAGCCGACGCCGACAGTGATAGGCCCCAGCGTCATCACTTTGGCAGACGCGACGATGAATTACATCGACGCGCTGCGGAGAGGCGAGCATCGGCTCATTGAGCTTGGTATTCCAGATTTGGATCGAGCGATTGGTGGAGGCGTTGAAAAGGGCGAGATGATCCTTCTTGCTGGACTACCAGGACATGGCAAGTCGGCGGTGGCGGTCCAGATCGCTCATCACTGGGCGCATCACCAAATGCCAGTTGCTATAGTCTCTGAGGAAATGTCGAATAAACTACTCTCTAAGCGGACCATTCAGACTGCGTCTGATATTCCGGTTGAGGAGTGGCGAGGTTCGATCAACCAGGTCCGCGAAGACCTGTATGAATTCTTGCAGCGAAGCAAGGATGTGTTCATTGTCGAAAACTGCGGTCGCACTAGCGTTGCTGTTCAGCAGATCGAAAAGCTCGTTGCAGAGAAGGGAGTCCAGTGTGTTGTGGTTGACTATGCCCAATTGCTTCGCGGTGATGGCGGAACTCGGTACGAAGAAGTGACCAATACCTCCATCCTGTTGCGGGATGTAACCAATCGACTTGGTGTCATTACGATCGCTCTCTGCCAACTCAATCGCGGACTGGAGGGGAGAGACAAGTTCATACCCAAGAACTCAGACATCAAGGACAGTGGGCAGCTCGGCCAAGATGCGGATGTGATTATCTTCTGCGCGTGGCCCCACCAAATTCGCGCCGACGCAGATCCGCATGAGTACTTGTTCTTCGTTACGAAAAACCGCAGTAGAGAAATCGCTAGACACATGGTCAAGTGTCGATTCGAGCCGTCCAGACAGTTGGTTCTGTCTTGGACGCAGCACCGAGACTGGAGCGAGCCAGAAGCCCACTCCGAATTCTCCCAATTCTCAGGTGACTAATGTACTGCATCTTAACCTCTCACCCAACTACGTTCCATGTCGTCATCGACGGCAAGACCGCATGTGGGCACTCGCTGGAAAGCGTCGATCTGTGCGTGGAGACGCCAGACCTCAAACTGTGCAACCAGTGCCACAAACAACTTCATGAAAACTCAGACAAGCTACATCCCATCCATGGCGCCAAGCTCGGCGGAAAGAAGCCGCTCGTTGGACAACTGAACATCTTTGGCGATGTGTGGGATGGCAAGAAATGGAGATCGACTGATGCTTTACACTAAAGTCGGCAAGCGATACAGGCCATGCACAACGGCTCTGTCGTACCCATACCAGTCTGGATGGTACCTCGTTCATGTCGATGAAAATGTACACCAGACATATCACAGCGTCGATCCAGACATGGCAGCAGCAGAAGCGGCCTTGCATTTGATTGAAGATGAAATATGCAGGCAGCTTGCGCTTCTCACTAGTGGAAGGCCAGCAAAGCGACAGCTTACTCCGAGAGAGCGTCTCGCATGGCAAACCTACTGCAAAATCATTGGCGACGAGAACTCAACGATCAGCACAATGACGGAATCACCAGCGGAGGTTGCCAGAAGGGTCATCGACACTGCCGTCAAAACAGTAAGATCAAAACTAGGAGAAAAACATGCCTCTACCTAAAGGACTCGTTACCGGCAAGACCGCCAAGTTCCCCCTTCACCGCGAACTGTGCGATGGAAAGTTCTGCGACTACAAGGTCGCACTTCCACTGCCGCCAAAGGAACTCTCGCCAAACACTCGATGCCACTGGGGCAAGAAGGCGAAGGCTATTGCGGAGTACCGAGCGAACGCAGCAAACTATGCTGCTTCGCTGGTGTGGCGCGATGAGGACGCCAACTTCCAGACGGCCAAAGAACAGACCACCTTCTACTTCCGCGACAAGCGGCGCAGAGACGCCGACAACCTGCTAGCCATGCTCAAGTCGGCATTCGACGGCATCGTGGATGGCGGTATTCTCGCGGACGACAGCGGACTGACGCACCTGCCGATCATTGTGCTGGTGGATAAGGAGAATCCGAGGGTGGAGATCAGGATTTGGAGGGAAGCATGAAAGACCTCTATGGCTACCTCATCGGACTTGGAGTCCTAGCGGTCCTCATCGTACTGCATGGACTGGGCATTTTCGCAAAGCGTCGTTTCGTGTTAGTCGATTGGGCAAGAGAAGAACTCAAAGGAGCTTGTCATGGTGGACATGAGTGCATGGAAGATCTGGGAACGCGGAAGGTGCTTGCCGGTGGACGCAATCCAAGTACCGAAAACTTCCGCGCCGATCAGACGAGCGTCTGAACGAGATGACCGAGAGGTGCGGATGCGCGAACTGCGCGAAGCCCTCGCCAAGATGGGAGTAAAGCTCGATAGCTAGATTTCTTCAAGCGGCGCTGGGAGCGCTCGCACACTCGCAAGCACGCGGCGAGATTCTTCGAGGGCTCCATGGACGACAACATTCGTCCGATCAGACCGGCGCCGGTCGATTGGTTTCTACCACTCGAATTTGGAATGGGCTTCAACGACATCTACCGTCGCAAGAAGAAGAAGCTCAAACCAAACAAGTCCCACAACAGCCGCAGAGGCATCGAGTCGTCGGAATCGCTCGCCTGCTGCCTTACATGCAGAAAGGTAGTCCATGGCCGCTGCTGGGCTTGTAGGCCGTTTGTGGGCAAGATTCCAGAGTCGATAGACGACCCAAACGATCCGACCGAGGAGGAGATCAAAGAGCGCGCCAGACGAATCCGAGACGAGGGTTACTTTCAGGAAAACCCTCGTTTCGGCTCTGGCTATCGGCCTCCATGGACCGAACTGGATTATCGCATTCGAGCAGGTGAAGCAATTGATCCAGTTGAGTTTGACAAAATAAAGCACAAGGATCTGTTTCCGAAGGAGTGAGAAAATTTTCCAGCGGCTCCACTGGAATTTGCGATCTGGTTACAATCTGCGCGGTTCGGTTTGTACACTAGTCGCCCACTGGAGCAGTATCATGGCCCTCTTCGACGGTTCGGTTCTGGTCAACCTGCTGATCTCGATTCTCAAAAAGCTCATCCCCAACATCGCTGACGAGGCTGGCGTTCGCAAAGCCTACCAGTTCGTCTGCGACAAGATCCTGCCGATTGTGGCCACCAAGACCAACACGCTGATCGATGACAACGTCGTAGCGTGGTTGGCGGTTCAGGGAACCAATGACGAGGCTTGGGCGGCTGCATGGAAGGTGCTCCAGTCTGTGCTTCCGCAAGATCCAGACATCGTTCTGTTCTCGAAGGTCATCTCGGAAGATCCAGAGGTAACGCTGGCAATCGAGAGCTACGTTCCGTAGCGTGGCAGCGATGAAGAAATCACTCCTCGTACTACTCCTCGTTTCGCTGCTCGGCCTTCCTGCCTCCGCCGCATGGAGCGCGGCGGTTGCTGGAGGGCTTTCTCCTGATGCCGCCGCCGCCGTCACTCTCGATGACGGCGCCATCGCCAATGCTCGCATCTACAAAGTCAGCGAAGGAAAGTACCGCCTCCTTGTCGCGGTTGGCGCCAACAAGCTGGCGGTGTTCTGGCTGACGCAGGATGGATCACCGAATCCTCCAGTTCCGCCAGTGCCTCCAGTACCGCCACCAGATCCGCCGAATCCTCCTGATCCTCCAGTGCCACCTACGCCAGCAAAGGCGCTGATGGTGGTCGTTGTAGAGGAGACTTCTCAAAGGACGCAGGCCAATCAGGAAGCATTGGCCGCAGTCGCCAGTTACTGCAAGGCGAAGAAGTATCAGCGCCGCTTCGTTGACAAGGACACCATCGACGAAGTTGGATCGGCACCTGCCACGCTGAAGCCGTTCATCGACCGCGCTGCTGGCAAGACGTTGCCATGGATCATGATCTGCGATGATAGCAGGAAGCTCCTCTACGAAGCAACCCTTCCTAGCGCTTCGGTGATCTCCGCAAAACTGAAGGAGCTTGGCGGCTGATGGTAGCAGAAATCTTCATCGCTGGTGAGAACAGGAAATTAGGATGCCTGCCGAGAGTGGCAAAGGTTGGCGAGCAGTTTCCGGTCTTCAAAGATGAATGGCTGATACCGAGGTCGAAGTGGCAGCCAGTTAGTAGGAGGGAGTGGGTTCCTGAGATCAGAGACCAACGGAACCAAGGATGCCATGATGAAGCAACTGAAGTTCTGACAGATGCAGGATGGGTTTCGTGGGGCAACTACAATAAGCACTCTCTGCTGGCGACGGTCAATCCGTACACGCTCAATCTGGAATTCCAGCGCCCCTTAGCGTTCCACGCATACGAGTACGATGGAGAAATGATCTCCATTGATCGCCGAGGACTGACGTTCTGCGTCACGCCAAACCACCGCATGATGGTGCGCAGTTGGAACGAAAGGCAGCGGCGCATAGTTGACGAGTTCGGCTTTCGAGAGGCGTCGAATGTCGGCTGGTATGGAAGGATGCTCGCGTCTCCGAAGGGGTTCGCCGGAAGCGAGCTAACGAGCGTCACGATTGGCGGCAGAGTATACGACGGAGACGACTTTGTTGCTTTAGTTTCACTCGTATTGTCAGACGGATGGATCTCAGGGAGCGACACGAACAAAAACCACGTAAGCTACTGCTGCTTTCGAGAAGATCGAATCGAGATGGTAAGGGCGCTTACGGCTAGGCTTGGGCTGCACGAACTTCCTGGTCGAGCCGGAGTTGTCACATGGACGGACGCTGAGCTTCATGGATGGCTGAAGGAGAACGCATACACCGGAAATAACCTGAAGTCTCCGTTCAAGCGACTGCCGCAGTCTTTTAGACAACTCGGTAAAAGGCAGGCCGAGTTGTTTCTTTTGTTCTACGGAGACCAACATGAAGGCGACAACGGACGACAATTCTATACGTCCAGCAGGCAGATGGCCGACGATCTCCAGGAACTGATACTCAGAACTGGAAGGCGAGCGGCAATCAACATCGGCAAACCGGCTGGCCATGTGACATACATCAAGGGCAGGAAGATCGTTTCAAAACACGACTCCTACACCATTACGGAGTGGACGAGCGACGAGTTTTCAATAGAAAAAAAGAAGCTAGAAAGTTCGCATTATCGCGGCTACGTCTTCTGCGCAACTGTGCCAAACTCGACGCTCGTAACTCGTCGCAATGGCACAGTCTTAATCTCAGGCAACTCATGCAACGCCCACTCGTCCGTCATGACGATGCGTGTGCTTCGCCTCCTCGCTGGAAAGAAGGACGTTAGGCTAAGTGAGGGGAACCTGTATGGACAAATCAACGGCCAGCGGGATCAAGGCTCTCTGCTAGGAGACGCGCTGGAAGCGCTCGTAAAGACCGGAGTATGCCTCGACACAACCATCGGAGAGTACGACTGGCAGAAATCCAAGTGGCCAGCTAACTGGCAAGCGGAAGCGAAGAACTACCGCATTCAAGAGGCTTGGGACTGCTCTACGTTCGACCACATCGCATCAGCGATCCAACTTGGATTCATCGTCAACTACGGCATCATGGTCTACGACGACTTCGGCCCAGACAGCGAAAACTGGGCTGTTCCTCCGTCTCGCAGAGGCGGTGGCGGCCACGCGATGCCAGCGATAGGACTCGCCGTCAGGAACGGTGTATGGGGAGTCGAGACTCCGAATTCATGGGGAACTCGGTTCGCCGACAATGGAATCATCATCGTTCCTGAAACGTACTTTACCAATACGCCGTTTACGGATGGATGGGCGTGCCGCCAAGTTATCGAAGAATCCTCCGACCCACTTTCATGAAGATCACGCTCATCGTCGCCGGATGTCTGGTTGT
>Ga0116154_10000274_pt1 | contig 71326 bp, 61 predicted proteins | sample AD_UKC030_MetaG_FD_89898 | JGI IMG/M metagenome (GOLD analysis project Ga0116154, IMG submission 89898) | Active sludge microbial communities of municipal wastewater-treating anaerobic digesters from USA - AD_UKC030_MetaG | ecosystem: Engineered > Bioreactor > Anaerobic > Digestate | place: USA... | reverse complement strand
TCAATCTCCAAAAGAACGTGCGACCTTCCCGACTTAAAAGTCGGGACGCGCTGACGGGGCTACGCTACACCCCGAAAATACTTTTTCAATCTCAAAAAGAACCTGCGACCTTCCCGACTTAAAAGTCGGGACGCGCTGACGGGGCTACGCTACACCCCGAAAATACTTTTTCAATCTCAAAAAGAACCTGCGACCTTCCCGACTTAAAAGTCGGGACGCGATGCCGGGCTACGCTACACCCCGTGAAGGAAAGACCGATGTTTTTTGAGGGTGCAAAGGTAACACGATCTTTCGTTCCGGCAAATCTTTTCGGTGTATCGGTTCAGAATTTTACCGTAACGTTTGCCATCACCGTATGGTCCTCCTTCTTGATCCCCGGTACCGGAGTAACCGTTTGGATCTCATAATCGTACGATAAACCAAACTGGATGTTCGGGGTGATCTTTGTTGAAAGTCCGGTACGCGACAGGATCCGGTAATCGGAGAAGTCGTCCAGGGCCGGCTGGTAAAAGGTTACATGATCCAATGTGATGGGCCCAAGCTTCTGCCTGATCTTTGGGCGCAACGAAAGACGGATTTTCTTCTTGTCGATGGCAAAGATGTCCTCCTGCCATCCTGCTGAGGCAAACCGTTCCAGATCGCCCTGAAGGGCAGCGCTGAAGGAGTATTCGGAGGATTCGGTTTTCCAGATCCTGTATTTGGCACCTATCAGCCCGCTCCAGCGCAGTCCGATCCCCTTAAAGGTATTGCTGTACCCTGATACCATCAGAAACGGCGAAATACGGTCGAGAGGCCTGTAGTCCCACTTCACACCCCCGTTGTATTCGCGGTTTTTTACCCTCAGGTCGGTTTCACTGTACAGGTAGTTCAGGTTCAGGTTAAACTCGTAGGCACTGTCGACATGCGACAAATCACCCCCTATTCTGAAATCAAACCGTTCGATGTTGCCACTGAACCACGAAGTTCCCATGGTTATCTTTTTGGTGAGCAACGGAGTTTTGGGCTTCTCCTGAGAGAATGCCGATAACGTGAACCAAAATGCCATTGAAATGGCGACGAAAGTTTTTAGGGTTGTTTTCATGATTTTTGTGTTATAGGCTGCATTTTGCCTTTACATCTGAAGTTACTTTTTTTTACCACGGAGGCACTGAGAACACTGAGTTACACTAAGTTTAACATATTAATTGTCAACTCTTTGTGATTCTGTAAGCTCTTGTATATCAGTAATATATATTTTTAATCCTTTCGTTTGAAACTCAACTTTTGAATCTAAAACCTGGAACCTGAGGCCTGAAACCTGGAACTTTGATCCTTGATCCTTTAACCTTGAACGCTATTTCTTCCTGACACTCACCCCATCCCACACGAAGATTGTTTCAATCCGTTCGGTTTCCAGAAATCCCTCCGATTTCTCATCAAACTCCCTCAGGATCTCCACTTTCTTAACGGTTCCGGGCTGAACGCCTTCGCGGCCGGGATATATCAGATAGGATTCAAATTCAATAAGTTCAGGGTCGATGAAGTAGGTTGTCTCACAGATTACCGCCAGATTTTCGCCGTTCCAGATCAGGTACAGGGTGCCCACCGGAAATTCGGGCTGGCTGTGGACATAACTGATCTCTGCCACCTCCGATTTCTCATCGATACCGGCCTGGATATTTTTCAGCACCGAAAAGCTGTAATCTGGGTTGGCGGTGTTGAGGTGGTAATCGATAAAAGGAGTCCTGACGGTTTTCAGGGTTTTTCCGTCACGCACGATCTTGGCAGTCAGGGTGTAAGGACCTGCTTCGCGGTAGTCAGTGATGCGGAACAGCAGCAGATCGCGCCTGTAATCGATCTGGAAGTTGAGGGCTCCCAGGGCCAGGTCGTTGCCGCTGATGTACCCATTGGTGGCGAGGCTGTCGGTGCGGTATTCCACACGGTACCAGTACTGGATCAGTCCGTTGCGTTCAGAGATGGCTGCTTCGGCATTCCACACCAGCAGCCGGTCGCCCTGCCTGAGGGTAATGATATCATTGCTCTCAACGGACGGCCTGGTTTTCAGGGTGCAGGAGTCGGAGAAAACATACACGTGCATGTCAGGCTGAAACCTACCGTTTTCGTAGGTGAAATAGTCGTATTGTCCGGAAACGGCCAGTCCGGTAAGCAAAAACGGGAGCAGAAACAGCACCCTGTTCATCAGGCAGGTTATTTACGGTAGGCGTCGCTGGCTGCCAGTCCCGCCTTCAAGGCTTCGATATTGAAGTTCACCACCTCTTCCCCTTTCCTGCCAAAGAGTCCGCGGATGGATTCTTCGAGCCAGGCGAAGTCGATGTCGAGGAATGGGGCTGCCGCACCCAGCATCACCATGTTGGCTGCCTTAACGCTGCCAAGGTCTTTGGCGATGGTATCGGCATCGATGATGATATGGTTCCTGATCTTCCTGATCTCATCCATGATCGCGCCCATATCGGGATACTCCGGGATGTTCACAAAGGGGTTGCTGTTGGTGATGAGCCAGCCCTGGGGTGCCAGGAAAGGGAGGTAGCGGAGCGATTCCATCGGTTCCACCGACAGGATCATATCGGCCTTTCCCATGGGGATCAGGTCGGAGGCGATCTCGTGTGAGGATAGCCTCAGATGCGACTGCACGTCGCCACCACGCTGGCTCATGCCGTGGGTTTCGGCCTGCTTCAGATAGAGTCCGTGGTTTACGGCGGCCATCCCAATAGTGGCTGCAATGGAGAGAATTCCCTGTCCGCCGACGCCGGCGAGTATGATGTCCTTTTTCATTTTGTGCTAAGTTTTACTTTTTATGGATATTGTTTAGGAAGTTGAGGAGGTTGAGGAAGTTGAGGAGGTTACGATTTCTAAACTTTATAAACTTCCTAAACTTCCTCAACTTTTCTTCTCGGCAAACTTCATCCGCATTCTTTTATTGAGGGTCTGGATACATTCGCGGCGGGGGATGATCACTGATACTCCCTGGTATTCAAACTCTTTGCGGAAGATCTCTACATTTTCCTCGTGGTTTTTCCGTAAGGGCTTGATGATATGGATATGTTCCGGATCCACGCCCACCCCTTTGCAGATATCTTCGATCTTGCCCAGGGCCGATGAGGTTTGTCCGCCGGTCATGCCTGTGGTGGCATTATCGAGGACGATCACGGTGACGGGGCTTTTGTCGTTCACGGCATCCAATAGTCCGGTGATGCCTGAGTGGGTAAAGGTGGAGTCGCCGATCACAGCCATAGCGGGGAACAGTCCGGCGTCGGCGGCTCCTTTGGCCATGGTGATGGAGGCACCCATATCCACGCAGGAGTTGATCGCTTCGAAGGGTGCAAGGGCTCCCAGGGTATAGCAACCGATATCGGAAAACACCCTCCCTTTAGCCCATTTGTTCAGAGCTTCATTCATAGCCTGGTATGAGTCGATATGGGGGCATCCGTTGCAGAGGCTGGGTGGCCGGCCGGCCAGGAGCTGTGGAATAGCTGCTCCAATGGTGTCTTCCATGCCCAGGCTTACAGCCACGATATTGGGGTTGAGTTCGCCATCGCGGGGAACGGTACCGTCGAGCCTGCCATGCACCGGTTTTCCCAGTGCCAGAAATCCTTTAAGGGACTCTTCCACAATCGGATAGCCATCTTCAAGCACCAGCAGGGAGTCGCATGCATCATAGATCCTGCGGATCATCTCCTGTGGCATCGGGTACTGGGTGAGTTTCAGTACCGGGAAGGGGATATTCCGGTCGGGGTAATTTTCCAGAAGGTAATTGTAGGCAATGCCGCAGGCGATGATCCCCCTGCTTTTGTCGGGGCCATCGAAATACTGGTTGAAGCCAGTGGTGGCAGCCTCGTGTTCGTAATGCACCTGATGATTCAGCAGTTGTTTGTACTGTTTGCGGGCAATGGCGGGAAGCAGCACAAACTGTCTGAGGTTTTCAGGCAGTCTGATCTCATTCTGTGGCCGTTCCGGCTTGCGTACCACACCCGATCTGCTGTGTGCCAGGCGTGTGGTGATGCGGAGCATCACGGGGATCCTGTACTTTTCCGATAAGTCGAAGCCATAGTACACCATGTCGTAGGCTTCCTGCTGGTTCGAGGGCTCCAGCACCGGAATCATCGCAAATTTTCCGTAGAAACGGGAGTCCTGCTCATTCTGTGATGAGTGCATGGAGGGATCGTCGGCAGCTACTACCACCATGCCTCCGTTGGCACCGGTGATGGCCGAATTCACAAAGGCATCGGCAGCCACGTTAAGCCCTACATGCTTCATGCACACCATGCTGCGCTTTCCGGCATACGACATCCCGAGGGATGCTTCCATCGCAGTCTTCTCATTGGCAGACCATTTTGAACGAATCCCCTTAGCGGCAGCCTCCCTTGAGTGCTGCACGTATTCGGTAATTTCGGTGGATGGGGTTCCGGGGTATGCAAAAATCCCCGAGATACCCGCATCAATTGCGGCCTGGGCGATGGCCTCATCACCCAATAACATCATTTTCTGCATAAATATTTGGATCTTGATAAATGAATTTCAGGGTTTATCTCACGTGCAAAAATAGGAATAAAAATTTGATTATTTTGCAGAGGATTTCAAACCCATGAACCTGCTGGCCCACGCATATCTTTCCGGCGACAATGAGCACCTGCTCGTAGGGAATTTCATTGCCGACCACCTGAAAGGCAATAACTTCGGGTACCTGCCCGAAGGGGTGGTCAGGGGGATCCAGCTGCACCGGCTCATCGACCATTATACGGATCAGCACCCGATGTTCAACAGGAGCTGCAACAGGCTGTATCACCGGTATCATAAATATTCGGGGGTTGTGGTGGATATCCTGTACGACCATTTTCTGGCCCGCAGGTGGGCCAACTATCACCACCTTCCCCTGCAGGAATTTACCGAACAGTGCTACAGTACCTTACTGAAGCACTACAACATCCTTCCTTCCCGTACTCGGAACCTGCTTCCCCACATTATGATGGAGAACTGGCTGCTGGCCTATTACAGGTTCGACGGGCTGGAGAAGAGTTTCAAAGGAATGTCGAGGAGGGTAAAATACAACCCGGGACTTGAATATGCCGTTGAGGATCTCAGGCTGAATTACGATGCCTTTGAAACTGATTTCAGGGATTTTTTCCCGGAGCTGATATCTTATGCCGATCATCAGATCCTGATCCTCACAGGGAAGGCACCTGCTGCCCGCAAATCGGCGATCAGGCGCAACCGGTTTCTCCGGTTTGCCGGTTTCAGGAAACGGAGGCACCGCCCCTCACTTCCGTCGACCCCTGAAATGTACTGAATCGCCCCACTCGCCGTACCCGATATCATCACCTGACAGCTTGATCCGTGCCTCCAGGCAGTTCTTGCATTCGTCGGCCTCCTCATCCACACAGGGTTTGTCTTCATACAGCAGATACCCCTCACGATATTTCACCGGGGTGAGATTGGGCATGGTCACATTGGCCCCCACCTTCAGCGCTTTCTCCCTCCCGACGGGGTCAATGGCCTGCATGGCGGTAGTGGCTGCGATGTTGATGTCCTTCATCATGATCCGGAGCAGGGCAATCATCTTCATCGTCAGGTTGAACCGTTCTTCCCGTGGAAGCAGCAGGTCGCGGTATTCCCACAAAGGGGTGTCCTCGTGCTCGATATAGGGCCCCATGCCGGCCATGTCGATGTCGATATCCCGGAAGAAAATCAGGTCATCAGCCAGATTTTCAATGGTTTGAAAAGGGAGTCCGATCATTACCCCGGTCCCGACCTGGTAGCCGATTTTCCGGAGGGTATACAGGCAGTTGAGGCGGGTGGTGAAGTCGTGGGTTTTATCGTTGGGATGCAGTTTCCTGTATAGCGCCTGATCGGTTTCCTCGATCCGCAGCAGGTAGCGGTGTGCACCGGCATCGAACCACTCCCGAAGGGTTTCCTCCGATTGCTCACCCAGCGATAGGGTGATATGCATCTCCCCGTTGGTCTCGTGATGAATCCTCCTGAGCAATGAGGTGATGTTACGGGTGTGGGTATGATCGCTCCGCTCCCCTGCCTGGATCACCAGCGAGGCATATTGCTCCTTCCAGGCGTACAGCGCAGCATCCACCACCTCCTGTTCGGTGAGGTAGTACCTTTCCACTTTTTTATTGCCACGGCGTATTCCGCAGTAATAGCAGTTCTTCGCGCAGATGTTGCTGAATTCGATCAATCCTCGGAAATAGACCTTTTTACCCACATACTCCTCCTTAATGGCCGCAGCTTTGGTGTAGATCTGCTGCCGCTGCACCGCATCGGCCTGCAGTAGTATGATCAGATCCTCACGGGTGAAAGACTCCTTGTTCAGCAGTTCATCTATTATATTTGGCATATTGTACGGGATTTACAGGGAAAACAATGCAGCAGGGGAATTGTTGACGGGGGAGTTGAAAAGGCCGGTATTCAGCCTTACCTGTAGCCCCAGGCTGAAGATGAAGGGCTGATAAAGGAAATCGAGCTGTTCGCGTAAAGGCAACGATAAGCCCATCTGTGCCACCCCTTTCACCTGGCGGTAGCCCAGCTTCAGGGTAAAGGCGGGTTCCACAAAAGGGGCAAATGCCGTCTGGTCGCCCTGTTTCAGCAGAACGGTCACAAAACGGGTTGAAAGGCTCAACTCCGCCACATCCGTCACAAACCCAATGGTGGGTTGTACGAAGCTCCTCATGCAGTTGACATCTGCAAACGATTCAAAAAGGGGATTGTCAAATTCGGCTTTCAGCCTTCCATACCCTCCGCCGGCAAACACCTCAAACCGGCCAGCTTTTCCCAAAGGGGTAAAATATCCTGCTCCGGTCTCGAAGAAGAGATGCTGGTGGAAGTTATCGGTGCTGTCGGAGGTATAGTTCCTGAAACTGCCGTTCACCAACAGCCCCACATGGTCGGTGATGCCAAGGGCAAACTGAGGGTCGAATCCGGCGATCCCTGTATGGACGTTAAAGACCATCTCCCCTTTCTGCTCCAGCATCGGAGCCGGCAATACGTTGGGGACATAGGCGGGAGCACACCCGAAGGCCAGAAGGAGCAGGAAAACTCCGTTTGCAGCTATGATGGGGGCTGTTTTCTTCATGGCATTGAATTTTTCCGCTAAGATAATGCAATACAACAAAAAAGCCTCCCGGGGGAGGCCTTTTTATATCGATTCATTTGGGCTTATTTCTTAAGATATCCTTTTTCGTAAGCTTCTTTCAGCATCGGCATGATCCCTTTTTTGGTAACCATACGGATGGCATGTGCCGAAACCCTCAGTGTGATCCAGGCGTCCTCTTCCTCGATATAAAACTTCTTCAGCTGCAGGTTGGGCAGAAATCTTCTGCGGGTGCGATGGTTTGAATGGGAAACATGGTTTCCTGAAATCACGCGCTTTCCGGTCAGTTCACATACTCTCGACATGGCTCTTGGATATTGGTCTGTTTAAATTTCGGGCTGCAAAGGTACAAAACTTTTTAAACAAACAAATGATATATTGCAAAAAAAACCATCAGGTTGATAACAGGATCTTCAGCAGGGTCTGCATGTCGTCCGCCTTTTCTTCTTTGCCCAGTTTGCGGTATGCCTCCATCAGGCTCATGACCAGGCGCCTGAGGATCTCGGGAAAGGTAGCCGGCCGGATTCCGCCGGGAGCTACTTCCACTTCGGCAAGCTTGAGAAAAAATACCAGCTCGTTGTGCGTTAATGTATTGCCTCTTGAGAATGGGTTGATGAAGAAGAGCAGCCGTTCGTCCTCCTGGTAGGCCAGGAAAAAATAGTTTTCCAGATCAATCCCCACTACCGGTATTCCAAGACTTTGTGCCACAAGAATATACAGAATACCCAGGCTCAGGTGGTTCCCTTTGCCCGTATCGATGACGGTATTGAGGAAAAAATTCGGGGGGGTCTGGTAATCGCGTTTGTTCCCGAAAAACTCATACTCGTCGTACAGTACGCGGTTGATGATCATGATCTTTTCGATCGGGGTCATCTGATCCTTGATCCTGAGGTAGATATCCTGCGTGATATGGCCCAGGCGCCTGATGATGGTCTCTTCCTTCAGGTTAGGGTACTGATATTTTGCCACGATCAGCGCGCCCAGCAGCAGGTTATCGCTGCCTACCGCCACCCATTTCTCCAACTGATGACAGGTTGCGCTGAATTGTATTTTCCCCGAAAGCTGCAGAATTCTATCCTGCATCACCGGATCAGCTTCCGTCAATCCTTCTTCCAGCAGAGGGAGCATCAGAGTGCCTCTTTGCAGGATTTCTGCGCTTACCAGCTGAAAAACAGCCTCATCCGGATCCTCAAGGAGCCTTACCAGTGATTTCAGTTCCTGCAGGTTCTCTGTTGTCATCGGCTGTCATTCTGTATCTCCCGCCAAAAATAGGAGAATAATTGTTTTGAATATTCCGGATTCGTGTAAAATCAGGGTAAATTTTTCATGATTTGCTGAGCCAGCTCCTGCATAGGGAGGTGGTAGTCGCTGAGGAATTCATTCCGGATGCGGTTGGCCAGGATCAGGCATACCGTAAGGGTTTTGTGCCCCATCGAGCGTCCAAGGGCGTAGAGCGCCGAAGCCTCCATCTCATAGTTGAGTACCCTGAGATGCTGCCATGTAAAGGCAGCCATTGAACCGTTGAGCCCGGGGAAAGCTTCGGGCAGGCCGGCCGTCCGCCCCTGGGGTGCATAGAATCCGGGGGCAGTGAGGGTAATGCCCCGCATCCCATTCAGGTTCAATTGGTTGGCCAGAGAATAACTGCAACCCACAATGTAAGGGGGTTGGAGGTCGGGGGGCCAGGCTATCGATTGCAACAGGGCCGTTTCCATGTCGCGTTGTCGCACGTTGGCTGCATCCCGGTAGAAAAAGAACAGGTTGTCGAGGCCCATGGCATACTCGGTGACCACCACCGAACCCGGTGCCACATCGGGCTGCAGTGCGCCTGAAGTGCCGGTCCGGATCAGGTTGAGGCTCCGGTTGCCTGTGAACTGCCGCAACTGCGGATTGTAATTGGCAGCGATGTGGAGTTCGTTTACCACGATATCGATGTTGTCGGTACCGATACCGGTGGATAAAATAGTGACCGGTTTGCCGTGGTACTGCCCTGTGATGGTGTTGAATTCGCGGTTTCGGCTGCGGAATTCCACCGTGGTCAGCAATTCCCCGAACAGCTCCACCCGTGAAGGATCCCCCACCAGCAGGATGTTATCGGCAATTTCCTCCCCGGCAACGGCCAGGTGGTAGACCCGTCCATCCGGGTTCAGCAGAATATTGGTATCTTTAGCCTTCATACTCCTCAGTTATAATAATAACGCCCCTCAAGCGGGGTATAACTCTTCAATACTCACACTCTTCCTCATACTTTCTTCCTGTCCACTGTCCCCTTAGCACTGTCCCCTAAAGCCGCACCTCACCCCCCAACCCCCTCAAAAAAAGCACCTCACCCCCCAACCCCCTCTCCTCAAGGAGAGGGGGAGCAAGATCACTCCTAACTCCTGTCTCCTAACTCCTAACTCCCAACTAAAACCCAATGCTTGTCCTCTCCAGCTCCTTGGGCTGCACCGACATCACAGGGTAGGGTGAGTGTTTGAGCATTTCATGGGCATTGGAGCTGATGAAATACTCCAGTACTCCCAGTTCGGGCTGGGTCATGATCAGGATCATGTCGATATCTCCCTGTTCATCAGCGTATTTCAGGATGATGGGTACGGCAGAGCGGGCATTGCTGCTGCTCTCCACAATCTCACCCGTGCACTCGATACCGGCATTCCGGATGAAGCTCACCACCTGGTGGATGATGGTTTGCAGTTCGCTGATCACCACCTGGTCGCCTACTGACCACAACGCGCTCATCACCTTGATCCTGGCATTAAACCTCGTGGCCAGTTCGATGGCCTGGGTCACCTTTTGCCGGGTTTCCCGAGTAAGGTCAAGCGGCAACAGGATGGTGCGGAGGTTGTGGCAGGTGATCTTGCTGTTTACGGTAATCACCGGGCAGGGGGCCGACCGGGCCACTTTGCTGGCATTGGTGCCTACATAGTTCTTCTCCGATTCGTCAGTCACTTCACCCCGTGCACCCATCACAATGAAGGCTGCATTCAGTTCTTTGGCTTTTTCCAGGATTTTTACATAGGGTTTTCCCTCCGAAATGATCCAGGATGTTTCGTTGCCACTGAATTTCTCTGCCCTGGCTTTCAGGGCTTCGAGCTTTGCCTCAATCTGTTCCCTGGCGACTTTTTGCTGCTCGCCTGAGAAAAATGAGAACCAACCCCCTTTATCTTCAATCACATAGAGTAATACCAGCCTCTTTCCCAGAGCCTTCGACAGGGTATGTGCCTGCCGCAGGGCTTTGTCGGAGACTTCGCTGAAGTCCACCGGGACCAGCATAATCCGTTTTTCTGCCATATTTGTCTTGATTTACCTGTCTATGTGCAAATAAACAAAAAAAACGCAATAAGGTTGCCTGGGCAATGTCGAATTGATATAGCAGCCAACTTTATCCATCAAGAACACCTTTTATCCAGCCCCTCCTTCGTTTACTGTATCTTGAAGTATAATGATGCATATATTTTATGCTTTGTGTGATTCTTCAATCCATTGCATCCTTTGTATCCAATATCCATGATAAAATCACATATCTAACAGATCCTTAATTAGATGGATGGAAAATTTCTCGCGGAAATCCGCAGAAAGCACGCGGAAATCCGCAGAATCTTCTTTCAGCGCCTTTCAGCAGGATTTAGATAAACCGGAACAAATCTGCGGGCATTTCTTTTCATATGGCTATCAATATGTATGTGATGAAAACAACCCTACATTCATTCGGCAATTAGTGAATTCTCAATCCGGATCAAAACGGGTATAATAAATGATCGCTGGGTTTATAAGGATTTTGTACCTTTGATCTCCGGACAACCGGTTTAAGTGTATTTCCAACGACTTGATCAAAGCACCAAGATAATTCACTCATATAATTATGTGGATCAATATTCTAATCTTCGTATTGGCATTTGCAAGCTGGATCTTGATGGTAATCGAAATGATTGCTGCGCATGCTTTTCTGACATGGTCATTCCGTATAGGTTTGCCTGTGATAAATAGAGAACTGGAAGTTTCAACTGCTGATTTCAAGCCTAAAATCCTCACAACTCTTAAGGAACCGGAAGGGAAGTTTTGGTTCCCTGATACCAGGAATGTGTTTTTTCTTTCGCGAGTTTATTTCTTCAGGTTTTTCCGGATTGTTACACCGTTCCCATTGAAGGCTTCTGGTACTTTTAACGGCATTAACTCGATTAGGCTAGTAGTACGTTTGCCAATCGGATCCTGTTTGTTCTTTTTGTTATGGTTAACTCTATGGACCATCGGTTCTGTCGCTGTAGGTCTCCAATCCAAAGACATTGAATCGCTTTTTTTTGGAGCTATAGGTTGGGTCTTTACGGCTCTGATCATCTGGATAAGCTATTCGGTTGAAAAAGCCAGGTTAGAAATTATGATTGAAGAACTCAAAGAAATCATTGAAGAATCAAACGGTTAAAGTATTACAATTTGTCCTATTCTATTAGTATTTAGCTGAAAAACAAATGATTGCGAAATACATGCAATGAGGTTAAACGTATTGCTATACGATGATAAAGAAATAGAATTTAAAAACTGTTAACTAATGAAACCTAAGCGAAAATTATGCGCTGCGAAATCCTGAATATTGGCGAAGAGTTACTCAACGGAACCTCGGTAAATACAAATGCCACGTGGTTGTGCGGCAGGTTCGCCCATCTGGGGGCCCGCATTGTGGCGGTTACGATGGTGGGGGATGGCCTGAATGATATTCTGGCGGCTTTTCATGCTGCTGCCCAACGGGCCGATTTTGTTGTGGTGACCGGAGGCCTGGGGCCCACCAGCGACGACCGTACCAAAGAGGCTACCCTCCGCTATTTTGGAGGATCCCTGGTACCTGTGGAGAGTGAAATTGAAAGGATACGCCGGCTCTTCGCCGACCGGGGTCTTCCACTCACAGAACGGAACATCGAACAGGGGTATGTGCCGGACACCTGCACTCCCATTACCAACCCTGTGGGTACAGCCCCCGGGATGGAGTTCAAGTCTGAGGGCCGTATCTGGCTTTTTCTCCCCGGGGTTCCGGCCGAGATGAAAGCCCTTGTGGATCAGAATATCCACCGGTGGTTTACCGATGCGGAGAGTGGTAAAACCTTTGTGGCCGATGAGATCATGGTGATCGGGGTAGGGGAGTCTTTTGTCGCCGACCGAATTGCCCCATGGCAGGCCCAACTGCCGGCTCATCTGGCACTGGCCTATCTCCCCTCGGCCGGACTGGTCAGGATCCGGCTCTCCTGCTTTTCGGAAGATGCCGGGCACGACCGCCTCCTCATCCGCAGTGAACTGCAAAAAGTGCTGGCCATCTTCCCTGGTGAAGCGTTTTACACCGCCATGGAGGAGTGGAACCACCACTTCTACCGCGTATTGCATCAGCAAAATATCTCCCTGTCAGTAGCCGAGAGCTGCACCGGCGGCTACCTGGCACACCGCATCACCTCTGTACCGGGGAGCTCCTCCATCTTCAGGGGCGGAGTGGTGGCCTATCACAACGATATCAAGACGGAATTGCTCGGGGTTCCTGCAACCACCCTTGAACGGCATGGTGCGGTGAGCCGTGAAACGGTGGAGCAGATGGCATTCGCAGTGAGGAGCAGGTTCAGGACCCACATGGGCGTTGCCATCTCGGGCGTTGCAGGCCCCGACGGAGGCACACCGGAGAAGCCCGTGGGCACCGTCTGGATTGCGGTGGCAGACAACCTGGGGGTTGAAAAAGCAATGTTCCTGATGGGGACAGACCGCATCAGGAACATTGAAAAGAGTGCCGTGATGGCCATGAAGATGGTGCTGAACCGCCTGGCTACTGCACGGTAAACCTCCCCTTGCTCAGGAGGGTGTCGCCATCGTTAAGGGTGAACATATAGATACCGGCGCCCATATTGCCACAGGAAACCTCCAGGGAATTTCCGTTCACGGTATATGCTACCGGAATTTCACGCCCGGTAACGTCAAACACTTTGAGGGTAACAGTTGAGCCCGTCAGGTCTTCCTTCGTCACAATGGACAGCCTGTCATGAGCCGGGTTCGGGAATACCATGGCGTTGGCAGATGACCCTGTCGGATCGATCCCGATGCCGGTGATGGTCACCACCTGGCAGTAAGGGGCACTTGTGCCATATTGGTTGGAGACGATGAGGCAGACGTTGTGATTGCCGTTGGTGTTGAAAATGTAGGTGGGGTTCTGCGCATTGGAGGAGTCCAGTCCGACATCATCAAAGTCCCACTTCCAGCTCGTGGGAGCACCGCCGGAAGCATCCGTAAAGTCCACGATGGGCATGTTGGTGGCATCGTAGGTGAACATGGCAATGGGAGCGCCGTTGCTTACGGTGATCAGCTTGCATTTCTGGTTGTTGCCGTAGGCATTGCCAGCCGTGAGGCACACGTTTTTCTGTCCTGTGCTGGCATAGGTATGCGATGGGCTCTGGAGGTTTGAGTTGGAGCCGTCACCGAAATCCCATGTCCAGGTGGTCGGGCTGTAAACCGTGGCATCGGTGAAGTTAAAAGTTGGATCAGCCGTGGCATCGATCGTGAAATCGGCAACGGGTGCCGGACGAACCACGTCAAGTCCCATGCAGAAGTCTTCGATGAATTTATCCCTGTAATCGGCCCACGAGTTGAAAAGCACTTCATAAGTCCGGTAGGATACAGGCTGGGTGTTATCCCTGCCTAAATTGATGTCGGTACCGGCCATGATCCATGCCAGATATACCCCGCCCGAGTCAATGTAAATATTTGAACTGGCTGGTGTAACCAGGGTGTACACACCGGTTGAGATCTGCATGGGACTCACAAACACCGAATCCAGCATGGTACCCGGACCTTTGTTCGGGCCATTGTCCCTGTAAATTTTAGCATAAAAACCCACAGCAGATGAATTTGAGGTGATCAGGAACCTTGACCCGGAAACCCTTACCGGATAGACAGGTGGTTCAACATAGATGGCAATTCCGCCGTTACCGCCGGTCCAGCTAAGGCCTCCGCCTCCTGCTGCCCCGTTTGAATAATCCAGTACCATCGTGGTCAGGGCAGTGTCAACCACGATGACCTCCTGTATTTTCCTGTTGTTTGAAGCTACCATGTCGCCTGTGATTCCGGAGATGGAGGTATTAAGCTGATAGGTTCCGGCGGTGGTGGGAGTAAAAGTATTCGGGAAGGTTACCAGCGCAGTTGCCTGGGCCGTCAAACCTGCCGGCACCACTGCAGAACCGCTTGTCATTGCCACCAGACTTGTGGAGTGAACAACGGTATCATTTACCGTAAAACTTGGGAGTACCTGGTTTCCCATATTTCTTACCTGGGCCTGCAGAGGAAGCACACCTCCCTTTTTAAGGAAGATACCCCCGTTCTTTTCATTGCCGTTCCATTCCATGCCTCCGTCGGTTACCGCATACGTAACCGTTGAAGGATAGTAAAACTTGATAGTAAAGTTACCGGAGGGCATCACATCGATCATGGGTCCCAGGCCGAGCGTGCCGGTAGAGTTCTCAATCCCTACAACAATGTCAAGGGTTCCGTTCCCGATATTGGTCGACTGATAATTCAGCGTGATGGATTTGTCAGCCTTATTAAGGATAATCTGAAAAGTGTTGCTGCCGGAATATCCTGCTGTATTGTTAGTATAGAACGGAACATTCAGGTAACTCACACAGAGCGTGTCAGCATTCGACCAGTAATAACACTTCGCTGTGTTGCCTACTCCGTCGAAGTTAAGGTCGGCCATCAGGGCAGCAATCCAGTCGTTCGCGTCAGTGGTTGTCGGCACGCTGTTCGGGAATGACGCTGCATCGTTGACTCCGCTGAAAGAGATAAAACCATTGGAACTGATCCAGAACTGGTTGGTTGGATACCAGTAGAACTGAAATCCCTGGGAAGCCGAAAACGGACCCAAAATGTTGTCGTCACTCAAACCTCCTACCTCAATGCCAATGGTGGTGATGTCAAACCACTGGTATACAGGAGGTGTGGTTGTGTGGTTACTGTTTTTCCAGGTGTAACCATACGCATCAGGCCCACCGGAAGTCTGCGCAAACAAGGCACTGCTGATGAGCACTGCCGATACAAAGAATAGCAATCTTTTCATCTCGTTAGGATTTGGTTATCATCATTCAAATAGAGGCATAAAGATAAGCATTCATTATAAAAAACCACTTTTTTTCTTTATTTTTTTTGATTTAGGTAACAATTATGATCCTCAAACCTTTGATAAGAATGTTTAATGGGTATGTAAAGATATCCACATTAATTCCTGTAATTTTGCGATGTGAAAAAGTTGGCATCCATCCTGCTGATCCTGTGTCTGGTACTCCCTTTCGCCGGTACCTACACCTGGCTGAAGGTTCAGAAGAGGCAGGTGAAACGCTCTGTAAAGCGGATGATGATGCAGACCGTGCCCCGGGAAGATCTGGTGCAACTGGCATTCAGCAGGGCAGATGCAGGGTTGAAGCTGCGGTGGGAGCATTCGAAAGAGTTTGAATACCGGGGCGAAATGTTTGACGTGGTGGATTCTGTCTGCCGCAACGATTCAGTCATTTATACCTGCTGGTGGGACCGCGAAGAAACCCAACTTAACCGGGGGCTCAGGCACGTCCTGAACCGGATGGCCGGCAATGACCCTGTAAGGAAAGAGCGGCAGGACCGCCTTTCTGACTTTTACAGAAACCTCATGAACCCTTCAACCCCAAACCGGGGGTTTTCCCTCCCTGCGCACCAGAATACTTATGCAGGATTCAGGGAGCACACCCTTTTACCCCCGTTTATCCCACCTCCGGAAAAGCCTCCGAAAGCGGTCTGACCTGATGCGTTTTTGCCTGCCTGAATTTCAGGAAAGCATGGTCTTTCAGAAATGCAGGAACACTGATCTGATGATGCCTTCCGGATGCGGTTTACAGCTGTATCAGGGGCATGATGGGTTGTACCCATGATCAGTCTTATATCATTAATGTTTTATAACAGATTTATCTACAATGAAATGGAATTATAATTTTCTTATCGTTTTAATAGGTTTGATGATACCGGTGGTTGCCCGGACCCAGGTGGTAACGGTCGTCAATCAGGAGACCGAAGAGCCGCTGGAGCTGGTGACACTTGCCACCCAAACTCCTGTCAGGATGGTGCTTACCAACGGGCTGGGACAGGCTGATATCACAGCCATGGCCAATGCCGGCCGTATTGAGATCAGGATGCTGGGTTTTGAAACCACCTTCCGGAGCTGGGAGCAGCTCAAAACCGCCGGATTCCGTGTAGGGATGAAGCCTGCCGTGATCAGCCTCGACCGGCTGGTGATCTCAGCCACACGATGGAACCAGTCGTCGTGGGAAATACCTGCAAAAATTTCCACCATCCCTGCCTCACAGACGGCTTTGCAGATGCCACAAACCGCTGCCGACCTGCTGGGTGTTTCGGGGAAGGTATTTGTACAGAAAAGCCAGCAGGGGGGTGGTAGCCCGATGATCCGCGGCTTTGCCACCAACCGTCTCCTCTATTCGGTGGACGGAGTCAGGATGAACACCGCCATCTTCCGCGCAGGGAACATTCAGAATGTGATCTCCCTCGATCCGTTTGCCATCGGCGAAACGGAGGTGCTGTTCGGACCCGGGTCGGTCATTTACGGCAGTGACGCCATCGGGGGGGTGATGAGCTTTGCCACCCTCAAACCCACGTTTTCTGCCGGCAACAAGCCCATCACAGGGGGCAGTGCCGTTACGCGTTATGCTTCAGCCAACCAGGAAATGACCGCCCATTTCGATGTGCATGTGGGCTGGAAAAAGTGGGCCATCCTCACCAGCATCTCCAGTTTCAACTTTGGCGACCTGAAAATGGGCTCCTACGGCCCTGAGGAGTACCTGAGGCCCTTCTATGTGGTCCGGCAGGATAGTGCCGACGTGATCGTTGCCAACAACGATCCCAGGGTACAGCGCCCGTCGGGTTATACCCAGATGAACCTGATGCAGAAAGTGGCATGGAAACCCAATGATGCATGGTATGCGGAATACGCGTTCCATTACTCTGAAACCTCTGAATACTCGAGGTACGACCGGCATATCCGTTACAAAAAGGGGTTGCCGCGCTATGGCGAATGGAGCTACGGCCCCCAGAAATGGATGATGAACCAGCTGACCCTCAGCCATCAGAACGCTGGTACGCTGCTGTACGACCAGCTCACACTTCGGCTTGCCCATCAGCAGTTCGAAGAGAGCAGGATCGACCGGGATATCAATAAATCCACGCGTCACATCCGCGAGGAAAAGGTGAATGCCCTGTCGGCCAACCTCGATTTCTCGAAAAGGCTCAGCGACAAACACCAGCTCTTTTACGGACTGGAAGGGGTGATGGACGACGTTGCCTCCACCGGTACCGATATGGACATTTCCACCGGCATCGCAGCAGTGGGTCCGTCCAGGTACCCGCAGGCTCTGTGGTCCACCCTCGGGATCTACCTGTCGGAGCAGTGGAAAATGGGAAACCGCCTCCTGCTGCACACCGGGATACGCTACAGCCGGTACATGATCGATGCCGATTTCGATACCGCCTTCTATCCTTTCCCCTTTACCGTGGCAACGCTGAACGAAGGGGCCCTCACCGGCAGCGCAGGACTGGTGTACCGCCCGTCGGACCGATGGGTACTGAGTACCAACCTCTCTACGGGCTTCAGGGCACCCAATGTGGATGACCTGGGCAAGGTGTTCGACTCCGCCCCCGGACTGGTGGTGGTACCTAACCCCGACCTGAAGCCGGAGTATGCCTGGAATGCCGACCTGGGCGCCGCAAGGATCTTCGGCGACTACCTCAAGCTCGATATTTCGGTCTATGCCACCCTCCTGCAGGATGCCCTGGTAAGGCGCGATTTCACCCTGAACGGGCAGGACAGCATCCTGTACGATGGTGAGATGAGTAAGGTGCAGGCAATCCAGAATGCTGCGGAAGCACGGGTGTATGGCGTCCAGGCCGGCCTCGAGGCAAAGCTTCCTGCCGGTTTCGGCTTCACCTCCGATTTCAACTATCAGAAAGGGGAGGAGGAACTCGACGACGGCTCGGTGAGTCCTTCGCGCCATGCAGCCCCGTGGTTCGGTGTTACCAGGCTTACCTACGGTTCCCATTCCCTCAAACTGGAAATCAACGCCCAGTATTCCGGCAAAAAGACGTATGAAGAACTGCCGGAAGAGGAGAAGGCCAAGACTGAAATCTATGCCCTGGATGATGACGGAAATCCGTGGTCACCGGGTTGGTACACATTAAATTTCAAAGCTTTGTATAAGCTGAATTCCCAGCTTTCAGTTACGGCAGGCATTGAAAATATCACCGACCAGCGGTACCGGCCCTATAGCTCCGGTATTTGCGCCGCTGGCAGAAATTTCATGTTCGGCCTGAAAGCAGGATTCTGATGTTATCTATCCACTCTTGAGTCTACTACGAAAACCACCTTTTCTTATATTTTCCGCAGAATCCAGAAACATAAATGCTTATGATAAAATCAAATAGCTAACAGATCCTAAGTTGTTTAGATAAAAAACCTCTCGCGGAAATCCGCAGAAAGCTCGAGGAAATCCGCAGAATTTTCTTTCAGCGTCTATCTGCGAAATTTCAGCGCTTTTCCGCGAGAGATATTTTTTTCTCAGAATCCAGAAAAATAAATGCTTATGTCAGAATCTTCGCGTGAAATAACGACTGATTTCAAAATAAAAAAAAAGCAACCATGTTTGTCAAAGACCTGAACGACTGCGAAATCTTCACTGCCGGCGACGGCACCATCCTCCGTGAGCTGCTCCATCCCGGCAAAGCAGATCTGAAACTGCGCTACAGCCTGGCGTATGCCGTGTTGCCGGTGGGCCTCACCTCACTGCCCCATCGCCTGAAGACCTCAGAAGTGTATTACATTCTTAAAGGCCAGGGGTTGATGTCGATCAATGAGGAAACCGCCCAGGTGTTCCCGGGGCAGGCGGTCTATATCCCCCCCGATGCCATTCAGTTTATCAAAAGCACAGGAGATCAGCCACTTGAATTCCTGTGTATCGTGGATCCTGCCTGGCGCAGGGAGGATGAGGAGGTGTTTGATGCCTCCTTTAACAATCAGTAACATGCTTTTTGAAAAAAATGGTTTACATTTGTATTGAATCAAACGTAAAACCATTGATGAAAAAACTCTGTTTTCTCCTTTTCGCTACTGTGCTGATGCTCGGGGTGGCCTGTAAGGAAGAAGAGCCTGTACTTACCCCCTATGAACTCCTGACCACCCGGATCTGGGCATCTGACAGCCTGCTGGCAAACGGCGAGGATGCCAGCGGCCCCGGGCAGATGCTTGAGACCTTCAAGGGGAATGCGGTTTTCAATACTGATGGCACCGGGGTGCTGGGAAATTACAATGCCACCTGGACGCTCTCCGTGGACAACACCGAGATCACCATCATCACCGTGGACCCGGCTATGGAGATCATCACCACCATCGTAGAACTTACCAAAACGTCGCTCAAGATCACCACGGCAGTGGCCGATATCAATAACCCGGGCCAGTTTATCGAAATCCGGATGACCTTCAAAGGAACGGTAAAAGTATGAGGTGCACCACCGCCTGCATGTTGGTTTGGATAATGCTCTGGTTTACAAATGCTGAAACCCGGGCACAGGCTTCTCAGCAAGGTGCTGACAGGCCCGCGGTGGTTACCGGGCTGGTTTTTGACGGCACCACCAACCATCCGTTGCCGGGTGCCACCATCCTGTCGGATCAGGGGAAGGGTACAATCACCGGCAACAACGGCAGGTTCAGGCTGTTGCCCGGCGAAGGGAAATGCCTGCTGCGGTTCAGGTTTGTAGGGTATGCTGAGGTAACCCGCGAGCTGACCCTCCGAAAGGGGGATTCTGTTGACATCCAGGTGGCTATGACTGTCCAGGCCAGGGAGATGGAGCGGGTGGTGGTCAGCGCCGGAAGGGCTCCCCAGCAGCTGGCCGATCTGGTGGTTTCCGCCTCAGTGATCAGGGCGGAGTCGATCGATGCGGCCCATACCCGCAATGCCGATGAACTGCTGAACCACACCGCGGGGGTTGAAATACTTGACGGACAAGCCTCCATCCGGGGTGGGAGCGGGTTCAGCTACGGCGCCGGGAGCCGCGTGATGGTGCTGGTGGATGGACTCCCGTACCTTTCGGCCGATGCCGGCCATGTGAGCTGGCAGGCGCTTCCGCTCGAAAATCTGGAGCAGATCGAGATCATCAAAGGGGCATCTTCTGTGTTATACGGCTCATCCGCACTCAATGGCATCGTGAGCCTGCGCACCGCAGAAGCTTCCAAAGAGGGGATTACCCGCTGGTATGCCGGCGGTGGCATCTTCGATGCACCCCGGACAGAGGCCTGGAAATGGTGGAACAGCCCCAGGGTTTTTTCCGACGTTTCATTCTCCCACCTGAAACGGTATGGCCGCACCGATATTGCAGCAGGGGTCTTTGCCCGCTACGACAATGGCTACCGGAAATACAACGAGGACCACCTTGTGCGGATTAACCTGCGGTTGAAGCGAAAATCTGCTGCCATCCCGGGGCTGGAGTACGGACTGGGCATCCATGGCAGGCACAGCCGGAAAACCGATTTCATCCTCTGGGACAACGGCACCACAGGGGCGCTGGTGCAGGACACCTCCACCGCCCAGCGGATGACCGGTAGCGGCGTCACCCTTGATCCCTTTATCGGGTTTCAGCAGGGCACAAAAACCCGGCACGACCTCCGGGGGCGCATCCTGTGGTCGGAGAACGTATTCCCCGACGGAGGCGACAACAACAGCAGGTACCTGTCGGAATATGCCGAGTATCAGTTCCACCATGTGATATCCCCCCTGTTTACCCTCAATGCGGGTGCCTCATGGTACCATACCGCCATCTTTTCACCCTTCTACGGCAACCACCGCGGAAATACCTCAGGGGCGTACCTGCAGATGGACGTGCATCCCGGGAAACGGCTGAAACTGGTGGCCGGCACCCGCATCGAGCATGCGGTGCTCAACGACGAGCAGGGGAAGCCGGTACCCCTCTTCAGGGCAGGAGGAAACTACAGGGCAGGCTCGCTTACGTTTTTGCGTGCCTCCTTCGGACAGGGATACCGTCACCCCTCCATCGCCGAGAAATATGCCTCGACGACCCTGGGCGCGGTCACCATCATCGCCAACCCGCAGATCAACCCGGAGTCGGGCTGGAATACAGAAATCGGGATAAAGCAGGGATTCAGGGGGAAGCTTGCAGAAGGGCTGGTGGATCTTGCCCTGTTCTATTCCGAAAACAAGGATATGATCGAATTTGTGTTCGGCGTGTACCAGAATCCGGTTACGGGGCTGTATGGATACGGGTTCAGGGCAACCAACGTCGAATATTCAAGGGTTTACGGAACCGAGGCCGAGCTGGTGCTGCGCACGCGCCTCGGGGTTTTTCCCGTAACATTGCAGGGCGGGTATGTGTTTATGTATCCGGTGAAGTTCAATCCCCATACCGGGAAAAATACGGATGAATACCTGAAATTCAGGCGCAAGCATGCCCTCAACCTCAACCTGGGCACCTCATGGAAGAAATTCGAAGGGTTGTTCCAGGCCACCGCCCGTTCGCCCCTGCTGGATGTGGATTATGTGTTCCTCAATCCCTCCACCCGCGAAACGATCCTTCCGGGCTTCTACGATTACTGGATCAACCACAACAAAACCTACGTAGTACTGGATGCATCCCTCTCATACCCCCTCAGCTACCGTTTTACTATTTCCGCCTCCGTAAAAAACCTCACCAACACCGAATACATGGGGCGCCCCGGGGACATCAGGCCGCACCGCCATTTTATCCTGCGGATCTCCGGAAGGCTGTAATCATCAGAAAAATAAGAGGTATATAAGGAAATCTTTGGGAAAAGATCTCTTTCAAACCACGGAGAATCAGAGAACACAGAGATCACAGAGGGAGATGCAAATCAACCCATGAAATCCGTGAAAATCCGTTTAATCCATAATATCCGTGTGCTATATCCCGGTCAACTTTTCTGACGCCGGTTACGAGGATATAGGCATCAGCCCGAGTGCATCAAGGATCAAAAAGACAATGTCAGTACGGGCATCTGCGAAGTCCTTGTTGTTACTGTCGGCCGATTGAATACAGTTCGCAAAATAGTACACTTTGCCATGGGTCTCAAGATAACCAACAAACCAGCCGAGATCCATGGCGTCCTGCACTCCCCATCCCGTTTTTGCCCTCACCACATAGTCCAGTGTGTCTTTTGTGATCATGATGTTTTTCACAATGTCCATGGAGCGTTGCGAAAAGGGGAGCTGGTTGTCATGCAGCCGCCTGAGAAAGGTGATCTGCTGTTCCGGCGAGATGCGGAGTGCGCCGGCAAGCCAGAACTGGTCAATGCCGCCCGAAGTGTCGGCGTTGCCGTACTGTGCCTTATCGAGCCAGTATTTCATCCGGCTGCCTCCCACACGCCGTGCCAGCTCCTGGTAGTACCAGACCGTGGAGTTCCGGAAAGCGCTCTTCAGGTCGTGGTCGCAGTTCCATGCAGGGCGGTTCCTTACCACACTATCCCAGGGTATTACGAAGTTTTCGTCACGGATTACCCCGGTCTCGAGCCCAATCAGCGCATTGCAGATTTTGAAGGTGGAAGCAGGGGTAAATGGCTGTCTGAACTGCTCCGGATTATAGAAGGTATAGGTGTCAGCCTGAGGGTCGTACAGCACGAACGAACCCTCCACATGGTACCGGTCGTAGAATGTCTTAAAGTCATCTCGGACTGCATCCGGCTGTTTGCGGGTGCAGCTTATCATTGCAGATGCCAGTATCAAAAGGAGCAACAGGGACTGTTTCATGTTGATGACGGGGTTATGGGTAACTTCGGTCTGGTGCAGGGTTTTCTAAGGGTTTCCGGGTATCAAATGTACGCAGGTTTCGGATGGATTGAACAGAAAAACCCCCGGATCGCATCCGGGGGTAACATGCGCCCCACCGCTCAAGGCATATGTAAGATTGAAGCAGGCTACAACCATTCGCATACCACCGAAACCCTTATCTGCAATAGGGTGCATTGTGTAAAGTGCTGTAGGATCACAGTCGTTTATTGTTTTTCTGCAACCATAAAGCTGATACTCATCCCATTAAAGAAAAACCTCTCCTCTTTAACAATATGAAAACAATGCTGGGTCAGTAATTTTTCCACATCAGATGTCTTAAACATATTCAAATGCAATGGAAAAATTCCAAGTAGCCTCATGATACGAAAGGCAGTAAATTCAAATCTGGTTTTAAAATTCATATTATCCTTGAAACATGCTGTTTCAGAAATAAATAAACCACCTGGTTTCAACAACTCATATATTCTCTGAATGGCTTTTTCGCTGTCTTCCAGTAAGTGAATTATAGAGAAAGCAATAATTTTATCGTAGATAACTTTCTCCAATTCATCATTATAAATGGTCCCTTGTGAAAATGAGACATTCGTAGCATTTATCTTATCTTTCTTTTTTATGGCTTCGCTGATCATTTCAGCAGAAAAATCAAGACCATGGATTTGTTTTACCCCGGCAGCCAGTTTTAATGTTTTGGTACCTGTGGCACATCCAAAGTCGAGTACAATATCATTTGCATTAAGATATTTTTTTGTTTCGGCAATTAATTCCTGATTCGCATGTTTGAATTGCTTGTCTCTATCGTCAAATCTTTTAGCCTGTTTGTCCCAAAATTTCTGCGCATTATTTTTCATGATCTTGTTTTTTAGCATTTTGCACAGGGTCAGTTTGTCCCAAAACCTCCCTTCCGGCCCGCTAAGAATCAAAGGTACACAAGTTTGAGATGGGTTGTATTGGTTGTTGATTTTTTTTTCATCCACCACCGACCATCCCATTGATTACTGATCCGCATTCAAAGCAAAATGGTCTGTGGACACACAGGGTTGAACCGCACTGTGGGCAAGTCCTTCTGGCAGTCTCGAATTCCAGGAACTTTTCAATACCCTCATCCTTTATCATTGTCAGGTTGTCGAAGAAACTTGTGCTGTATCTGGTCCTGTATCTTTTGTCCAGGTTTTTCAGCCTTCGACAAGGATACTTCGGACATTCATAGCAGAATCCCGAATCAGTAGCCTTAAGGAGTACACAGTTTATTATGATACATTGCTTGCAGAATTCAGGCTTGGAGTCGTTTGTCATCCTGCATCCCGGACAGTGATCTTTATATCTCATATATCCCAGACAAGATCCGCAGTTCATCCCGCATGGAGCAATCATCTCTCTCTCGAACACGACTGTTGTCCTGTATTTCTTCGGTGCAGATGGCCTACTCATTATTATTTGTCCTTTCTTATTACCAGGAGATGGTTTGGATGTTTTCTTCGTGTGATCTGCTGGCAATGGATTATAACTTCGTGGCATTTTATCAATCACTCTTCCACCAAAGGTAGAGTAATAAATTTATGTTCAACATGTGGGCTGAAAATTTATTGCCAATAGGGTGCAATGGTACCGGATAAAACGGAGTTGTGGTTTCTGGAGGTTGCATTGGGGATATATCAGCGGGTGGTTGCCTGAAAGTCCTGCCACGCATCAGGTATCCGGGATTACTGGCACAATCCATTTGTCTCATAGCCTACACATTGCCAGAATTATACGCAAACACGGAAAAGGGTAAACATTACCGAAGGCTCACACCTAATGGGAGGTGCAGAGATGATGGATCTCACGGCCCTGGCTCCCGGGCTCTATCTGGTCTATATAACTGGAACTCGTGGGACATATCAGCAGAAGTTGATCAGGGAATAGGCTTTATCCATATTGATTTTGTTGGGCTGAGAAGTGATTTTGACCGCTAAGATTCGAGCAAATTCCTGAATTATAAGTGGTTATGATAAAATCACATTGAAAAATTTTCCTAAATTAGTTCGATGGATAATTTCTCGCGGAAATCCGCAGAAAACACGCGGAAATCCGCAGAATCTTCTTTCAGCGCCTTTCAGCGAAGTTTCAGCGTTTTTCCGCGAGAGAAAATTTTTCCTGCCGGATTCGGGAAGATAAGTACTTATGAAAAAATCACATAGCTAATATATCCTAAAATTGGGTAGAGTATTCCGAAGATGAAAGCAGATTGTATGTCGTTGCATTTCAAATTACTATTTAACTTCAAAATCCAGTTGTCTCCCTTCATTGAAAGCCTTCTTGTCCATACCTGAGCCAACTGCAAACCCGATTGCCATGCCTACAGGTATACCAATCGCCAGCATTCCATAATTTCCAATACTTACACCCAATGCAAGCCCCAGAGGTATTCCGAAGGCCGCCATACCCAATGTCATCCACAATTTCCTGTAATAATGAATCGGTACGATTTTATGTTTCTTCTCTATCAGGATAATAATTCTGTTTTCTTTTTCTTGTATGGCCTTCACAAAATGTTTGTCAATGACAGAAATGGCATTTAACTGCTCTATTTCAGTGCTTATCAAAGCAACCGTTTCAGTTGGCAATCCTTTCGCTTCCAGGGCAGTTAAAAGCCTGCCAAGTTGTTGATACGCATTGGATGCTTTCAGGTTTTCAGAAATGTTCTCTCTTTCGATGAGTTTCTCCATAGTTGTTTTCTGTTGGGGGTTAAATCCTCTTGTTATTTTATGGAGAACTTGATGTAAATACTTGTCTTGAGTTTTATTTTTTGAAATTGAATTTCATCATTTTCTTTATCACGAACTTTCACCCCATCAACATAATAAAACTCTTCGCCAGAACGCGCACCCCTAATATTAACTGCCGAAATATTTGAAAGTGGCATTGTTTCAGTTTCCTTGATTATTAATGGTTTTCCTGTCTGCTCGCCAATTGCCGCCAGCAAATAGTCAGCTTTGTTCTTGGCTGCTTTTATTGCCATTATCTTCACTTCTACTGTCAGGCTGTCAAGTTTTGAATGGCTTACTCCTGAAATATAGGCGTCTGTGATTTCCAGTTTTTCAAGTTCCTGAAATATTTGTCCAGCTGTCGTTGCATCTGAAACCTTCAAGGTATATTCCTTCTTTGTCAGTACATCTTTCTTTTGCCAACGAAATTTTACGAAGTCAGCATTTGCATCTGATAAGTATAAGTTTGTCAGGTCAATGCCAAGTGATTTAATAGCGTTTTTTAGTTTTTCTTCCTGCTCTTCAATAGTCACCTTGACCTTGTTCACATATTTTTCACGAATTATAATCCCAATGTAGATTTCGTCCGGAACTACTTCTTTTTCTGCTGTTCCGGTTACTTCGATGTAAGGTTGTTCTTCTGTCTTTGGCGTATTGGTTTGTCCGGAAGTCAGAATGGTTGTCAGTAAAAACGCAATGGTGAAAAGTTGTTTGATTTTGTTCATTTTCTTGTCTGTTTTATATTTCGGTTGTGTCTTTTTGCCATGGGCTATAACTTCAGTCTGCCCAAAAACCAATTCCATCCTACTGAGGATCAAATGTAGGCAAGTTTGAGATGGGTTGTCGCAGCTTTTTACCTGAAGATCACCTCATCGCAGAAGAGCCAGGCGGTTTGGCCGGCGTCGGGGTGGTCCGGCGGACAAACCCCTTTGTTTACGGCCTGGAGGGAGAGGTGCTTCATCCCTTCGGAGCGCAGTTTGAAATGGTGAATCACCACCGAGCCGCCGGCCACCCTCTCCTCACGGGTCACCTCGCTCTCAAGCTTCATCCGCTCCCGGTGTTTCCCCTGTCCGGTGTACAGGTACACCTGCTCAGGGGCAAAGATCCTGCTCCCGGGCAGGTCCAGGAACCGCACCTCCACCTTGCTGAACTTTTTGTTTTTCCTGATCTTCAGCGCCATATCCAGGTCCACGCCGTGGAAACCGTTCCATACCGCCGGAAGGGTGGTGGCAGTGCATCCGGGGTCCTCGATGTTGCCGTTGGTGAGCGGGTTCTCCGTATCGCCTTTGTACCGGAGCGAATAGGCGTACCGCAGGGTGTAGGGGCTCCCCTGCATTGCGTGGCTGATGGTGAGGGTGCAGGGTTCAGCTGCCACAAGCACCGCTGTTAGTGCGGTAACTGTAATCCGGTGTAGTAGGATGGGTATCATCGGTTTGGGTGTTTGGGGGTTAGTTCAGACTGATTTCTATGTGGTATCCGGGACTTTCGGTTTGGTCACTTCCTGCTTTTACATCCGCAGTCCTGAAAAGGACCGCCTTCTCCGGCATCCCTTTCGCCGTCAGGAAGTTCTTCATAGCGGTTTGCCTTGCGGTGAGGATCTGCCGGTACCCCAGCATGGTCTTCTCCCGCCCTGCGCGGTCCAGCAGCGTTCCGGTATCAGGAATGCCGGCGCTGAGGCCGCAGAATTCTAGGAATGCAGGGTCATCAAGCCGGATGCTTTCCGGTGTGGCGCCGGTATTCCCCTGCTTCTGCAGATAGGAGAGATACTCATCCCGGAGGATCCGGAAGGCCACCATCTCTATTTCCCTGTCGGGAATGCCGGTTTGGATGAAGGTAAATGTGAGCTCCGGCTTTTTCCCCGAGATCTCTGCTATCCGCCCCAGCCTATTCTGCGTGGATCCATCCAGCGTATCCTGCAGGTACCAGAATTTCAACGATTCCAGGTCTTCCCCCTCCATCCCCAGCGACCGCGCCATGGCAGTGAAAGGGGCTGCAGCGGTTTTGATCAGGAACTCCTCCAGGGTCTTCAGGATGATTTTTCCCAGCCTGAAGTTGGGAGCAGAGGGATTTCCGGATACAGGAAGGTCGAAGGTGATCATGTCGTGCCGGTCCTTCAGCACATACAGCGCAAGCCCCACGGGCACCCGGTAGGCTGTGGTGTCGCCCGTTTTCCGGCCGGTTTCGAGTCCGGCGATGTGGATGTGGTTTTTGTTGCTGAGCTGTGTGGGGGTCATCTTCAGGTCCCCTTTATAATGAAAGGTGCCACCCGTTACTGGCCGTGCAATCCAGTATTCGCTGTACGGGCTGAAACGGCTCAGGGACAGGTTGTTCAGCACACCCTTAAAGGAGAGGTTGTCCGGGTTGCGCATGTCCATCACCAGCTCCCCTTTGAAGGACCCGGCCTGGTCCAGCATCATGCTCAGGTTCACGGGGATGGCGGTTCCCAGGTCGCTGAACCCGGTCATGACGGCCTCAATGGCGGTTACAGGGTAGGTGAAGGGCCGGTTGAGGGTAAGGTCGGTAAACTGCACACTGCCGTTGCGGATTGCAAGGTTTCTGATGGAATAGTGCATTTCGGAAGGGGTATCCGCAACCGTGGAATCACCGGCTGTGGCTCCGGCACCTGAGGTGTCGGGGGCAGGCACATCCTCATACAACGGGGCCAGCAGCCTGTCGAGGGTGTTGCTTTCTCTGTCCATGGTGTAGGTGATCTCCGGATGATCCAACACCACCGAAGCGATGTGGTACTGTTCCTCTACCAGGCTGATGGAGTCCAGCGCAACCTCCAGCTGACGGATGGCACAGATGGGTTTGCCGGCAGGATCTGTGGCTTTGAACCTGCTGAGGGCAACACCGCCCCTGATCACCAGATCGAGCGGATCCTGCAGGGAGCCTGCGAGGTGGAGGCGCGTATCAAGGAGCCCCTCCAGGGACTGAACCGCCAGCCAGGGTTTGGCAAACGATGCAAAGGGCTGCAGGTCAATGTGTTTTATATCAACCTCCATGTTGTACCGCTCCTGTTCCGGGTTCACGGAACCCCTGAGGGCTACCTGGCCCCCGGCACCCAGGGTGAAGCTGAGCCCAACATCGGCCTGACGGCTGTTCCAGGCGATCTCCGGCAGTTCGATGCCCAGATCGCAGACCTCCTGTGCATCCCCGCTGTTCAGGTCGCTGTACCGGATGGCCCCACCACTGATCCTTAGGTTTTTAACGGAATATTTGGTGGTGGAGGAGGTGGTATCGGTGTCTGTGGAGTCGTCGGGCGGAATCAGATCGCTAAAGTTGAAGAGGGAGTCTTTGCGGGCAATACTGATGGTGGGGTCGGTGAGCTCCAGGGCCGATACCGCGTATTCGTGCCTTAGGAGTTTCCAGGGGGAAAAATTCAGGTAAAAACGGTCAAAGGCCACAAAGGTGTCCTGTTTGTTCTGTTCGAACATGGCGAAGCCCCTGAGGCTTATGCTGCATCTGAAATAGTTGATCTTCAGCCGGTCCAGGGTGATCTTCCGCCCGATCATCTCTTCCGAATGGTTTTGCAGGTACTGCTTTGCCACCGGGGGTGCGATGGCGGCCAGCAGGATGATCAGCATGAGGACCAATCCGGGGATATAGTGCTTTTTCTTCAGCTTCATGGGACCATACTTTCCATACGAAGGTAGTCAAAAACTAAAACCGTTTGCGCAGCAAATTGTTAACGATTCCTCAAGCCGCTGATTTTCATTTCCGTTGCCGTCGATCCAGTGGATCGGGATGCCGTTTTTTTCCATCCTCCTGAACCAGGTCATCTGTCGCTTGGCGAACTGGTGGATGGCGGTGTTCAGCAGTCCCACCATGGCCTCGTAGCGGGTTACGCCGGTAAGGTAGTCGGTCACGTAGCGGTATTCGAGACCGTAGTAGCGCATCTGTCCGGGGGTGAGGCCGCTGTCGAGCAGCGCCTGCACCTCCTCCACCAGCCCCTGCTGCAGGCGGTCCTGCAGGCGCCGGGTGATCCTCTCCCTCAGCACCTCCCGGGGCACGGCCACCCCCAGCACCAGGTGCCCGATGTGCTGCAGCAGGTTGTCCTGCGGGGCTGTGGTGCCGTTTTCTGCGGTGAGGGCTATCTCCAGCGCCCGGATGAGCCTGCTGCGGTCGGTGGTATCGGTGGTGTTGTGCAGCGCTTTCCGGGCTTGCAGCATCTGCACCAGCACCTCGTCGGGGAAGGCTTCCAGTTTCAAACGGAGGACTGGATCCACCGGGGCCGGGGGCAGGTGGTAGGCCGAGATCACTCCTTCGAGGTACATCCCGCTTCCGCCACAGAGCACGGGTTGCCTGCCGCGGGCGGTGATGCCGGAAAAGGCCGTGCTGAAATCGTGCAGGTAGCGGTGCAGGTCGTACGCCTCGCCGGGCTCTGCGATATCCACCATGTGGCAGGGGATTGTTTTCCCATCTACCTGGTAATCATCCAGGTCCTTGCCGGTCCCGATGTCCATCCGCCGGTACACCTGCCGCGAGTCGGCGGAGATGATTTCGCCGTTTACCGCATCGGCCAGCAGGGCAGCCAGCCTCGTTTTTCCCGCAGCGGTGGGCCCCAGGACGGTAATCAGACCCGGTTCATGTTGCGTCATGGGCAAATCTCCTTTCATTTTCGGTTTTCACCACGGCCTCCCGCATCTGTACCAGCTGCTGCAACGCCGGCTGTGAAGCCCCGTCCCAGCCGATGGCGGCCGCAAAGCCGGGAAGGTGCAGCTCCAGGTTGGCGTACAGCGCCTTCCGCGGGTTGTCCCCTGCCGCCTCACGGCGCATCCACTGCCAGATGCGCAGCCCGTCGAACTTCTGGTGGCACGCTTTGGTAAAGGTAGCCAATCCTGCGACATTCTGGCGAAGTTTTTCCCAGATATTTTCCCCGAAGATCTCCCCGGTGAATGCATCGGCAGGGGTGGGGATATTTTTCCGGTACAATTCCTGAAAGCACTGATAGAGCTGGTGCAGCTTTTCGAAATGGCGGGGGTGGATGATGGCGTACCGCAGGGTATTGCCAGAGGTACCATCGCGCAGGGCGGGGCCGGTGCCGTAGGCTACCCTGTGGCTGTACCGGGCGGCAGGATACGCCCTGCTGTCCAGCCCCAGCAGCATCTTCGACCTTTTGGCCGATTTCTGGAGCAGGTAAAAATCCTCGCCCACCGGCTTCGGTGGCATCCCTCCAATGGCGCGGTACCCTTTTCCGGTTACCGCCAGGGCCGACCCTATGGCGGTAAAGGCATACGGACTGCCCGTGCCGATCAGATTGAGGAGGTAAAAGCGCATAAAGAGCTCATATTCAAGCATTGCCCGATCTATGGCATCATCCCCGGTGGCAGCATGGTAATAGGGTGCGGCTATGGCTTCGACATGGGGGAACCTTGAAAAACGTTCGGCTATATCTTTAAGGTAATCAGGGTCGTACAGGCTATCTGCATCAGCCGATACCAGCAGGATATCCTCCCCCCCCAGCTTCATGGCAAAATCCATGGCCTCCCTCCGGGCAGCCCCCGCGCCCCCCTGTCGCGGTTTCCAGCCCCTGCCCGGCGAGCACCGGTCCACCAAGTGCAGCGGGTAGGGGAGGTCACGGGCCATCCGGGCTGCCAGCTTCAGGGTCTTGTCGTTGTTTGCGCAAATCTCCCTTTTTCCGGGATCGCTGCGCCAGCTTTCGGGCTGATTTATGCATACCACCACGCAGAACGAATCACAGGTTTGCTGCGCAAACGATCCGAGGGTACGGGGCAGCCATTCCAGCTCATCCAACGCAGGGATGCATACCCTGATGTTAGTTTTTACTCCATCCGCAGATGATTTCATTGCCGAAGAGGTCGAAATAGCTGATTGAGACATTCTGCACCGCCGTAATGTTGAAGGGTTCGGGGATGGCGATGGAATAGAGGTTGTAACTCTCCGGGGGCACCCCATCATCATTACGCAGCTCGTACAATCCTGATCCGCTGGCATTTCCGAAGCATACCTTGATGGTGGAGGTCATCAGGAACCTCGGATTCACCGTGGTGCCGTTCCGCATTTTGTATTCCAGGTTCACATGGGTGATGATCCCGGAGGCATCGGTTTGCAGGGTAGGTATCGCCAGCACGGTGTACTGGTCCATGGTGATGTTGCTGTAGTTGAATGTAAATATTTGGTTGTCAAGGCCAAGCGTGTACTCTCCCGGTCCAAAGGGGGGGCCGCCCCAGCCGTTGCCCCGGCTGAAGTTGAGTTTGAATTCCTTGTTGTTGATGTAGCTGTTCCCTGCATTGTGCAGGTCGTTGTAGGGGTTGCCTGCAGGGCCCGTCAGCGTGGCATTTTCTGCCGTTGCGTTTGACGTATTGGAGATCCAGCCGTTGTCGCCCACTACATGGATCTGGTAGGTGTTCACGATCGTGCTGTCGGGTTTTTGCACCGGCCCCACGGAATTGATACCGAAGATTCCTGCATCGAACATCTGCATGGTGTTCACCCTGATGATGCCACTTTGCAGGATGTCGGGCTGGCCATCGTTGTTCATATCGATATTCTTCGCGAGAGCTTCGTAGTAAGATCCCACCTGCTGCATGAATTCCAGTTCCTCCTGCGACAGGATGATTTGCGACCCGATGGGGTCGTTTGCCGGAATGATGCGGGTGCTGTCCTGGGTGAGGGTCGACAGGTCGATGGTGCTCACGTTGCTGCCGGCTACATTAAGGGGGAGGAAGTTGAGCCCGCTGATGAACAGGTTGCCGATGAATTCGTTATTGTCGGTGAGGAATGCCACCACGGTGGCGCTCCCCAGGGGTGCCTTTCCGGTGAAACTCCCATCATTTCCGATGCTGGCCAGGTCGTAATCGATGCCGTAGAAGATCAGCACCTTTTTCGCATCTTTGAGCATGGGGCCTTTGTACCCCTTTTTCATTTTGGCATTCTTGTCGATTACCCCCTTAATTTTCACTTTCCTCTGAAAAAGCTGACCCTCACCGCACGATACGGCGAATGCCAGGCAGCAGATCACGGCAAACCTAAAGATGCGTTTCATAGAAATGTTCTTGGTGAGGGGAATGGTCCCCTGATGCAAATATACGGATTAAATCCGCTCAATCACCATGGCGATGCCTTGTCCAACGCCGATGCACATGGTGCAGAGTGCCAGCTTCCCGCCCGACTTCTGAAGCTGATGCGTGGCGGTAGTCACCAACCGTGCGCCGCTCATCCCCAGCGGATGTCCGAGGGCGATGGCACCCCCAAGGGGGTTGATGCGGGGGTCATCGTCCTTCAATCCCAGCTGCCGGATGCATGCAAGGGACTGGGCAGCAAAGGCTTCGTTGAGTTCGATGAGGTCGAAATCGCTGAGTGTGAGGTTGAGCCTGGCCAGCAGTTTCAGGGTGGCCGGCACGGGACCGATTCCCATGACACGGGGTGGCACTCCTGCCACGGCAGCCCCTTTCACGACGGCCAGGGGGGTCAGTCCAAACCTTTTTACCGCACTTTCGGCGGCCAGCAGCAGGGCAGCGGCGCCGTCGTTGATGCCGGAGGAGTTGCCTGCGGTGATGGTGCCTGAAGGGTGGGTGAGGGGTTTGAGCGATGCGAGTTTTTCAGGGGTGGTGGCGCGGGGGTGTTCGTCTTTTTCGACCGAAAGTTGCACCCCTTTCAGGGCCGGCAGTTTCACTGGGACGATTTCGGTATTGAATGAGCCATCCTGCTGTGCTGCAGCGGCTTTCTCCTGGCTTCTGAAGGCGAACAGATCCTGGTCCTCTCGTGAGATCTGCATCTCTGTGGCCAGGTTTTCTGCAGTCTGCATCATCGAGTCGGTGCCGTAGAGCCTGTCCATCAATGGGTTGATGAACCGCCAGCCAATGGTGGTATCGAAGAGTCTCACGTTGCGGGCAAAGGCTTCGGAGGCTTTGTCCATCACCAGCGGTGCGCGCGACATGCTCTCCACGCCGCCGGCAATCATCAGGTCGGCGTCGCCGGTGGCGATTGTGCGTGCCGCCATGGCGATGGCATCCATCCCCGATCCGCACAGCCGGTTCACTGTCACTCCGGGGACCTCAACCGGCAGTCCGGCCAGCAGCAGCGCCATGCGGGCGACGTTGCGGTTGTCTTCACCGGCCTGGTTGGCGCAGCCCAGGATCACATCGTCCACTTTCGAAGGATCCACTCCAGGATTCCGGGCAAGCAGTTCGGCGATCACCCTGGCTGCGAGATCATCCGGCCTTACCGGTGAAAGGGCTCCGCCGTATCTGCCGACGGGGGTTCTTTTTGCATCACAGATGAATACTTTGTTCATGGGTTTGTGTCGGGTATTATGCTTTTACTTTTTCTCGCAGAAATGCGCTGAAATTACGCTGAAATCCGCAGAAAGGAACGTAAATTCCAATGCTCAGGAAAATTGGGTAAAACAATTTGGCTAATATTTGCATGATTTCATTTTTACCTCATCCCCCGGCCCCTTCTCCTCAAGGAGAAGGGGAGATCAATGCGATTTATGGTGTTATACACCCCTCTCCTTCAGGAGAGGGGTTGGGGGTGAGGTGGTTAAGGGAATGGGAAAAAATATGGTTAAAAATATTCATTGAAGGGATTGAGGATATGGCGTTTAAAACAAAATTTTCTATTCATTAGCAGCTGCGAGGATTTCTCCCTTAAGCGCCCTGAACCCATTCAGCATCGCTTCTGTCAGCTGATCCACTTCGGTCTGGGTGATGGCGGTGGAGAACATGCAGGAGCAGGTGTTGGTGGTCAGGATCTTCCCCTGGTAGTACAGGTGGTCGATAAAGGCGTTCATCACGGCTGCCCGCTCTTTCGGCTGGTAGGCTTCGCGGTAGGTTTGCGGAGGGGTGCTCCTGAAGTGCATCCTGAACATGGAACCGGCTCCGGTAATCGAAAGCGGCACCCCTGCCAGGGCGGCGGCTTCAGCGATCTGGTCTTTGGCCTTTTGGGTTATCGCATTGATTTTCAATACAGCTTCCTGGTCGAAATGGCTCATGGCCACGAATCCTGCGGTCATGGTTACGGGGTTTGCCGAGAAGGTTCCCGAATGTGGAAACCGCAGCGGCGATTCTCTCGGGTCCAGCATCTGCATCACGTCGGCATGGCCGGCGAGTGCCCCCACAGGAAACCCTCCGCCGATGATTTTCCCCAGTGCGGTGAGGTCGGGGCGGATGGGATACTTCTCCTGGGCGCCGGTGTAGTGCACCCTGAAGGTCACCACCTCATCAAACACCAGCAGGGCGCCGTTTTTCCGGGTCCAATGGTACAGGGCTTCGATGAATTCCGAATGGGCCTGCAGCAGCCCCACGCGGTGGGGTACGGGATCCACCAGCACGCAGGCGATTTCTCCGGCTTGCCGGTCAAGAATCGCAAGGGTCCTCTCAATATCATTAAACGGGAAAACCACCACATCATTAAGCACCCCCTGCGGGGTTCCCTGCACCACCGGGGTGCTGTTGGGATGGTCGATGCTGCCCCAGTTGGCGGGGGCGGCGGTCTGGCTCACTTCGGCGTAGTCGTAGGTGCCGTGGTATGCACCCTCGGCCTTGGCGATCTTAGGCCTGCCGGTGAAGGCGCGGGCCGCTTTGATCATCGCCATCACCGCTTCGGTACCCGAGTTCATGAACCGGATCTTATCGAACCCGGGAACGCGGTGGCACAGCAACTCGGCATACGCCACTTCGATGGCCGAGGCCATGGTGTAGGCCGTACCTTTGGTGATTTGCTCCGTAACAGCCTCAACAACAGGCTGGAAGGAATGGCCATGGATCAGGGAGGCCATGTTGTTGGCGAAATCGATCCGGGTGACGCCTTCCACGTCGGTGATTTTACATCCCCTGGCTGCCTCCACGTAATTCGGGAAAGGCTTGCGGAAGATGGTATTTCTGCTGATCCCTCCGGGCAGCACCTCCAGGGCGCGCCGGTAGATGGCTTCACTTTGCTGATGTTCCATAATGGGGTTGGTTAAAATTGATTTCAGTCCTGATGTAAGGGGGCTCCGGTCACCTGCTGAAGGAATTCCATTTCGATGCCCGGTGCCAGCTCCCTGATATACAGTTTCTTGTCCCTGATGTCGATGATGGCGTAGTTGGTATAGATCCGGGTTACCACCTGTTTTCCGGTAAGGGGATAGGTACATTGCTGCACGATCTTGGGTTCACCGGTTTTGGTGGTGTGCTGGGTGATGACAAAGATATTCTTCACGCCGGCCACCAGGTCCATGGCGCCTCCAACTGCGGGTATTGCATTGGTTTCGCCGGTCGACCAGTTGGCCAGGTCGCCCTCCTGCGACACCTGGAAGGCTCCCAGTACGCAGTAGTCGATATGGCCGCCGCGGATCATCATGAAGCTGTCGGCATGATGAAAGAAGCTGGCACCCGGGATGGCGGTCACACATTTTTTCCCTGCGTTGATCAGTTCAGGGTCTTCGTGCCCCGGCACCGGGGTCGGGCCCATTCCCAGCAGGCCGTTTTCGGTATGGTAGATGAGCTCGCGCCCTTCGGGGACAAAGCCGGCAACCATTTCCGGGATGCCAATGCCCAGGTTCACGTATGATGCATCGGGGATGTCGGCGGCGACTTTCTGTGCCACTTCAGCCATTTCCCATCCTTTTTTTACCTGTTCCACGGGTACCTCCTGTTTTCTGCCACCAATACCGATTCCTCCATGGGGTGGGTCACTTCCAATACACGCTGCACAAATATTCCCGGGGTAATCACGGTCTCCGGGTCCAGCGACCCCACTTCCACCAGATGTTTTGCCTGCACGATGGTGGTGGTGGCGGCGGTGCACATCACCGGATTGAAGTTGCGGGCGGTTTTGTGGTACACCAGGTTGCCGTAGCGGTCGGCCTTCAGGCTTTTCACCAGCGCAAAATCGCCACGGATGGCATATTCCATCACATAGGGATTGCCATTGAAGTGGCGTATCTCCTTCCCCTCGGCCAGCGGGGTGTTCACGGAGGTCGGGGTGTAGAACGCCGGGATTCCGGCGCCGCCGCAGCGGATCCGCTCTGCCAGGGTACCCTGGGGAACCAGCTCCAGCTCGATCTCTCCACGGGTATACAGTTCAGGGAATACCACCGAGTTAGCCGATTTCGGGAACGAGCAGATCATCTTCCTTACCTGGCGGTTGGCGATCAGGGCGGCCAGTCCCACCTGTCCGCTGCCGGTATTGTTGCTAACCACCGTCAGGTCCTTCGCGCCCTGGTCTATCAGGGCATGGATCAGCTCGATAGGGCTCCCTGCCTCGCCGAAGCCCCCGATCAGGATGGTGGCGCCATCATAAATATCAGCAACCGCATCGGCTGCCGATGCCACAGTTTTATTCACCATAATGCTCTTCCTTGTAAATCGCACTCGATAAGGCGTTCTCCATCTTCTGCTCAATTACCTTCAGCTCATCATCGAAGAAGTTCTTTTCAGCGCGGTAAGGTTTGAGTTTCTCAATGGTGTTCTGCTGCTCATCGTATTCGGCAAGGTACACCTGGTCGAGCCAGTTCATATTCCGCGCCTCATTGAACTTCAGGGCAAAAACTTTTTCCCCGTTCACTTCGGTGGTGCCGATAAGCGAGATTTTCCCGGCCGAGGAGGTCATGGTGATATACCGTGAAGGGCGGTTGATGGACGACAGGGAGGCGTACACTTTGGTGAACACCTTGTGGATATCGGCCAGGGGGGCTGTGAAGTAGTGGTGTTCGCCGGTGGGGCGGGCGCAGTACATCGAGTGGAACCCGATGCCCAGCATCCCGATGATGTTGCCCAGATCGATCCAGTTCTGTGCCGACCTGTCCACATCCACTTTGCCGTTTTCGTCAGTCCACAGGCTGATGTGGTTCATGATGGGGCTCTGGCTTTTGATGGCCACGCCGTAGGATTTCAGTCTGCGCACTGCTGCGATGGTGGCGGGGTTCAGGATGTCGCGCGGGGTCGAGAGGTGGGCTACCCATACCATCTGCAGGCCGTTGTCGATGGCTTTCTTCATCAGTTCCAGCACTCCGGTGAACTTCTCGCTGAGGATCAGTTCCGGATAGAAAGTGAGCGCCCTGGATCCGAACCGTACGGTTTTGATATGGATAAGTTCAGGATCTTCCAGCAACGGATCCACATATTCTGCCAGCCTGTCGCGGGTGATGTATCCGCCATCACCACCGGTTATCAGGATATCGCTGATTTCCTTGTGGATCCTGAGGTAGCGGTGTATCTGGGTCACATCGTGCTGCACGAACATATCCTGATCGCCGCGCACCTGTGCATGCCTGAAGCAATAGGTGCAGAAGGCAAAGCAGTTCTGGGTCTGCTTGTCGAAAATGAGCATGATGGGGGGGTATTTATGCTGACACCCCTGGAGGATTTCCAGGTGCCCCTCTTCGTTGGTAAACCACGGTTTGTTCAGCAGCTGCTTTCCGTCGTGGGGATTGGTTTTTTCGGTGTAGGCTTCCACCACCTTCTTTTTTGCTTCGGGGGTGGGGGCATCGATGTATTTCTGTACCTCTTCCATGGCGATCATCCCCGGCTGCGGGAACACCAGCTGGTACATGGTGTCGTTTTCGAAGTTGGTCCAGTCGATGGTGTTGAGTACATGTCTGGTGGCCATAAAGCGGTACACCTCAATAAAAAACTCCCTTTCCGGCAGATGTCCGATTTCGATGCCGTTGCTCTTCAGCACGGCTACGATTTCCCTGAAGCCCTTCAGCCCGGTGTAGAGATGCTTGTCCCTGAAGAATACCCCGTCGGTGCGGAAGAATCCTGAATGGTGCGGAAAATTGTTGTGAAGTCTCTGCAGCACGGTTACCGGCAAAAGGTTTTCCTGTTCGATGATGCGAACAGCTTCATCTGTGAACTGGTACCTGTCGTACATCTTCCGGATCTCTGCCTGCCCGATTTTTCTTGTATCTGATTGCATATCTGTAAAATATTATATAATGATGATTTCTGACCCCAACAGCCTTTGCTGTTTCGGGGGTCAAAATTACGGAGGATTTGCGGATCGGGCAGGGATAAAAGGAAATATTTTTCCCTATTCCAGTTCGAGATGATGGGGGGTAGGGCGTGTGTTCTCATCCACATGCACAAACACCGAATAGCCGTCTACCAGTATTTCATCCCCGATGGTGAGTTTGGTGTAGGTCTTTACCGAACTCTTTCCAACACTGTCGATGCGACTGGTATAGGAAACCACTTCGCCTGCCCTTACAGGCTTTTTAAACGACAGGGTGTCGATCCTCACGCACACCATGTTTTTGGCTGGCAGCACTTCTACCGCTGCTATGTAACCCGATTCTACAAACCATTGGGCCGCAATGCCGGCAAACAGGGAACCGTGGTGGTTCAGGTGCTCTCCCCTGACCAGTCTCTTTGTGGTATGCTCTTTAACTTTGTATTTCATGGAGTTATGGTTTTTCTTTTCATAGGAAACAGGATCTCTTTCGGTTTGCCGTTCATTACCCCCGAAATGGAAGCCACCAGTGAGTCAGGAGTGATTTTTTTATAGGTGATGAATTGCGGAAAATCGTGGGTGGGATTGACAAAAACCCAGGTGTCATTTTTTGCGGATGTGCAGGCAAAGGCCACCGGTTTGCCTTCGCTCTCTCCGCTCACAGAGGGGATGTACAGCAGGTTGTTTTCCAGAACCGTAAGCAGTATCGATTCGGTCATCAGGGTATCAGCGCCCTCAATAACAATGGTTTCGCCCTCCATCACAGTGTCGTTCAGTTTCACCCATTTTTCAGTGAACACCCCATCATCCGAGGTTCGGTACCACTCTCCATCCAGCCAGAACAGGTCGGCAAGCCGAAAGGTTTTGGTCTCATCATCCGATGGTTCCGTCTTTAAGCTGCAAGCCTGGAATATAACAACCTGACTCACCAGAAGCAGGTACATTACCCCGATTTTTTTTATCATGTTTCATTTGGATTTCAGATGGCAAAAATAGACAAGAACTCTTCGATATCCAATTTCCGGATTGAATAGGGTTGCAGATACTTCTTCACCCCTCCAGCAGCCATTTCCACGCTGGCAGAATTTTAATCCGGACCGAATTGATTTGGAGTGTGTCCTCTTCATCCTCAGTGAGGATAAGCCCTTCCCTGATTCCATGTGCCTCCATGGCTTCCAGCAGACCATCTACTTCCCGTTTTCGGGTGACTTCATTTGTCATAGAATAGCATACCTGTATGCATTCTGTGATATGGATTCCATCACGCACCAAAAAGTCACACTCCTTCTTTCCCTGATGGAAGAACACCTCTTTACCCCGACGAATCAAGTCGATACACACCAGATTTTCAAGATACCTGCCCTTATCTTCTGAAAATCTGAATGAAGTGTAGTTCAGAAAGCTGTTATCGATACAGTAAACTTTCCTGTTGCTGCTGAATTGCTTCGACAGAGAATCATGGTAAGGGAGTACTTCGAACAGCAGGTAGGTGTCTTTGATGTATTCATAATATTTCTCGGCAAGTTCATGCGAAATCCCTGCATTCAACCTGATTCTGTTGAGATTGGTTTGCTTCCCGATGTTGGTTAAAAGAAATTGGGCGGTTCTGGTTATATTTTCAAAGTTCTTCAAACCATGCCGCGCTACGATGTCCTTTAAAATGATGGTCTCATAATACATGAGGATTTCAGGTCTTTTCACCGCGGGATCCAAAGAGGCAACTTTTGGAAATCCACCTTCCTGCAAGTATTCTTGAAAAGTTTTTTTAAAGATCAATTGTTGGGTAATCATGTTGGCGCGATCTGGTTCAGGCAACCCGCGAAACCGGCAGAATTCCTGAAAGCTGAGTGGAAATACATGTATCCCCAGATAACGTCCTCCCAAAGCAGTCCCAAACTCCCTGCTGAGAAGTTTGGATGATGAACCGGTGATGTAAAACTGACCTCGTTTAAGTTCATAGCCCATGTGCACCCACTTCTCCCATTTTTCAACATTCTGCACCTCATCCAGAAAGATGTAACAGCGGTCATCGTGGTTTATATACTCCCTGTATACCTGAAATATCTGTTCCAGCAGATCTGTGGTCAGATCTGTTTCGAATCTCGGATCTTCCAGATTTACCATTAAAATGCTTTTAGCTGAAATACCGGTTGAAAAAAGGTTGCTGATGTAGTTGGTCATGAGGGTTGACTTTCCCGCACGTCTGATCCCCTGAAAGATGACAACTTCTCCTGTGGCAGAGTACTTTGATATTTTCTCCTGATAGTCTGTTCTGGAAAAGTAGCCGGGAACCGGTTTGTCCCAGAAGTTCCAGTCATTCAATATGTAAAATAGTTTATCCTTGTCCATAGCACCCGATTTAACGCTGCAAAAGTAATAAAAGTTTCAGTCAACAGAAACATAGAAGGCCAAAAAGTTTCAGTTAACAGAAATAAATCAGCTCAAAAAGTTTCGGTTAACAGAAACAAATCGTCGATTTCAGGCCACGGTTTTCTTTGTACTTTTGCCCCGCCATGGCAAAGCCCCAGAAGAAAATAGAGATCAAAAACAAGAAGGCAGGATTTGAGTACTTCCTGCTGGAGGAATTCACGGCCGGCATCGTGCTTTCGGGCAGCGAGATCAAATCGGTGCGCGAGGGGAAGGCCAGTATTGCCGAGGCTTACTGTGTACTTGAACGGGGTGAGGTGTTCATCAGAAATATGCACATCAGCGAGTACCACCACGGGGGATATGCCAACCATGAGCCGAAGCGTGACCGGAAGCTGCTGCTGTCGCGGCGGGAGATCAAACGGCTTACCCTGAAAACCGTAGAGAAAGGGTTGACGATCATCCCTTTGTTGCTGTTTATCAGCGACAGCGGGTACGCCAAGATCAAAATCTCCATTGCCCGGGGCAAGAAATTCTACGACAAGCGCGAAACCATCAAAGCCCGCGACATCGACCGGTACCACGAGTGAACGAGGGTACGACTTTACAATCAGGTGAGCGTACTGTTGTATGATTGACCAAATGTTTGAGCGCTTCGCTGTTGAGATTTTTCAGACTCAACTTCTTCAATCCCGAATCGCTCCGCTCTCGGGACTCCGCTTCGCTCCGCTTCCTCAATCCCGAATCGCTCCGCTCTCGGGACTCCGCTTCGCTCCGCTTCCTCAACCTCCTCAACCTCCTCAACTTCCTCATCCACCAGTACCGGATCCGGGGCCGGGCCACATTTCCGGCACAGCAAAGCCATCACCAGGCCGCTGATGAGCCCGGCCAGGTGACCTTCCCAGCTGATGTTGCGGTCGGGGAAGAAATCGGGAAACAGGCTCCAGATGAATCCCCCGTACAGGAACACCACCAGCAGTGAAAAGGCCATAAGGTTCCTGTTTTTCCGGATGATACCGCCTGTGAGGTGGAAGGCCACAAGTCCGTACACCATGCCGCTGGCGCCGATATGGTTGGTGCCGTGTTTGCCGATAATCCAGAGGATGATGCCTGTTCCCAGCAGGATTCCCCCCAGCACTTTCCAGGAGGCTTCGCGGTAGAAGTAGAACAGCGCACTCCCCAGCACCAGGAAGGGGATGGAGTTCGATAGAAGGTGTTTGAAGTCGCCGTGCAGGAAAGGCATGGTAAAGATCCCGGCAAGGCCTGACAGATCACGTGGCCTCATGCCAAAATCGTTCCAGTCGGCCCAGTGCAGCGCGTGGGCGATCTCGATGGCCCAGGGTGCCATTAGCAGGAGGAAGGCAATGATTAGGCTGTATTTCAGGCGTTTATAGGCGGTTGACATAGATAGGATGATCGTGTTTCCGGACTTGTATGCTGATGTTTGTCAAACCCTGAGCATGCCTCTGAACCCCCTGGCTGCATAATACGATTCGGCGCCGTTGTGGTAGGTGAACACCCGGTTGTACCGCCGGTCGCAGAAGAGCGCGCCGCCAAGGTTCCGGATGGCCGGAGGGGTGAGGATCCAGCTCGAGGATTTGCAGTCAAAAGTACCCAGTTTTTGCAAGGCCCGGTACTGTTCTTCCGATAAGATTTCAACACCCATCTCTGCTGCCATGCCGGTAGCGGAGTGCAGCGGTTTGAACTCCTTTCGCGATTCGAGTGCCTCCGGGTCGTAGCATACACTGCGGCGACCTTTCGGGCTTTCGGCGGAGCAGTCCGCGAACAGGTATTCGCCGGTGCCGTCATCGTAACCGATTACATCAGGTTCGCCGCCTGTGGTTTCCATCCATTGCAGCGTTTGCATTTTCGCGGGATGACTTTCGAGTTGCGCCTGTATTTGTTCCCACTCCAGGCCGGGGTGGCGGTGCACATGGCGTTCAAAACGGCTCTTCAGAAGCGGTATCAGGTCGTCCATAGGGGTGGTGTTCAGAGATGAATAATGGTTTATCGTCTTCATAAACAACCCTGAAGCGAAATAGTTGATAAGGTGGTCTTTATGTTTTTTCACGCGGAAATCCGCAGAATGCACGCAGAAATCCACAGAATTTCTTTCAGCGTTGTTCGATGAAATTTCAGCGCTTTTATATGAGAGAAAATTTTTAACGCTGAAATGAGATCAAATTACACTGAAAACGCAGAAATCATGATCATTGCTCCCTGTTTTCAACAAAAGCAATGCTCAAGAAACTCGTGGAATCTGATCTGTATCCAGATCATTTTACATCGTTCCAGGTATTGACCGAACTGATGCATCCCTCTGAATCGTACGTAATGGATTTTACCACAGCCATCCCGGGGATATACCATTCGGTAAGATAGGTGACATAATAGCCTTCCAGATTAAGAAACTTGGACTTGATGAGTCTTTTTTCCACTTTATTACCCAGCTTCTGCTGAAAATTCTCACGCTGTTTCAGCCATTTGACGTTGTCGGCGGCAAATGAGGTTTCAAACCCGGCCTGGGTCCATGTTTCACTCTCTATCACATACGCTTTGTAGGTTTTTCCATCCATTACCACATCCTCACACCTGTCGACCACTGCATTCACGTAATGGATTACATGACTACTCAGGGATGTGCTTTCCAGGACTTTAACATCTATATTCTTCCATACTTCTTCATATTTTGTCACCGTCCAGTCTCCTTTTTCCCATTCCAGGGTTTGAGGATTCAAGTGGGTTGTGTTTCTTTCAATGGATTCGATCGCCCTGTAACCGTCAAGGACCCTTTGTTTTTCTTCGTAGCTTTTGGTTGCGATCACCAGGGTAGACATATCCTCATACGTGGGAAGGATATCGCCGACTTTGAGCGAATTCGGGATGATCTGAACGCCATTAAATCCTGCTCCTACCGTATCTCCGTTGCTGGCGTAATACACCGGTCCGACCGTTCTGTAGAAGTAGCTTGTATCGTTTTTGCAATACGCAGGGAAAGAATACTCAACTCCTCCGGCCATCATGCTGCACACGATTCTTCCGGGGCTACCCTTTACGGCTTCCTTAACATACATGTCATAAGAGCTCGAACTCAAAGTCGGCTGTGTTCCATTCAGGACTTTGGCATTGAATTCATTCACCAGCTCGATCTTTTTTTCAGGTTTCATTTTTGCCCAGCCTTTCACCGCAGAAATATTGGATAAATAATTCTGGCTGTTAAGTTTGATCTTGTAGCCTTGTTCAAACATAAGGCAATCCTGGGCATTCATACTAAAGGCCAAAATGATAAATAAAACACAAAAAACATGTCTGTTTTTCATTACAATTTGTGTTTGTTTTCCTACTCGTGTGGCTTTTCGGTTCCGCCCCGTTTTTTTTAATGGTATCTGGGTTCCATTGGGTTTATGCCTGATTCATTTTTTTAAGATCCGTAGGCGCATGATTGTGCTGACAGGTACCCGGCATCACGAATGTGCAGCCCGTGTGCCAACCGTCATCCGGCTCACAACCGCTGATCTATCCATTCCTTCACCACCCCGATCACATTCTCGTTAAACTGTTCACGGTGATAGCCCTTGACCTGGCCGTTTTTGTAGCTCTCTTCAGGGGTGTCGGATTTGCAGAAGGCATGGTCGCTGTTGGGCAGGAGTACGAAAGTGGCCGTTCCGGGCCGGTAGTGGTTGATGGTACGCACGATCCCTTCGTGCTGTTCGGTGGAGAAAGCTTCGAGGTCGCCGCTACCCCTGAGCACCAGCACATGGGCGCTGCAGTCGCGCCAGGCAGCCGGCTGGTTCACGTCCTGAAGCTCCTGCCAGTAGGTGTAGTGCCGGTCCCAGATGTGCCCGTTGTGGTCGTACTGCATCATTTCCATGAGGATCGAATCCCAGGCGGGGACCTTTGCCAGCTCCGCAGGGTCATCTTTCTGCACCAGGTAGTTGTAGAGGAGGGGAGTAGCTTTGGCGATCATATCTTCATTTTCTGCCGGATCCATCCCCATGATGGGATTCTGGAACCGGAACATGGCCAGTATGTATTCGAACCAGGAGTCGCCGCTGGTGCCTTCGATGATGATCCCCTTCACATTGAATCCTTTGGCTACCATGGGAGCCTGCATGGCGCCCAGCGAGTGGCCGAAGATGAAAACGTTTGAGGTGTCGGCTTTGGGCAGGGTGTAAATCTTTCGCAGTCCGGCCCTGAATCCTTCTACCTCCTTGTACAATCCGATGCTGCGGCAATCGGGGGTGCCCATCGAGGCGCCCTCACCCGATTTCTCTACCCTCACCACCATATACCCCTGCCTTGTGAGCAGCTCGGCAATGCGGCCATAGGGGTGGGTGCCGATATTGTCGAGCGAGTAGCACATATATCCCGGAATAAAGAGGATGACCGGGAACGGACCTTCTCCTTCGGGGCGGGTTATGATCACACTTAGATTTCCTCCTTCAAACGGAGCGCGTTCGTATTCAACCAGATATCCTTCAGGATTCTCTCCGGCCACCGGAGCTGCAAATCCTTTCAGCGCCTTCACCTTCTTTTTGCGCCACACTTCACAACCCACGGGATCCCCTTCGCGGAGGGGTGTCATGATGGGTTTCAGATCCTCTTTTGTTTTTACGGGTTGTCCGTTCAGCGTCAGAAGCACATCGCCGGGAAGGATCCCAAGCGCTTCGGCGGTTCCTTTTTCCCCGACGGATACCACGAAAAGACCTTCAGTGGCTTTTGTCGCGGTTTTAAGGGAATCGTTGAGTTCACGCACTATCACGTTGAACCAGCTTTTGCGCGGAAGTGGCTGGGCATGGGCGATATGGCAGATAAAAAGTACTGCTGCCACCAGCAGGAAAAGTTTCTGAGCTTTCATGACACTTTGGTTATACAGGCAAAGGTAGAAAAATCGTAGCTTTGACCCCGCATTACATCATAAATCCGAATGCCAACAAAAAAAAGCCCCAGAAGCCTTCTGCGAAAAACCCTGAACCTTCTGCATCTGGATGTTACAAGGAATCTGGCATATGACAGGCTGACCCGCAGCATCATGCGGAAAGTCATCGGAAGAGATACCAACTGCATCGATATCGGGTGCCATAAGGGGGAGATGCTGGATCTGATCCTTGCACTTGCTCCGGACGGAACACACTACGCCTTCGAACCCATTCCCGATATGTACGATGAACTGCTCGCCCGTTACAATGGGCGCACCCGGGTGCTGCCTTTTGCCCTGGCTGACTTCAACGGGGAATCGGAGTTTCAGTACATCAGGAACGATCCTGCCTACAGCGGACTGAAAAAGCGGAGTTACGACATCAAAGACCCTGATATTGAAGTGATCAGGGTTGAGGTGAAGCGACTGGATGATATCATTGAAGCCAATCACAGGGTGGGGTTTATCAAGATAGATGTAGAAGGCGGGGAGTTCGGGGTATTGAAGGGATCCAGGGAACTGATCATCAGAGATAAACCGGTGATCATTTTTGAGTGCGGATTGGGTGCCAGCGATTTTTATGATACCGATCCGGGGGCTTTGTTCAGGTTTTTTTCTGAGGAGACAGGACATCAGGTTTCATTTCTTAAATCGTATGTAAAAGGTAACGGATCATTGACCGAGGAGGCATTTGTTTCGGTATTCCGCAGCAATGCCGAGTGGTATTTTGTAGCGCATCCGGCATAGTGCCCTTCGATTGGGTTTCCGGCAAACAATTCCGTTTTTCGACAGTTATATATTTGTACAGATATCAGGTTATGCGCAAGTCCATCCTTATCATTTTCTGGCTTCTGATTACGATCGGGAATGCCGGTGCCCAGGGATTTCTGAGGCCAAAGCCCGCTGAGCCTGAACCTCCTGCCAGAAAGACTGAGCAGCAGGTTAGTCTGGAAAAGGTATCCAGGGTTTATGATATCATCAATCAGAATTATGTGGATCCGGTGAATAACCGGGCATTAACCGAGCAGGCCATCATCGCGATGCTCAAACAATTGGATCCCCATTCGGTGTATTTTACAGCCGAACAGATCAAGCGTGCCAACGAGGAACTTGAAGGGAGTTTTGAGGGTATTGGTATTGAATTTCAGTACTTTGATGACACTGCGGTAGTGGTGTTGGTGGTCTCGGGTGGCCCTTCGGCCAGGGCAGGCATGAAGCCAGGAGACCGGATTCTGCGCATTGGCAATGAGGATGCCACTGGTCCGAAGAGCGAGTCGGGCTGGATTTCAAAAAGGGTGCGCGGCGAAAAGGGGACTCCCGTCCAGATTACCGTGCTCCGGCCCGGTATCAGGGAACCTTTGCTCCTGACCATTACCCGCGACCGTATTACAACCTACAGTGTTGACACCTGGTACATGACTGATTCCCAGACCGGATATATCAAAATCAGCCGCTTCATGCGAACTACGGTCCGGGAGTTTGAAGATGCCCTTAAAGAGCTGAAGAAGAAGAATGTAGAGAACCTGATCCTCGATCTCAGGGGTAATACCGGTGGACTGATGAATGCGGCCATACAGCTTGCGGATCATTTTCTGGGAAACAACAGGCTGATTGTATATACGCAGGGGCTCAACAGTGCAAGGACAGATTACAGGGCGACCGGCAGGGGGGATTTCCGCAAGGGGAGGCTGGTGGTACTGATTGATGAAAACTCGGCATCAGCAAGTGAGATTCTTACCGGGGCCATACAGGACTGGGACAGGGGCCTGGTGATGGGACGCCGGTCTTTCGGGAAGGGACTCGTGCAGAAGCCTTATCCCCTTCCGGATGGATCAACCATTCGGCTTACCATTGCCAGGTATTTCACCCCGACCGGTCGCTCCATCCAGCGCCCGTATGACAAAGGGCGCGACAAGTATTTTGAAGAGATGAACGAAAAGATCAGGCGGGGGATCTATTCCAATATTGACAGCCTGAACCTTCATGACTCTCTGAAACGGATTACCCCGGCCGGCAGGGTGGTATATGGGGGAGGTGGCATTCTGCCGGATATCCTGGTGCCCGCCGACACCGCAAAAACACCTGCGCTGATCACCGCATTGAACAGGAAGAATCTGTTTTACCGCTTTGCCCTCTCTGTTGTGCTCGGTTCCCGTGATTCACTCCTCAGGGAATTTCCTGCCGTTGAGGTATTTCTGGCATCCCAGGAACAGCGCAATATGCTTACTGAGCAGTTCAGGGGATATGCCACCGCATGGGGCATTGAAGAGGCACGCACCGACTGGACCCGCAACCAGTTACCTGTTGAGCGACAGCTGGCAACGGTCTTCGCGAAACTTCTTTACGGAAACAAGGCTTCGGTGCAGGCACAGTGTTACTTCGATCCATTGATCGGACAGGCCGCGCAGATCATGCAAGATGCAACAGCATCAGAGTTTTATAAAATTCAGGATACCAACTGATCAAATCATCCGATGACTATTTGCAGAATTGTAAAAAACCTGTAGGTTTGTGGCTGCTTTAGCAGGATAAATTCTCACGAGAAACACCAAACAACAATAAGGAGAAAAGCCATGGCAAACCTGGAAACCCGTTACATGGGGCTCACCCTCAGGAACCCGATCATTGTTGGCAGCTCAGGGCTCACCAACTCAGTTGACAGTATTCTCAAAATTGAACAGCATGGGGCGGGTGCCGTAGTACTTAAGTCCTTGTTCGAAGAGCAGATCCGCTATGAAGTAAGCAAAGCGCTGACTGCCGACCATGAGGCATTCAGTACCTATCCGGAAGCGGCAGACTATATCAGCAATTACAGTAAAAACCACAAGCTCAGCAGTTATCTGGACCTGATCAGGGATGCAAAAAAAGCAGTATCTATCCCGGTAATTGCCAGTATAAACTGCATTTCAGCTGCTGAGTGGACTTCTTTTGCGAAGAAGATCCAGGATGCTGGCGCAGATGCCCTTGAGCTCAATGTCTTCATTCTTCCTTCGGATCCGAACCATGGTGCAGAAGAGAATGAGAAGGTCTATTTTGATCTGGTGGAATCTGTACTGAAGCAGGTTACCATTCCTGTATCGCTGAAGATCAGCTATTATTTCTCAGGGCTTGCCAAATTTACCCGTCAGCTCAGCTGGACCGGTATTAAAGGGCTGGTTCTTTTTAACCGGTTCTTCTCTCCTGACATTGATGTAAACAATTTCAAGGTAATCAGCACAAACGTCTTCAGCCAACCCGATGAGCTGGCCATATCCCTGCGCTGGGTGGCCATGCTGAGCGATCTCCTCCACTGTGATATTTCGGCTTCCACAGGGGTGCATGACGGGAAAGCGGTGATCAAGCAGTTGCTGGCAGGCGCTACTACCGTTCAGGTTACCTCGGTTTTATATAAAGAGGGATTTGAAAAGATTGCCTCCATGCTGAAAGAGCTTGAGGAATGGATGGCAGCGAACAAGTTCCAGACGATTCCCGAGTTCAGGGGGCGGTTAAGCTACAAGGCATCCGAGAACCCTGCCGCTTACGAGCGTGTGCAGTTTATGAAGCATTTTGCCGGGATTGAATAGTTTTTCCTTTCTGCCCAAAGGAATAGCACACGGATTGTACGGATTTATACTGTTTTTTATGTTTTATGCGGGTTTTTTTCCGCAATATTCTTCTGTTTAAGTACAGATGATGAAAATCAAATTTATCAGATCAGAAGATTCGTAGGCCCAAAGCGTTGCCCAGCTCCTGTAGCGTTACAAACAACTCCCTGAATTGCTGGTGGTTAAGTTGTTGTGCCGGATCTGATTTGGCATTGGCAGGATCGGGGTGCACCTCAATTAGCAGCCCTTCAACGCCCATGGCCATACAGGCTCTTGCCAGGTCGGGTACCCCGTAGGCCATGCCGATGGCATGGCTGGGATCCAGCACTACTGGCAGATTGACATGTTCTTTAAGCCACGCCACACCGCACAGGTCGAGGGTAAACCGGGTGCGGGTTTCGAAAGTACGGATGCCACGTTCACAAAGAATCACATTCGGGTTGCCGCCTGAAAGGACAAACTCAGCAGCCTGCACGAAGTCCTGAAGGGTGGAGCCAAAGCCCCGCTTGATCAGGACAGGCTTGGTGGTTTTGCCGCATTTGCGGAGGATTCCCTGATCGTACATGGCTTTGGTGCCTATCTGAATGATATCGGAGAAGGCAATCACCTCGTCGATATGGGTGGCATCACGTGCTTCCGTGATGATGCGGATTCCGAATTCTGAGCGTACTTCTTCCAGCAGTTTGAGTCCTTCTTCAGCCAGTCCCTGGAATGAGTATGGCGATGTTCTGGGTTTATAGCTTCCGGCACGGAGGATTGAGAGTCCGAGGTCTTTTACCAGCTCTGCCGATTTCCGGATCTGCTCCCTGGATTCCACAGAGCAGGGGCCTATGATAACGGCTGTATTCTGGTGGTCCCTACCGATGACAGCGGGGCCGAGCTCTACCTCGCGCCGTTCTTTATAGAGGCTCGAAGCCAGTTGAATATCGTTGTCGAATACCTGGTACTGATCGGTGAATGGCTCAAATTCTTCAGGCAGATCCCTGACAGAGGAAGGGGTCACAACCAGATTTGCAACACCATTGGGAACAAAAACCGCGTGGAGAGCGCCCAGGAGAGGGTTGATACTGTTTGGGTCTACACCCTGTTTCAATCGAATAATCATTGCCGATACTACTTTATGCCCGGATTCAGTATGACTGAAATGGTCCTTGTACCCATAACAATGCAATGAGGATAATGTTTGATCTGATCCGGATTGCTGGTGCAAAGATACGCAACCTCAGGCGTAAACAAAACCTGCCTTTCTAAAATCCCAGGTTTATCCCTGCCATGAAGTGGATTCCGGCCTGGGGGAACAAGCCATCCGACTGTTTTCTCTGGCCGTTTTCGAAGTAGCTGTACACCCAACCGTTGCTTTCGTATTTTTTATTGAAGATATTGGCAATCATGAGGTTGAAGCGACATTCACGGAGGTGGAGGGGAGCAATTCGGTACTGGAGAAGGAGATGGTTAACGAACCAGGGGTCAAGTTTCCGGGAATTGTTGCGGGTATTGTCGAGGTATTGTTTGGAGACGTATTGACTGATCAACGTCACCATTGCCCCTTTAAACGGGGTTATACGCACGAAATTTCCCGCTATTACTGAAGGAGAGAATGAGAGGTCCGTTGTCCCGAGATACGCAGTCCTCTGCCCCCAGGTATCCCAATCGTCCACATACTCAGTAAAATGCAGAATCCGGTTCATGCTGAGTGTCACATTCCCCTCCCATATTACCTGCGGCAAAATCCTGATGCCTCCCGAAAGCTCAAGCCCGATACGGAAGCTGCTGTCTACATTGGTCATCACCGGCGACCCGACGTCGTTGATTTCTCCCGTCATTACCAGCTGATTCCTGTAATACATCAGGTACCCGTTGGCTTCCGCCGACCAGCGGTTACCTTTGATGCGATGCCCCATTTCGAGGTTATACAGCCGTTCGGGTTGAGGGACCGGCGAGCCCGGTTTTGCATCGGTGAAATTGCTGCGGTTGGGTTCACGGTGTGCAATGCCGGTCATTGCCCAGGTCTCATGCCGGTCACTGTGCCGGTATGAAATGCCTGCTTTCGGATTTAAAAACGGATAGGTTTCATGCCGTGCGATATTGCGCAGGTCATCGTCGGTACCTGTGATTTCATAATCAATATACCGGAACTGGAGGTCAGCAAACAAAGTCGTTTTCCGGCCGGCAAACCAGAGGTATTTGGTGTAAACGTTGAAATCTTTTTTGTCGCCGGTTCCGCGGTACCATTCATGGTCTTTTTCCACACTCCCCTGATGCTGCAGCCACAACAGCCGGCCAAAGTGGTCGCCATCGTACCGGCTCACAGATCCGCCCACCGTAAGGCTGCTTCCGCCTGCAAAACCTTTCCGCACCGAACCGGCAAGGCCATAAAACCTGTTATCAAGCCATTTCTGCCTGATGAGGTTGCTTTCTGTCAAGGTATCAATGCCATGGATCACATCAGGCAGACCATAGCCTTTAAGTTCCTGCGATTCCTTAAACTCTTCATAAAACCCGTTTCCGCTGGTAAGGAAGAGGGTGGCATTGGCTGTGATATCATCCCCCAGTTCCTGTATCAGATGCAACTGGTAATGGGTTTGCAGGTAATCATCCTTCTGGTTGTCATAGGCTCTCACAACACCATTTTCATCGGTATAGAGCCCCATGGGATTATACGTCCGGTTGGTATCAATTACTTCGGAAGGAACTCCTCCCCATGCCTGGTAAGTAACTTCGTGTCCCGACATCATGATCCCCTTGAGCACGGTTTTCCGGCCGTAATATCCTCCTGAAAGATACCAGGAAGACAGGTCAGAGGCAGCCCGGTCGATGTAACCGTCTGATTGAATTGACGATACCCTTCCGTCGAAGGCAAACCTGTTGGCCAGAAGTCCGCTTCCAAATCCCAGATTCTGGCGCATGGTGCTGAATGATCCATAGCTGGTGCCGGTATTTGCATAAGGCTTGCTTTCAAGCTTTCCGGTAAGGATGTTCACCGAGCCCCCGAAGGCACCCGGGCCGTTGGTGGAGGTCCCGACACCCCGCTGGATCTGGATGTCCTCAGCAGAGCTGGCAAAGTCGGGCAGGTCAACCCAATATACCGAATGAGATTCAGGATCATTGAGCGGAACCCCGTTGATTGTCACATTGATCCTGTTCTGATCGATTCCACGGATGCGCATCCCTGTATAGCCAACGCCTGCACCCGCTTCCGAGCTCGATACCACTGACGGAGCTATCGCCAGCAGCATTGGCATGTCCTGCCCCAGGTTCAGCTGTTTCAGATCCTCCTTTGTGACCATTGTCGCAGCTCCTGCCAGCTGCTGGTCACTGCGAACACCTTTCACCACCAGCTCCTCCGAGAGATGGATGGCAGCTTCCATCCTGTAGGTACGGGTGACTGCTTCTTTCTGTATGTGCACCGTGTCTGTCAGGGTCTTGTAGCTGATGTGTGTGATGCGCAATGCATACTTACCTGCAGGAACCGACTGAAAACTGAATTGCCCTCCGGCATCCGTGAAGGTGGTGCGCTGGGTCCCTTCCATCTGAATGTGTGCCCCCTGCACTACCTGTCCCGATTGCAGGTCGGTGATGATGCCCGATAATCGGGCCTGTGCCATGACCACCCCCTGCAAAGCAAGGAGGGCCGTTAAAAATGCAAGTCTGCTCTTCATCTCTTCTTTTATTTGGGTTAAAAAGAAGAATGGTGAACAAGGAAAACCATTCGAAATTTACCGTAACCACACTTCCCTCCGCCGGTACTACCCGGTTCAGGTTCAATGGGTATGATCTCAGCCCGTGATATTGGGGCACCCCTGTTACTTGATGAGGCAAAGATAGGGTTTTTTTTACCGATGTGGTGATACAGACAGGATCATGTCCTATATTTGTCAGGCTTTCCTGTTTCTGAAGAATCATTTTTTGATGAAATATTCTGATCCTCAATTTATTTACCTCAAACCCATGTATTATGAAACAGTTTCTGTTGGCTTTAGCCCTTGTGAGTATCTTCGTTTCATGCAATCAGAAAACCAATGTAAATGATGAGGGTGCAACCTCACCGGTTGATTCCCTGATTGCCCTCTATGAAAAAGCCTGGAACAGCAATGATTCTGCAGCGATCTGCAGCATGTTTGCTCCGGATGCCATTGTGGTGGACGGAGAGTTGGTGATGCTGAATGCTGCCGAAATGGCTGAAAAATGGGTTAGCCCATATCATAGGTATGCAAGAAACCTGAAAACGGAGAAGCTGAAGGAATGGGCAACACCAGATAGGGCAGGTTATTCCGGTATGTATGCACTTGATATTGTGGTGAATGACTCTCTGAGGTATAGCCCATACGGAATCTTTACGATGGTATGGGAGAAAACCCCGGATGGATTCTGGAAGGTATCAACCGCCAATATGAATCCGCTGCCACGGCCTGATTCAAAATAGGTGCTCCGGTTATAGGTTCCTGCAAACGATTTGTGCTATCTTTGCCTCCGCTCAATCGTTTTAACCTATTATTTATATGCTGATTTTCAAATACGGAATGGCGTGGTTGCCATGGATGGCTTGTTGTGTGCTTCTTACAGCTTTTCAAACCTCCTGCAGCTCCGGGAAGGGAAAGGAGAAGCAGGAACCTGATGCCAAAGCCCTGAAAGTAACGGCTGTTGTTGCCCGCGCTACGGCTGCAGACCAGATGATCACTGCCACAGGCACTGTGCTGGCATACGACGACATTGAGCTGAAAAGCGAGATCTCTGGCAGAATCATCGGGATCCTTTTCAAGGAAGGTGGCAGTGTTACAAAAGGTCAGGTGCTGGTAAGGCTTTATGACAAAGAGATAAGGTCGGAATTGCAGAAGGCAGGCTACGAGAAAGACCTGCTGCAGGAGAAGGAAGCACGCCAGAAACAGCTCCTGAGCATCAATGCCATCAGCCGGGAGGAGTATGACAATGCCCTGAAATCGCTCAACGTGGTGAAGGCACAAATCACACTGCTCACTGCTCAGCTTGAGAAAACAGAGCTAAGAGCCCCCTTCAGTGGTGTTGCCGGTCTGCGGAATGTGAGTGAAGGTGCTGTGATAACGCCTTCCACAGTGATCACAACCCTGCAGAATATCAACCCGCTCAAACTTGATTTTTCTGTTCCCGAAAAATACAGCCGGGATTTAAAACCTGGAACCAGGATCCGGTTTACGGTTGAAGGGATGGATTCAGCGCTTTCTGCTGAGGTATTTGCCATTGAACCCCGGATCGACCCCTTAAGCAGGACGTTGAAAATGAGGGCATTGTTTAAAAACAACAATAGACAGGTGCTCCCGGGTGCTTTCGCCAACGTCAGGTTTAGCCCCAATGGCAAAAGAAATTCGGTAATGCTCCCCTCCCAGGCCATTATCCCTGATGCCAGTGGCGTAAAGGTGTTTGTTCTCCGGGGCGGGAAAGCCGAAAACATCCGGGTGATCACGGGATACAGAAGCCAAACCCACGTTGAAATCCTGTCGGGAGTTGAGCCCGGCGATACGGTTCTGACAAGCGGTATACTGCAGGTCCGTCCGGGAATGCCTGTAAAAGTGACGATTAACCCCTAAAACCCACCAGGCGTGAATCTTTCTACCATCAGTATTCAAAAGCCTGTGCTGGCAATGGTATTCTCAATACTTATTGTCCTTTTCGGGTTTATAGGCTTCGCTTTTCTTGGGGTCAGGGATTATCCGAGTGTGGATCCTCCGGTGATTACCGTTAGTGCCTCTTATCCGGGTGCCAGCAGCGACGTGATCATATCACAGGTCACCGAGCCGCTGGAAGAGTCCATCAACGGCATCGACGGGATCAGGAACATCTCCTCAACCAGCAGCGAAGGCCGCAGCACCATCGTGGTAGAATTCAACCTGGGTGTCGATCTCGAAGCCGCTGCCAACGATGTCCGTGACAGGGTTTCCAGAGCCCAGCGCAACCTTCCGCCCGATATCGACCCGCCTACGGTTACAAAATCGGATGCCAATGCCAATCCCATCATCACACTCACCATCAGGTCCGAAAGCAGGGACCTGCTGAGCCTGACAGAGATCGGCAACAACGTTTTCAAAGAGAGGTTTCAGACCATTCCCGGGGTGAGTGAGGTGAGAATATGGGGGGAAAAGAAATATGCCATGCGCCTCCTCATGGATCCTGCCCGGATGTCGGCCATGGGAATCACCCCGCAGGATGTGCGTAACGCCCTGCAGCAGCAAAATGTGGAACTGCCATCGGGAAGAATCGAAGGGAAAAACACAGAACTCACCATCAGGACGCTCGGTCGTCTGGAAACCGAGGAGGATTTTAATAGTCTGATAGTCAAAGAGAAAGAGGGACAGATAATCCATTTCCGCGAAATCGGAACGGCACGCCTCACCCCTGAAAATGAGCGATCCCTCATGAGGGGGAATGGCGGGCTCCCAATGATCGGTATTGTCATCACTCCGCAACCGGGCTCAAACTACATTGCCATTGCCGAAGAATTCAACAAAAGGCTCGAAGAGATCAAAAAGGAAATGCCGGAAGACCTGGTGCTGGGTATGGCACTCGATACCACACAGGGGATTAAGAAAGCGATCACCGAAGTGGAAGAAACCATCTTCATCGCATTCATCCTGGTTGTGCTGGTGATCTTCTTCTTCCTCAGAAACTGGAGGTCGACACTCATTCCGGTGATAGCCATTCCGATCTCTCTGATCAGCAGTTTTTTCATCATGTACCTGGCCGGTTTTTCCATTAATATCCTCACGTTGCTCGGGATTGTGCTCGCAACCGGACTGGTGGTCGACGACGCCATTGTGGTACTCGAAAATATCTACCAGAAAATCGAGAAGGGGATGAATCCCAGGGAGGCTGCCTTCAGGGGATCCAAAGAGATCGTCTTTGCCATCATCTCCACGACCATCACCCTGGCAGCAGTTTTTCTGCCGGTGATCTTTCTGCAGGGTCTTACCGGACGGCTCTTCCGCGAATTCGGTGTGGTGGTGGCCGGATCGGTGCTGGTATCGGCATTCATCTCCCTCACCCTGACCCCCATGATGAGCTCCCGAATCCTGAAACCGGTTACAAGACAGGGCAGGTTGTTTCTGAAAACAGAAGGATTCTTTTTGGGAATCAACAGATTATATGAAAAGTCGCTGAACGGTTTCATGCGTCACCGATGGCTTGCACTCGCTATAATGCTGGTTTCCCTGGGGATCATCCTCTTTATCGGGGGGAACCTCAGCTCAGAGCTGGCCCCCATGGAAGACAAGGGGCGGCTGACCATCATGGCCACAGCTCCCGAAGGTGCTTCTTTTGATTTTATGTCGGATTATATTGGCAAGATCATAGAAGAGGTGGATGGTTTGCCTGAAAAGGAATATCTCATGTCTGTTACCGCCCCGGGTTATGGCGGAGCCGGATCGGTGAACTCCGGATTTGTCAGGATCAGCCTTGTGGACAATAGCATGCGGGAAAGAAGTCAGATGGAAATTGCCGATGAACTCTCGGCCCGGTATAAGGATGAGACCGAAGCACGCATTATCGTTACCCAGGAGCAGACGATCGGCGACCGCAGGGGAGGGCTGCCGGTACAGTTTGTGATTCAGGCTCCCAATTTCAGCAAACTCAGGGAGGTTCTGCCGCTGTTTCTTGAGAAGGCCAGACAAAGCCCCGTATTTCAGGTGGTAGATGGAAATCTTAAATTCAACAAACCTGAAGTGCAGATCCAGATTGACCGGAACCGCGCTGAAGCGCTGGGGGTATCTGTGTACGATATCGCGCAAACCCTGCAGCTGTATTTCAGTGAGCAAAGGTTCGGGTTCTTCATCAAAAACGGACGCCAATATCAGGTAATCGGACAGGCAATCAGGGAGATGCGCGAAACCCCCTCAAATCTGCAGTCGGTGTATGTAAGGAGCAATAAAGGTGAACAGATACAGCTCGACAACCTGATCACCATCAGCGAGTTCAGCAACCCGCCGCAGCTGTACCGGAACAACAGGTTTGTTGCGGCAACGGTATCGGCATCCACGGTTCCGGGCATAACCCTGGGGCAGGGGATCAATGAGATGCGGGCGATCGCCGGAGAGGTCCTGGACAGCAGCTTCTCTACCGACCTTTCAGGAGCCTCCAAAGACTTCGCCGAGAGCTCATCCACCCTGGTGTTTGCCTTCATTCTGGCCCTTATCCTGGTGTACCTGATCCTGGCAGCCCAGTTCGAAAGCTTTATGGATCCCCTTATTATCATGCTCACGGTACCGCTGGCCCTCGCAGGTGCCATCCTGGCACTGGGCATTACCGGCTCTACCCTCAACATCTTCAGCGAGATCGGTATCATCGTCCTGATCGGTATCGTTACCAAAAACGGAATCCTCATCGTGGAATTTGCCAATCAGAAGCAAAGGGCAGGCAAACCCAAACGGGAAGCCGTGATGGAGGCAGCTGTCTCCCGTCTGCGCCCTATCCTGATGACCAGCCTGGCAACCATCCTGGGTGCAGCCCCCATCGCTTTTGCCATCGGGGCAGCTGCAGGAAGCCGCGTATCCATGGGAATCGCGATCATCGGCGGTTTGCTCTTCTCGCTCATTCTTACCCTTTTCGTGATCCCTGCCCTCTATACCTTTATGTCAGGAAATAAAAAGATCTATCATGACGAAGAATATCTGTAAGAGATTGATAATTATATTGATATTGTTCGTCGGACTTTCAGGTGCCGCCCAGGAACTGCTTACCATGAACCAGGCAGTTGAAATAGCACTGGCCAACAATTTTGATATCAGGATCGCTAAGAATAACCTGACGATTGCCCGGCAACAAACCAGGGCGGGGAACGCCCTTCTGCTTCCTGATCTTACAGCGGGATTAAGCACCCAGAATAACATCAACAACTCGGAACAGGAGCTTTACAGCGGCGATATCCGGCAGGGCAGCAACGTGAAGTCGTCGGCGGTAAACGCCGGAATTCAGCTTCAGTGGACCATTTTCGACGGGTTCAATATGTTCATTACCAGAGAAAAACTGGCTGAGCTGGAGAATGCAGGTGAAATCTATGCCCGGTTGATGGTAGAGGATGTCGTTTACAATACCGTCATGCTGTATTATGCCATTGCCCTGGAGCAGAAGAAGCTGGAGGTTATCCGGCAGTCTCTTGAGATCTCGCTGGAAAGGAAAATGATCGCTGAGCAGAAACAGAAAATCGGCTCCGGTTCGGGGCTGGAACTGCTGCAGGCCACTGTGGATCTGAATACCGACAGCTCGGCTTTGCTTCAGCAGGAATACAATCTGCTCAATGCCAGGACTATGCTCAATGAACTGCTGGCCCGTGAACCCGATACGAAATTTGTGGTGGATGAAAACATCCAGAGCAGCAATGACCTGACCTACGATAAACTGACAACCCTTGTGCAGGAGCAGAACCCGGAAATTATGCTTGCCAGAAGCAATCTTGCCGTCGAACGGTTAGCGCTCAAACAGCAGCGTTCAGGTTTGTACCCCAGTCTGAACATCAATTCGGGTTACAACTATCAGCGAAATACTTCAGAAATCGGCATCATCCGGTACGGGGTGAACAATGGGGTGTATTACGGCCTTACAGCCAGCTGGACGATCTTCAATGGGTTTGCCCGAAACAGGGATCTGCAGATTGCCAGGCTTAAAATCAGCAACAGTGAGCTGGAACTGGAACAAACAGGCCACAGAATCAGGAGTGAACTGTACCGCCTTTATGCCGAATACCTGAAAGGGGCTGAACTGCTGAAGGCTGAAAGCAAAAATTTGGATGTGGCGGAGGAAAATCTGAAGGTCGCCCTCGAAAAGATGAATCTTGGTACAATCTCGTCCCTTGAGTTAAGGGAAGCACAGCGCAACAGGATCAATGCGGAGTTCCGGCTTATTGCTGCCGAATATGAGACCAGAATGGCAGAAATCAAGCTGCGCCAGCTTTGCAGTATGCCCATATAAAGGATGAAGATTAACCCACTTAGTGATATAGTAATCAGGTAATAACCAAAAATCCGGTATCATGAAAAAGAACCTTCTGTTCATTTCGATCCTTTCTTTTTGGGCATTCTCCATCCAGGGCCAGACGCCCGGAAATTCACTCCATTTTGATGGAACCAATGATTATGTCACAGCATCTCTCCCCTCAGTGTTTGTGAGCCCTGCTTCCAACGATTTTACCGTTGAAGCCTGGATCAAACCTCAGGGAAGTGCTTTTGCCAGGGTTCTGTTTGCCCAGGCAAGCACCACCAGTTTTTTTTCCCTGACCCTTTCAGCCAGCAGGCAGGTGTACTTTTACATGAACAATACGGTTGGACTTGTCAGCAGCACAAGTCTTACACTGGGACAGTGGTCGCATGTGGCTTGTACCTGGAAAGCCAGCACATCAGAGGCGAAAATCTATATCAACGGAGCGTTGCAAACCGCAACGAGTGGGGGAAGCTCCTCAATCGGTACAAGCAATATCATGGCAATCGGGAGCAGGACCGACGGTAATCAATATTTTAATGGAGAACTTGATGAACTGCGAATCTGGAATGTTGCACGAAACCAGTGCGAAATAACCCTTTCCATGAATGCTGAATATACCGTCGCTCAGACGAATCTTGTGGCCTGTTATAAATTTAACCAGGGAGTTGCAGGAGGCACCAATACCACCGTTACTACCTTAAATGATCTTACTACAAGTTACAATGGTACACTTATAAATTTTGCCTTATCCGGTACAAGTTCAAACTGGCTGGCCTCTGCTGCTGTGATCAATCAGGCAAATCCAAGTACTTCATTTTATTCAACGGATGTGATAACCGCTTGTGATTCTGTTACATGGATTGACGGGATCACCTATACCGCCAGTAACAACACGGCTACCAAAACCCTGACCTCTGTTTTTGGATGTGATTCAATCATTGCCCTGGACCTGACGATCCATTACAGCGCAGCAAGTACTGATACACATACTGCCTGTGACTCCTTTGTATGGATCAACGGAATCACTTACACATCAAGCAACAATACAGCTACGCATACCTTAAGCACTGTTGATGGTTGTGACAGCGTCATCACACTCAATTTAACCATCAACACGGTGGATGTAAGTGTAACCGTTGCCGATCCGGTAATAACAGCCAATGAAACCGGTGCAACCTACCAGTGGCTGGATTGCAACAACAGTTACGCTATAATCACAGGGAAAACCTCGCAAGTCTTTACTGCCACTGCAAACGGCTCTTATGCGGTTAAGGTAACGAAGAACGGGTGTACGGATACTTCAATGTGTGTTACCATAGTAACGGCTGGCCTGGATGACCATCAGGTTTTGAACGATGTATCGGTATTTCCCAACCCTAACCAGGGAATTGTCAATATTCACCTGGGGAGTATGAAAGATGCATCCGTCAGGATATTCAACATGCATGGCCGGTTGATGTATGCTGCCACAAATATTAACGATTCAGTGCATAAATTTGAATTTCATGAAGTTCCCGGTGTTTACATCATCGAGGTAAGCGCTCAGGGCAGGAGACAATATCACAGGATGGTTTTATCATTGTATTGAAGCAGCCGAAATTAACTAAACGCCACATGAGGGAAAAAACAACCTTCCCTGCACCTCCCTTAGGGGTACACAATTCAGGCACCTGCCAGCAGCCGGACCTGTCAGCCATATGGGAAATGGCGAAACCGAAATTTTGGCATGTATGTAATTTCCTCCTCCGTTTGGCCGTATCCGGACGATTAAAAATTTACATGCAATTCTTAATCGTCCTGATATCAATACATTGTGTTAGCGCCCAGGAAAAGAACTTCCAGACCACCATCGGATTGGGATTGGGTCCGTCAATTCCTGTAGGTAGTTTTCGCAGCAGGGATATTATGGCCGGAAATAATGGGTTTGCTTCCAGCGATTATCTGGGTCTGAAGTTCATTCTGGAACAAAACCTTGGTAAAAGGCTTGGAATCAGTATGAACTATTATTATATGTACCATAACTTTGATGTTATGTCCTTTGAGTGGTCCCTGAACATGAACAACAGGGGGTTGGCACCTGATCAGGGATTAATCTATAAAATCCATGAAACCCAAACCGAATGGGAGGTTGGTGTTGGAAACATCGGTTTGTATTACTACAGAAATTTCGGAAAGCAGGGCAAGTTGTCAATGAAATGCATTGGCTCGGTTACCACCACTGAAATGTATTCACCCACATTTGTGGTGGATATCAAAGATTCATCCGGCAGCACCATCAGCACCAGGAATATTGAGGTTGCCCAATCATGGCGCGAAGCCTCGCTTCTCCCCCTGTTCGATGGTTTCAGTCTGGAAATCAATGCCCGGTACTTCCTTACAACCCACCTGGCATTCATGCCTTCGGTTTGCTTTATCAATAGCATTGGTTGGTATGAGGGCAATTCCAAAGCCCTGATCAACCTGTCGCAGGTTCGCTATCAGTCCTTTCATGTCAGGATTGGCCTCAGTTATACTTTTTTTTACCGTAAGAAGTGAAAATCAATAACCGGCAATACCTGTTTCAACCCATCCAGAAATGAGAAATCTATCCATTTATTCCTGTGCCTTAGCACTCCTGCTGTGTCAATCCTCAGTCGCCCAATTTACCCCTGATGTGAAAGACTATGCAGCACTTGTCAACCCTTTCATTGGCACCGGCACGGTCGACAGTCTGAGCCTTTCGGGCAGCAATTTCCCCGGTGCCTGTTTCCCGTTCGGGATGGTTCAGCTTAGCCCTGATACCCGCGAGTACCCCGATGATCCATGCAGCGGTTACGATTACAACGATCCCACCATCCTGGGGTTTAGCCATACGCACCTCAGCGGCACCGGATGCCCCGACCTCTATGACTTTCTGTTTATGCCCTATGGTGGCGACATCCAATGGAATGCAGGAAGCGATGATGGCAAAATACCTGGTTTTCGGTCAGCTTACCAGCATAAGAATGAAAAAGCTTCTCCGGGTTACTACAGCGTGGTGCTCGACGATTACAATATCACTGCAGAACTCACCGCTACGGAACATTGCGGTATGCACCGGTATACCTTCAGCGACCCGGGTTCCCATCATTTTATGATTGACCTGGAGCACAGCCTCGTGAAAACCAGCCCGTACCGCTATGTGAAGATTATCAACGCCCAGGTCAGGATTGTCAACGACAGCACCATAGAAGGTTACAGAATCATTTCGGGCTGGGCAAAACTCCGGAAAGTCTATTTCAGGGCTGAGTTTTCGCGACCTTTCTCCTCATCGCAGGTAAAAGCCGGTAAAAACATCTATACCAACACTGATGTTGCCAACCATCCTGATCTGAAGCTGATCCTTAATTTCGATACCAACAACCATTTGCCTTTGCTGGTAAAGGTGGGACTTTCATCGGTTTCAGCAGAAGGTGCAGTGTATAACCTGCGTGCTGAGGTATCTGATTTTAATTTCGAAAGGGTTCATACCGAAGCCAGAGCGGCGTGGAACCGCGAGTTATCCTGCATCGATATAGAAGGCTCGGAAATCCAGAAAAGGATCTTCTATACGGGGTTGTACCACCTTTTTATTCAGCCCAATAACATTGCGGATGTAGATGGAACCTACCTTACGACCGATTTTTCTGAGAAGATTGCTTCCGACGGAAAGCACTACAGCACCTTTTCACTTTGGGATACCTACCGGGCAGCTCACCCCCTTTACACGATTGTACAACAGAAACGTACTGCTGCTTTCATCAATTCCATACTGCGCCAGTACGACACTTACGGCTATCTGCCCATCTGGCAGCTGTGGGGGTATGAAACCTATACCATGATCGGCAACCACGCCATCCCGGTGATTGTGGACGCTTTCTTCAAGGGGATCGGAGGAGTTGACTATCCAAAAGCTTACGAGGCCATCAGGGCCACGGCCCTCACGTCCCACCGGAATGCCCCGGTGGGACTGCTGGATACCTTCGGCTATTTTCCTGAGAACCTCCAAAGCCAGTCGGTATCCATCACCCTCGAAATCGCTTTCAACGACTGGTGTGTGGCGGCGATGGCAAAAAAGCTCGGGCACGATGCTGACTATAAATACTTTTCGCAGAGGGCAAAAGCCTTTACCAATCTTTTCGACCCGGCCACCGGATTCTTCAGAGCGAAAAACAGCGACGGAAAATGGGTGGATCCCTTTAATCCTCTGGCATACGGAGGCAATGGAGGCTATCCGTTCACCGAAGGGAATGCCTGGCAATATCTGTGGTATGTTCCCCAGGATGTGCCATCTTTTATGGCATTGTTTGGTGGCGAACAACCTTTCAGGCAGAAACTCGACACCTTCTTTACCCTCGAAGCCAGACCTGCTGATGTGAACGGCAATGCCAGCGGTTTCATCGGGCAGTATGCCCACGGGAATGAGCCCAGCCATCATATCGCCTATCTGTATGATTTTACCGCTGAGCCCTGGAAAACGCAGCAATATTGTGCCCGGATCATGAAGGAGCTATACAACGACAGCCCGTCTGGCTATTCGGGCAATGAGGACTGCGGCCAGATGTCGGCATGGTATATCTTCAGTGCCATGGGCTTTTATCCCGTGAATCCTGCAAATGGCGTCTACTGCTTTGGTTCTCCGCAGGTTGCAGGTGCTGTGATCCATCTCGAAAATGGCCGGCAATTCAGGATAGCCACACACAATGGCGGCGATGACCGGATCTATATCCAGAAAATCATGCTCAACGGAAAAGAATACCTCAAAAACTACTTCACCCACCAGGATATCATGTCGGGAGGGACTCTTGAATTCACCATGGGCCCGAAACCCAACAGGAAGATGGCAGCTTTCGAAAAACCCGTAACCTTAAAATTCTGAATCCATGCAACACATTCTGATCATCGATGGTCCTAATCTCAACCTTACCGGTACCCGTGAGAAACAGATCTATGGCGCAAGGGAACAGGAATCCCCCGATTCCATGGAAAAAAAATTTCTGGATCGCGGATATCAGGTGAAAATCAGTCGGTTTCAGTCGAACCACGAAGGGGATATCGTCGATGCTTTGCATCGGGCTGCAGCACAGGGGATTACCGGCATCGTCATCAACCCCGGTGCTTTTACCCATACCAGTATTTCCATTGCCGATGCGCTGCGCGCCTGCGGCATTCCGGCTGTAGAGGTGCACCTGTCGCATATCTATGCCCGTGAGGAATTCCGCCGTCATAACCTGACAGCCCCCGCATGCAGTGGGAGCATCAGCGGGCTGGGCATTGAGGGTTACCACCTGGCAGTGGAGTACCTGATGTTGCAGCATTCGTGAAAAGGCTAATTTTACAGTCCCAATCTTTACCCTCTTATGGAAGTAACCAGAACTTTTGACCTTCTTGAACGGTACCGGCAGCATTTTATGCGGGATGAGATCCTGGCAGTGAAACTGCAACGGAAATGGTATAGTTACAGCACACAGCAGTACCTCGACTATGCATATCATATTGCCTTTGCCTTGCTGGAAATGGGTTTCAGGAAGGGCGACAAAATCGCCACCATCTCTGGCAACCGGCCCGAATGGAACTTTGTGGATATGGGAATGGCGATGGTCGGGGTGGTACATGTTCCGCTTTACACATCCCTTTCACAGGAGGAGTACGAGTATATCCTCAGGCATTCCGATGCCCGGATGGTATTCATCGGCGACAGCCCGCTATGGAAGAAAATTGCCCCGGTAACTGAAAAAATCCCTGAAGTGGAGTGGGTATATACATTCGACCGGATTGAAGGAACGAACCACTGGACTGAGCTTGCAGAACTTGGCAAAACCAGGGCGCCGCAATGGATGGAGACTTTGGAGAAAATCAAGGAATCCATTGTGTCCGAAGACTTTGCAACGCTCATCTATACGTCAGGAACTACCGGATGCTCCAAGGGTGTGATGCTGTCGCACCGGAATCTGGTGGGAAACTTCCTGGCTGCAGCAGAGATTTTCAGGCTGAATGCAACACGCCGGTACATGAACATCCTGCCGCTGTGCCATGTGGGCGGAAGAATGGGGAATTACCAGACCCAGTACAGCGGGAGCACCATCTATTACCCTGAAAATATGGGCACTATCGCTGCCGACATGAAGGAGGTAAGGCCACACGGCTTCGATGCGGTGCCCAGAATTCTGGAGAAGATTTTCGATACCATTCTGTCGAAGGGACGGAAACTGAAGGGGATCAAAAAGGCGATCTTTTTCTGGGCGGTGAACCTCGGGCTTCATTACAAAACGCCTGATGAAAGCACCTGGTTCTATCGCATCAGGCTGAGACTGGCCGACAAGCTGATCTTTTCGAAGTGGCGCGATGCCATCGGAGGCTGTATCGAACTTGTGGGGTGTGGCTGGGCTGCCCTTCCGCCCCGTGTGGAAAGGGTCTTCTGGGCAGCAGGTATCAGGGTGCTGAATATGTACGGCCTCACCGAAACATCGCCGGTGATCACCATCAACAGGCAGGAGAAGCCTGAACTGAAGCTCGGTACTGTAGGTACTGTGATTGACGGCGTTGAAGTAAAACTGGCTCCGGATGGAGAGATCCTCTGCAAAGGGCACAATGTGATGCTGGGTTATTATAAAAATCCAGAAATGACCCGGATGGCATTCGATAGCGATGGATGGTTCTGCACCGGGGATATCGGGGTACTGGAAGGGGGAAAATACCTCCGCGTTACCGATCGCAAAAAGGAGATTTTCAAGCTCTCCTCAGGGAAATTTATCGTACCCCAGGTGCTGGAAAATAAACTCAAGGAGTCATGTTTCATCGAACATGCCATGGTGATCGGCGAACATGAAAAATTTGCCAGCGCACTCATCGCTCCCGACTATAACAGCCTGAGGGAGTGGTGCGCAGAGAACAATATTACTTTTGAAGGGCAGGAGGAACTTATCCGCGACGAACAATTGGTGAAACTGATAAACCGGGAAGTAGCCAGGTTCAACCGTAACACATCAGAATTTGAACAGATTAAAAGGTTCCGGCTGGTGCCCGACACCTGGTCCACCGAAACCGGCGAGCTCTCCCCGACGCTAAAACTGAAACGGAGTTTTGTCACCTCCAAATACCGGGTCCTTATCGACCAGATCTATTCGAAACAGAACTGACCGGGCCTTAATCCTGAATATGTCTGTTGGTTAGAACAGGCGTCTGTTACCCGTTCATCAAAATAAGGAGATACTTGTATGGATACTTCAGATCAAGTTGATGATTATCAGATTATAAAGGTTCAGGATGCCCGCGGGAAGCAGGATTTTACCGATACTGCCCGGGAATTGTACCGGAATGACCCTGTGTGGGTTTGCCCTCTCGACAAGGATATAGATGCCATTTTTGACCCGGCCATCAACGTGTATTTCGGGCACGGCACTGCCGAAAGGTGGGTGCTGAAAACCAGGGAGGGCAAACTCGCCGGCCGCATCGCAGCATTCATCGATTTCAATACGGCTCATTCGGAAAAACAACCCACCGGCGGCATGGGTTTCTTTGAATGTGTGAACGACCAGGTGGCTGCCGACCTGCTGTTCGATACAGCCAAAGCGTGGCTCGAAACGCAGGGGATGCAGGCGATGGATGGCCCGGTCAACTTCGGGGAGCGCGACAGCTACTGGGGTTTGCTCGTGGAGGGGTTCACACATCCGTCATTTGAAATTGCCTACAATCCCCCTTATTACCAGCAACTGTTTGAAAACTATGGGTTTAAAACCTATTTCAAGCAGGAGGGTTTTCATCTGGATGTTACCAAACCGCTCCCTGAACGGTTCCTGAAAATTGCAAACTGGGTTGCACAGAAACCAGGATATGAGTTCCGGCACTTCACCTGGAAAGAGGAGGAGCAATGTGTAAAGGATTTTGCTGAAGTGTTCAATATCGCATGGGCTACCCTTATTAAAAATTTCAAACCGCTGCAGCCGGAATATATCCGCAAAACGCTGAAAAAAGCCAGGGTGATTCTGGAAGAGGAGTTTATCTGGCTGGCCTACAAAGATGGCCGCCCTATTGCGATTTATCTGATGTATCCTGATGTGAACCAGATCCTTAAGCACCTCAATGGCAAGCTGAATCTCTGGAATAAGCTGAAATTCCTGTATCTTAAAAAGATAAAAACCATGACCCGCGCCCGTGGAGTGCTCATGGGGGTGATTCCGGAATACCAGAATCTTGGCATCGAATCAGCATTTATTATGAAGCTGGCTGAGGTGATGGCCAGAAAGAAGCATTACACCGAAATCGAGTTTTCGTGGGTGGGTGATTTCAATCCGAAAATGCGGAAGATCTTTATCTCGGTGGGAAGCATACCGGCAAAACATTATATCACCTACCGGTATCTGTTCGATCCGAATGCCCCATTTGAACGGTATCCGATCCCGGAGACCAAAGCATAATTTTAATACAAATCTACCTTGATGAAATACGATGTCATCGTGATAGGAGGGGGGCTCGGAGGCCTCACTGCCGGGGCAAAACTGGCCAAAGAAGGGAAAAAGGTGTTGCTGATTGAACAGCACGACAGGCCCGGAGGATGCGCTACCACCTTCAAACGGCACGATTTCACCTTCGAGGTGGGGCTTCATGAAATGGATGGCCTGGATGCCAGGGACATGAAAACCCGGATTTTCCGGGATCTTGGCGTATTTGACCGGGTAGAGTTTTTGAGGGTCCCGGAGTTTTACAGGTTTGTCAACAGCCGTTATCAGGTCACCATCCCTCATGACCCTGCCATGGCAGCAGCAGTTCTTACGGAGATATTCCCTGACGAGGAATCTGGTATCGCGGCCTATTTCGATCAGGTGCTGAATGCCCGGAAAAATGCGCAGGAGTCGGCTGCTCAGCCCGAACGATCCGTTGGTGAGTTTATGGATGAAATTATTCAGAACAACGATCTGAAACTTATCCTGTTGGGCAACCTGGGGTATTTTCACGACGACCCTTATTCACTGTCGCTCAATTATTATGCAGCCGCTCAGGGAAGCTATTACCAGGGAGGGGGGAATTTTATCAAAGGGGGATCACAGGTACTTTCCGATTTCCTGGCTGATCAGATCAGAAGCCATGGAGGAGAGGTTTTACTGAATCATCTGGTCACCGGGATCAAAGTGGTGAATGGGAATGCAGCCGGTGTATACTGCAAAGCGGTCAGGGGAAAGGATTCTAACAAGATGTATGCTGAAGCAGATGAGGTCATATCAAATGCTGCACTACCCGGTGTGCTTGATGGGTTGTTACCCCCCGATGCTGCCCGGCCACTGGAAAAGCAGTTCGAAGGTTTGGTTCCGGGTGCTTCGCTCCTTACCCTGTACCTCGGGTTTAGCAAACCCCTGCGCGATTGCGGAAGTCACTTCTATTCAACCTTTTTATACGACGATTCCGTAAAAAACCTGGCTGGCATCCGGCAAAACAATCACAGCGATTTCTCCACCCGCAGCTTCACTTTCGTGGATTACAGCCAGATCGACTCGGGACTGGCACCGGAAGGGAAAAGTGTGGGGGCAGTTTGCTGTATCGATTACCTCAGCGACTGGGAGGGCTTGGCCCCCGAAGCCTACAAGGCCAGGAAATCTAAGGTTGCCGAAGATCTGATTGCCCGCCTCGAAACACTGATCCCCGGTATCAGGGAATATATCGCGTACTCTGAAGTTGGAACAGCCAAAACCGTTGCCCGTTACACCATGAACCCCGAAGGCGCTGTATATGGCTTTGCCCAGACTCCTTTCAGGGTGCGTCAGGAGGCACCGGTGCTTTTGCCAAACCTCCATGTGGCATCCGCCTGGAGCAAGACCGGAGGCGGATTCTCCGGTGCCATCTTCAGCGGTTATCTTTGCGCAATGGGTGTTCTTCGGAAACAGAGTGTTAGATAGCTCTATTGACTCTTTCTGACCCCCTGCACATAGTAGCTGCACCCTCCTCCAAGCCCACCCAGGCCAGTAACAGAAAAATTGAGATGATCCGGATCGGAGAACAACCCTTCGTGGTGGTAATGATAACCCGACAAAGGGGAAAAAAGTCCGTTTTCATCAATCATGGGGGTTATGAAGGGATTGTCACCTACAACAATTATGGTGATCCTTTTATCGTCATCCATGCCGCTCTCTTCCTGTGAGTACAGATCAGTGTCACTGTCACCCGGTTCATACAGCCTGACGACCCCTTCGGTGTATGTGGTATCGTACCAGGTTCCGGTATCCATGCGCCAGTTTGCAGTAATCATCGTAAAGGAAAAATTTCCGCAATACTGCTTCCTGTAATTCTCTTTTAAAAAGGGAATTTTTTCGCAACTAAAAATGAAAGACAATACCAGGATCATGAGCAGTGTGGTGGCGATCCGGAGGCTTGGTTTCATTATGGTATCATTTGTTTACAGAAACAGTTGTTGGCAGGGGATTTTGCATCACCTGATCTTCTGATTTCCAACAAATTTACAACAAATCACCAAACATTCAGCAGCTTTAATTTCAAAAAGCTGCAAAAGGTTTCTGTCGCGCCTCCGGCGCTGAGGGTTTGGCAAGGGTCAGGTTGTGGCGCCACAAGCCAGGGACTGCGTCCCCGGTTGGCTTCTGCCCCGCCTCCGGCGCTTGCCGTTGGCCATTCGTGACGGCAGCCAGCAATGTTCTTTTGCCCGTATGGCAAACAGAACCTAACCCGGGGCAAACGCCCCTGGCAAAGGCCTTTGCACCCCCGCAAGCCCCGGAGGGGCGAAAGATTCTGATTTTCTCCTTTTTTTTGACCTCAATCAACTATTGCAAAAAAAAGAACATGGGAAATTCATACGTGAGTGCATACATTCATTTGACTTTCTGGAAGAAAAGGAGTGCACCATTGATTGCTCCTTCAGACAAGCCTGATTTATGCAGCTATATCGGAGGTATAATCAGAAATATTGGGGGAATCCCGATTGCTCTCAATGGCACAACAGGACACCTGCATGTTTTGTCGACACTGCCAAAAACCATTTCAATTTCAGAATTTGTAGAGAAAGTGAAAGCTAACTCAAGCAAATGGATGAAACAAAAAGATGCGGTTCGATACAAAAATTTCTATTGGCAGGTTGGATATGGGCTATTTACTGTTGATGGCAGAAGAATGGATGGTTTGATAGAGTACATCAATAACCAGGAGATTCATCACCGGAAGATTTCTCACAAGGAGGAGTTTGAAACACTTTTAAGGAAGTACAAGGTTGATTACAGATCAGAATTTCTTTGCGATTAGGCTCTGTCGCGCCTCCGGCGCTTGTGGCGGGCGTTGCAGTCAGCAGTCAGGGACGCTGTCGCCGCAAGCCAGGAACGTGGTCCTGCAAGCCAGGGACTTCGCCCCTGGTCAGCTTCTGCCGCGCCTACGGCACTGGGGGTTTGGCAAGGGTCAGGTTGTGGCGCCACAAGCCAGGGACTTCGCCCCTGGTAAGGCTCTGTCGCGCCTACGGCGCTAGGTGGGGGGCCGCTGTTTCGGCTCCGGGGACTACGCCCCCGGTTAGCTTCTGTCGCGCCTCCGGAACTGGGGGTTTTGCAAGCGTCAGGTGCAGTGTTGCGAACCAGGGACTTCGCCCCTGGTAAGGCTCTGTCGCGCCTCCGGCGCTGGGGGGGTGCAGGGGTCAGGTGCAGTGCTGCGAACCAGGGACTTCGCCCCTGGTAAGGCTCTGTCGCGCCTCCGGCGCTGGGGGGGTGCAGGGGTCAGGTGCAGTGCTGCGAACCAGGGACTTGCCCCCTGGTTAGGTTCTGTCGCGCCTCCGGCGCTGGGGGTTTTGCAGGGGTCAGGTGCAGTGTTGCGAACCAGGGACTTCGCCCCCGGTAAGGCTCTGTCGCGCCTCCGGCACTGGGGGTTTGGCAAGGGTCAGGTTGTGGCGCCACAAGCCAGGGACTTCGCCCCTGGTAAGGCTCTGTCGCGCCTACGGCGCT